>Ga0326727_10005802_pt1 | contig 34768 bp, 21 predicted proteins | sample MB2enrmetagenome_FD_207643 | JGI IMG/M metagenome (GOLD analysis project Ga0326727, IMG submission 207643) | Lab enriched peat soil microbial communities from McLean, Ithaca, NY, United States - MB29MY | ecosystem: Environmental > Terrestrial > Soil > Wetlands > Peat | place: USA: New York...
TGGCAGCTCCAAACGTAGTCGAAGTAATCCCCGGAAATAGCGACACCGACGTCATCCTCGGTACCCCGATCGTCGTGACCTTCGATCAGGAGATCGACGTCACCACGATCAACGATGCCACCTTCTCTCTGACCGGACCTGGGACCAGCTATACCTGGTCTCTCCGTCCTGTGCGCAACGAAACCCTCGCGCACGCCCGCGGCGGCCGCGAAGATGCGCACGTTGCGCAACACCGGCTCCGCTTTGCTGATCCCAGCACTTTTCGACCACCTGGAGCTGTTTTTGTGACGTATAACCACGGTATTAGTATAGGAAGTTTTCCCAAACACCTCGAATTTGACATGTTTTGGTCTCATCACTACCTGGGTATTTTTAGCGTTCGGGTTCGTGATGGCTGTTGTGCCGGCGCCGTGCACTGGTGAGCGCTGTCCTCTGTGGTTCATCTCTATTTCTGTATAGGTTGACTCGTGTATGGGGTTAGGGCCGTGGCCCCGGGTTTGAACTGTCCGGAATACGTTGGACTGTGGATCAGGATGAACCTACTACGGATGTTCAGGTGGGGGATGACTGATGCTGTAATGTTCTGGGCCGTGCCGCCATCGTCTGTTGCCTACTGCCCTGCGCGGCCGCCGGAAACGTCCGCGCGCTCGCTTCACGGACTCGCAGAGCAGGGCTCTTAGCCCAACCGCTGCCAGCTTCCTTCTCTTTCCCGCTCGCTACGGTGCGCAACACTCCCGTTTCATTCCCTGCTGTTGCGCAGATTACTTTTCCCGGCCGCGCAACACCCATCAGAGCCACTTCCAGCGTTGCGCACTACCACAGAAATTACTGCGCAACGGGCTCCCGAGCAATTCAGCAGTTGAGAAATCGCCCTTATCACGATCTATAAGCCAATTCCCGGACTATTCTCGTCATCGCGGAGGCAGGTTGCTTCTGGTGCCGCCGACCACACTCCAGAACCTGACATCAAGCTTCCCACTAGCCGGTTTCGGGATCACGAAGGAAAGCTGCTGCTCCCTGGCACAATACGCCTTTTGCACAGCGTTCGCTCGTCCTTATGGCGCAGGCGGCGCGAATCACAAAACCTCCGAAAACGAACATTGAGCGAGAAACTTGCACCGGTATTGGTGAAGCTGCCGCAGTGCGATCTTCCGGCGCTGTGGAAGCCGCGGCCAAACCAGTTCTTCCATGTGGATGCGTTACCGGTGCTGGGTACGGGCAAGATCGACTTGCGCGGGGTGAAGGCGCTCGCCGCCGGACTGGCGCAGATGGCGGAGGTGTGAGGGTGGGCTTAGGCGTCAGCTGTTTGCATAGCTTGCTAACAGGGAAGCGTTCTAATGCCGAAGGCGAGAAGGACGTGAACAATAAAAAGTAGGTCTGCCGAAAAGCACATCAGGGCTTCTCAACCGATTCCACGGTAGTGTTAGGGAAGTAGTGATCCAGTATTGCGCGAAAGTCTTTGCCGTCCTGCGCCATGCCGATAGCGCCACGCTGACACAAGCCGACACCGTGGCCACGGCCTACTCCATTCAGGACGACATCACCCATCGCGTCTGACTGCGTGAACGTATCGCTTGGCAAGGCATTCCAGCCCAGTTTACGAGCGGTTTGAATCCGTTCGTGCTCGCTGTTGGGCACTAGGGCGCCAGCATCTTTCCCGCTGAGTTGCGATGACCATCTTTCCGGGTGGCGGCGGCAATATGCACACTCCACGGAGAAGTACGGGTAATCAACAATCGGAGCACCTACTTGAGCCAGGGAATGGGTATGGCCAGCGCAACTAGCGGAGTACATGGCGGCAAACGGGCGTCCCCTCCAGGCGAGAACCAAGCCCCTAGTTGCACGGACGGCGAGCGCGGCACGGCTTGCGGCAGGAGGTGGTTCGCGAAGAAACTGGCAGTGCGTTGTGTCGCAGAAGTCAGCGAACGGGTGGCGACGGCCACCGCTAACAAGAAAGGAGCGTGAAACTACTGCCTGCGCTTTCATGGCCTCAAGCGGGGCATCAGGAGATAACTCGGCCGCAAGGATGGACGCCACGGCCGTCTCAAGTTCCATTTCCACTACGGCGATCAGCTCCACTTTGCCAGCGGTGATGGTGAGATTGCCTCGATAACGCCGACAGAGTTTTCCGGGGACAACGAGAACGAACTCGGATTCGCCGCCCGCACGCGCGCCAAAGGTGAACCGCTCGCCCACGATCCGCGTACCGGGCGCATCGACGATAACCCTCCTGCCAATCAGGCGGACGGCAATTTTCTGGGGCGCACCAGCGCCGACGACGAACTGATGCTGCCCTGAATCCACCAGCATGGGGAACGCGGGCGAAACTTCAACTACAAACTGACTGGAGTGGAACAGACCCAGGACTGCAATGCTCACTCGCTCGGTTGCCGACGCGGTGGCGCCTGCAGAAACCAACAGCAGGAGCAAAATCGAGTACATCCATCTCACGCCTATGGCTCCAAGATGCGCAACATGCGGCCGGCCAGCGCCGCAGCCTGTGCTCCCGGGACGCCGTGCTGACGCACAAGCAACAGGTAGCGGGGAAGATCGGCTGGCCACGCGACTATTACAAAGCCATCTCCAGGAGCGTGTTCCGCATGCGTGCAGGGTGCGGTACCGGTTTTAGCGAGAAAGCTTTGGTGCAGCCCTTGGCGTGCGAGACCAGCGGCGGTCCCCACTCTCGCTGACTCCGCCATACCGTCCACGATGTTCCGGATCGCTGGCTGTGATCTGCGCCCCAACAGCATTGCATAGGCGCGTACGAGGCGCTCCGGCGATTCACGCCATATGCCGAATCTACCGGCCATTGCTTCGGGAGAGGCACCGGCGCCGGGGCCGTTGAGACCGAAGCGCCGAGCGACCAGCGTGACTTGCGATCCCCCGGTATTCGCCGCCAGTTCTGTGAAGTATGAGTTGCATGAGGATGAGATGGCCCCCACGATGCTGAGCGCTCCGTGCCCCTTGGGGAGCCAGCACGAGTTGCCGCCCGTACAGACGTGCTCTGGAAATCGGAAATTGTGAGACTCCGCATAGGCCAAAGCGGTGAAGGGCTTCACCAGCGATCCGATAGGAATAGCCTGACCGCTTTCACTCCACTTTGCGGCGATGAAGCGGTCGTCACGCTCGTCGTAAAACAGATAGGAAATATTGGGCGAGGAGAAATCCCGCGCCAGAGTCTGCGATGCGGTACGCGAGAATAGAGCGGCGGCATCGTGCGAGTTGGAGTCAAGAGACTCGGAGCTGGCGCGTCCGCTGCCGGCCAATGCCAGTGGTATCAGACATCCGGCCAGGATGCCAAGCGCAGCGATATACCGAAGCGCCTTCATCGTGCCCATTCGTAGAGCACAGTCTGCGATTCCACGCCGCCTTTGCGTTTGGCTACGATGGATTGCGACTTCACGGCGGCCAGCGTCTGGCTGAGGCTGGTAACATTTTGCGAGAAGAACGGTGGCTCGCGGGATTCGTTGTTGGCGGCGCTGGTGCGGCTGGGCTGGTCTATGACCGAAGTGAGCCGGTAAAAGTTCTGGCGCTCGCGGGCGTGATCGAAGCCGGCGTAGTAGATGGCAGACTCGGCCGACACCGGTTGTGAGAAACGCGCCAGCACGGCGGCTAGCGTCGCCGGGTCATTACTCACCAACAGATACTTGCCTCGTACGGCGAGCGCAATCCGAGCAAGCCCGTCCAACTCGGAATAAGCCTGCGCAACACCTGCTTTCTTCCACTGCACACCGAGGGTGGAGGCGGTGAGTCCGGGCGCAATCATGCGCTGGATGGCCTGCTGCACGGAAGCTTCATCCCAGTCGGCAGCGGCACGCAGCACAATGGTGGAATGCAGGCGAACGAAGATGCCATCGGCTTCAGCCTGGGAGCCGTGCAGTTGAAGTGCGGCACGCACGTTTGCCTGCTTCACGAGTGCCTTCAAAGCGCTATCGCCGCTGCTTGGTGTGGCGCTGGTTGAGGGCGGTACATCGATACGTACGTCGAGATTTGTTTCACCTCCGGTGGGCTGGCCAACTGAGGGCGCATTCGGTGCGAACCTGGAATCCGGTGTGGGCCCAAGGCGCGGAGCCAGCACCTTCTGCTCCAGTAATGCCAGCGAATCGTCCACGGTGGGCAAGGCCGAGGCACGGTAGAAGCCAGTCTCGGGCGGAACGAGCCGCATCAGTTCCGCCACTTGCGAGCTGGCATCTGCGGTATCCGAAGAGCCATCCGGCCTATCTTTGAGCAGCAGGACACGCTCCTCCCGATAAGTGGCAGCAGCGCGGAACAGGTCACTTACGGACGACTCGTACTGGCGCATTTCGGTGATGTTTTGCTGCACCCAGTAAGTGCGGAACTGTGGGGTTTTCGCGACCTCGGCAAGATGAACCACAAGACGCACCTCACCAGGATCTTTCGCGGATTGGATGACGTCGACGAACCAGCCTTGCTGGCTGAGCGCGCTAGTCTTCTGATTGGCGAGCAGAGACAGCGCTCCGGCAACAAGGTCTTCACGGGTTGCGAGAATCAGGTAATCGTCCGCGATAGCGAAAGCGGCCACGCGCTGGGATTGCGGGTCAGTGCGCACGTAAAACTGCTTCCCGTTGATCTCGCGGGTCTCGAATTTGCCGCGCTGCTGCCAGATTCCGGATTGCATGGCGCGCGCCGATGGCAGGTGCGTGACATAGAGAAGCTGCAGCTTGCCGATGTCGTAAAGGGCGAGTGCGCTTTGCTCTCCGGCAACATCGCCAAGGAAAGACATATCGGGTGTAAGCCCGGCGGCAGCGGCAAATTCATCCTGCGCCTGCTGGAGGCGAAGGAGGAGGCGCGAGCGACTGAAGACCTCGTGATTATCGGTGTTCAACCAGAGTTGTTTTTGCGACGACGAGTTCCAGTCGGAGAGCGCGGCACGGAAATCGCGGGCTTCGAGAAAAAGCACGGCGTCTTGCGGCATGAGGCGCGCAAGGGATGCTGAAGGCGATTGAGCCACGCCCTGGTAGGTTGCCCAACCTGCAACGCCCAGAAGAACGACGACGATAAGAGCTGCGATTCGCTTCATTGCGCGCCTCCTGACTTCGCGCCACGGCCGGGCTGAGCGGGCGGTGGAGCTTTCTGCACGGCAACCAACCGCGGGCGCACCAGGTGATCCTGATCGATTTCTTTGTGTATGACCGGCACGCGCTGGGCATTGTTGGCTTGCCGGCGAATGGCGGCGCGGAGGTTCGTTATGTTCCTGGTGACCTCAATACGCTGCGTGGGAGATACCGTTCCGGGAAGAGCCATGCGGTAGTAACCGAGCGAGGTCTCCAGCGCTCCGAGATCGGCATAGCTTTTGGCCAAAGCGATGGCGAGAGTAACTCGATCGGCAGCCAGCGCTTTGGCACGATCGCTATTGGCCAGCGGCTCGGTGGTTACGGCATCCGGCGCAGCAGCGGCTGGCTCCTCGGGCTCAACGTCTTGATCGTACGAACGTGAACGTCTGAAAAACAGATTTAAAAGGGATCCGTTGCGCAGAAGCGGCTCGATAGCTGATATAGCCAACCGGTCCTGTTTTAGAGCAATGAGCGCGTAAAACAACGGCAGGCGAGCGGCGTCTCTGTCCGGGGCGTCGGCCAGCGCACTCTGCAAGAGCCTGGCCGAGAGCGCTGCATCGGTTGACTTCTTCGCCGCACTCAGGCGCGCGGTGAAGAAGTACGGCTTGTCTGCCGATCCGGTGCCGTGGACGATTACGTCGAGTTCTCCGCTGCCTAAGTCCGGTCCACTTCCGGTGAGAATCGCCGCGGCTGCAAGGCGGTCCACGTAAGCAGCCTGCGCGTCGGTGGCAACCGCAGTGGCAAGTGAGCGGGCTTCGGACGCATCCTGACCGGCAGCGATCTGCTCCTGCGCAAGATGAAGCCGAGCGCCCTGGTTCCAGGGCTCGGCCTTGGTCAGCCTGCTGAGGAACTCAACGGCTTCGGCATGGCGTCCGTTGCGGGCCAGCAGCGTTGCAGCAGGATCGAGGTTTTCAAAGGGCTGGCCAACGACGAGGGCAAGGCGGCGCAGCACATCCAGGGCTCCGGAGGTGTCTCCGTCTTGCAGGCGAATTTCGGCAAGGCCGAGCATGTTCGCCGAATTCAACTGGTGTGACGAGATCTCCTGGATGAAGAGGAACTCCAGAAGTTTGCGCGCTGCCGGGCGCTGATCCAATTTCTGCAACGCAGCCGCGACTGTGTGCAGCTCCTCTGCTTTGGGCGCCTTCTCCGGATTGGCGCGGTACTGATCGAGGATGGCGTCAAACTGATTGTTTGCCAGCGCGATGCGATAACGAATCTCAAGCTCCTGGGCGGATGGATCTTGCTGTGGCTGCAATACCGCAGCAGCATGATCGAAGTCATGCAACTCGACCAGATGCATGGCATAGCGGGCCTGCCACCTGCGGATGTTTCCGTCGGCATACTCGCGCGAAATGCCTGCAGTGTTGCGCAGCCCATCTTGCAGGCGCGTCAGGATTTGTTCGTAAATTGGATTGCGCATCTTCGCCGGAATCCAGTCAACGTCCACCAGCGATTCCAAAACAGAATTCGGCTCGGGAGCAATCGAAGCAAGCTCAAGCAGAAAGGCAACGCCGGCCTGGGGATCGCCGATGGAAATATAGGCGGCGCGGAGCAGTTCATCCACCTGATAGGTTCCGTTCTGCCGGACGTAGTCGCGCAGCACGGCATCCGACTGCGGGCGAAGTTCGGCGGCTACGTGGCGATTGCCGATGTGATTCATGACATAGCCAAAGGTGGGCCAGAAAACAGGCGGCACCACGCGCTGATGCACCTGCGCGTTTAGCAGCTCCAGCGCTTTTTTCCACTCATCCATGGCCTCGTGGCGTTTTTGCTGGCGCCAGTAGAGGACGGCGATACGGTCGTGAATGTCAGCCCGTGCAGGAGCGAGTTCGAGGGTGCGATTGTAGTCCTCGATGGCGCGATCTATTTTGCCTGCGTCAGCGTAGTACTCGGCCACGGTAATGTATGCGGAGGCAGAAGCCGGAGACTGTTCGAGCTGCGCAGGCAGGAAGTCCTCAGGATCGCCGGCGTGCGCAGTTCCCAGCCACTCGCCATAACGAGAGCCGTAGTAGAACCATGTATTTCCGGCTAATTGCTGAGATCGGTCCGCGGGCTTGCCGAGACGTTCGCCGATCGTGTTATCGCCGAGGGCGCTGAGGAACGCTACGTTCACGGACGGAGCACGATCAGAGAAATACAAGCCTGTGACAGCCGAATATGCCTTCGTCCACACTGGTTCGAGGGCGTGTCCACGCGCTGTAACAGCAAGCTGGGCGAGCTCGGCCGAGCCGTGAGCAAGAACATATTGACAGGCGGCATCGCTGATCTCTTTTCGTGAGCTACCGGCCAATTGAACCAGCTCCTGCGGCACGCGTTGCAGAAGGAGTTCGAAGTAGCGCTGCCGCACTTCCGGCGTGCTTTGCAGTCCGATCCCTTTGAGTACCGTAAACTCGGCATCGTACAAAGCGCCGGCGCGGTAGGTGTTGGAGGCTTCGACCAGCACGCCGGTTCGTCCCTGCTGAGGCGTCAGCCGTTGTGCATAGGCTTCCAGCGCGGCTCCGAGTTCCTCAAATCGCAATCGGCGGGTTTGCAGTTCAACCAGGCGCCGCTGGTAGTTAACTCCGGAGTAGCGGCTGAGCATCAACTGTTTGAGCCAGCGCGCCTGCAGGTCGGGCAGTGCGGCGGCTTCAGCCGTGGGCAGGAAGACCGTAGCCAATTCTTCATTGCCGGCCTTGGAAGCCCGCTCATCAAGCCAGAATGAGAATTGCAGCTTTTCTTCAGGCGTAAAGTACTGTCCGGCAGACTTCCCCATGGCCTGCATCGCGGATTGCATACCGGTGCCCGCGGTGATGCGGCGCAGCTCGATCGCATGGTCGCGCCACTGCTGGTCGGTAACGGAGACGAGACCATTCTTTTCCACTTGCTTTACGACGATTGCGGCTTCCGCTCGCAGCGAAGTGGCGTCGTTCACCGCAAGCTGCAAGCGCGAGTACGCTGCATCCTGCTGACGGAGGCGCGTCATGATCTCAACATAGATCCGGGCACCGTCGTGGTTGTCCGAGACGGCGAGCAGGTCGCGTCCTGCGGAATCAACACCCTTCTGCGCGAAGTCGCGTGCCTGCTGAATCATTCCCCATCCCACAAGCCGCGTAGCCACGGCAAAGAAGTTGGCTGGCTTCTCCGCTCGATTCTCGACGAACGCAGTGTTGAGAGCAGCGATGGCCGCGGTCGAATTACCCTGGCGCGCACGAATCTCAGCAACCTTCTCCATCCAGCGCGTGTCGTGGTAGTTGAGATCGAAGAGTTGCTGGTACTCGGCTGCCGATTCGTCGAAGCGCATGAGGCGCTCGAGCAGTTCCGCGCGTGCGGTGCGTAGATCGACGCGGTCGGGACGGATGCGAATGGCTGTCGCATAGGTTTCCACTGCGGCCGGATAATTCTCCACCTGAGTCTGGAGTTTTGCCAGCACCATGGGCCAGCGATAATCGTGTGGCGCCTGCTGGATGGTGTTGGCATAGTAGGCGAGCAGTTGCTGTTGACAGCCATTGCGCTGCGCATACAGCGCGGCTTCGGAGATCACCGCGTCGTCCTCCGTATAGCGATTGATAACCTCGATGTATTGGTCAACCGCTCCCGCGTAGTCCTTGAGACGCGTGAGTGCCGGGATCATGCCGCGGCGCAGAGCTGCGATCTGTCGGGTGCGGACGTCCTGAGGAAGCTGCGACTTTCTAATTTCCTCAATCTTGTCGAGACTGAATTTCTTGAGTCCGGCGTCGTCACCCGCGCGGGAAAGGGTGTCTGCCATGGCCGCGAGATATTCCTCGTTGTAGGGCGCGGCGGAGAGAAGCTGGTTGAGTAAGCGGCGGGACTGTTCGTATTGTCCTGACTCAGATGCCTTGCGCGCTGCTTCCAGGCGGAACTGGGCGCCGAGCACAGGATAGGAATCATTGGCCGCCTGCACAAGAACCTCGACCGCACGCTGCCGGTCCTTGTTCTGCCAGTAGAAATCCACCGTGGAGCGTACAACGCCAAGGCTCTTCGGATTCTCGCGATAGAGCGTTTCGACATTGCGTTGCGCCTGTTGCAAATCTTTCTTCGCTTCGTAGAAGCGGACGAGCGAATAGCGCAGTTCGAGTTTGCGGATCGGGTCCGTTGTGACTGCGGCCTGCTTCTCCAGAACTTTTTCCTGCACCATCTCCAGCGACTTCTGGCGCGCGGTTTCCTCCAGCCACTCCAGAGTCTCCAGCGACGAAGTGCGCTCGCCGATTGCGGCTAGCAGTTGCTCCACGTCCTTTGGCCGGTTCTGGGTTTCAAGCACGGCAACGCGCAGCTTGATTGCGTCGATGGCAGGAGAGCCACCTTCAATAAGAGGCGCGGTTGCGCGATCCGCTTCGTCACGCAGGCTCTTGCGGCGCGCGAGATCGAGCAGACGATTGTACGGACGCGAGCCTTCATGCTGCTTCAGCGCTCCCTTGATGTACTCGACGATGGCTCGCGGAAATTCGCGCTTGCCCTCGTAGATGGCACCCGCTTCGTAGGCATAGAGTGAAGGGTCGCCGAGTTTGGCGCGGCCTTCCTCCAGCAACTTGAGCGCGGAATCGAAGTCATAGTAGTCCCAGTAGATGGTTGCGGCATCCAGGTAGGCCTGGGGTTCGCCGGGACGAACCTGTGCGATGCGCTGCCAGTAGGGTGCGGCGCGATCGAACAACTCGCGGTCGGCGAGAACATCCCCAATACGCGCCAGCGTGTCACGGTTGCCAGGATCGGCGAGGTAGAGATTCTCTTCGATCTTGACGGCAACCTCCGTGTTGCGTGGATCGAAGGCGGCGAGCGAACGGTGTACGGCGGAGGCACGGCGGCCCAGCTCAAAATCCGCGGGATATTGCTGCGTCAGCTCTTTCATTATGGGCGCGGCATCTTCAAAGTGCGAACGCCAGAAGCTGGCTTCGCCGATGAAGCGGGCGGCAACCGGGTTGCTGCCCGCTAGATCGTTCCAATGTCCGGCTTGCGCGGCCGCTTCTGACTCCTGCAGGGCAGCAAGTTCCTGATCGAGGCGCCCCGTACTGGACAGGTACTCGAAATATTGATCTCTAAGGTCTTCGGCCTCCCACCAGTGCTCGCTCAGCAGTTTCTCCCATTTATCTGTCTGCGTTTTGTGATAGGCGCTCATCAGGTTCCGTACGAAAAGGAGATCATGCGGAAATCTTGCGTAAGCGAATTCGTTGAGGCGCGTGTAGTATTGGGCTCCGTTCACCACGTCTGAGAAATACCCTTCCAACTCGGTGCCGGAGAAGATCCTTACCACCTGCTCGCTGAGGCGGGAAAAGTCGGCATCGCGCTTCTGCCGGAGATAGAAGCGTGCGAGCTTGTGATACCAGGAGCGATCAGGGAACTGTTGTATGGCGCGCTCGTAAACCTCTTCCTGCTGCTGCCCAAGCCGGTTCTGTTCGAGGAACTGCGCCAGCCGCTCATATAGACCGGGATCGTTGGGATTGCGGTCCACTTCTTTCCGTAGGACCGAGAGCGCCTGCGGAAGCTGTTGCAACGAGGCAAGGCGGGAAAGATAGCGCTCGAGATAATCCGAGTACCAGACTTGGGCGCTCTTGGGCGCGTGGACAACGGCTGCGGCTTGGGTCGAAAACGCGCTGGAACCTGCGGATGGCGCATTGCCTTGCGCGGACTCGGTTTCGGCTTCCGAGAGTGTGTATTCCGGCTCCGCGTCGCGCAACTCGCTATCGCGTGAAGGCACAGCGTCGCTTGACTTGATTCCAAGTGGGACGTTGTCAGCACGTCGGCCAAGGTCGGCGAGTTCTTCGTCGTAGAGCGCAAACTCCTCCTGCGTGCGGTTTTCGCGAGCATAGGCATCGGCCAGCAGCAAGCCCACTTGCTCGCGCTGGGGATCGTTGTGGAATGAGGTGAGGAATTGCCGGCCGTCGCGGATTACGGCCCCGCTTTCGCCATAAGCCGCATAGGTCTGGATGAGGCGCGCGCGCAGGCCGGCACGCATGGGCGAATTCGGGAAACGATCATCGAAGAGATGGATGAGCTGCGCGGCTTCTGCCCGATGGAAGTACGGAACCCCGCGTTGCTCTTCCTGTGAGTACATATAGGCAGGCGAGGTCGAGTTCATCACCAGCGAAAGAATACCGTTGAGAAATCCTGGACCACGATCCATGGCGCCGATATCGCGGTACATCGAGAGATCGCCGCTGCCCACGCGGACATCCTGCTCAGGCGCATCCAGCAGCACGTTCACCAGGCCGGCGAGAGCCAGTTGCTGCGCGTCTGCTTTGTCATTGGTGTTGTAGAGCGCGTAGTAGTAGCGGGCGGCCTCGGGATAATTCCGGATGCCCTCGTTCAGCTTCGCCAGGGTGTAGAGCTCCTGTGAATCCCATTTAGTGTTGCGCTGCTCCTTGCGGAGGCGAAACCGGGTGAGCGCCTGCTGAGCGGCGTCGGCTCGTCCCTGGCGCTGATAGTAATAGAAGATACGGGCGGCGGCGCTCAGGTCATCGGGATTGCGCTCGACGGCAGCTTGCGCCTGATCGAGATATCTCCGCAGCGAGCGCGTCTCGGTCATTAACGCGAAGTAGCCATCCAACAATTCCTGTGGCCACAGCGGCTGGAAGTGAGAATCGTAAACTGCCAAGCCCTGCTCGATGGAGCCGCGCTTGTACTCCAGCAGCGCACGCATTTTGACAGGGAGCACCTCATCCGTGGGTATGGCGGCGTGATATTGCGCAATGAGCTTTTCGGCTTCTGCGAAGGACTTGTGATCGAGAAGGAATTGGAAGTACCGGCCGTACACCGCCGCCTGAGTGGGATAGCGGTCAAGCCATGCGCGGTAGCCTTGTACCGAAACATCGGTCGGCAGAGCATTCTCGGCGATGACCTGAAAGATGCGCTCAAACGCCAGCCAGGAGCGTTGGTGCTCCACAGGGGTAAGCTTTTCCGAAGCCGGTGCAGGCGCGCGCCCTATCAGTGTCAGCGTCGCAACCTCATCGGCGGGCCGGAGACGGCGCTTATAAAAATCGGCCAGGGACCACGCAGCCTCAATGCGATCCGGCGAGACCTCAACATGTTTCTTCCAGTCTGCCTCAGCGGAAACAAAATCCAACGCCGCCTCTTCATTAAGAGCGCGAAGAGAATACAACTCCGCGCTGGGATGCCGCTGGATGAGTTCGCTCAACAGCGGCGTGGCCTCGTGCGGTGGGCGCAGGCCGAAGACTTTGCTGACTGGCATGGGCATCCAGCGATAGAGCGCCGCTTCGATTGCTGAGCCGGACTCGGCGTTTCTCCAGGGCGAGGTAGCGCGGGCGCCAATTACGATGGTCGGTATCAGCAGAAGTCCCGCGCAGCAGGGCCACAGGATGCGGCCAAAGTTCGCAAACGATGCATCACGGAAGCACTTCAATTTGCACCTCCTGCGTGCCGATGTTGTGGGCGATATCTTCGGCGATGACGGTGAGCGCGTATGTTCCCGCAGCCAGGTCGGAGGGAATCTGCAGATCGCCGGTGTTGGCGCTGGCCTTCGGATTCCAGCGTAAGGTGACCGGAGCAACTCCCTCCAGGCGCGCACTGAGTGTTCGCGTGCTGGCCGTAGCATTTACCTTCAGCGGAATTGTGCCGCCACGATGATAGCGACGACCATCGAGCCGGATGCTTACCACGGGCGGCTTACTGGCGATAACGAAGGTCTTCGCCTCGCGATAGGTGTGGCCTGCGTTGTCGCGCAGCACCAGGCCCACGCTATAGGTTCCGTCCTGCATGTCCTCGGGCGCGAGGAAGCGGGTCTGCCACACATCTTCACCCTCAAGATGACGCAGGCGTTTGGTGAGTCCGAAGGGGAAGATGGCCACCACGGAGCAGATTGACTCGTCGGTGTGCACGCGCAGCACCGGATCGCCGGGGCGAATGACGCGCGGACGCAGCAACGCCCTTGGCACCGCAAGAAACGATGTGTAGGGTGTAACAAATTTGTACTTACGCGAGAGCCGGATGATCTCCTCGATGGTCTTCGCGTCTTCGCCATCGCGCTCGATTTTTTCCAGCAGCGCGTCCACGCGTGCACGCGCCCAGAGCCTCGGCAACTGCGGGTGATCAAGGGATTGCGCCGGGAGCGCCGCAGCCGTGTTCATCTCAAAGGCAACGCCGTCGCGCAGACCCCGCGCCGTCATCTGAACCTTCCCGGCGGGTTTGTCGTACTGGCCGACCCACGATGCGACAGAGCCGCCAAAAGCGCTGTCCTGAAGCGGGTACACCATCTGCACGGACTCTTCCGGCGAAACCCGGAAGCCAAGTTGGGCGACCGGATTGCGTCCGATCTTTGAGACAAAAGCGTTCAGTTTGAAATCGATTGGCTCGGTGGACAACACGTTTTCAATCGCGCCCTCATTGCGTGCCAACATGCGCAGTAAGGGAAGGTTGGCGTCATCTCCCACGGCAAAGACATAGGTGCGCGGCCTTCCGGATTCTGGCACCTGTTTCCAGTGCTCGGCGTACCAGGTGGCAAGGCTTCCAGTGCGAATGATGCCGCGGGTCGCGCCACCATCGCTCAGTAGCAGGAGGTACGCGCTCCCATGAACTTTGGTGAATTGCGTAAGCCCTGCGCCGAGCGCCTGCTGCAGATCCGTGCCGCCGCGCAGTCGGCTGGCGCGCACGAAATCCAAAGCTTTCTGGATGTTATCGCGATCGGCGGGAACCAGCTCAGGCTGAAACCCGGCGACCTTGTTGTTGAAAAGCAGGAGATTGAAACGATCCTCCGGATGCAGCGAACGCAGGACGGTTTCCATTGCTGCGTAACTGCGTTCGAGCTTCTCCCACTGCATGGAGAGCGAGTTGTCGAAGAGAATGACGAGGTTCTTAGACGCGCCGCCATTGCTCGCGACCGTAGCGCCGGACGCGAGCAGGGCCTGTGCCTCGAAGAATCCGGGATCGTCGTGACTGCGCGCAGGAGACCTCTCGGCAGCGTCTGGCTGGCCCGAGTCGGGATTACGGTAGGTGAGAACGTCGAGGGTGTCGGCCTGCTTCGAGTCGAGTTGATATTGAAGCGCGAAGTCCTCGGCGAGATTGACGTTGCGTCCATCAAAGCTTGCCTTGATAGAGTGGCCATCCCTGGCAGTCACCTTCATAGGGAAGGTCGAACCGACGAACTGGAAGTCCGAGAGCTGGTGGGCCGAGCGAAGTTCAAATTCAATGCTGAGGTGTCCCGCGGCCTGCGCCTGGTAAGCATCGGGGTGAATCGGGATGGCAAAGAACGACTTCATGTTCTCCACCGGAATGTTCTCGTGGTACTCGAACTCAAGACGTTTAGTGCCGTAGGGCGGAATAGGCACGATGCGCGCGCTGAACGCGGCACTGCGCCGCGCCTCCTCCACGCCGCGCTCGCCCATTTGCAAAAGGCCGGGATCAATCGCCTGCTGCTTGGCTTGGTTGTAAATCTGGCTGGCGCGCTTGCGTTCCAGGATCACGGCGGGAATGCGAGTGGGCCCGTCCCAGACTGCAAAATCGCTGACTGTGGCGCGGCTGGGCAGCGCAAAGATGTAGTTTCCCTCTTCGATAAGGCCGGTATGATTGCCGAATATCTGGCGGACTGAAACATGCGCTACTCCGTTGTCGATGATGACGTAAATCTCCATCTCATCGAGCGAGAGGACCGCAGGGTCCGGCTGGCTCTTGTCGCGCGGAATCAGAACACCCGCGTCCGCCAAGGCCGCGCCCGTCACGCAGAGAACCACGAGCAGGAGTTGCAAAAACCGTTTCATCGCTCCAACCTTTGTTCAGAAATCCGCAACAGTCCGTTGTCGGTCCCCACATAGACAAAACCGTTTGCCGCTGCCAACGCCGTAACATTCAGTGAAGGCAGACCTTCGGTGATGGCAAACCAGCGGGTCGACTTACGATCCATGACGTAGAGTCCGCGCCCCATGGTGCCGGCCAGCAGCAGACGGCTGGTGGCGAGCATGGCGTTGGGATTTATTACCAGGTCGCCAGCGGCGCCATCACTGGCCGTGAACTTGCCGGATGCATCCATGCGGGCTATGCCGGCGCCATAGGTGCCGACCCACCATTCGCCGTCGAGCGGAATCGCTGCGGTAATCCAGTTGTGCTTTAGCGCAGAGGTGGCCGTGGTATAACTGGCGCGAATCTGATCGCCCTCCAGCAGGCTGACCCCGCCCAAGGTGCCAGCCAGCAATTGTGTTCCGTTGGTTGCCACGGTGTAGACATGGTTATTCACTAGGCCATGGAAAGCGTAGAGGCTGCGCATTCCTTCGGAGTCAATAAAGGTGAGACCGGCCGGAGTCGCGGCAACTATACCGTCCCGGAATGCGGCTACGTCGGTCACATGATCGGCGATCAGCCCCTCAGCCTTGCCGAGCACCTGCTTTCGACTACCCAGGGCGTCAAAGAGGACCAGGCCATTGGCGGTGGCCACAGCGGTGGCCCCGCGGAACAGGTTGGGACGGATGCGGTTGATGCAGAACACATGGTCGTCCTCTATATGACGAGCGTGCGGGCTGGCCCCCTCCACAATGTCAAGCCCGCGGTCGAAGTAGCCCACCCAAAGCCGACCAGCGGTATCCACGCCAAGGGCGGAGACATTGCGGTCCGTCAGCAATCCCCCGGATGGCTCAAGCACTCGATTCCAACTACCCGTAGGCTGGCGCGTATAGACTCCGGACTCGGTGACGGCGTAAAGCGAGTCGCCGCTGCGAAACAATTGGGCGACACCGGAAAGTTCACCCAGCGGTGCGAGTTCGCGGGAATCGCGTGACTGGCGTTCGATGGGAAGTTCAACGATGCCGTCATCCATAGTTCCGGCGAGCAGGGTCTTGCCCTCTATCAGCATGGATCGGACGAATGCGCCGGAGGCCAGTGTGCGCACGAACCGGCCGGAATCGAATTCGGCCACACCTGCGGGGCCCCCCACGTACGCATGAGGACCGGCTACCGCGATGGAATAGACACGCGCGTCCGGCAATCCATTCGTCTCACTAAACCAATCGGCACTGCCGCCGTGCCAATGGACGACACCTCGGTCCAGGGTGCCAATCCACAAGTCGGATTCGCTGCCGGCTAGTTCCGTGATGTAGAGCTTATTGAATGCTGGATGAAACGGAGCAAGTCGTTGGCCGTCGAAGAGCAGTAAACCACGTTTCGCGGTTCCGATGAGCAGATGACCGGAGGCGGTGGCAAGTATGGCGGTGACATGCCTCAGCTCGCGGTCGTCGGGCAGTATTTGCCGGAAGCCTGATCCATTGAAGGCGAGAACGCCTTCGCCATCGGTGGCGATCACCAGTTCCATCTGGCGGGAGCCGGTGAGGACGGCGGTCGTGAGCCGTGTCAGCGGCGCTGGCGGAAGGTCACGCCCAACACGAAAGTCGCGAACCGGCTTTCCTCCGCTGTCATATTCGAACAAACCGGCAGGGCCAGCGACATACAGATGACCATCAAACTCAGCCGCCTGCGTGAACGCTGTTGGGGCGCTGACCCACTCGAACTCGTTGTCAGCGGTCGTTAACAGCGGACCCACCGTGAACTTCAGGCTCGATTCCGCGTTCACGGTCTCTTTCGCCCACCGAAGAACAACCCCAGCCCGCCAGCAAACCACCAGGGTAATCGTGATGGCCGCCCCGAAAAGAGCGACTGCCACCAGCAACCACTGCTTCCGTGCGTTGATCGAGCCCGTCATTGAATTGTGCTCCCAACTATAACCGACGGAAAAACGTTCTGCAGACTTTTTCTAGACTAGACGGTGTCCGCAACGACGCTATCGAGCAAGTCAACTGCCAAATCGCAAAAGTGCAATTGGCGTGAGTTTCAAGCACTGGAATTGGAGTGCCGTGTGTCCCGATTGACACGGCGCGTGTGCGTACCGACGTCGATCTCAACTGCGACGCGGTCCCGAAGTCCGGATCTGGGAAGTCAGGCGCTTGGTTGTGGGCAGTCGATGGGGCACCCACAGTGGGGCACCCATAAGAATGTGATTGGGAGCGGTTGTTAAGAATAGGAAGGAGTTACACGGTTGAGGCGTCACCTTCCAGACTGTTAGGTCGTTGATTCTATTGTCTTAGTCTCATTCTGGACCAGGGAAGAAAGATGGGGGGACCGGGCGCCACTATACTAATCAGGAGGGAAGGGGCGTTTAGCCTCCTCAGTTAAGGAGCCTCTCCCGTGAAAGCCGATTTCCTTCCGTCCACAACTGCTCTTCGATCCAGATGGCAGACTCTCTCTGATCTCGACCGTTCAGTAGCGATCATCTCCATCCTTGCCGCCGGTACCAGCGGCCGCCAACTAGCGGCTGTCCCACGCATATTCAGGGGCGCATCATCGTCCCAAGAGCTTCATATCTGCTCGGGCCAACTGGGTTAGACCCAGGAGGACTAGCCCACTCGCGCATCAGCTAACACGTCTGAAGACAGCCACTTACAGGAAGCCCTTCGCGCACCGCGCGGGCCTGTGGTTAAAATTGTGGCTGAGGGAACCTCGCAGAACCACAGATTCCAATAGCCGACCGCTGCAACCAGTTGATTCTAAAAGAGGAGTCTTGGGTAGAGAACCTGCTCCCGAACCGGATTCAGCCGTTTTTGCTAAGCCACCTGTAATCAGCTATTTCCAAACCGTTGTCACTTCACGAGTTGTGTTGAATCATGTTGAGCTCTATTGATGCCTTTTGTTCCAGAGTGCTTTGACCGCTACGAAATCGTCTACACGAGATCAAGCAATACTCTTATGCCCCGCCTTCGCCGGTTTGATCGATCTCCCACGTGCCGCCATGGAACTTTCTTTCTTGGGCGCCGCCCTACGAACAACCTTCTCGTCAACAATCTGGAATGTCACACGCTTTCCGACAACCTTTGCGGCACGCGCAACGGTTTCAATGCTTATGCCGACATGAGATGGATCGAGCAGCCGGTCGATCTGCGTTCGGCTGGTGCAAAGCCGCTTGGCCATGGCGTTCTTTGAGATCTTCTTGTTGGCCATTGCCTGTTCGATCTGCCAGGCAATGAGCCTTTTAATCGCGACCGCTTCGCTTTCGGCAAGGACGCCCTCTTCCTCGAGGAAGCTATCGAACGTCGAGCCACTATGATCGTGTCTCTTGGTACTGCTCATTTTAACCCTCGCTGATGTTTCGCTTTATTGTCGCGTGCAAGTTTCAAATCATCGTCCGGTGTTTTCGTAGTCTTCTTGATGAAGCCATGCAATAGAACCATGCGATTCTGCCGGTCGATATAGAAGAGCACTCGTGCGATCTTGTTTCCGGGCAGGTCTGTTCTGACTTCATGCAGCCCTTGACCGAGTGGTCGGGAAACCGGCATACCAACGGGCCAACCGAACTCGACCGTCATGATGTCCTGGCCGATCCGCTTCCGTTCCTCTTTGCGTAACGTCTTGAGCCAATCGCGCACCGGCTCTCCGCCAGATTCGGTCCGGTAGAAGATTGCCTCGATACGCTTCTGAGGGACACCGGGCACGAACAGCTCCTCGCAGGTATTTTCTGACTATGCACCTTATACGGTACATTGTAAAAAGGTCTAGCGCAATTGAAAAGTTCGCCCGCAGTTATTTCCTTCTTCCGGCAAACGGCGACATCCTCTAGCGTGTTAGGCGTCTCCAGAATGGTCTTGTTTCGACTCTGATTTTCTTGTTCCGCGTGGAATTACTTATCCGGAACCATCGCGAGTGCCGGTAGTCAACGCCGAACGCAGGATGGAAGCTTTAGCTTGCGAGAGCTTGGCGCGCTCCAGCCGGTGTAACAGTTCCAGTTTATTTGCCCGCTGCAGGATTCCAACGAACTCCCTAAAATCTTCATTCCTCTGCACACTGAATAAAACTTGCTCAACAGACTCGCGAGACTCTGGCGTGTCCAGTTTCACCAGAAATTCGAAACACTGCACCGCGACGCCGGAGCTGACCGTAAAGGAGAACAGAAAATAGGACAGAAGCTTGATGGGCGTAAGCACGACCGGGGGCGGCTGTTGTTTTGAGATTTCCTGCAAAGCTTCAATCGCCGCAACCCTAACATCCTCCGCATGGTCCAGAAGACCGCAATGCAGATCCAGAAAAACTTCCAAATTCCATTTTTCGCTGCCTAAAGAGTTAATCGCAGCGACACGGTCCTCACGCGCGCCTCTCAGCAATCCATCACTCCTGGACATGTTCCAACTCCTTTCGGTTCGACTCAAAGCAGCGATCAGGTGACGAAGCCGCGTCACCCTGTTATTCGTCACCAACGACTTTCCCTGCCGGGAATTGCGAAGCCGCTACCAGCCCTCCGCATCGAGAAGCTTCATCAGATTGCGGCAAGCCTTGTAGGTCGCGCGGATGGTCCCGACCAGCGCGGCAAACTCAGATTCCTTCTCAACTCGCATTTTGAGCGGACGAAGCTTTCGCAGAATCTTGACCGTTTCTTGATAGGCACTCGGCAGTGCGTGCTGCAGCGCACGGTATAACTGCTCGCCGTAAACGTCGATGGCGTCTTAGGGTGCGTTGACCGCTACGAAATCATCTACAGTCAAACATCTTACCGAAGTTCCCGGCGTAGCTCGTCCACTCCGTAGCTCGTCGAATCGTCAAACTGAATGGCGTGCGCTCTTTCGTCTGGCGCGAATCAAGCTAGTTACAACAGCGCTCGTTGTCGTATTATCCTTCAAGACACACAATGCCGCGAAAGGCGAGGTGCGCGTGAAGAACTGGTCGAGTGACAATCCGAAGGCTTCCCTGATGAAGCGCAAGCGGTCCGCTATCGTACATGCTGCACGGAAGTCGTTTCTTGAGGGCGGGTATGCGAAAACCTCGATGGACAGCATTGCCGAGGCAGCTGGCGTGGGGATCAAGACCGTCTATCGGCATTTTGAGAACAAGGACGATTTGTTCAGTGCTGTCATGCATGCAGCCTGCGATCCCGCCTCCTTTGATGAACTGAGCGGTGAAGAACAGGAGAGGACGGTGGAACCTGAGAGGGCATGGTTCTCAAAGCCTCCTCGCACAGCTCTGGTCATGGCTGGTATCGAATATCTGCAACATGCGCTGTCGAAAGAGCAATTGGCTTTGTATCGAGTGGTGACTCAGGATGCGCACCTGTTCCCCGAATTGGGAAAGCGTTACAGGGAACAGGTCATCGAGCGTAGGAATGAAGTTTTCGCTCGTTATCTGGACCGCTGGGTTCCCATTGAAAAGTGGAAGGTAAAAAACAAACACGGCGCAGCGAACATATTTAGCGGATTGCTTCGTGCTGCCGTCTTTGAGGATGCACTACACGGCCTCCGCAAGTTTGACGAATCCGAAATTGCAGCCCACGCACGCCTTGCTGCAGCCCATATGCTCGTTCTTCTAAACTCTCGTACGTTGTAACCGCCTTCATAGCCCTGCTCCCTCGACATTTCGATACTGCCCGGCTCAGGTGAGGGGCGTGTGATCTGGACAGATCACACGTCCATTGAACGCCGCTCTCCCGCGCAGCTTTTCCGCGTAGCAATGTTTGCAGCCGGGTTGCCTTCCTAGTCGTTTCCGCGCTACGCAGAAGCGCCTCTATCCCCAAGCAGAACAGGCCCGTAATTGCTCGGCAAAGATTTGACAAATTAATGCGACAACGAGTATTGTCGCATCATCAATATGACAACGATGCTTGTCGTATGAATAGAAACACCCTAATCCACTGAAAGGTTGCGAATGCCTAATTCTCTTTCAAATTCACTCGTCCTGCCCAGCGGAGCAAGGATTGCCAATCGTATAGCAAAAGCGGCCATGAGCGAGGGCTTGGCTGATGCAAATAATCATTCAACACGACGGCTTGAAATCCTCTATCGGCGATGGGCGGAGTCGGGTGCCGGCCTACTTTTGTCCGGTAATGTGCAAGTGGACCGCTGGCATCTGGAACGGCCGGGGAACATTGTTATTGATGACGAAAGTGGGCTGGAGGCTCTCAATTCACTTGCAAAAGCTGGGAGAGCCGAAGGCGTTCATTTCTGGTTGCAATTGAGCCACACCGGCCGACAGGTTTCAGACGCTATCAATCAATCCCCCCTCTCATCGTCCAACGTCGAAATCTCTGTGCCACGTGGCGCCGGGCTTACGTTTGCGCCGCCTCGGGAGATGACGGAAGCGGATATTGACAGAGTCATCCAACAGTTCGCCTTTGCGGCAAGGCAAACTCGTGCGGCGGGTTTTACCGGGGTGGAACTGCACGCCGCGCATGGCTACCTGCTCTCACAATTTCTGAGCCCCCTGTCGAACCGGCGTACCGATAAGTGGGGCGGTTCGCTGGAAAATCGCGCACGGCTTCTGCTTGCGGTGATTGCGGCCGTTCGCGAGGCTGTCGGGAGCGATTTCCCGATCGGAATCAAGCTCAATTCATCCGATTTTCAGAAGGGCGGATTCACTCACTCCGAGTGCATCGCGTTGGCAAAGATGCTCAATCACACCACGCTTGACCTCTTGGAACTCTCCGGCGGTTCTCTTGAACAACCGAAGATCGTCGGCCTTACCGTCAAGGAAGAGGGCGAGGACAAGCGCCCTGAAAGCACGGTCAAGAGAGAGGCGTACTTCGTCGAATTTGCTAAGGCGGTTCGTGAGGTGGCTCGAATGCCGTTGATGGTCACTGGCAATTTCCGCAGTGTCGAAGGAATGGTGGCTGCCCTTGAAGGTGGTGATCTGGACGTGGTTGGTCTCGGTAGGCCGTTCATTGCCAATCCTCTCACACCCTCGTACCTGCTCGCGGGCGCAATGGAAGAGGCGCCATCTCCCGAAGATTTATTGAGCGTATTTCATCTGCTGCCTTGGTTCAATGTGCAGATCGAACGATTGGCGGATGGTCTGGACCCCGATCTGTCGCTCGCTGGTCCGGATGCGGCAGAAGCGTTTATGCAAATAGAAACAGAGCGCACGGCGGCACTGCTGCAAGCAAGAGGAACCTGCGTTGCGTGACAACTATGCGTGCTCCTTGGTGAGGATGCACGACCACTATGTCGAGAATTTTCCATAGAGGAACAAAGGAGAAGGAAGATGAAAGTATTTGTAACAGGGGCAACTGGCTACATCGGTGGTTCAGTTGCCGAACGTCTCATTGCTTCAGGCCATCACGTAACTGGACTGGTCAGGTCCGAAAACAAGATTCCGCAGTTGAAGGACCGCGGGATTGAACCGGTTCTTGGGACCCTGGATGATTCAGAGACACTGGCTCACGCCGCAGATGCGGCAGATGCCGTAATCCACGCCGCAAGTGCCGATCATCCAGGGGCGGTCGTGACGCTGGTCTCGGCGCTCGAACGCAGCGGAAAGGCACTGATCTGCACAACAGGTTCGGGCATTGTTGCGGATTCTGCTGCTGGAGAATATGCAGGTTCCGTCGTCTTCACCGAGGACACCTACTTCGAACCAGTCGCGTTCCGTCGACCCCGTGTAGCGATGAATCACTTTGTTCGCCAAGCAGCCATCGATAAAGGGATTCGTTCCATCGTAATCTGCCCTTCCATGATCTATGGGGTTGGGCGAGGTTTACAGCCGGACAGCGACCAGCTCCCGAAACTCATGGCACTGTCTAAACAATTGGGCGCAGGCGTCTATTTTGGAAAAGGCCTCAATCGTTACTCAAACGTGCATATCGATGACCTTGTGGACCTGTACCTACTCGCTCTAGAAAAGGCTCCGGGAGGTTCCTTCTTTTTCGCTGAAAACGGTGATGCCTCCTTTAAGGAAATTGCGGAAATGATCAGCCGCTCTTTTGGACTCGGCGGCAAGACAATCGGCCTAAATGTCGAGGACTTGGTCCGCCAATATGGCGATGCCGGTCGTTATGGCATCACCTCCAACAGCCTGGTACGCGGAGTCAACGCACGGCGGCTCGGTTGGTCCCCGAAAGCACCTTCTCTCGCGGAATATTTCGAGAGCTGTCAGTGACGCACATGTTTGTGCGATTGATTTGAAAGGAGAGTGAAGTGGCATATCAAAGTGTCAACCCGTTTAGCGGTGAGTTACTTCAAAGTTTCGACCGACTTACCGATTCGCAGATGGAAAGCGCGCTGGCAAAGGCTGACAGCACTTTTCAAGACATATGGTCCATGGCAACCTTCCGGGATCGGGCCAAGATCGTGGGTCGGGCCGCGTCTCTGATGCTGGAACGGAAGGAGAGTCTGGCTCGTCTTGCAACGCTTGAGATGGGGAAGAGGATCTCGGAAGGCCGCGACGAGGTGGAGATGAGCGCCGCGATTCTCCAATACTATGCCGATCATGCCGAGACATTTCTTGCGCCGCAGGTCATCGATACCAAAATCGGTGATGCGCACCTTGAATTTTCTCCGCTTGGGGTGTTGATCGGCGTTCAACCGTGGAACTTTCCCTACTACCAGCTTGCGCGATTTGCCGCTCCAAACCTGATGGCCGGCAACGTCCTCCTGGTAAAGCATTCCTCGGGCGTGCCGCAATGTGCTCTCGCCTTCGAGCAACTCTTCACGGATGCTGGAGCACCCCGCGGCGTCTACACGAACCTCTTTATTTCAAGCGCTCAGGTCGGCGCGTTGCTGGATGACCCGCGCACCAAGGGTGTCGCTCTTACCGGATCGGAGCAGGCGGGCGAATCGCTGGCATCTCGCGTCGGCAAGAACCTGAAGAGATCGACGATGGAGCTGGGTGGAAGCGATGCGTTCATCGTGTTGGAGGATTGCGATCTTGAGTTCGCCGTCAAGATGGCCGTTCTGGGTCGTATTGGCAATGTAGGGCAAACCTGCATCGGCGCGAAACGCTTCATTGTGGTGGGGCCACGGGCCGAACAGTTCCTGAATGCATTTCGTGACGCGTTAGCACAACTGAAGCCAGGCGATCCATTGGATGAGAGTACGACGCTGGGTCCGATGGCCTCTGAGACCGCACTGAACCTCTTATTGAAGCAGGTCCACGAAGCTGTTGCTTACGGCGCGCGAGTATTCGCGGGAGGCGATCGCATCCGCCGTCGGGGTGCGTTTATGCAGCCGACGATTCTCACCAACATAGCGCCCGATAATCCCGCCTTCCGGCAGGAGTTCTTTGGTCCGGTTGCGCTCTTTTTCTCAGCGAAGGACGAGGAGGAAGCGATTGCCATAACCAATAACTCTCCTTTTGGCCTGGGCGGATCGGTCTATACGGCCGACGTTGAGCACGGCAAGACGATCGCGAGTCGAATCGAGACCGGTATGGTCTTTGTCAATTACCCCTTTATCAGCGCTCCAGAACTGCCCTTTGGCGGAATCAAGCGCTCGGGATACGGGAAAGAACTCTCCGATCTCGGTATCCAAGAGTTTGTAAACAAGAAATTGGTTTAAGTGGCTACATCGGCTTCGCTCACCGTTTAATAGCGACACCCGACGATTTGGCCCCGACAGAGTGTCTCCGCCAGAGCGTACTGGAGTAAAGGTAATGAATCGGTTCGAAGGAAAGGTCGTCATTGTCACCGGAGCAGGTTCTGGAATTGGTGCGGCGACGGCCAAACGGTTTCTCGAAGAAGGTGCGGCACTCATTCTCAACGGGCGGCGAAAAAATAGGCTTGAAGAGACTGCTCAGGGCTTTCCGCGCGACAAAGTTCTCATTGACAGTGGCGATATATCCGAGAACGAGTATGTTCTCGGACTTGTGAAACGAACGGTCGATAAGTTCAATCGAATCGACGTCCTGGTGAATAACGCAGCTATTTCGGTGTTCGGGTCGTTTGGTGGATCTCCCGAAGAAGATTGGCGCAAGGTGATGAAAACGAACGTGGACAGTGTGTTCTACACCATTCGCGCCGCCTTACCGCACTTGCTCGCGTCAAAGGGATCGATAGTGAATGTGTCGTCAGTTTCGGGCCTTGGAGGCGACTGGTATCAGAGCTTTTATAACGCTTCCAAGGGGGCCGTATCGAATTTGACGCGCTCCCTGGCACTCGAACTGGCTCCTCATGGCGTGAGAATCAATGCTGTTAATCCGAGCCTGACCCTAACGGAAATGACGGCTGCATTCCAGCAACATCAGCCGCTGATGGAGAAGATCCTTGAACGTATCCCATTGGGACGCTGCGCAAAACCTGAGGAGGTTGCGAGCGTAATCGCCTTCTTGGCCAGCAACGATGCTTCGTTTGTGAATGGAGTGAATCTTCCGGTCGACGGTGGGCTGACCGCCTCGAATGGACAACTCAACCCCACCGCATTTCTGACGGACTTCGGGCTGAATTGAGCCCAGTTGCGCTTAGAACATTGAATCCGAGGACACCCAAATGACGAATCGAAGTACCACGAAAGTGCCTCCGGCCACTCTTACCCAAGAGCTGACAACGTTCGAAATCCCTTTACAGACTGCTTGCTGCGCCGTACCTCGAGCCCGGTGCTGTAAAGGTTGTCCAAGCCTTTGTGGCTACCGCCAAACCTCGCGCACAAAGAGTCAGCAAATGTGAACGCCGCTTCTGAATAGCCGACCGCCTGACCCAGCCATCGAACGTCGCGCGGCTCAGCTCCAGTCCGGTGTCGCGCGTAATCGCTGTGAACGCGTCCGGAAATCCGGCAGCAACAAGGACCGATAGCCTCGTGGCGGAACGTACGAACGACGAGGACGATGGTTTCCGGCCAAAGTTCAGGACTGCAATTGAAGTACTATTTATCCTCCAACAGTGCTTCAACTTCTGCCATCTTACCCTGGGCGAGTTCCTCGGGCACGTAGACCAGACCACAGATAGGGCATCGGGGGATGTCAACGGAAAATTCATGATTTAAATACTTAAAAGTAGTTTTTAAAGGAACTAAACGCTCGTTGCACTTCATGCAAACCAGTTCGCCGTTCTTCATTTGATGCTCTCATCAATTGTCATGCGATGGGAGTACACTTGCTTCAGTTTCTTGCCGGACTCACCCTTTTCATACGTAACCCAATAAGTTATGACTCCGTTACATAAATGTGCTGTAAATTCCCCCGTAGTTCTGTTGTGCATTGTGTTACCCATTGCTTCACAATGCTCAATTGTCGCCAGAACATCCTCTTCCAGTATTAACTGACGATTCATCTTCCTCCTCAACTCAGCCGGTATGTCTATGGAAATATGCTTCGTTTCTCCACCGTCTTCGCTTCCGACTATTTCCTTGCCTGCCAACTTATTTACCAATGCCACTCTGTTCCGCCTTCGTTGAGACAAGTCCGGTGCTGCACGTTCAGGGGGACCTATATCAAATATAATGTCCAAAATATGACTGCATGCCTTTTCCTCCGACCCAAAAGTATCTCGGCAATTCGAACAGTAGGTAACATAGGGGTTCTCGCTTTCCCGGATTCGGTTGGCCGTAATTCTATTGACCTGCTCAGGATTTACGGCGTGGATATGCCCACCAAAACTGCAGCATCGAGCCTCCTCCCCATGGTAGGCCAATTCCTCGATCTTATAACCGGCCTCATGAAGCAATTTGCGGATGCTTTTCTGCATTCCCATGTCGTATCTGCTGGCGCAAGGATCAAACACCGACACGATTGTCCCATCTCCCCGCCCTTTACACTGAGTTGGAAGTTGCTGAGCCATGACATCATACAAGGACACAACTTTAATCTCTGGTAGGTACCGGGCGAACATTTTCATACACGTCGGACAGGCTACAATAGTGATCGGTTCACCTATTTTCCTCCACTCTCGATAGATGCGATTCTGAACCTCTTTTCGCATCGCCTCATTCCCTGACCAATCGGCGGGAACGCCGCAACACCCTACCAATAGAGAAGTATCGATGCATATCTCCCTAAGGAACTCGAAAGCTTTCAACACATAACTCGGTTCCGATGCTCCCAGCTGGCAACCTGGGAAGAACATATACCGGCTCTTTGTGTTTATCGCGGAAGGAATAAGTGCATAGGCTTGATCTGAATTAGCGAACTCCATATCACGTAGCCAAAAATCATGAAATGCCGCGGGGGTTGCTCCAGTCTTAAACAAGGCGCGCCTTGCCTGAAGCAGACAATCCTCCATGTCAATATTTTCTGGACATACTGTTTTGCACAGCCCACACTGGTTGCAAGTATGGATAAGCCTGCTTGCAATTCGTTTGGTAAAGCCCTGGATGGGACGCAGGCTCGTCATCACTTCTGGAATAATCCGCTGCGGACCTTTTTTAAACATTTGCATCAAATCGCAGTGCGTTACGCACAGATTACAATCACACTTCAAGCACTGTTTGGCCTCACGGATCGCCTCGTCACGCGGGCTGTCCTCCCGCAACTGTTCCGTTGCACTTTCGGCGGGCATCGGAAGGAGGTAGTAGTTTTCGCAGATGGCTTCCTTCTGGTAGGTTCCAGGAGCTCCATCCATCAGCCCAACTTTCAAGTACTTCTCGATGGAATGAGATACCCGGACCCCATGCTCTATTGCTTCTATTGGATTTGCCCCGATAAGGCTTCCGCCCAGAAAAACGCCTTTTCGCTTCGTTCCTAAAGACTCGTAGTTCAGCTCTTCCCGCAGTTCGAAGGTTTCCCCGCCCGCGCCGGTAGCCACGTAAATCGCGTCCGCGTGAATCTCATTCAAGTCCAAGATTTCTTTGCACGTTTCCAGCTCATAGGAAACGTTTTTAAACTCATTTTGAAAATCTGAGAGATAGACTTTCTCCGGCAACAGTTTACGAAGTGCCCCCCCGGGCGCATCCTGCTTTTCATATATGATTACTTCGTACCGCCTGCTGGCCAGTTTCAGAGCACACGTCATGCCGCTGAGTCCTGCTCCGATAATGGCAATCTTCTGCTTCTTCTGAGGAACGTTGTAAGCGATCGGATCCCTGTCCTCGGAGAGTTCTACACAGGCTCGTTCGATGAGACGCACATTGATCGCCGCATTCACGCGTCCCTTGACACACACCGCCCCGCATGGCTGCCTGCAGATCGCGCTCACAATATGCGGAAATACAGCCTGATTCCTATATAGACGATAAGCGGTAGTGAAGTTACCTTTTTGTACCTTGTCCACAATGCTTCGAACGTCTACTTTCAGCGGACAAACGACCGTACAAGGTGGATTTTTCCCTTGGAAACAAGCCGCCGTATACCGTTTATACCCCGCGATTTCGGTATCTGAAATTTCCATGTCGAGTCTCCCTAAAATAGGCGCACAAGCCTTCGGCTGCGAGTGGTTGCGGTTGCGCTGAACTCGCACGGGCTTGCACGGAGTGTGATCTCTGATCGCCCAGCTCGCGCGGCGGTGAATGATGCCGAGCCGTATGATTTGGCACAGCAAAATCAACAGGATTGATCGCGTTCCTTCGTGCGACGGCTTAGAACTGCGGCTCCGCTCCTTGTTGAGCCGTCTTTGCAGTCACGTGTGCGTCCAATTAGGCACGCGCTTTTGCCGCAGAGCCGTTCTTTACACATGAATCGACGACAAATGTGCGACGATCCAGACGCAGTTTGCAATGCGCCTGGATCGTCACGATAACTACCCTTGTTTAGTGACCAGCTTCGGCGGCCTTCGCAACGATTGGATTCGCCTTTAGCTCTTCCAACTCGTCGTAGAGTTCTGAACCCAAGAAGTACTTCTTGGGCTTTAGTTCCTCTCCGCGCGCCTTGGCTTCCATAGCCGCCTTCACCTTTTCAGGCTTTGCCGGCAATTCGTAAATTCTTACACCGACCGCGTTCTTGATGGCATTGATGACCGCCACGTGTCCACTGGACTGGAACAGTTCCGAACAACCGGAGGATCCGAAGGGTCCGACCTTTCTCGGATTTTCTAGGAAGGTTAATTCGAATTTGTCCGGAATGTCCGAGCAGAACGGAACCCCACAGCCCACCAAGCTGCCGCCGTCCTTCAGGTCGTTATACTCAACCGACAGCGCATACGAAATGCCGTGGGAGAGACCGCCGTATGCCTGGCCTTCGACCGCCAAACGGTTGCCTAGCTTAATCGTGCCGTCCGCGTGCAGTTCCAAAGCCACCTCGGCATGGTCGAAGCTACCGAGCGTTACGGTGAATCCGCCACAGGTAACACCTACTCCACGCTTCACCAAATCGGTGCTCTCAGCTTTCGCTCTGGCCAATGCAGCCTGATAGAGGGGACGCGCAGTGTTCATGATCTCCTCCATCGGGTATTCCTTGAACGTATAACTGTTAATGTTGTCCTGCCCCTCGCGGGCAACATTGGCATACCTGAATTCGAAGGGGTCCATTCCCATCTTCTCAGCCAGCATGTCCATCATGGCTTCTGAGCAGCAATATGCCTGGGTGCACCCGAATCCCCTGTAAGCGGTAGCAAAATTGTGATTCGTGAGCCCTATCCTCCCCAATCCGGTAACATTCGGAATGTAGTAGGGATAACCCATAAACCGCATAACTTTGTCGATGATGTGAGCGGCCACCTCGGTGTAAGGGCCTCGTTCCATTCCCACATCGAACTCCATCGCGGTTAACTTGCCTTTTTCGTCGCAGGCCAATCTCCCGTTCATATGCATTGGCGAGCGCTTACCGCTGAAATGCTGGTGCTCGTCATAGGACATTGTAAGGGTCAGAATTCTGTCCTTGATTAGCATCAGACAAGCACCCATAAAGCAGTAGCTGCTTGGCGATGCAGCCCAACCGAAGCTGGCGCCCGTCGGATTTTCGATAATGCGAATTTTCTCTAGAGGAAAGCCAACAGCAGCGCCCACCGTCGGCCTGGTCCAGCCGACGCATTGTGATTTGCACTGAATCACCATGTTCCCGTCGGAATCCCAGTAGCCCTGCATGGTGTCGCCTTCCACTGACAGATGGGCTTCACGGGAGGCGTAGAAGCTACCTTCCACAGAGCAGTGCGACTTTGAGATAGCGTCTTTGGCGAGCTCTCCCTTGTACAGCGGCTGTTTGAGGTAGACATTCGGACTCTGCTCGTGAATACGGATGGCATCCGGAGCAACTGCATCCAGGTAGTTCATATATTCTGGGAGAGGCTCGATCTCAACCTTAACGAGCTTCGCCGCCTCGCGAGCCTGTTCTTCGCTCTCAGCGATCACGATGGCAACGACGTCACCGTAGCGATAGATCGTGGTGTCACAAAGTAGGGGGCGTTCGAAACCATTCAAGGTTGTACGGGGGTGATCGACCGGCACGACAACTTTGTTAAGGCCTTTGATATCCTTTGCGGTCACCACCTTAACGACACCTGGCGCCGCTTCTGCTGCCGAAATATCGATGCTCAAGATCTTGCCATGGGAGCACAACCTAGGCTGAACGATGGCCAAGTGCAAGGGATCTCCTGGCAGTTTGTACTTGATGTCGTCGCCGTAATCACACAGACCGGTTACCTTGGCCAAAGCCGCCGGCCGCGGACACGCAGTGCCATATACCTGGTTGCCTTCGGGCTTGTAGGTAATGTCAGCCATGGTGGCTTCGCCGCGCATAACTTTCGCCGCCGCCATCACGGCGTCGACAATGGGCTTATATCCCGTGCAACGGCACACATTCCGGTGCTTGGTAAACCATTCGCGCACCTGCTCTCTTGTCGGATTCGCTTTCTGCTCTAACAGCCCCTTTGCCGACATAATGAAGCCAGGAGAGCAGAATCCGCACTGAACACTACCGTACGTAATGAAGGCCTGTTGAAGCGGATGAAGGTTCTTCGGCGTCCCAATGCCCTCGATCGTTTCCAGTTCCGAGTGCTCAGAAATACTTTTAATTTTGCGGGCGCACGCACGTACGACCTTACCGTCCACAATCACGGAGCAAGCGCCGCACTGTCCAACTCCGCAGCCCACTTTGGTTCCAGTCAGCCCCAGCCTTCTCAGAGCTGTCGCCAGCGTGTCTTTTTCAGTGTCCACGACGAGCATTCGCTGTACGCCGTTGATGGTTAACAGCCTTTTTTGTAAAGCACTCATTGTCCTCTCCTTTTACATCAGCCCAAATAGTGGGCGTCGTTTTCGAATCCAGTATGTGGACCGAATGTGAAGGCACCTGGTTTTAATAAGTGCGGATTCCAAACACACTTACAATATCAATCGCAGTCATCATGTTTGCAGTTACATATCTCTACAAGGTCCGAGGGGTACGTCCGAGGGGCATCCTTGACCGCCGATATGATCTGTAATTAGCTCCAGCGTGCCCTCCCCCGCCAGAGCATCTGCCACGATGAGGCCATTTCCTAATGAACGGGTTACCCCTCCGTCGGCGAGAATCTCGAATGGACTTACAGCAAGCACCCTAAGAAAGAAGTATTACGATGGGTCCGCTGCGTACGAACCCATGGCGCTTGTCTTAGAGGGACGGCGCAGGTTGCAGCGGTTTGCCACCTGCTCGGACGGATGTTTCAGCAATGTCGCTAGACGCAGTGAGAATCTGTGACTACGTGTGGACAGTATTCGGTCTGTCAGTACCTGGGCCAGGGCAACCTGCGGGTCCGTCACGGTCGGGCAATCGTTTTCGTAGATGTTGTACGTAATACTTTTCATTGTCTCTCCTCTTTTATCGGTTGAAAGAGTGAGCCTTCACGACAGCGTGCAGCCATCGATCTTAGCAAGTAACGGTCACAAAACGCGGTATTGCAATGGCTTCCATGCGATGGGTACGCGTTACGGTCTGTGCAGTCTGTTATTGCCAGCACAAGCGCTCACGGTTTTTGAACCGAAAGCGGCATGCGCAGGTTGCGTGAGGTCCAAAACCTGGCGAATCAGTACATGGTCGACTTGATCTCTCGCAACAATGATCCGCGTTACCCATGGCTTTCAAATCCCGGACTGAAGCCTACGGCAACGTCGCGTGTTGCTGTAATTCCTGCATCGCCAACTCATACTCCGGCACTAACTCTGGCAACGGTACGGCAGGGATATAGTCGTCGGACAGTTCGAGTGGATACCACTTTTCAATTGTTTGCGCATCGCCAATTCGAGACATTGTTCCTCCGTTCTTAGGTAGAAAACTCCTTTTACCTGCGGAACTACTTGCAACTGATACCACATGCATGGCTGGCACCATACGTCGATAATGCGAGCTTTTTCTGCCCTGAAACCATGCTGGTGCCTGCAGAGCAGGCCATATAGCGCGACGCTGCCGAATAGAAATGGCGGCTGTTCACCCCAGCCACGAGGCACCTCGAGATTCTCTTGTTTGTACGCGTAAAACCCGAGCTTGTTATCTATCGCCACCGTATGCTGCGTGATAGCTCCAACCGTTCTCATTTCTGCAGGGTTGAAATAGTTACCAATTTTCTCGTTGCAGCACGCATTCTCGCCTGCCCATTTCCAGCGATACGGTATTGCAATGCTGCACGGATGCGGATCTAGAGAGGATTTGTCGTTTAGCAACCACCACCGCCAACCCTCAACATGGCCGATGTAAGTTTCGGGAGCCTCCCTGGTCTTCATTGCAATATTTCCTCAATGCTTCGCTGCCGATGCGCTTTAGCGTGTCGCTTTTCGCTACATCAAGCGAAATTGATTGCCAGCGGCCTTTGAAACCGTCAAAAAAGGTGGAGCCAGCCGACCTTCACCAACCGACTCCTGTCCTGAGGCTTCATTGCAGCAATTGAATGAGTAGCATTAGCGTTATCAGGCTAGCTCGACATCACTAGAAGATCTTTTGCATGCGAGAATTAGGATTTGCTTCACAGGGAACATCTACAGACACGCGAGGCTGGAGTGTGCGGTACTCTGCACGACGGACCTAAATAAGCGAAAGAATCGGGCAAACGAGAAGCCATCGTTATCGCTGCAGTAAACAACGTCAGGCACTCGCGAGTGAACTGATCAACTACGGCCAGCACGCGGATCCATCGTCCATCCAGTAATCGCTGCGCAACAAAATCCATGCTCCACCTCTGATTGGCCCGCACTGCCTGGCCCAGTGGCAGACGTTGCCTTTGCGCCCGCTCCCGCCGCTTTTGCGTACGAACGATCAAGCCCTCTTCCGTATACAGCCGGTAGATACGCTTGGCGTTGACTTGCCAGCCCTCGCGTCGCAGCAGAACCGTCAGTCGCCGATAGCCGTAGCGCACCCGACTGCCCGCCAACTCGCGCAACCTCACCCGCAATGCTTCTTGCCGATCGCGGTGGTGCTCGTAACGCATCGTCATTCGCTCCACGGGAATCAGCCTCGCCGCCCGCCGCTGGCTTAACTGGTGCGCTTGCTGCGCCCATTCCGCCAGTTCGCGCCGCAAACGAGGCCTTAGAGCTTTTTTGCGACAATCTCCTGCAGGATATGGCGGTCCAAACTGAGGTCGGCAACCAATCGCTTCAGCTTGCCGTTCTCCTCGCGCAACTGACGCAGTTCGCGCAGCTCGCTCAACCCCAGGCCCGCATACTTCTTCTTCCACAAATAGAAACTCTGCTGACTGATTCCGTGCTTGCGGCAGACCTCAACTACCGTCTCGCCCGACTCCGCTTCCCGCAATACCCGCAGAATCTCCTCTTCGCTGTGTCCTCGCTTCGCCATACTTTCGTAGCCTCTCCCTTTCTCAGAAGACCACGACAGGCAGTCAGCTCTCAAGTTCAAATCGGCTTAGTTTATGGGTTTTGGGTCAGGTCATGCGCTTCTGCTGCAATCCCGAGCTTAGCATTCAGGTTCCAAATCATCGCCAGTAATAGAGGTCGGCAGGTAACAGAGAACCTGCTAAATGCTTATCTGCGCGATGCGAACGAGAAGTCTCATTACTTTCCACCGAATATGTACACCGATAGTCATGACTTAGTTCTTGGTACTGTTTATTTGTGGGGAAAAGTCGTTGAATGCAAGGATGGCTACAGAGCGGAGTGTGCCTACCCAAAGTGCATTTATCAATCTATTTGGTCGGCCGTTAAGCGAGCTAAGCTAGAGAAAATAGCTAAGTTATATGGGCTGAGTTGTGCGTGGCAAGAGGAAGTGGATGTTATCGAGAGATTGATACAATTGCCTTCATCGAGGTGCTTGACGGTGCCGCGACATTAGCCATTGAATCCCAATGCCACCGTTTTGCTGACATTCTGCATGGCATCAAACTCCCGGCAATCTCGCTGCCCGAATGATAATCGTTATCTTCAATTCGGCCTTCACCAGTAAAAAAGGGGCCGAGTTTCGTCGGCCCGAAGATAGGAAAAACATGTGATTAGCAAATCCGAAAAGGAATGGCCGATTACTTTCTGTGGCCACCTAATGGGACTCCGAATTCAAACCAGAATGCATTTCCAACCGGGTGATAGCGCACATCATAGTCGTGGAAGTACTTAAAGGCGATGATTGCTCCAGGGATTGCGACGCGAACCTCGGGGCCAAGCCCTACCGCCTGGGAGCGGTTTCCGTTGTAGCCAACGCTTACGCCCTTGACGCTGTCGTCCGTGACCTGTTTGAGCACGTAGCTCTGGAACCCCAGGGCCACTTTCTTGGTGACGTTCTGGGTAGCATTGAACTCCCAGGAGATGTAATTTCCCGAGTGATAGTTGGTGTCCGGGTTCGTCGTGGCCAGGGCGTAGTGAAACCGGGAACTCAACTCGGTCTTGCCGTGATTGGGCATCCACGTAAAGGCAAAGTTTGGCTCGAATTCCCAGTAGTGCTGTCCGACATTGACCAAATCTCCCTTCGTGTACGATGGCCCGGGTGTCCAGATGTCTAGTCCATAGTGAAAGTGCAGATTTTCCCGGTTGTAGGTCACGAAGAGCGGCTCAATGTCTTGATTGGCAAGGTTTGTCTTTGCCTGGCTCGGACCACCCTCTTGGATCTGGGCGTAGGCCTCGACGAGGCCGGCGCCGCTCATGAGATCACCGCCCAGGAACTTCTTGCCAAAGTTGTATTTGAGCTTGAGGCAGTTAGCGAACTCCGTCACCCGGAAACCGGGAATCGCACTGTTTCCATGGCCGTCG
>Ga0326727_10005804_pt1 | contig 34768 bp, 34 predicted proteins | sample MB2enrmetagenome_FD_207643 | JGI IMG/M metagenome (GOLD analysis project Ga0326727, IMG submission 207643) | Lab enriched peat soil microbial communities from McLean, Ithaca, NY, United States - MB29MY | ecosystem: Environmental > Terrestrial > Soil > Wetlands > Peat | place: USA: New York...
GCGGAAGACGAAGGTGCCGATGCGGTACTGGTAACTTGCTCCTCAATATCGCCCTGCGTGGATACGGTCAAACCCTTGATTTCCGTGCCTGTATTCAAGATTGATGACCCTATGACGGATATCGCTGTTGAAAAAGCATCGAAAATTGGAGTTGTTGCGACCAACGCGGCTACTCTCGGACCGACGACGGAATTATTGCGTGCAAAGGCCCAGAGCAAGGGAAAAAAGGTCGAGGTGACAGCAGAACTTTGCAAAGGAGCATTCGAAGCCCTGTCAAACAAAGACACTGCAACTCACGACCGGCTAGTCTTGGAAGGAATCAGGCGTACTGCTCAATCTACGGACCTTCTTGTCTTGGCACAAGCGTCGATGACCCGAATTATACCACAGCTAGGTGATCAGTTCAAAGTTCCCGTACTCACAAGTCTAAAGTCAGGAGTCGAGCAGATCAGACCCGTATTGGCTTGAGCTTAACCAATCAGTCCAGCTGACCGCTGAGTTCAGCGTCAGCGAACGTTTAATCACTTTGGGATGAAGATGACTTTACCGCTCTCTCCCCTAATCACTCGCTGAAAGCCTTCTTCCGCCTTCTCGAGCGGGAGTCTATCCGTTATTACGGCACTAGGTGTGACTTTCTTACTGGCAACAAGGCTGACCATGCGTTCCCATGTTCCAAACATGGCTCGGCCCGTGCTCCCGTATACGGTTGCCTCCTTGTAGATGATCATCGAGGTTGGTTCAATCTGAACCGGCTTGTCGGAAAGGCCGACCAAGACCACACGGCCGCACTTTTTCACCGCCTGAAGTGCCTGAACGGTAGTTATCGGAGCTCCCGCGAGCTCAATCACAACGTCAGCGCCCCTGCCGTTCGTTAACTCCATGGTTCGCTTGACTATGTCCTCTTTCTCAGTATTGACGTAGACATCGGCTGATCCGATCTTTCTTGCTAAGTCTAGTCTGAATTGTTTGAGTTCGGCTGCTATCACGGTTGATGCACCAGACACCTTTGCGATCTGTTGTGCGAAAATTCCTATTGGGCCCGCCCCCATTACGAGTACCACGTCACCTGGCTGTATCCCTACTCGTTCAATTGCGTGGACAGCCACACCGAACGGTTCGAATACAGCGCCTTCTTCGAAACCTACGCCAGAAGGCAGCTTGTAGGCAACTATCTCTGGCACTGCGGCATAGTCAGCGAACGAGCCTTCAGCGGTTTGGAGTCCGTAGATCAGCATGTTCTGACAAATATGCATGTTTCCAGTTCGACAGTACGAGCAAAAGCCGCAAGGGATATGGGATTCTCCAGCAACATTATCCCCGGGTCTCAGAGACTTAACGTTGCTTCCAACCTCCACGATCTTGCCTGACCACTCGTGACCAATCGTCATTGGTAGCGGTGAATTCCACCGCGTTGTTTGTTCATCCCAGCGGTATATGTGAAGGTCTGAGCCGCATATCGCGGTAGCCTTTATCTTGACGAGAACTTCTGAAGGCTTAATCTTAGGGTCTTCGATTTCCTGGACTTCAACACCCGGCTTTGGAACCGTCTTTCTAATTGCTTTCAACAGCCTTACTCCTCAAGTACTTGAGCCCGTTTGTCTCCGAAGGTTAATTGACCATGATTTTAGCTTAAGGCATACCGGTCGCATTTGGAAAGAGGGGGTCGTGGTCGAGGGTGAGAACATGCTGTTGGATTCAAATACGCCCCGTAATAAACGAAGTCGAGACAGATTCGAATGACGGACAACGCAAAACCAGTCATCGGCATAACGATGGGAGATCCAGCAGGCGTCGGCCCTGAAATAACCTGCAAGATGTTTGCTGACAAAACAGTCTACGACTTTTGCAGACCCTTAGTTATCGGAGATACTGCATGCCTAAGTGAAGGAATGAAAGTAGGCAAAGTATCGCTCCAGTTGAATTCAATCAAGAAGGCCAGCGAAGGTAAATTCGTTCCTGGAACCATCGACGTCATCGACTTACATAACGTTGACATCAAGAGTTTGAAGATGGGCGAACCACAAGCCATGGCGGGAAAGGCTTGCGTCGAATACATCAAGAGGGCTGTCGAACTCGCAACCGTTGGTGAAATTGATGCGATCGTAACCGCCCCGATCAACAAGAAAGCCATGAACATGGGCGGGTACAAGTACTCAGGTCACACAGAACTCCTAGCAGACTTGACCGGGACTAAAGACTTCGCTATGCTACTCGTTACTGGGCCGCTGAAAGTCATCCATGTGTCCACACACGTGTCACTCGCAGAGGCAATTCAGAGAGTGACGAAGGAACGTGTAGTAACTGTAATCAAACTAGCCGACCAAGCTCTGAAACAACTTGGCACGCCCCACCCACGGATAGCAGTTGCGGGCCTCAATCCGCATGCCGGAGAAGATGGCATGTTCGGGAGAGAAGAAATAAATGTCATCAGCCCCGCAGTCGAATCCGCTAAGAAAGACGGTGTCGATGTTTCGGGCCCCATCGCCCCTGACACCGTCTTTGTCCGCGCCAAGAACGGTGAATACGACGTAGTCGTCGCAATGTACCACGACCAAGGCCACGTTGCTATCAAAATGCTAGGATTTCAGCTCGGGGTCAATGTCAGCATCGGGCTGCCAATAATCAGAACGTCGGTAGATCACGGCACTGCCTATCGCAGAGCAGGACTTAGACTTGGGACAGGTGACGCCTCAAGTCTTATCGAAGCAACTAAATTGGCAGCTCAAATGGCTAAGAGTAGGACAAAGCACTAGGGGTCGTTGAGGAATAGTCCCCGGCGCCCCCAAAATGCGAAAGAACGAATGGCAGCCAGAGCGCGTTGAAAGGAAAAGGATCACGAAGCGTGATTGGACGGAAAGATCAACGCTGCGTACTCGACGAGTAATAATCGCGGACGATTTCACTGGTGCATGCGACGTCGGAATTCAATTTGCAAAACACGGCATCTCAACCTCAGTCATTTTTCGTAAACCTTCTACACAGGAACTGAAAGCCGCTGGTTTGGTAGTATATGATACTGAAACACGGAACGAATTTGAAAAAGAAGCTTATCGTAGGGTACTGAGCTTCTGCTCCGTATGCCAGAAAGCTGGGGTCGACCTCGCATACAAGAAGATTGATTCCACGCTACGAGGAAATCTGGGCGCTGAGCTACAGGCTATCCTTGATCGTTTCAGGGAATCCTTCGTGCTTATTTGCCCAACATACCCTGAGTATAAGCGGACTGTAGTTGACGGGCACTTATTGGTCAACGGAGTTCCCGTTGATAAGACAGAGTTCGCAAAGGACCCTTCAAATCCAGTGAGGTCATCTGACATCAGGACCCTAGTAATGTCGCAGACTTCTGAATCAGTGGGCGGCATTCAGTTAGCGACCGTGCGTAAGGGGTCTCATAAGGTTAGTTGGGCAATCAGACAATTGGCCGAGAGAGGAATCAGAGTCATTTGGGCAGATGCGGAAAACAGGAATGATCTGAAGAGTGTCGCGAGTGCATGCTTTCAGAGTAACCTGATTCCTTGTGGGTCAGCGGGATTAGCAGAGGAAATTGCTAGAATTCTGCAATCTCTCCGTCCGAAGATCATGATTCTATCGGCCACTACTAATGAAGCGACGTTAAATGAGCTTCAAAGAATGGCGAGATATCCTAGAGTTTTCCTCCTCAAAGCCAGAGTGGATGCTCTTGCTGGAGAATCGAGAAGCCTTGAGATAAGCAGGATTCACATGCTAACTACTCGAGCCGTTGAGAAATACGACGTCATTCTTGTGTGCTCGGCATTGTACGCGAAAGATATCCAGCCGAAGTTTGCGCACTCAGAGCGTGGGGGAAGGTCCGACGCGGTCGCGAGTGGCTTGGCAGCAGCGACTGCATCCCTAGCCCTGTCAGGCGCTTTGAGTGCAACCCTCTTGACGGGAGGTGACATGGCAGCCGCGTTTCTTAGGAAGATTCGAGCGAGAGGGCTTAGACTTGAACGAGAAATACTCCCTGGGATCCCCTTGGGTAGAGTGATATCGGGCAAGGCAGCTGGTTTGAAGGTTGTCACGAAAGCTGGTGGGTTCGGTTTGCAGGGATCAATGAGACAAATAGTGGACAGCTTAACATATGGCGGATCATCGTAGTAAGCAAGAACGTGCGGATGAGAACATTGTTTCCCTCCTGCTTTCTGAGGTTCAAATCGACTGCGCGAATAGCGATCAACCGACTCGATTTAGCTTAGAAATAAACAGCATGGGCTTGGATATCATGCTTATTACGGTTTGGAAGTTGATTGCTCCATGAGTTCGATCGGTATACCGTCCGTCGATTGCGGAACAGTGAATGTTATTCTGGCTCTATGAGCGCCGATCGTTAGCTTATCAATATCGATATTGCTCCTTCCTTAGTCTACTACGTCAGCTTCGATATCATCTGTTGTAAGGGAAATATGGTGAATTCCAGTTCTATGTGTGCGAAGGTACTCCGTCAGAGGAACGTTTTGATCGATTGGCTGCAGCAATTCGATCTCAGCGTCCCCAACAGGTACGAATGCAACTCTCACTTTACCACCTAGGGCGTCAACTACAATGGTTGGTTTCAAATTGAATAATCTCTCGTACTTCCTCAAGTACGAGAAAGGTAATTTCGGACTCAATCAAGCATTGCCAAGGTGTTAGTTGTGAAACTGAGTTGTCTGCCTATCTCTTACCTTCAGGACATAATTGGAGGCAAAATGAGCATCAAAGACTGGGCTGAAGAGGGAGCTGAGGTCGGCCTAGATGGTATCGACATCAGTATCCTTTTCCTCAAGAGCAAGGACCCTTCATATCTTTACGCTGTACGTCGTGAGATTGAGGATGCTCACATCAGAGTGGCAATGGTCACCACGTATCCAGATTTCACCCATCCAGATCCCAATGAACGTAGGCATGAACTGTCTAAACTGCAGGAGAATATTGTTGCAGCTTCAAGACTGGGAGCTGCCCTGGTTCGCGTAACGGCGGGTCAAGCCCACCCAACGGTCAAGCGGAGTGAGGGGATAGAATGGGCTGTCCAGGGATTAAGAAGGGCCGTGAAATTTGCGAAGAACTACTCAGTCCGACTGGCATACGAAAATCATGCCAAACCAGGTGCGTGGAAATACACTGACTTCTCGCACCCAACCGATATCTTTCTGGAAATCGTCGACCGTACTAGGGACGTCTCGTTGGGCGTGAACTGGGATACGGCTAACGTAATCGCCTACGGCGACGATCCGATTCCTGTACTCCGTAAAGTCGTCAAGCGGATAATCAGTGTCCATGCTGCGGACACGTCAACGCGTGGGCAACTCAATCATGTTCTGCTTGGGACGGGTCTTGTCCCATTCAAGCAGATGTTCGAAATACTTCATGCCTCCGGATTCGACGACTGGATTTGCATGGAAGAAGCAAGCTTCACAGGGAAGGCGGGAGTAAAAGCTGCTGCAGATTTTGTCCGTCGGGTCTGGAACGAAACGGGTAGCAGATGAGTACGACCATTCTCAGGGTCGAGTGTGTAGCGGTGTATAGCGCGAGATTTATCTGTATTTAATACTCCACATGCAGCGAGCTGAAATTCATGGAGCTCGATAAACAAACGCTTCTACAGATGTATCGAAGCATGCTACGAATCAGATACTTCGAGGAAAGGCTTGCGGAAGAGAGCGCTCAAGGGAACATTCCTGGTTTGCTCCACCTCTACGTTGGTGAGGAGGCAGTAGCCGTAGGTGCATGTACTCCTCTCAGAAAGGAGGATTACATAACCAGCACTCACAGAGGACACGGGCACTGCATAGCGAAGGGAGGCAACCTCAGTCGAATGATGGCGGAGCTGTTTGCGAAAGAGACAGGATACTGCAAAGGGAGAGGCGGATCGATGCACATCGCAGTTCCAGACATAGGCATCGTAGGATGCAGCGGAATAGCTGGCGCAGGAATCCCCATCGCGGCAGGAGTTGGACTGTCCATAAAGATGAGAGGAACTGATCAGGTCTGTGTCTCATTCTTCGGAGATGGCGCATCAAACACCGGAGCCTTCCACGAAGGAATGAACCTGGCAGCAGTATGGGAGTTACCAGTCATTTACGTTCTTGAGAATAACCTGTATGCGATTTCAGTAGCTTCCTCGAAGTCTACTAAGTTAAAGAACATCTCCGATCGCGCTGCCGCGTACGGGATGGCCGGGGTAGTCGCGGACGGAATGGATGTGCTGTCCGTGTACCAGGCAGTTTCAGAAGCTGCAACAAGAGCCCGTCGCGGAGAGGGACCTACGCTAGTCGAGTGCAAGACTTACCGATTCAGAGGGCATCACGAGGGCGACCCCAAGAAAGGAGAGACTTACCGAACGAAAGAGGAGATGGAGGATTGGGAGAAAAAAGATGCCATTCGAAAATTCGCTGACAAACTCGTCACAGAGCACAGAGTGAGTCAAGCCGAATTGGATAGCATTAAGCAGGAGGTTATTCAAGAAGTGGCCGACGCAGTCGCGTTCGCCAAAGAGAGCCCATCACCTCGGCCTGAAGATGCCTCGTCGTATATCTTCGCATCATAGAGGGATCAACAATGAATGAAAATCGACAGCTTGACTTTGCTGAGGCAATTCGCGAAGCGATCCGCCAAGAAATGAAGAGAGACAAAACGGTTTTCGTCCTCGGCGAGGACGTTGGCAAATTCGGCGGAATCTTCGGCTGCACAAAGGGGTTGCAAGAGGAATTTGGAGAAGAAAGAATACGCAACACGCCGATATCCGAAACTGCCATTATCGGAGCCGCTGTAGGCGCAGCCGTCACAGGAATGCATCCTATCGCAGAGCTCGAATTCATGGATTTCATTGGGTGCGGAATGGATCAAGTATTCAACCAAATGGCTAAGATCAGATACATGTTTGGCGGCTCAATGAACGTGCCCGTGGTGCTTAGAACACCTTGTGGTTCAAGATATCCCATCGCGTGCGGAGCAGCACACCATTCACAAAGTCTCGAAGCATGGTTCATACATGTCCCAGGACTCAAAGTAGCAGTCCCATCTACACCATACGACGCGAAAGGTCTACTTATCAGCGCAATCCGGGGTCAGGATCCTGTACTCTTCGTCGAGCATAAGCTCCTGTACTACGCTAAGAGAATGCCAAAATTGCGCGAACCATATCCGGGCTTGATTGCAAACGTTCCAGAAGAACCGTACGAAATTCCGTTCGGAAAAGCGGACATCAAGAGATCTGGCGAAGACATAACATTAATCGCAACAATGATGATGGTGCACAAAGCACTTCGAGTTGCCGAAGACTTAGCGAATACAGGAGTTAGCGTAGAGGTCGTCGACCCCAGAACGCTCGTGCCCCTCGACAAGGAGACGATTATTAATTCAGTTAAGAAGACAGGGCGCGTTGTCGTCGCCTCTGAAGATGCCAAAACGGGCGGAGTCGCAGCTGAAATTGCAACAGTTATCATGGAGGAAGCTTTTGACTACTTGGATGCACCAGTCAGGCGTGTTTCTGCAATGGATGTCCCCGTGCCGTACGCTCCGGTTCTTGAGAGCACTGTGGTACCGCAAGAGCGACATGTCAGAGAAGCAGTTCTCGAATTAGCAGACCAGAAATAGTTGAGCTGTATAGGGTAATTTGACATGGCAACCCCAGTCATTCTAAAGAAGCTAAGCTGGACCATGGAGGAAGGATTTCTTGGCAAATGGATTAGGCATGAAGGAGACCAGATCAGAGAAGGAGAAAGTCTCTGCGAGATCGAAACAGAGAAAGCTACAGATGAGCTGGAAGCTCCAGCAAGCGGCACGCTCCTAAAGATTCTCTATGCTGAGGGATCAACAATTCCCGTGAACTCCGTCATAGCAGTCATCGGTTCCGCTGGGGAGGACATTTCCTCAATTATGGGAACGAACGTACATCAGAAACCCGTCGCAGCACAAACACCACCCAAACAAGTCGTTCAAGAGAAACCGAGCGACTTCGGAGAAATCAGAATCTCTCCCTCTGCAAGAAGACTTGCAAGGGAACGTGGGATAGACCTTACACAAATCCGAGGCACAGGCCCCGGCGGCAGAATCGTATCCGAAGACGTACTCAGAGCAGCCGATAAAACGGAGCGCACCCCCACACAGTCAACATCTCTCGCGCTGACTGGACACAGGAAAGTAATCGCAGATCGACTTTCACTAAGCGCTCGAACAGCCGTACATGTTCCGATAACGATGGAAGCTGACATGACCGCTGCGACTAAGCTGAAGACCAACCTGCAGGAAACGGGAAACAGCATCTCTCTTACTGACGTAATAGTAAAGGCAGTAGCCATCGCACTCACCGAATTTCCACGAACAAACTCAATGCTACTTGGCGAAGAGCTCAAGCCCATGAGCGAAGTCAACGTTGGAATAGCCGTGGGTCTAGACGATGACCTTCTCGTGCCTGTCATCAAAAACGCCAATCAACTTTCACTAGTTGCGATATCGCTAAGAAGTAGGGACCTTATCGAGCGAGCGAAGAGTCATTCTCTCAGTATGAAGGAAATGACTGGGGGGACATTCACCGTCAGCAACCTTGGCATGTTCGGCGATGTAGTCCTCTTCGCACCGATAATTAATCCGCCTGAAACGGCAATCTTAGGAGTTGGTAGAGCCAATCCGAAACCGATCGCTGTCGACGGATCAATTGCCGTGAGGCCGATGACGACGCTAACATTAGTGTTCGATCACAGAGTAATCGATGGCATGTACGCGACGAAGTTTCTCCAAAGGGTTAAGGAACTGATCCAGGACCCACAGACACTCGCTGTTTAAGCAGTCGCGAACCACGCCATCTATCCGATGCGGACACCATCTTGAGAGTTCAAGGTTGAACACATCTGACCAAGAATTCTCAGAAAGCAACCTGCAGATAGTAAAATCGCTTGTTCCTTCCGAATCTTATCTTAGGAGTGTCTGACCTAGTCACACCTAACACTGAAATCGCAAAGATCCGACTTCTGACGCGACTAATCGAGAAGTTTCAAGACGAATGAATCATTTCCCAGTTCCGAGTTAGCGTTTCGAAGCCCGGGTTAATGGTCGCAGACGGGGACTACTTCTCCACACTCTAGGACGCCCACTCGCGCAAGGTCACCATGCCGCTTCATAGCCATTCGCATGGCATCATCAATGGTTGAGGCGCGTTCGAACCCAAGCGACCGGGTATCCTCCTCTGTGAGGCCTGTTGAGCAGCATATGATATTTGCGTGCTCACGTAGCTGCGAATGCATTAGTAACGCGCCCGCAGCCGGCAAGTCTTTAATCACCCTATTTTCGATGGCTTCTGTAATTTCCTTGTAACTTTTCGTAGCGTACTGACCGAATGTAGAATGGGTTGGGGAGATGCGTTCAGGGCAAGGAGTTAGGAGGACGATGGTTCCCCCTTTCCTCACACCGACGTGGGCAAAGTCAAGTGCCTTCATTGCCTGCCAGTAGTCAATGTCGGCTGGATATGTTGAGAAGACGATCACATCAGCGAGTTCTGTGACATTCTGGCAGAATACTTGACGTGCCGTTCCGACCCCCTCGCGAAACGCCTGCTGTGGCTCGCCAGCAAAGACGCGGATGGGTTTATCTTCACTGTTCAGAACTGTGTTCACTATGACTTTGAGCCCAGCCTTCTTCGCTATTGCGTTAATGTCTCGGCGCATAGGATTGTCAAGGGTTGCGACGAGGTCTTTGATTGGCCTGACCTTTCCAGCCGCAATGTGCAGCATGCCTACCGATTCTTCACCCGAAACCCCGGGGAGGATCATTTTTGCGCCGCCCCCCCAGCCAGCTGCGTTGTGAGGAACAATATTCCCAACGCTCAGAACGAAGTCAGCGTCCACGACGCTCTTGTTGACCAAGGCTGGAATTCCTAGCTCGGTAGTTCCCAAGTTCAGAAGTTTCGTTTCGTCTTTGAAATCATGATTCGATATCGTAAACCGCTCCACAACTTCGGGGCCAAGGTGGTCTTTCGTTTCTGAATCAGACATCGGCCTGTGCGTACCCAGCCCAATTATGATCTCCACTTGGTCCTCCTTCACTCTGTCAGAGCAAAGTTGCTCCAAGACGACAGGGAGAACTTCCTTGACTGGGGTGGGGCGCGTTATATCGTCGACCAAGACGACGATCTTGTCCTTTCCCTTCGCTAATTGGTTGATGCGTGGCGTTCCGTATGGCTGTTTCAGCGCATCAATAACCAACTCTTGTGCGCTCTTCGCCGGACGCATGTTGCTTCGGTGTATGTAGAAAGCAAGATTTCGATCAGGAACATCGAACTCGACGGTTTGATGAGCGTATGGGATTTTGAAATGCATTATCGGTCTCTTCGAAGTACCATGTCCCTTAGACTAAAACGTGACGCATGCTTTTTCATCAGGAAATCAACGCTTGGCTGAGTACATGTCGGACTTCTTCTTGTGAAGTTCACGCGCTTATCGGATAGCGACCATACTTTCGTCCGGTTTCCACCATCGCTAGACAGTTCTCGAACTTGGAGTCTGCATACCATGAGTTGCTGGAAGTAAATATGTATCCGCCTCCAAGTGCCGCTGTACGTAAGCATCTTGTCTGTTCCACCATGTCCTCGACGCTTCTTGTGCAGAGGTTGTCAACTGATACGTTGCCCATGAGAACGAGTCTATCATCGTAAAGTCGCTTCACGCTCTTCATGTCCATACCTGCAGTGAGGTCCAACGAGTGCAAACCGTCTAAGCTTGCCAAGGCTTGCAGGATTGGGTTCAAGTTTCCGTCGGAGTGCTTGATGAACTTGAGACCTGCCTTGTGGGCAGCTTGAACTTGTTTCCGAAGATTCGGGAAAATCAGATCTTTGAAGAATTTGACGGGAACGCTCTTCTCGCTCGTTTGGCTAGTTTTGTCGGTTTTGATCTTCTCATAACTCTTCGAAGCGTTGTCACCCTCAAAATCGCAAACACAACCCAACAGACAACGTGACAGCGCCGACACTTTGCCTTGCTTTTTGTTGCTTCACTTGTCCACCACGCCTAAGCGTGTTCCCCCGGTTGGAGGACGGAGAGCTTGTGGAGTTTATATTGTCATAGTCAGAAGGCTCAACAAGGGATTACGAATATGTTTCGATGCGTAAAGCCAGCTCGCACATGTGGCATGTTAACGTTGTTCTTGATATCCTTAGAGTTGCCCGCTATGGCGGGATTGTTCATATTGGTAGGTTACTTCATTGGAGAGCGAAACGGGGACTGGTACGGTTTACTTGGAACCTTAATTGGAGGGGCTGTCGGATTCATAATTGGGGTCATCGGATTTCTTCAACTGCTTGACGTAATGGGTAGAAAACAAGACAACCCCAAGATCTGTCCGGTTGATGATTATTCTCCGATAAGCTAGAGAGAGTTTCTGGTTGATGTTATGTGTGACTGTGGCTATTTTTCTCCATGATTGAGGCCCTGCGCGTTGTTTATGCTTCCTTGGCACCTTCGTCCTTCCACATTTGCGGTCGATTCGAGAGACTTACTGCGAACCTTCAGACTCGGGCCAAGTTATGTAGAAATTGAATAGTGCATTTCAAGAGAAACAGTCCTCAACTAAACACGTGCCCGAATACGGAAACTAGGGGCTACACGCTTCACTCTTTGGATATGTCGGCGGTAGTAGCCTTGCTCAATCTCAGGGCATCTTCAGTTCTCAGCTCGAGGAGCCTACTTCTTGTTTCTCCTCCGCAGAATAGAGTCTCATGGATCAAGACATTCTTGTCGACCACCGCTTTCAGAGGCGTTTTGTGGCAAATAGATGGATCCTCATATTGGACAGACTCAGGGGTTTTGATCATAGGTGTTTCAGCCTTTCTGGCAGCGAGGGTCGTGCAAGTGGCTAAGGTTAGGAGTGTTGCGCACACATAGTTGCAGGTCGGTACTATTCTTCATTCTGATTAGCATGTTTCAACAAGCGTGTCTTCAGGCTTTTCCTGGGCACGAAACTCTTCCACCCGCTCGCGAAACTTCTTGACGGCGGTTATTTCGAACGAAGCACATCGAGAGGCCTCTTAACCCCACCCAATCGTGGGAGGAAATCCCACCGGCCCCACGTTTCGTCCGATCCACCAACCTCACAAATAGTTGGCAAGCTTCTTCTGGAGAAGATTCTTCCTCAGTCGGGCGTACTCCGGTAGCGTCCCACCGATAAGAGGAGCAGCGTATTCAAAGAATTCCTCACTAACGAAATTCGACTTGTCGTTGATGAACGCGTCTGGAACTTTTTTTGTCTTAAGCGCTACTTTCTCCAACTCAACGGTGCTCACTTCACATTTGTACGTTGGCCCAGGCGCTCTAACTAGAGTTACCATTTTGTCAGTTTCGCCATCAATCGCCTTTCTCATCGCGACCTGCCCAACGCGATAGGCTTCTTCCAGATCAACGCTTGAAGCACATTGCATCGAAACTCTTTGAATCGTCCCCGGCTTATCGAAGCGTGCCTTGATGCCGAGCTTCTCTGATACGACGTTTACCAGAAGGTCGCCAACACCTCCCAACTGCTCGTGCCCGAACTTATCAACATCGACGGCCTTTCTGGATGCTTTGAGAAGCTCACCATTCTCGTCCCTCAGTCCTTCGCAGACGCAAACCACGACGCGCTCCAGTCTCTTGTAAACGGAGGAAACGTCCTCAAGGAATTTCTCAACTATGAATGGCCTCTCGGGTAAATAGATGAGATGAGGACCTAACTCATCATCTTGTCTTCCGAGCGCCGCACTTGCCGTAATCCAGCCGGTGTCACGTCCCATTGTCTCGATGATTTTGACCGTATCCGTGGTGTATATTGCCTCGGTATCTAGGCATGAGTCTCGAGCTGCGATGGCATTGAACCGCGCGACGCTTCCGTACCCCGGACAATGATCAGTAATCTCTAGGTCGTTGTCTACGGTCTTCGGTACACCTATGACTTTCAGGTCGTAATTCGCCTGCGCGGCCAATTCCGCGACCCTGTGAGCAGTGTCCATTGAGTCGTTGCCCCCAGCATAGAGGAAGTAGCCCACGTCATGAATCCTCAACACATCCATTACGCGTTTGAAATCTCTCTCTTGGAGCTTGTATCGGCAGGACCCCAGCGCAGCTGAAGGGGTTCGCCTCAAGTTCCAAATTGATGCTGGTTCTTCTTCGCGAAGGTTAGCCAATTCTTCTCGAAGGACGCCGAGAATTCCGTTTATGGCCCCGTAAATTCCTACGATATTTTCGTGCCTCATTCCTTCCATTACGATTCCGCATATGCTGCTGTTTATGACTGCTGTCGGACCGCCAGATTGGGCCACGACTATGTTGCGCGCCATGCCAGTCATTTTTCTCTGGAAACCTTACGAAAAAGCCCTTAACTTATCCATGTCTTTTCCGCGAACATTCGAGATGTGACGTAGCGCTTGTTCAACATCGTAGTTCTGGTGAACTATCCTGCTGACTCCTTCGGCCACAGCTCGTGGATCTTCAGGCCCGGGATAGAGGATATTTCTTCCTACGAGAGCACCTCTAACGTTATGGCCAGATGCCATACCCTTTGAGAATTCTTGCAAAATGACGGTTGGGTCGCCTAGTGATTCGCCTCCCAGCATAAGGATAGGGCAACTAGTTGCCCCAGTTACCCGATCGAATCCTTCGCAATATGGTATCTTCAGCCATATTCCGCGCGAAGAATCACCGAGGGCAGTTGCCACGCCAATGGTTCTGATTAGTTCATCAGCATTCTTCAAGGTCTTGTACCCGCTTTCAGTTGGTTCGACACTAAAAGCCTCCAAGAAAACCGGAATCGAGCGCTTATTCAGCTCCGTTATGGACTTTGCACAGGTCACGATCGTATCAAGGGAACGGCTGTCGGTAGGTTCGAGTCTGAACATGATTTTTGCCCCATCAAGGCGAAGCCTCTCTATCGAATCTGCCGTAAACGATGTGAAGCGATCATCCATCTCAAATGAAGTGCCACTCAGCCCTCCACGGTTCATGCACCCTAAGAGGACTTTGTTATCCAAGAAGCTCCGTCCTCCTCGTTCGATGAAGAGCTGGTCGACAATGAGGAGATCTTCGATAATGTCAGTTGTTCCCATAACGCCGTCGATTTCGGGGCTGGTCACAACTCGCAGAATTCTCCCTAAGAAGTCATGTCTGTTTCCCATTCGCACCGGTTCGCTACCTGATTTAGTGACACGTCTGGCCGGGTGGTCGCAAGCAAGAACGGCTAGTTTGCCGTCAAGCGTGAGCTTGTCTCGGCGCTTTCGTCTCTGAGCAGATTTCTCGATTAACGACGGATCCTCGACCCTAATGTCCGTGATCCTTGTGAAAATACGCTCAGGAAAGAAGAGGCCACTGACAAAATCGTACTTTGCCTCTAGCTCCGTCAAGTTTTCCTCCCCCCGATAGAAGAGCTTGAGATTTATTTGACAATTCCACGTCCATGCGATCTGTTATCGCACCACATTTGCGTAATCATGGAGGTGGAAGGCACATTATTTCGAGGATACAACCCAGAAGTTTCTCAGTGTCCATGTATGCCCATCCATAACGTCGGTCGTCCGAAATACTCTTGTCTACTTGAAGCGCGTTGATGCCCAGTTTTTTCCATTTATCCAGCTCTTCGTCGATAGGTGGCGCACAATTGAAGGCTAGGTGGTGGAGCCCCTCGCCACGTTTCTTGAGGAAGTCTTTCAACGCCGAGTCGCCTTCGACGGGTTCAACGAGTTCTAGGTTGATCGAGCCTATTTTCGCGTTCGCGAACTTTAGTTTATATCCGGAAGGCTTCCCATAAACATTTGCTCTTGATGCTGGCGAGTTGTAGGGTGCTACAGACCATGGGCCGATTCCGAACATTTTGGTGAAACTCTCCGCGCTTTTCTCAACATCCTTGACTAAGAGGCATACGTGGTGGAAATCTCGGAGCATTACTTCGTTCTTTGGAATCATCTTCGTGCTTCCAAAGCCTGGCGGCTCCATTAACATCATCAGGCAATGCGGACCTGCAACCTGATAAGTGTTTCTTACACATTTCTTGTAGACTCATACATCACTTCGTGACTCGACGTGAAGAAGGACTTGGGGGAATGAGAAGGAGAGACCTCACACTTCGGGTCGATTGCGCTCTCTCGGTTCTTCTCTCCTTTTCATAATCCACGGCTAAGTCGACCGAGTTGGACGATGTCAACGCACTCAGGTACGACGTCGTTAGACTTGAGACGACCCCTCTAGCTGAGTTTGAAGGGAAGAGGTAATGACAAGAGGGTTGCGGAGTGGAGCATCAATTTTGAGGGAGAAGAATTGCAGGGGCACGTAGCTAGTGGCGTGCGAATGGGATGGAAGAGTCGCAATTCGAGAAACCAATAATAGCGATTGCCAATTCGTTCACTCAGTTCGTTTCTGGGCATGCTCATCTCTATGATGCCGGGCAATACGTCAAAAGGAATATCGAACAGCATGGTTATTTCGCCGCTGAATTCAATACGATCGCGATCGACGATGGTATCACGATGGGTCACGACGGAATGCTCTACTCTCTGCCTCCGACAGAATTGATCGCTGACAGCGTCGAATACATGGCCGACGCTCACATGGCCGACGCAATGGTTTGCATTTCAAATTGTGATAAAGTCACGCCTGGAATGCTTATGGCAACCATGCGGCTCAATATCCCCACCATTTTCGTATCCGGAAGTCCAATGGAGGCCGGTTCGTTAGGACTGAAGCATTATGACCTTACCGATGCAATTGTATTGGGAGGGGACCTGAGCATTTCTGAAGCCGAGGTTGCGAGCGCGGCCACATTTCACCTGAGGCTGCCTCGGGCGGAAACATAGCATTGGTTCGAAACGGTGATATGATTGAAATAGACATCCCCCACTGTTTGATCAGAGTGCTGCTCACTGAAGAGGAACTCGGAAGACGACGCAACGAAGAGCTTTCAAAAGGAGAACTAGCATTCACCCCTGAGGAGAGAAACCGAACTGTTTCACAAGCGCTGAAAGCGTATTCCCTTATGGCAGGGTCCGCTGATAAAGGCGCGATACGCATCATACCATCTGGAATCGAGGGCAAATGACGCGTTCTTAATTCGACTCAACTATCCGACGTGACGACTATACATACTCGGCCCGACCTGTTTAACCGATCAGTAGTCTAAACGTCACAACGATCTCTGCATTGGGCTACACGCCGTACGCAACACTCTTCATAGCTGCGACAAAAACTAGAAACCGGAGCGCCGCAAGTGAACCTAAAATGGTCGTCCAAGACCTCTTCTGAAATTCTCGACAGGCAGGTTGTAACCGAAAACCAAAGAATCGAGCTTAAGCTCAGATAGTCTTGGCCGATAATCGATAGCAGACATTATTCCCTTCGATTTACTCTAATTTGCTTAGTCTGTGCCACCAGACATGTGCCTCAACAATTATCTCATGGATTGACGCGGAGAATAGATTCATGAAAGCGTTTCGGATCGTTGCGCCCGGCCAGACGGAAGTTGTGGACGTCCCGCTGCCAAAGCTCGGCGCTGGTGAGGTCCTTCTAAAGGTTGAACTAGTCGGTCTCTGCGGAACCGATCTTAGCACCTACCGCGGTAAGAACCCGCTGGTCACTCTGCCTCGCATCCCCGGCCATGAGGTTGCGGCTACGGTCGAACGATGTGATTCCGATGTGCCTGCTTTGTGGAAACCCGGGATGAAGGTCACGCTTTCACCCTACGCCAACTGCGGACGATGTCCTTCCTGCCTGCGCAGCCGCACCAACGCCTGCCAGTTCAATCAAACGATGGGTGTGCAGCGCGACGGTGCGCTGACAGAATATGTTGTCGCGCCTTGGCAGAAGCTCTACGGCTCGGATAAGCTCTCCTTCCGGGAACTTGCACTAGTAGAGCCGGTGTCGGTGGGGTTTCATGCGAACGAACGCGGTGACGTCTCCGAGAGAGACGTTGTCGCCGTCTTGGGCTGCGGCGCGATCGGGCTCGGTGTAATTGCGGGTGCCGTTCGGCGGAAGGCTAACGTCATCGCCGTGGACATTGACAATGGTAGGCTGGAAATCGCCCGCCGGATCGGCGCCCAACATATCATCAATTCTCGAGAGCAGGACCTGCACCAGGAACTTGTGAAACTGACCTCAGGAGGGCCGGACGTGATCATCGAGGCGATCGGTCTGCCAGCCACGTTCCGCTCTGCGGTGGAGGAGGTTGCCTTCACGGGTCGGGTGGTCTATCTCGGTTACGCTAAGGAACCAGTGTCATACAAGACTCACCTCTTCGTGGAAAAGGAATTGGACATTCGCGGGTCGCGTAACGCGCTCGGAGGTTTTGGGGACGTCATTGCTATGCTAGAGCGAGGTGCTTTCCCCGTGGACGCGGTGGTAACGCATACTGTTCCGCTGACGAGGGCAGGCGAGGCAATGGGGATTTGGGATGAGAATCCCGATGCGGTGATAAAAATCCACGTGGAAGTGGGATATGGATCCAGTAGATGAAACGCTACCGTATCTGCATTTTACGTTCCCTTTGCGATGTGATTCGATGGCTGTCAGCCGTTTCCCGTAATCAGTCCCAAGTGAGATTGGAGCATAACTCAGATTCATGACGCGTAACTCAATACAGGTTCCAACCGTTGGTGCAAACGAAATGACTGAATCAACGCCTCCTGCCAGATTGGAGAGCGAAATATTCATGCACGACAGAATCCGAATGATTCGATCGGAAGGGTAAGAAAAAGACGAATAGTCACGTCAGTGCTTACGCCGGGGGAATTGGTTAAGGCGGTCCGCCTCTGCAAGCATCGCAGTGTTTTTCGCAGTCTTCCAATCAATTCGTTCGTACAGCGGCACGTCGCGATGGATGCCGCCACCGGCGAAGGGGGGATCTCAATGCCAAACTTCACGTTACCCATCATTTATCACACATTGCGATCTTTTCCCGTGCGCGACAAGCTCGAACACTATTCCGGCTTCATCCTCACAATCCAAGTACGCCCAACCTGTGCCGGGTCGGTTTCCGCTTTGGATTACTTTGAACCCTTTTGAGTTCATCTTCCTGACTGATTGGCTCATGTTGTCGGCCCGGATTCCCAGATGGTGCAGTCCATACCCTTTTCTCTTTACGTATTCGCCGTAAATTGTCTTACCGGAGAGGGGTTGGACAAGTTCGATCTGAACCGTCCCCGCCATCGCTAATCCTATTTTGACTTTGAATCTGCCCGTTTTCCCTCTATAAGTCAGGTCCTTGTACTCAGGTTCGAAAATTCGAAAGGGACCGATTCCGATCAAATTTTCAAGCTTCTTAGCGGTTTCTTCCACGTCTTCGACTATGATTCCGACCTGTATGACTTGTGTGCTCTTGGAACGCCACAAATTTCCTCAACCAACACCGTAACAGGATATTTTCTTGGTTACCAGATAAGTCTTCGTGCCGGTTACTATGCGACGTGTCCTATTTTTCAGTATCTTTCTGAATTGCACCTTGCGCACTGGCTGCACACCTCACTTACGTCTTTTCTAACACCACAGACTTACCAGAGTCAGAATACTCCAGAACTCTTGGAGTTCAGGATCGCGAGGGGTCACAACAACCTCGTCCTCTATCTGCTCCGCAAATAGCATTCCGTCATTCGAGCGGCATTCTTGAGGAGTATTGCGATCGACCGCAATCGCACTGACTCTGATTGCACTAGGGGTAGTTCTTTTCGAAGACTCAAAAGCATATCATAAGTGAAAGGATGGATTTGATATCAGCATGACGTACGCTGAAATATCTGCAGAATAGACTTCATGGCATAACCCAATTTCGGCAGCGCTACTGAGTTGTAGTACTGAGTTGCAGAACACGCGACCGTTCTCTTGATGGGCACGTAAGCGTCTTGAAGTGGAGCACTGATGGAGCAGGCACATCGGGACATGCGACTCGCTGAACGTCCTCGAAGTAGCCTATCGCGTTTTCCACAACACTGACAACTATCTCCGCGCCTGCACCTGCAGTCCTTCAGCTATCTTCAACTGTTGCAAGTCGGCCCGTTTTCTTCACGGATGCAATGATCGTTTCCACGTCAAGCGGGATTAGCGTTCTGGGATCACTACCTCAACGCTTATGTCTTCAGCTGATAGTCGAGATCCTGATCACCGTTCGACTAGTTCTATGATGACACCGTCAGGATCCGAGAATACGGCGTTCTTCCACGGTTTCCTGCCTGGTCTTCTGGCGTATCTTATTCTTCGGGGGGACCTGTTGGCTACGTAGACGATTTTGGTTGTTTTGTTGGATATTTCAAAAGGTCCGCCGATCTTACGTGCTCCTGCTGCTTTAAGTCTCGTCATCGCGGCTTCAAGATTCTTGACTCGTACTCCTAAGTGTGTTATGCCAATCGAGGCACGCAGGCTGCTTCGCCAACTTGCAGGCGGCGGTGGTTGCGTAGCAGAGTCTGCGGCAGTTATGAGTTCGAGGAGTAGGCTGTCACTGTACATGTAGGCATTCTTGAATCGAGTGTCGGGTGAAGGGTTAAGAACGGATACTCTAAGCAGCTTCAAGCCTAGTCCTTTCGAGTAGAATTCGACTGATTTGTCAACGTCACGGACGGTTAGGGATACGTGATCCATACCCATTATGATCATACACTCGCTGGAGTTGTGTAAGTCTGATATTGCGCTAAAGCTTTCCCATAATCTTGAGCATCGCTTCCTCAGGCCCAGCTGGTGTGATGACCCAATACGCATGCAGCGTCTCTTTTCCAGTGTTGATTATCTGATGCTTCGACATCGCCGGAGCGCATACTACAACGCCAGGCTCAACGTCGACTTCATTCCCGTCGGCGCTTATCTTGCCGTGCCCCTTCGTGAGAATCCAGAATTCATCCGAGTGTTCATGTATATGCGGATCGCTTTGTCCCCCTGGTGGTATTGTGACAGTGCCGATTGCGGCTGAGGTTCTTCCTTGAATCTTTGACGAGAAGAGAACTTGCCTATGTCTCTCGTAAGGCGGAGGAGCGGCAAGGAAATCGACTTCCCACGATTTTACCAGAATCGGTTTCATCCACATTCACATCAGTGGGTTATTCTCAGCAAGTATACGAATGCTTCGCATACAGAACGCTGAGTGGGTCGGTCGTTATGATTGAAATATCAATCCATGACTAGTGCTTGTGTCGTCTACTGAATTAGCCTCTTAACTTGCCAGGCTGCGTCCCATCATTTCCTTGACGGTCTCGACGATCGCATTCTTTCCAGGCATATATGCGTCTTGAAGGGGAGGGCTGAAAGGGGCTGGTACGTCGGGGCAAGCGACTCGTCGGACATCTTCGATATGCCCCATTGCCACTTCCATTACACGTGCGATAATCTCGGCTCCTACTCCAGCTGTCTTAATGCAGTCCTCGGCTGTGACAAGTCTCCCAGTTTTCTTTACTGAGGACACGATTGACTCTATGTCCAAAGGAACAAGGGTTCTAGGATCAATTACTTCGATACTAATTCCTTCGGAAGATAGAATGTCGGCGGTCGCGATCGCTTCCTTCACCATCCTTGACACTGCTACAACCGTCACATCCTTGCCTTGGCGCTTCACATCGGCCTCACCGAAAGGAATCAGAAACTCACCTTCGGGTACGTCGCCTTTGCTAGCATAAAGCGAAGCAGACTCCACGAATAGGACAGGGTTGCTTCCGCGAATCGCAGTCTTGAGAAGTCCCTTAGCGTCAGACGGCGTAGAAGGGGTTGCGATCATGATTCCCGGGGTATTCATGAAGAAGGCGGGGAAGAATTGTGAGTGCTGGGCGCCAGTATTCCTGCCAAGACTGTATTGTGTCCGAATTACCGTGGGAACTTTCAGCTTCCCGCCAGTCATGAAATGAAGTTTCGTTAGGTGATTGACCAGTTGATCGCCGCATTCGTTTAGGAAATCCATATACATGATTTCGGCAACAGGACGAAATCCCATGATCGCTGCGCCAGTTGCAGCGCCAATAATCGCGTTCTCTGAGAGCGGGCTATCGATGACTCGTTCTGGGCCAAATTCCTGAATGAGCCCTTTAGTGGCTTTGAATGTTCCTCCATACTGGCCTACGTCTTCACCAATAACGAACACTTTCGAGTCTCGACGCATCTCCTCAGCTAAAGCCTCTCGAATCGATTCCACATACGACATTGTTCTCATCTGCTTTCACTCCTTACGCCCAAACGTATTGGGATAGTTGCCCCTTTGGAGGATAGGGACTGTTCTGCGCGAACTGCACTGCCTCTTCTACCTTCTCTCGAACTCGCTCTCTGATTTCTTGAAGCTCTAGGGCGGTAGCGAGATTTTGTGAGATCAGTTTCTGCTCAAAACTAGTAATTGGATCCCGTGCTTTCCACAGGTCGATTTCTTCCTGAGTTCTATAGTCCAAGCCAATATCGTATGGGCCGTGTCCGGTGTAACGATAGGTTTCGCACTCCATGAGAGTAGGGCCTTCCCCTCTCTTTGCTCTGGTAATCGTTGTGGAGGCAGCTTCGTAAACATCCAACACTTCCATCCCATTCACTAGTTGACCAGGAATTCCGTACCCCTCCCCTCGCAGGTAGATATGCCCCGCAGTCGATTTGGTGATGGGTGTTGAAACTGCATATTGATTGTTCTCGCAAACGAATACTACCGGGAGTTTCCAAACCGCTGCCATGTTCAACGCTTCATGGAACGCACCCGTATTGCAGGCCCCATCCCCAAAGAAACATACAACACAGTTTGGTTTCTTATCCATCTTCAGCGCCAGAGCAACTCCCACTGCAAGAGGTATCCCTCCACCAACGATAGCGGTTGAGAAGACCACTCCGCATTCCATTTCGCTACTATGCATCGACCCCCCAAGACCTCGGCACATGCCCGTTTCTTTGCCGAAGAGTTCACTAAACATAGCACGTTCGGAGACGCCTTTTGCTAAGCTATGTCCATGTCCACGGTGATTACTCACAATTAGATCCTCCTGGCTCAGGTTCGCGATAACACCCGCCGCAACCGCTTCTTGACCCAAGCCTGGGTGTGCAATGCCCTGGATCAGGCCCTTCTTGTAAAGCTCAACAACTTTTTCATCCAGCAGCCTTTGCCTTAGCATGCTTTCGTACATTGAAAGCTGAATTTCCTTTGTAATGATTTGATTCATTTTCCTCGTCTTTTGATTAGTTTCGTCGCTCTATTGAACGTCACTGATGGTCAACATCTTAAAATGTTGACCACAACGTAGCGAACAATTACCAGTGACCGTGTATTAATCGAGTTTGTTCATCACGCGGCAAAAATAATGACCTGGACCCCAGAGAGGTTTAGACGTGGCGTCAGACGAGTTCGCGTTCTTCCATGTGGATTTGAAGAAGGCGACAAAGAGAACCTGACGCTCTTGAAGGACTGTGGAACCATCATGCGGATTCCGCATGATGCATACTTGATCGAGGATCCGAACTCCACAGCAATAGTGGGTCTATAGTGGATCCTTAATGGATAACCTTTCAAGCATGAGACATGCCTCACACGTTTGGTAGACTATATACAGGAAACAGTCTTGTTGTCTCTGGCCTACTGAGATACTGTCAAAGGTGTCGAGATCTGCAAAGCATGAGCGTAGAGCAGGCGCCTTATTACTAACGTCTCGCGCACTTTATGTGAGGACAAATGACAACGAAACTCCGTTTCCTAGGAATCTCAGCTTTCGAAATAACGAATAGTCTCGGAACAAGAGTTCTGATCGACCCATACCTCGACGCGAATTCAGCCTCTCCTATCAAAACGGATGACTTGGAGAGGGTCGATCTCATTCTTGTAACACACGCGGCCTATGACCATTTAGGAGATACTGCCAAGATCGCCAAGAAATTCAACGCGCCCGTGATCTGCGGAGCGGACGTACGAGCTCATTTGATTAGAGAAGGTGTGGCACCGGGGAAATTGATAATGACCGTCTGGGGCCTCACAACAGAAGTGGCTGGAATAAGGGTAAGGTCTGTTGAAAGCAGGCATTGGTCAAACATCACTGAGGCTGATGGCACCTACCTCTCCGGCCCACCCATGGGTTTCATTGTACATGCAGATGCCGGCGTTAGAATATACCACTCAGGAGACTCGGCATTGTTCAGCGATCTTAGACTCTTGGGTCAACTTTACGGGCCCAATATTGGATTGATTAACGTCAGCCTAGGACCAGTTCTTGACCCCGCCTATCTCAATGGGGAGATGACGCCCTACGAAGCAGCGCTGGCGGCTGAATGGCTCGGCCTCGACTACGTAATCCCGATCCATTTCGCCACAGTTGACACCGATGTTGAAACCTTCCTCGAATTGATCAGCAGAATATCGCGTGACACTAGACGACACCTTAAGGCAGTGCTGTTGAAACCCGGCGAAGTCTTTACGTACCCAGAAACATAGGTCGAACTCTCTGTAAAGAAGTTGGAAAGGGTATGCAAGTGCAGCGAGAGACCCTGCTCGAGATGTATCGCCGTATGGTTCGCATCCGAGAGTTTGAGTTGGCCGCAATGGACCTGTTCAAGCGAGGCCAAGTGAAAGGAGCTATGCATCCCTACATAGGCCAGGAAGCCTCCGGAGTCGGTGTCTGCATGGCTCTGCGCCGAGATGATCTCATAGCCGGCACACACCGTAGCCACGGCCACAACCTCGCCAAGGGTGCCGACGCGAAGAAGATGATGGCGGAGATTCTTGGCAGAGAGACAGGTTATTGTAAGGGGCGTGGGGGATCGATGCACATCGCTGCCTTTGATGCAGGTAGCTTAGGAGCGCTTGCGGTTGTTGGTTCCGGTATCCCCCTCGCCGTAGGTGCGGCATTGGCTTTCAAAATGCGCGGTGAGAATAGGGTTACCGTCCCATTTACTGGAGATGGAGGTAGCAACACTGGCAACTGGCACGAATGCTTGAACATGGCTTCCATCTGGAGCTTACCAGTCGTGTTCGTTCTAGAGAACAATCAGTGGGCGATCTCCACACGAATAGACAGCGTAACCAAAGTGAAGGATCTCTCAATACGTGCGCGGAGCTACGGCATTCCAGGAGTCCGCGTGGATGGCTTCGACGTATTGGCGGTCTACGAGGTAGCCACTGAAGCTGTCGCGCGAGCTCGACGCGGTGGAGGACCAACCCTGATAGTGACAGAATCCTACCGATTCGAAGGGCACTATGCTGGCGAGCCGGAGGTCTATCGCACACGAGCCGAGGTCGAAGAATACCGCAAGCTGGATCCGATCGAACGTTTTCGCAAGTATCTCGTTGACAATGATGAAGCAAGTCCGAACAAACTGAAGGAGATTGACGCGGAAGTGAGACAGGATATAATCGACGCAATTCAATATGCTAAGACTAGTCCGCCGCCAGACCCGGCTGCAGCGATGCTCTACGTTTACGCCTGAACCACGGAGAAGATGAGTAAGATGACCTCAACGGAAAGAGACTCAGTTTCGCTAGGATCAACTAGACCAGCTATGTCTGCGGATCTAATTGTGCAGGTACCAGAAGGTGTTCCAGCCAAGGAAATGTCGTATCAAGAGGCAATCAGAGAAGCTCTGCGTGAAGAGATGCTGCGCGACGAACGGGTTTTTCTGATGGGCGAGGACATCGCACGACATGGAGGAGCGTTCGGGGTAACCCGAACATTGTTCGATCAGTTCGGGCAGGAACGAGTGCGCGACACGCCTATTTGCGAGAACACGATCGTGGGAGCTGGCACCGGGGCAGCTCTAGCGGGCTTACGCCCGGTTATGGAGATCATGTTCGTGGACTTTTCCGGCTTGGCGATGGATCAGATTTGCACTCAAGCCGCGAAACTGAGCTTCATGACCGGCGGACAATGCAAGGTCCCCTGGGTCTTGCGTATGCCCCAGGGTGGTGGCGCTGGCAAGAGCACTGCAGCTCAGCACTCCCAGAGCCTAGAGATGTGGTTCGCCAATATTCCTGGCCTCAAGGTCGTTCTTCCATCTACGCCCTGCGACGCTAAGGGGCTGCTGAAAGCAGCCATTCGAGATGATAATCCCATCATCTTTCTCGAGCATAAACTACTCTACTCTTTCCGTGGCCTAGTGCCGGACGAGGACTACGTGTTGCCGTTAGGAAAATGCGATATCAAACGTCAGGGGAAGGATGTGACGGTTGTAGCCTCAGGTGCGATGGTCTGGCATGCTATGGTAGCCGCAAACATCTTGGCACGGGAGGGCATTAGTGTCGAGGTGGTGGACGTGCGTACAATCAGTCCTTTGGACGAGGACACGATCGGACGCTCAGCACGTAAGACCGGACGAGTCGTGTTGGTGGCTGAACCGTGCCGCTCCTACGGACCAACTGGAGAGTGGGGCATGGTGGTGATAGAACAGGCCTTCGACTACTTGCAAGCCCCTATCGTGCGCGTCACCGGACGCTTCTCGCCGATTCCGTTTGCAGACAGTCTTGAGGAGGGCGTGTGGCCGGGGACCGATGATGTGGTTCACGCTATTCAAAGAGTGATGGCGTAGGGAGCAGACAGAGCATGCCGGTGGAAGTCTTCATTCACAAGATGACCGACCATATGGAGTCAGCCCGCATCATTCAATGGCTCGTGAGAGAGGGTGAGCGGGTCGAGCAGCATCAGCCTGTCATGGAAGTAGAGACAGACAAGGCTGTGGCCGAATTGGAATCCCCTGCCAGCGGAATCTTGAGCGGCGTCAGACCCGGTGCGGTCGAAGGGGCTCAGATTCCCGTTGGGGTGACGATCGCTTTCATCGCGGAGCCCGGCGAGCAAGTGCCTGTACTGTCACCGCTGACTTCCACAGGTGAACCAGCGCCAGCTGAGGTTACCGTTACGCAAGTTGAAGCTGTCCCGACTCTGACGTCCCCAGTTCGGTCTACGCCTGCTGTTCGGCGTATCGCCAGAGAATTGGGTATCGACCTCAGCCAAGTGACAGGAACCGGCACCGACGGGAGGATCACCGAAGAAGACGTACGTGACTTTGCCGCAGGGAGAGAAGGTGCACATGCCGGGAAGCCGACTCTGGCTGCTTCTTCACTCGAACCAGTCGAATGGGTGGACCTCAGCACTGTGCAACACATAACCGGTCAACGGATGCTGCAAAGCGTCCAAACTGCACCCCAGTTTGCCCTCACAGTCAGCGCAGACATGACTAACGCGTTGCGACTTCGTGAGGAGTTGATGAATCAAATTGTGACAGAAAACCGCGAACGCCTTTCGATTACGGTACTACTAGTGAAGATTGTAGCGAACGTGTTGAAACATCAACCCAGAGCTAATGGATCCTTCGATGCCGGACGGATTAAACTGTACAAACAGGTGAATGTCGGCATCGCGATGCTTGCTGAAGAAGGCTTGGTCGTGCCGGTCATTAAGGATGCAGATCAGAAGTCTCTTACTCGGATTGCCCGCGAACTCCAAGTCTTTCGTGAGAAAGCTCGCCAAAGGCGCTTTAGCGCCGACGACTTGGCGGGCGGCACGTTCACGATTTCGAACCTTGGAATGTATGGCATAGATCAATTCAACGCTATCGTGAATCCGCCCCAAAGTGCTATCCTAGCCGTCGGTACGGTCATCAAGACCCCAGTAGGCCTACCGGACAACACGATCATCGTTCGCCCCATGCTAAACCTAACCCTGACGATTGATCACCGCGTTATGGACGGTGTTCAGGGAGCCAAGTTCCTGACTGAAATCAAAGAATGCCTTGAGAAGCCGGACTCTCTTAGAGAATTGGATGCTTCCTAGGACAATCTCACATCCGTGAGCCTCTGAAGATCATACAAGATCTTGTCAGATTGCTCGGCGTTGGTTAAGTGAGCATGAAAGATCACTCAAGCTCGCCACAGAGGCAGATGTCAAGTTCGGTCTGTCTGCTTCTCTTCGAATACCTCGGTCTTGGCGCGACGATGCTCGAAAGATGAACTATTGATTTCTCTACGGGTCATAAAGGTCCACCTGACCTCAGAATAGGAAGGTCGAGCAAGAAAGCACGTCTCACGGTGGGTCATCCTTGGATGGAGGGACGGTGAGGCAGAGGTTGCGTCATAGAATGTGGCGCCGCTCCCGGGGATGCAACTCTGGTAACGCTTGTTCCTTCGGGACTCAAGCGTCGTAAACTAATAATGTTCGCGATGATGCGTGAACCAGCTAATAACTAAACCCCCTGATTCTCACACTAATACGCGCGCAGTGAAAGCTACTAATGGACACTACTAATGAACTCGAGAACTGTTGAGCGATCCATGAAATTAGCGATATGCAATCGCATTTGGGTGAATTACTCCTTTGATGAGGCAATTAGGAGAATTGCAAGACTTCCTAGAACTATCCCACGACGTCAACGCCACGAATCTAGGTTGCTTACTAGATATGGGACACATGAACGTCTTACATGAAGACGGTGTAGACTACATCAGAACATTGGGAGAGAAGCTATATCACATTCACGTAAACGACAATAACGGTGTAGTAGACCAAGGCCTGATTCCCGGACAAGGGGTCTTGGACTACCAGCCGTTCATTAGAGCTCTCCGCGAAATGGGATACCAAGGCTACCTTTCTCTCGAGCTGTCGTTCAATTACCAACAAGACCCTGATTCAGCAGCCCACAAGGCGAAACGCTTCATGGATAACGTGCTTAAGACGTCAGAATCACCGATTTGAATCGTATCTAAATTATTCTATCAAGACGTCTCCTAGCAGTGAATAGTTCATCGCGAAGGTTGCGTTCGAATATGGCTTCAAGCGTAACGTAACCGTCATACCCAACCTTCTTGAGTGCGTTGATTATAGGTTCGAAGTGTATGTGACCTTTCCCAGGTATCTTTCGGTTACAGTCTGAGACATGAACGGCAGCGATTCGTTTGCCCGCGAGAAATATCGGTCGGGTAAAGGATGTTTCCTCAAAGCTGGCATGATGTGAATCGTAAACGATTCCCACATTTCTTCGATGAACCAACCTTGCAAGTGCAAGTGCTTCTCTGACTGTGTGGATGTTCGAGCTCTCGAAGCGGTTTATTGGTTCAATTGCGATTCTAACATTTCTCTCCTCAGCCAACGTACCTGAGGCTCTGAGCAGTTCAATGAACCTGCGATAACCCACCTCAGTAGAGACACCATTCGGGATCTGCCTCGCACGTGGACTTCCCCATCCTATGCTCCGTCCTCCGAGCTCGTGAACTGACTCGACAAGCTGGTTAGTGTAAAGAATATTCTGCCTTCGAACATCGGGAGAGGGTGAAGCGATGGTCATTTCAGGCGGGTAAATCGCGGTGAAGCCTGAGAATTTTAGTTCGTTCTTCTTCAATAGTGCTTTCAGTCGACCCATATCGCTGTCAATTAGTCGCCTTGGAAGCCACGGAGATATCTCATACGCATCGAAGCCAGCCTCGGCTACAAGTTTAACACCCTTAGGGTAATCCACGCCCGCAAGATGGAGTGTACAAGCCAATTCCATGCACAATTCCCTCCATCAAATTCCCTAAGAGATTCCCAGATCCATGCAGAAGAGGTCTATGTGAGAGCCTCACCTGTCTTCTTGTCGAAGACATGAATTCTCTCACGGTCAAAAGTTAGTCGGATTGATTCTCCAGGCGAAACCTTAATCGTCTTAAGATGGCTCAGAACTTTGATGATCGTATTATTGATTTCGATGTCAAGAATGAATTCCGAGCCGAGCGGTTCGACAACGTAGACTTTGCCAACAATGCCGTCGGCTGTTTCGGTAGAAACCGAGATGTCTTCAGGTCTGATTCCGAGCGTTACTTCGTCTCCGGATGCCTTTCCTCCAATTGATTCTCGCCATTCAGTCACGTCGACTGCGAATGACGAAGCGTCTAAGAATAAGCGGCTGTTCTTCTCCAAAATTGAACATGGAATGAGATTCATTGGGGGGCTGCCCATAAAGCCGCCGACGAATTCGTTAGCCGGGTGTGAGTATATGTCGTCTGGTGCTCCAACCTGGAGGAGTGACCCCATATCCATTAGAGCGATCCTGTCAGCCATCGACATCGCCTCAACCTGATCGTGTGTTACGTAGATCGTTGTAATCCCGAGCCTTTTTTGGAGAGCCTTCAACTCAGCTCTCATGTAGAGCCTGAGCTTGGCGTCAATGTTACTTAGTGGTTCATCCATAAGGAAGACTTTGGGTTCGCGCACGATCGCGCGTCCCAGCGCGACCCTTTGCTGTTCTCCTCCGCTCAGCTGTTTGGGTTTCCGCTTGAGAAGGTGACTTATCCCAAGCAGCTGCGCAGTTTTCTTCACCTTGGCGTCGGTGTCGGTTCCGGAGACCTTACGCATCCGTAGTGGAAAGGCAATATTGTCGTAGACGGTCATATGAGGATAGAGCGCATAACTCTGAAAAACCATCGCAATGTCCCTTTCAGGAGGCCGAAGTTCATTGACGACTTTTCCTCCGATGTAGATCTCGCCTGTGGTGACTTCCTCAAGTCCAGCAATAAGGCGCATCATCGTAGTCTTTCCAGAACCCGAGGGTCCAAGAAGGACCAGAAGCTCCTTATCCTCGATCTTCAAAGTGACACCATTGACGGCGGCCACGTCGCCAAACCTCTTGACGACGTTCTTCAACACAACATCAGTCGTGCCGACTCACCGTGCCAGGTGTTGTTTGCGGGACAAAGAAAAAGGTTAGCCTCTGGCATATTTGTGTTCTTTCTTGCTGTGCTACAAGAACAACTGACTAGATACTTGTTCCACGGTTTGAGATTTCAATGAAAATCAACATTTTCCGGGCCAACCAGCCGAGCAGATGACTTGACCGTACGGCCAGAACTATGCCGGCCACGTGTGAGTGAGTGAGAAACCGCCATCTATAGTAATACAGTGGCCCGTAACGTAACTTGAGAGATCACTCACTAAGAACTCAATCACGTTGGCACAGTCTTCAGGCGTGCCCAGTCTTCCGAGAGGAAAACCTCTCGCTAGCTCTTCTGAGGCTTGGGCCTGGGCCACTATTCTGACTGAGGCAATGTAACCAGGAGCAATGCAGTTTACACGTATCCCGTACGGTCCTAGCTCAGCGGCCAGGAGGCGGGTGTAGTGAATTACACCAGCCTTGGCTACCGCATAATCTGCTCCGCGGCCAGAATGGCCGCACGTTTCAAGTCCCGCCACAGACCCGACGTTTATGATGTTTCCTGACTTCTGTTGCTTCATTGGAACAGATGCGGCTTGACTGCAAAGGATAGTGCCAATAACGTTGAGATCTAGGGTAAAGCGTAGCTCCTCCTGCGGCACGCTGGCCGCCCAAGCCTCGCTCAGACGTAACCTCCGGTCTGCTCCAGGTGGACTTAATCTGCCACCTGCATTGTTTACGAGTATGTCGATTCGTCCGAACTCGTCGAGTATCTTCTTAAACATCCCGTCTACGTCGGCTTTCTTGCACACGTCAGCTTGAATACCGATCGAACGCCGCCCAAGGTTTCTTACTTCGTCCACCACGGTGGGAGCGGTTAGCCGTTCGTTGAATTCCTCTGCGGCTTTTAGGTTGACATCATTGACCACGACATCTGCTCCCAATTTTGCCAGCCTGAGCGCATAGGCCCTCCCAAGACCACGCGCAGAACCAGTCACAAGAGCGACTTTTCCTTCAAGCATGAAGCTCATCAGCAAACGGCCTATTTCCTACCATCTCTTAAACATCCCCCCGATCGCTGTAAGCAAGTGATCGACCCGTTTCCACCTTGCTCTGCAAGGCAAAAACCTTTGAATCCCACCAAAGATAATCGTGAGACCTAGAAGTGCCTTGCTCCCGAAAATGGTCGAGATTATTCAAAAGGTGCCGTGCGAGAGGATAGACGACCCCAAGGCCGCGGTTCGAACTGAACTCGATAGAATCGGCCTCCAAAGCAGAGTTAAGCCAGGATCTCGAATCGCAGTTGCAGTAGGTAGTAGAGGAATAGCATGCATTCCGGAATGCGTTTCGGCCGTCGTCCAGGCCTTGAAGGAGTGCGGGGCCTCTTCATTCATAATGCCCGCCATGGGCAGTCACGGCGGCGGTACACCCGAAGGCCAGATAGCCGTCCTGAGAAACCTTGGAGTCACGGAAGAAGTGGTTGGGGCTCCCATAAAGTCATCTCTCGCAGTCCAACAGATTGGAACATTGAACGATTCCTATCCGGTCTACGTAAGTAGGGATGCCATCGCATCTGACGGAATCATCTTGGTTAATCGAGTGAAACCGCACACCGACTTTAAGGACAGGATCGAGAGCGGACTAATGAAACTGACAGTCATCGGGCTAGGAAAACAAAAAGGTGCAGAGATTTTTCACTCACATGGCATGGAAGCATACCATAGTTACCTCCCAAAGGTTGCCAGATACATAATTGGTCGGTTGCCTATAGTTCTCGGTTTGGCCCTAGTCGAGAACGCTCGCCATGAGATCGCGTTGGTCAAAGCCATTCCGCCCAGCGAAATAGAAGAGGAAGAAGGCAAACTTCTCGAGAAGGCCAAGCAGCTAATGCCACGAATTCCTTTCCAACAAGTGGACCTCCTCATAGTGCAAGAAATCGGGAAAAACATTAGCGGAGCCGGGATGGACCCTAATGTTACTGGTCGTTTCCTAATACCTTCTGAATGTCCTCTAGGCAGCCTTAATGCGAAAGTTGTAGCGGTATTGGACCTAACCGACGAAACGGAGGGAAACGCCGCTGGAATCGGATTAGCCGATCTTACAACTCGTCGCCTTTTTGATAAAATAGATTTCGAGAGCACTTTCGTGAATGGCTTGACCAATGGTTTTCCTCGATGCTGCAGCATCCCTGTGTTCTTACCGAGCGATAGGGCCGCCATTGAAACGGGCCTCAGAATAATACACCCGACTGTCGAGATTGAGAAGGCCAGAGTTGTAATGATAAGAAACACACTAGATTTGGAGCGTATATGGGTGTCTGAAAACCTTTTCGAAGAATTGCGATCGCGCCCAGACATGACGGAGAGAATAACTGTGACGGGGCAACCCCAGCAGATCATGGTTGACGTACTTGGCAATGTCACGCGTTGAATGGAAAAATAGGCTAGAGTAGAAGAATCTGTCTATGAGAAGGTTCAGGAATAGGGCCAAGGACATTCTTCGGAAAGGCGGGATTGCTTACGGTGGTTATATAACTATAGATTCACCTCTCCTCATTGAGACTTTTGGAGCTTGCGGCTTTGATTTCGTAATGATTGATGTTGAAGCAATTGGACCCAGCCCCTATGACTCAAGGACTCTGGGTAGCTTGATTAGAGCATGTGAGCTTTATGATATGACTTCCCTCATAAGGGTGCCCGAGAATAATTCGAGCATGATCTTGAAGGCTTTCACCCTTGGAGCGCAGGGCGTCGTGGTCGCTCACTGTAAGACCGCGGATGACGCTAGACAAATGGTCCGATACTCCTTGTATCCTCCCTTCGGGTACCGAGGTGTTGGTCCGAGTCGAGGATTACAAGATATTGCCGGCGAGCTGTCCGAGTACGTTGAACAGGCGAATCGTGAAACACTAGTGATACCACTAATAGAAGATAGAGAAGGAGTCGATAACTTGGAAGCGATATTATCTGTCCCTGGGGTTGACGCAATTTTTCTAGGTCCGGGAGACCTTTCAGTATCTCTAGATCATCCTGGTGAAATGGGACATCCACAGGTCCAGCAGTATCTTAGCAGGGCCAGAGCAAACTGCAAGGCGAAAGGAAAATACTTTATGGACATAGTTCATGGAAAGACCGATGCCGAAAAGCGCGTTAACGAGGGCGCTAGGTTGCTCATACTCCATGATGACGTATCCCTAATCTATCAGTGGTTGAAGGCCCAACTCCAGCAGATTCAAGAGGGAGCATCCATTCTACAATCTGCGCAGAGGTCGGAGGTATAGTAAGGCCGTTGGCGTTTCGTTCGAGGGCTGCGGTCTTAGAAACCCCACGGAAAATTGTAATCAACAGTTACGAAGCTCCGAGGATTGGGCCTGACGAGATGTTATTGAAGACTGAATTGGCCGGCGTCTGTGGATCCGATGTGAAGATATACCGTGGTACGATAGGCAAGGTCATGGAAATCGGCGTTCCTATGCCCGTAGTAATGGGTGATGAAATACTTGGTTACATCGCTGAAGTTGGGGAAAGATTCTCAAAGGTTCATGGAGTGAAGCGGGGGGACCGAATCATCGTTGAGCCCCGAATACCTTGTAATTATTGTCAGATGTGCATAACGGGCAACCACACTTTCTGCAAAAATATCAAAGCGTACGGATGGATTCGATGCGATGCACCGCCACACCTGTGGGGTTCCTATGCTGAATATGTTTACGTTCCGTTGAACGCTAGGATTCATAAGGTCCCTGAGGATCTGCCCGCTGAGGTAGCCGTTCTAGCCGCCGTACTAATTGCAGATGGCATTCATTGGGTTCAGAATCTCGGTGGTTTGAGGATAGGTGATGACATGGTAATTATCGGGCCCGGCCCCCAGGGATTGGCAAGTACTTTGGTTGCAAGGAACAGAGGAGCGGGAGTAATAGTAGTCGCGGGACTGACAAAGGACAGGGTAAGAATGGATTATGCGAAAGAGCTAGGCGCTGACTATGTAATTGACGTCCAGAAAGAAGATTTGGCCGAACGTGTGCGGCAATTAACTGGTGGGAGTATGGCTGACATTGTAGTGGAATGCAGTGGAAATGCGAAGGCTGTCCAAACCTCAATAGATCTGGCGAAGCCTCTGGGGACTATTGTTCATATGAGCATGACCGAGATGCAAGAAATCCCACTAGTAACTCAAAAGATTGCTGCGAGGCAGATCACCTTCAAGGGCGGGCTTGGTCCCGCTGGCAATGTTGGGGCTGCGATCAGGCTTGTGGATACGATCGTCAGGCATCAGAAACATGATCTTGAGAGGTTTATTTCACACAAGTTCCCCTTGGAGAGGTCTGAAGAAGCCTTGAAGGCGATGGGGTCAGAGATTAAGGACATCGACCCGATCAAAGTGGCCATTGACCTGAGAGACGAACACGGTGACAAAACATTTCACACAGCAAAAGAGTGAGTAGACCCTTTGCAAAAGAACAATGGAATTATAGAAACTCTAAGAAACGCGAAAATATACGACTTGGGTTTTAACATTGGACCGGGCATGGCCATTCATCCCACACATCCACCGTACCTTATCTCCTTGTGGAAGCGCCATGAAGATACTCATCTGGGAGATGGGTTGTCCGCCGCTGTCGACGTTTTTATGATGTGCGGCCATCACTCCACGCATATTGACGCATTATGTCACTTTGCTCAAAACCAAAAGATACATGGAGGTAAGGATGCTGCCGCTATCCAATCATACACGGGCTTCAAGGAAGATAGCATTTCGGATACACCTCCAATCGTGACGAGGGGAGTGCTCTTGGATATAGCGCGTTCTAAAGATGCGAGAGAACTTCTCCCCAAGTACTCGATAACGGTTGAGGACATCAAGAGTTGTTTAGAAAACGAGGGCGTTAATGTTCGTCTCGGAGATGTGGCTCTCATAAGGACAGGGTGGGCGAGCTACTGGAGAGATGCGAGCATGTATGAGAAGGTCCTTACGCAATGCCCCGGTTTGTCGGGCAACGCTGCTAGATGGCTCGTCAAAAACAACGTACGGTGTGTGGGTATCGATACGGATCCAGACGTCCCAGGCTGCTTCGAGTCTCACAAGGCTCTGCTTATTGAAGGAGGAGTCAACATAATTGAGCGAATATACCTGGATGAGCTCGCTGAAGATCGACTCTACGAGTTCATGTTCATCTGTCTTCCACTCAAGATAGACGGAGCGACAGGATCACCGATAACACCCATAGCAATCGCAGT
>Ga0326727_10005805_pt1 | contig 34762 bp, 30 predicted proteins | sample MB2enrmetagenome_FD_207643 | JGI IMG/M metagenome (GOLD analysis project Ga0326727, IMG submission 207643) | Lab enriched peat soil microbial communities from McLean, Ithaca, NY, United States - MB29MY | ecosystem: Environmental > Terrestrial > Soil > Wetlands > Peat | place: USA: New York...
ACATCATTCGTGCAGAGAGTCCCGAAGAGGAGCTTTCGGAATTAGCCATTCAAAGCCTGAAGGGATATTTTCGTTCGCACCCTCAGCCCTCGGAGCGGCTTGCCCAAGCCAATAGCCTGATCGCACGGGAGGGCTGGCAGGATCGGAAGACGGAGACGCCATTTCGAGTTGAGTATGAAGTGCATAACGGCAAGTTTGTAAAGTGAGTTGTAATCCCATCTAGCCACCCATTAGCACTCGTCCGCGGACCGGGACACTCTTATTCACCTCAGTCCTGGCACGGTTTCACTGAAACAAGTCACTGAGATCCACAGTTTTCTTGTCCCCAGCGGCTCGCAGCAGAGGCGTAACGCCGAAGATCTCCTGCATCGTCTTCAGTGTGCTGTGGTCGTAGTGAATGTTAACGCTGTAAGGCTTCTTACCTCCGCCCTTGGCAAACGGCGAAAGCAAGAAAACGCCAATCGGGCCATCACTGAACTGGTTGGTGTCTTCGGCTTCATCGCAGATGATGAACAAGGCGCCGCCTTTCTTGTATGCCTTCGATTCCAGAATTACGGTCACATTCTGCTCAAGCCACGCATCCGATCGCGCCGTATTATCCGCGGGTTCCGAAAGAGCACAAGGATAGATACCCTCGTGTCCCTGATGGCACAGGTTTGGGGTAATAAGGACAGATCGCGGCACAATCCCCAAGAATGTCGTCTACTTTAGTTCGATGGGGACGCTTATGGTGCCAAGGAATCCACTGAAGTTGTCGCGGACCGCGAATTTCACTTCATATTTGCCGGGGGGGAGATCGAGCTTCTCAGGAATTCCGAGGCCGGTTTGCAAGGTTTTCTGCATCATTTCTGGCTTGAGTCCAGTGGCAATGGCCTGCGATGTAGTTGCAACGCTCTTGTGGTTACTGTCGAACGCGAGAGTGATAACCTCCAGGTCGATTGCATTCCCCTTTTCGCGATCGATCATTATGGAATTGCCCATTACGCCAAGCATGAATTCCGCAGGCCTCTTTCCGGTGCCGGAACTTGCAGATTGGAAAGTTGAAGCTGGGTTGCTGGACGACGGCAGGAGACGCGCAGTAAGTCGCAAACCAGTGTATTGGAGGGGCGATGCGAGCGCGTCGACGAGTTGTTTACGCCGGAGTTCGGCAGAGTCCTGAACTTTCGGCGTGACGTAGAATCCGTTGCGGTATCGAACGCGGAGACCATCGCCTGCAACCTGCACTTTAAGTTTGCGCCATCCGGGCCGCGTGTCCCCTCCAAGAGAGTAGCCGAGCACGTAGTAGGTTTTCGAATCATCGACGGCCTCCGTGAAACACTTTTCCAATTCGTCCACGGTGACGCAGGCTCGGCCGCCGGTGGCATCAGCGAAAGCGTGTAAGGTCAGTCGTTGCTGGGAAGCCTTGTCGTAGGGCAGCCGCATTGCCGATTTCGGGCCGTTGATCCCGCGCATATTGTTGATTTGGGTAGAAGAGATTCCGGAATTGGCGCTAGGCAGGTTTCTGGCACTGAAATCCAGCGCATTCAAGTCTACCGGATAGACAGCAATGTTCGCGGAATTGAGAGCTCGCCAGGCTTCTTCATATTCGGCGAACAGGTCGTCGCCCTGGCGAGCGAAGGATTGCGGGTCGTCGATGGTGAACGGAAAACCAGCGCTGGCCCAAATGAGCGTTTTGCGTCCAGGGATCGCTTGGAACGCGTGCGCAAGTTGCGCCATGCCAAGCAGGGTTTCCCGGGTCGCGATGCGCTGGTAGTTAGCGGAAAGCGTGTCGCTGAAATCCTGCATGAAAGTGCCAATGAGTTGCTCCTCGTCCGAACCTTGTTGTTCTTCAAACGAATCGTCGGTGAACACCTCCGGGGGCTGAGTAGCCTCCTCCGAACTTAACGATAGTTTAAGTTTTTGCAGGGCATCGATCAACACCCTGGTGTCGGTGGTGAACGGATGCAGTTGATGAAGGCCGCTGCCATTGAGGCCGAACAGCGCCGTGGGTTCGTCGTGCGATGCGCTCCGCAGCAGGTAGTCGATCAGCTGTCTCTTCGCTTCTAACTGCCTTATCGAAGGCGTATTGATCGTGTCGAGGACAATGGTGGTCAGTCGCCAGGGATGTTCGTCACCGGGGACGAAGTTGGAGTAGCCATCCGAAGTGGCGTCCTTGCGGCGGGCAACCAGTTTCTCCGTTTCCGTTTCTTCGAAGACAGAGACGCTGCGGACATTACCGTTTTCTTCGATCCGAAACGCGTCCTTCTGCAGGCCGGGAACATGCTTGCCGGATTTGTCCGTCACGATGACGGGCAACAGAACCAAATCCGTGCGGGCCGTAAGCTTAGACAACTCTTGTGTTGGAAGGACGGTACGGTTTTCGGGAACTGCCGTTGAGGTCCCGGCACTGGACGGCGAGGGCTGCTGGCTAACGTCTTGTTGCCCGAACAAGGGAGACCCCATTAAGAGAACTGCGGCGACTACGAATGCAGGTCGGAGCATGGGATGACCGCCTCCGGATAACGGAATCGGACCCGAGGAACTTTAACACAGTGGACGTGCTAGTGGGTTACAGCCATGTTACGCACGCCAGAGAAACGCATCTCATCTGACGAAGTTGGAGGTTAGCGCCGCACCGCCTGCATTGCTCCCGAGCTTTCCTCCTTGTGTTTCATGGAAAACAGAAACTGCATCCCCAGATAGCCAAAGAATTGCGGCTGGTTGCTCGACGGCCCGCGGAAACTGCGCCCAGCCGTAAATAGCAGCACGAAGTGTTCTCCCAGCTTGTAGCGTCCTCCGCCGTCGAAGGTGTTCCAGTGGTCGGAACCATTGGTGTTAGCGGTGTCATAAACTTCAACGTCGAGTTCCAACCGCTTGCTAACGTCGCGCCCCACCACCAATCCCGCAGCCCAGGCTGCGCCCGCTTTATCGGCGAACCAATAGCCGACCTCCGGATTGATCACGAACCGCCCAACCTTCTTGGTTAACTCGATGGGAAGATAGAACCTGGTGCCACCGTCCACAAGTCCACGCTCTAATGAAGATGTAGGATTGTTGAATTCGAGCTGCGGATACGTCGATATCTGAGTGCCATCTTCGCCGCTGTCATAGAAGCGCCACTTCACGCCCGCTAGCGACTTGCCCAATCCGCTGCGCGTCGGGCCACCGTCGGTACCATCGACCAGGTACGGCACTTGGTACTTGAGCTGGATGCGCGAACCCCAGCCGTAGTTGGCATCGAGGATTGGAGCGTTGTAGATACGCTCGGTGGGATGGCGCTCGGCGTAAGCGGCAACGTTCACCTCCCAATTGCCATCGCCAGGAGTGCCGGGGTCGTCGCCGATGAAGGGTGGACCTCCCTGCCCCCAGCTCGGCAGCGAGAGTGCAGCCAGCAGCGCTAGCAGCAGCGGAACGCAGAAGATGGAGACGGGACCCCTTACGCGGTGCCGCGCAACGATCTTAGCTATGGTTGGAGTTCCGTTGTTGACGTCCAACGCGATTATCTGCCTTGCGCTGCAGCTTTCGCTGCCGGTACCGAAATCGTAACCGCGTCAGGTTCCGTCCAGATGGCTTTCCCGCTGGTCAGGTCGAGACGGTGCATGGTGACCTTCAGGCCGCCGTTATCGACGTCCACCTGCAGGTAGTGGTAATTCACTTCCTTGCTCTGGAAAGGGTCATCCTTGGCGCGTTCAATCGGATAAGCGTGCGCTCCGGCGCCGCCCGTCACAAAGTAGGTGACTCCGCGGTGCTCATGGCGTTCGTAGTTGTGCACGTGTCCGGAGAAAACGACGATCCGCGCGCTCTGGTTCTGCTGACGCGCCTCCAGCATTTTGGCGAGATCCTTCTCCTGCGAGCGGGATGAGTGTCCTCCGCCAAACATTTTCATGTCCGACGAACTGGTGTAGGGAGGATGGTGAAGAACAATAAACACGAAGTCCACATCGCCCGGAAGATGGTCGAGCTTCTGAGTGAGCCACTGTCCTTGCGGGCCAGAGATCTCGTCCTGCGAGCTATCCAGAACGAGCAGCAGCGCGTTGGCGGCGCGGACGGAATAATAACGGCTGTTCTTCAGATCGGGGAAACGCTCGAAATAATTGGTGAGCGCAACTTTTTCACTCCCGTGGAGATCGTGGTTGCCGAGCGCGGGGTAAACCGGAATCTTCTTCTCGCGCCACACCGCAGTCTCAGTGTCCCACACCTTCCAGTCGTCCTTGTCATAACCGTTGTAGACGATATCGCCTCCGAAAGAGATAAACGCAGGATTGGTCTGGGCAATCGCTTGTACCAATGCCTGACGCACGGCCGGATTGGCAGCTTCCGTGTCTTTGGGATCGTGGAAGCGCGAATCGCCATAGGCGACGAAGTGGAAGGGCGTGCTCACTTGCAGTTGCAAATCAACCGGCTCGGTTTGCGACGCCGCCTGGGAATGCGAACGTGTGCACGCAACGCAGGCGAGAAGAAGAACAACCGGCAATTTTTGGAAGAGCTTCATTTAGCGGCCCACCACCAGCACTTCAAACTGTCCCGCTTCCGCCGTGGATAAGAAGAGGCGATGCGTTTTGGGATCGAGCGCCATGGTCTTCGCCTTGGGCAGCGTTTTCACATTTTCGACAACGGAGTACTTGTCCGGGCTGTCTTGGTGAATCACCGTGATGGTGCCTTCTCCGTTGGAATTGAAAACCAGCCGCGACTCGGGATCGAAGGCGGTGGCGTCCACGTGGTCGCCGATGGGAAGCGTAGCGATCACTTGTCCTGTATCGGCGTTCATGACCGCCATTACCTTGCTGCGGCAGCCGATGAACAAGCGCCGATTAGGCCGGTCCATCGCCATACTGGAAGGCGACGCGCACGGCGCTGTCGGCCAGCGCTGTTCGACTTTCAGGGTGCGGGAGTTGATTTTCAGGACCAGGCTCGCGTCTTCCACGTTGTTGTAAACATACCCCGACCCGTCGGCGACCGCAAACTCGGGACCACCGCCTAGATCAACCGTTCCCGCCACTTTTCCGTCCGCCGCTTGAATGGCGGTGGCGCTGTTGCTGTCGCCATTAAATGCGAACACTCGCGACGTAGCGGGATCATAAATGATCGCGTCGGGTTTCTTGCCCACCGGAACTTCGGCGATCGTCTTCAGCGTCTTCAGATCGAAGACGGTGACGGTTGAAGACTGGCCGTTGCTGACGAATCCGCGTCCCAGTTCCGGAGCGATGGCAATTCCATGCACGCCAGGAGTGTTGTCGATCTTGCCCACGATGGCGCCCGAATCGACATCGAGCACTTCAACCTTGGTTCCGTGAGAAACGTACAGCCGGCGTCCGCCTTCGTCGACGGCGAGATAGTCCCAACTGCCCTGGCCGGCAATGGGGATTTTCTTGATGACAGCAAATCCCTCGGCGGACGCGGTGGGGATGCTCGCAAAGGCGAATGCCAACGTGAAAACGGCGGCAAGAAATACATGCATTTTGATAGATGGATTAGACTGCGGATACCTGTTCTTCATCTGTAAGGGCTCCTTATTGCTTGACCGGGTGATTCTCAAAGATGCGTCCGAAGGCGCATTTCTGCGCGACAATCCTGCGGTTCCACTGAGATCGGGGAACCTTGAGGACGTTTGCGGCTTTCGTCACTATTCTCTGCGCGGCTCCCAGCGCAGGCCGAGGGAATATGTTCGACCGTAGAACTCGCGCTGGTTGACGTACTGCGGGCTGCCGTTGTAGAAGCCGAACACTTCATTCGTAAGGTTCAGCCCTTGCACGAGGAATGTGAGACTCTTCTTTACACGGTAGCTGGCTTGCGCGTCCACCTGCAGGTGCGGATAGAAATAGATGTCGCCCGCCGGGCCGGCAGGCCCGACGACGCCGGCGCCTGTCGTCCATTGATATTGGTAAATGCTTGCTCCGTTATAGGAAAGACCTACGCGAGTCGAAAAGCGGCCGCGGTCGTAGGTGGGGCTGATGTTCCAAGTCTTGGGAGCCTGACGCTGCAGTGCGGGAGTGTCTGTGCGGCCGGGCAGAGAGCCGGAGTTGGAGGTTGTCCAACTGTAGTTGGCGGAGATGCCAGTGCCGCTCAGAGCTCCGGGAAGAAATCCCAGGTGCTGGATGTAGGCAACTTCAAAACCCAGCAGGCGGGCATTGGAGCCGTTGATAATGTAACTCAACTTATCGCCCGGGTATTCCTGGTAATACGGGTCACCGGGCCCAATTGACGGGTTGGTGATGTAATAAATGGGAGCGCTCAGTTGCTTGTAAAAAAAGCCCGCCTGGATCTCGCCAAAAGGTTTCAGGTAACGCTCATAGAGCAAGTCGTAGCTGTTGGCGTGTTCGGGCTTGAGGTTGGGATTGCCGATGCCGACCGTATAGGGATTGGAGCTCTCATCCAGTGAAACGTAGGGCACTAGGTCATAAGGGTCTGGGCGAGAGATTCCCCTGCCGTAAACCGCGCGAAGATCAGATTCGTTGTCCAGGCGATAACGCAATTGGACGCTCGGCATGGGGTCCCAGTACCATTGGTTCGCCGGTTGCGGGATAACGGTTGAGGGAAGCGGATTGCCATTGGCGTCGACGTTGTTGATCACTTTGTAGCCGAGTATGTTCAACTGTGTGGCCTCGAAACGCAAGCCAGTCTGCAACCGGAAACGTCCGAATTCGATTGTGTTCATGGCATAGGCAGCCGAAATTCGTTCCGTTAACTCATAGTTACTTGGAGCCGAACCGAAGGTCGTGGCCGGCCCGTCGAGCGGGAGAATATTTTGACTGGCGAGGCTAGGCAGAGCAGCCGTGATTGCGCTGAACGAGGTGACCGGCCCGATCCGATAATCATTGAAGTAATAGTTTGGGTTCATGAATCCGCTCAGATACCCTGGTGTTGACATCGGCGGTGTCGGTGGTGGAGTGAGTAGTAGGCCCTGATCGTAGGTCGGCGAGTAGGCATTTTGGCCCTTGAGGTCATTCCTCACCTTGAAGCCAAATTCCAAGGTCGAGTTATGCTTCCCCACATGGTAGTTCTTTGCATACGACATCGCCCCCTGCAAGTTGACCTGGGACGTATTCCCTGAAGTGAGGTTGACATCCTTAAGGTTCCAGTTTGCCGGATTGAAAAAGGGCGTTCCCGGCGCGGTGCAGGCTGGGCTAAATTGCGGAAGGTTGGGATTGGTGGCGGGGACGTTCAAACAGATGGGCGTCACTCCGTCACTCTGGAACACAGGACCGTTGTATGAGAAATCGAGCCCAGGATTGCCGGCAGCGGCTGCCTGCATCGAGGGGGACACCGAGAGTTCCCAAGCTAACCACGAGTCCGTAAAGATGTGCTTGCCGCCAATTGCCACATTGCCGATCCGATATTCTGGGGCGCGCTCGGAGCTTGAGTACTTCGGCCCTGACCCACCGCTCAGGTTGTAGTCTTGCAGTGTGTACACCCACTTGTCGCCGAAGTCCCTGAAATCCGAGTAGAAGTAGTGCAGATAAATTCCCGCTCCGTCACCGAGTTTGTAATCAAGCGAGCCGCCAAAACCATAGCGTTTGCGCCGATACCGGTATTCGCGGAGATCCATGCTGTCGTACGTTGGGGTCACGAAGTTGGGGTCTACCGAGGGTTCGATGTCATCGATCCCGCGGCCGTTATAGTCGAAGCTGCCGGAGAAAAGTGCCCCAAATTTCTTAGTGGCTCCAAAGCGCTGACCGACGGTGCCATTCACCTGGGCAATGGCGCGAGTATTCAGGATGGGAGTGAATCCGCCGATTACACCAAGAGTCAAGGTCGGCAAATCACCCGCGGTCTTGGTTACAAGATTCACGGATCCGCCGATCGCATCGGCATCCTGATTGGCAGATAGCGTTTTGTTGACCTCGACCGACTCGACGATGTCTGCGGGGATGGTATCGAGTTTCACTTGGCGGACACCAGCTTCTGGCGAAGCTATGGTAACGCCGTCGATGGTCAGGTTGTTCAACCGCGGCTCGGTTCCGCGGATCTGGACGTATTTGCCTTCGCCTTCGTCGCGCTCCAAGGTTACGCTGGGCAGTCGGCCAACAGCGTCGGCGATGTTCGCGTTCGGCAGGGCGGTAATCACGTCGGACGGCAAGACTTGCAAGATGTTGTCTGAAGTGCGCTGCCGGTTGATGGCCTCAGCTTCGCCGTGCGGGCGATCGGCAACCACCGTCACTTCTTCGCTCTTGGCGGAGACATCTAGCTTGGCTTCGATGCGGCTTGCCTGCCCGGCAGCAACCGTGATCTGCTTGGTGAAAGTCGAGAAGCCAACGTAAGAGATGGTGACAGTATAGCTGCCGGGCGCAAGGCCAATGAAATTGAACTCCCCCTGGCCATCGGTGGCTCCGGAAATGTCGCCTGGTTCCAACTTCACTTGTGCGCCGGCGAGTACGGCACCGACCCTGTCAACCGCGCGTCCACTGATTGTTCCATGGCCGCTTTGAGCAGACGCCATGGCACCCAGGAGCGCGCAAAGGGCCAGCAAGATCGGCAATCTAGCAATAGTAAGGAAGAGAGTGCAGCATGAATGCTTCGATTTCATCGACGTAATCTCCTTGAGAACCAGCACCTTCACCGGAGGAGGACTGCCATCCGTTGCTAGCGGTATGCGACTCGCCCAGGAATCCGTGCTCCCCTGCTGCAGAACGTTGTGCCGGTTGAGATGACTGCCAATAGTAGGAAGACGCTGTGAAGCCGTTATTAAAGGAACGTTAATAATTTTTCAGACTCTGTTTTCTGCTACATTTTGCCTCTACCCTAGTGCTTCAGTGTTTTTGCTTAGCGGAAACCGACTGGTTTTTCCATGAAACTGCTGGTTGTCGAAGATGAACGGCGAATGCTGGAGTTGCTGCGCCAAGGTTTGAGTGAAGAAGGGCACACGGTCTCGTGCGCGGTGGATGGCAGCGAAGGATTGCAAATGGTCCGCGATCACGACTTCGATGTGGTCATCCTTGACGTGATGATGCCCAAGATAGACGGATTCGAGCTGGCGCGGCGCATGCGCACCGAAAACAACGTGACACCAGTGCTGATGCTCACCGCCCGAGATGCGGTACCAGACGTCGTGCATGGCCTGGATCTGGGCGCCGACGACTACATGACCAAGCCATTCTCATTCAGCGAACTCCTGTTACGGATTCGCGCTGTAAATCGGTGGGCGGCGGCTCCGGCGAGAGCGCACTTGCAGGTCGCTGGTCTGCTGTTGAATCCCGGCACGCGAGAGGTGTATCGCGATGGGACGCGCCTAAGTCTGACGCGCTCCGAATACCAGTTATTGGAGCGGCTCATGCGCGATGCCGGGCAGGTGGTGACGAGGGAAATACTGATTGCGTCTTCCGGGCGTGAAATGGGGAGCAATACGCTGGAAGCCTTTGTGCGGTTGCTGCGCAATAAAGTTGATTGTGCTGATAACGGTAAACACTGGCGAAAGCTGATTCACACCGTGCGGGGCGTCGGATACGTGATTAGTGCGGACTGGCAATCATGAAAAAACTCTCCATTCGCCTTCGGCTCACGTTGTGGTACCTGGCCATCTTCGCTGCTGCCCAGGTTTTGTTCGGGGTTGCCATGTGGCTGGTCCTGCGACAAGACCTCTACAGCATCGCCGACGGCGCCCTCACCGCCCAGATTGAGGATGTGACCCATTTCCTAAAGTCGCAGAAGAAGAAGAATATGAACGTACTCAAGCTTCGGGAGGAGGCATCCGAGGCGTACGTTGGGGAGCACTCTGGCGACTTCTTGCAAATTTACGATGAGGATGGAAACTGGATTTTCAGGGCACCTTTGCTGGAACGAACTGGATTTCCACCAGTAGCGGCAGATCTGATCAAGAAACCTGCGCTTCAAGATTTCGAACTAGGAAACAAGCCACTTCGCTTCCTCACGCAGCAAATTGAAGTCAACGGTCGCGCCTACGCGGTGCAGGCCGGTCTGCCCACCGATCAGACCATTGCCACGCTAGCGCTGTTTCGGCGTTATCTCCTGATGCTGGCGCCGCTGTCGCTGCTTGCAGCAGCCTCCGGAGGCTACTGGCTCAGCGGCAAGGCCTTGTCTCCGGTCGATGCCATCACGCGGATGGCAAGAACCATCGGCGGCGGCAACCTGGGCGACCGGCTGGAAAAACTTACTACGGGCGATGAACTCCAGCGATTGTCGGACACATTGAATGAGATGTTGGCGCGCATTGAAGACGCCTTTCTCCGCGTCACCCAGTTCACCGCGGATGCGTCGCATGAACTGCGCACGCCCATCTCGCTCATTCGCGCTGAGGCGGAAATTTCTCTCCGGAAGTCGAGAGGAGACGCGGAATATCGCGAAGCTTTACGCCACATCTTGCTGGAGGCGGAAAGAACTACGTCTTTGATTGAAGAGTTGTTATCGCTCGCCCGTGCTGATTCCGGTCGTGAAAACCTGCATCTGACAGCGCTCGACCTGCGTTCAGCCGTCACGGAAACCGCGGCCGAATGGCGTCAACTGGTGGAGTCCCGCAATCTGCAGTTTACGCAAGCGATCGCGGATTGCGAACTTCCAGTCCTGGCGGACCGAAGGGCTATACAAAGACTGCTGGCCATCCTCCTCGATAACGCCGTCAAGTACACGCCGGCGCCCGGAGCCGTCGACCTGCGTCTGGAAACCCGAAATGGCAACGCGGTCATTAGCGTGCGCGATACGGGAATTGGAATCTCCGAACAAGATCGGAGCAAGATCTTTGAACGTTTTTATCGCGTGGACAAGGCCAGAAGCCGTGAGCTTGGCGGAGCCGGCATTGGGCTCGCCATTGCCGACTGGATTGTGCAGCAGCACCGCGGATCGATCGCCGTTCAAAGCTCGATTGGCAACGGATCAACCTTTCTCGTCGAGCTTCCTCTGCAACCAGCGGCGGTTCTTAATCCGCCACTGTCAGGAACGTTCACGGACTACGCCGACAGCTCGCCGGAGAAGCTCCGCGGTTGATTCGTGAGCTGTGAGCCTTGCGCGGAAACCTCTTCACAAACCGCTACCCGCTACCGTAGCTCGCAACTTTTTGCTGGGCAACATGAAATCAGCCTGTTATTCAAATTCCGAGGGTTCAATGAAACGTCGCAATCTATCTATAACTTGTTTGTTTCTTCTCATCACTCTTTCCGCTGCCGCGCAGACCGTGTCCCACACTTCCAAGAGTGCGGATGCTGAACTGAAATTTGTGGTTTACGTCAGCCGTCACGGCGTTCGTTCTCCTACCGGAAAGGCGGAAAAATATAGTTCCTACTCCCTCGCCCCATGGCCAACGTGGGATGTTGCTCCCGGTTATCTCACTGCACATGGCTATCATCTGATGGAGATATTTGGCGCCTACGACCGAATGAAGCTGGCAAGCCAAGGCTTGCTAAGCGCAACCGGATGCGACGATGCCGCTCACATTACGATCCACGCAGATTCTGACCAACGCACTCGCGAAACTGGCAAAGCGCTCGCCGCAGGGCTGTTTCCTGGATGCACGATCAAAGTGCAAAATCTGCCCGAAGGCGACAACGATCCCCTCTTCCATTCCATCGCGGCAGGAGTGGGAAAGCCTGACCCGGCTTTGGCTGCGGCTGCAATTTCTGGACGAATTGGAGGCGATCCAAACAACCTTACCAATGCCTATCGCACTCAGATTGCCGCGCTCGATAAGATTCTCGCTACCTGTGGCACGGGCGCCGCTCCGGAAACAAAACGAACTTCTCTTTTCGACATACCCGCAAAACTTGCTCCGGGCGATGACGATGGGTTGACGAAATTGAAAGGCCCGTTAAACACCGCATCCACGATTACTGAGAACTTTCTATTGGAATATACGCAAGGCATGGATGCCTCCAACGTCGCATGGGGCTGCGTGGACGCCGACAAACTGCGCTCACTGATGGACCTGCACACCGTGGCCGAGGACTTTGCGGGCCGCACAAAAGCGATTGCCCGGATGCAAGTCTCCAATCTTCTCGACTACGTCCGCCGGGCCATGGAACAGTCGGTCACCGGCAAGCCGATTTCCGGTGCTCCAGGCACGCCCGCCGATCGCGCCCTCTTCCTGATTGGACATGACACCAACCTGACCAATATCGCTGGCCTGTTGGATCTGACCTGGATTATGGACGGACGCAGGGACGATACTCCGCCTGGAGGAGGGCTGATCTTCGAACTTTGGAGGACACCCGCCACCGGAACTTATTCAGTGCGGATCTACTACTCTGCTCAAACCCTGGAACAAATGAGGTCAGCTTCCAAGCTAACATTGGAAGACCCTCCGCAGCGTGTGCCTGTCTTCCTTCCTGATTGCAGTGCGGAAGATTTTTCCTGCCCTTGGCCGTCGTTCGCAAAGACGCTGAATCAGGCAATCGATCCGCTTTACGTGAGTTCCCGGTAGGGGAGTTGAGATTCTGCGCCTGATACTGCGCTCTTTCAGACTCGTGACGGAATCATCGTCCGAAATGCTGATGGAGTGAGCGCTGGTACCGAGAGCATCGAATCAGCACCTTTCCCGAATCCATTGTACGTTTATTGTACTATTGTAGGATTTTTCTATCGCTTTATAACATGTGTATTATCAGTAGTTTATAGTGGTGGAGGCGGCGGGAGTCGAACCCGCGTCCGAAAATGTTACTGGTCAAGAGACTACATGCTTATTCCGGTTCCTGCCCTGGGCATTACCCCAGAACGTTCGCGACAGCTGCTCAGAACGGACAAGAAACAGTTGGCGCTAGCCTGAAGTCTTAACCTCTCAGCCCAGACGTAGCAGAGAAGAGCAGCCCGCTGTGTGACGTTCGCTCGCAGCCCACGGACGAAGCTGCGGAGAACGGCTGCCTAAACTAGTTAGGCTGCGTATGCCATCTGTTGATTGGCAATTATCATTTTGCACGCGATTACGGGTGTGTGCACCCCGGCATGCCTCTCGGCCGCAAGCATCTCCGTCGAAGCCGTGACGCCCCCACTTTGTGGGATGGGCCTTCAAAGAACTACTTCCATTCTGGTCGGGAAGTCACGGGAAGTCAAATGCCGATGGAGGCAGACGGCTGGTTGCCAGTTCTCAGCTCTCAGTTCTCAGGAAAGGATTTCTGGATGGCCTTAGAACAGCGTCTTTCAGTTGCTCCCCGGCGTTCCAATTAGTCGATAGTGATCGCGGCTGAAACCGACTTGGTGGGATCAGTCACTGAGGTCGCCGTTACGGTTACGCGGCCGCCGGTCGGAACCGTGTCAGGGGCCTGGTAACTGGTTGGAACATTGCTGGCAATAGGGTTTGGCGTAAACGTGCCACACTCGGTTGCGGGAACGCAGCTGAAATTCACGCCGGCGTTCTTGGGGTCATTGGCAACGTTGACTGCTATGCCTGCTATGGCCCCAGCGTTTAGCGAAGCCGGAGGCGAAAAATTGGGGTCAAACGTCACAACAATCGCAGGCGGCTGGTATTTGGGATCGCCGCAGTCGACAAGGGCGGCGAGCATGGCCAAGGTAATCCATAGGAGAGTTGATTGGCGAAAGGTCATGGAAAAGGTTCACTGCACCTAACGGAGGAGTCTAGCATGGAGCGCTCCCGCGCGAGGCGAACACGCCCCTCGGTTTGCTTGGTTGCTAGATGACCCGAACACCCGATGGCCCGATTTCCTTTAGCTTCCAACTTGTCAACAAATTGTCAAACTGATGTCACTTTCTGTCCCGAAGTGTGTCATTAACTTGATATCAGGCTAGAGTTTAGGGGTATGATTTCCAACTACTGCAGTGTGCGAGGGCGATTGTGAACAGGAACATATCTTCGGCAGTGGCGGCGGCAACAATGACAATGGAAGCGGTTCCGGCCAATTCGGAGCGGATCCTGGTGATCGAGGATGACCGCGCTGTCCAGAAGGCCTTGAAGCGGTTGTTTGAAGGCGAAGGCTTCGCGGTGGATATCGCGGGGAATGGCGCGGCGGGTCTGGAAATGTTTCGGGCAGCGGCGCCCGCTGTGCTGGTGCTTGACCTGAGCCTGCCGGGGACGCCGGGGCAGGACGTGTGCCGGGAAATCAGCCAGGCGGCGCCTTCGTTGCCGATCGTCATTCTCAGTGCCCGAACCGAAGTAATGGACAAAGTGCTGCTGCTGGAATTGGGCGCGCACGACTACGTCACGAAGCCGTTCAGTCCGCGGGAACTTCTGGCGCGGGTGCGGACGGCGATGCGGCGGTCGCAATCGATGCGGACTCCGCTGACTGAGACTTTCGAGTTTGGCGACGTGAAAGTCGATTTCACGAAGATGGAATTGTGGCGGGACGGAAACTTGGTGCAGCTGACGTCGCAAGAGTTCAAGGTGCTGAAGTTCATGATCCAGAACGCGGAGCGCGTGTTATCGCGAGAGGAGTTGCTGAACTTCGTTTGGGGATACCGGAATTATCCGAGCACGCGGACGGTGGATAATCACATCCTGCGATTGCGGCAGAAACTGGAGAAAGACCCTGCGAACCCTTTGCACTTTCGCACGGTCCACAGTTCGGGCTATAAGTTTGTGCCGTAAGTGGAGCGAGGTCAGAGGTAAGAGGTCAGATTGCAGAGGTGTAACGTCACAACGGCTTTTACCTCTGCAATCTGACCTCTCACCTCTGACCTTTTGTACCTATATTATTCTCTAACCCCTTCGAGGTTTAACCATGGGCGGAATTCGGTTGCGGACCAAGTTCCTGCTTTCCATGGTAGTTGTATCGGCGGCGCTGACCTTTACGACGCTGCTGGTGGTGCGGCACACCGTGCAACAGGAGGTGCGCCTCGGAATCCAGCACGACCTCGAGAATTCGGTTTCCGCCTTCCACAATTTTCAGCAGCAGAGGGAAGTCACGCTCGAGCGCTCGGCGTCGCTGCTGGCCGACCTGCCGGATGTGCGTGCGCTGATGACCACGCACCACCCGGCCACCATCCAGGATGCATCGCGTAATTTGTGGCAACTGGCGGGCAGCGACCTGCTGCTGCTCGCCGATTCCTCAGGCAAGGTGATGGCGCTGCAGGCCACTTCGCCGGAGATCACGGTCCGTCAGGGCCAGGATTTTTTCCCAACCGTGATGTCGCGCGAAGAAACGCGGCACTGGTGGTATGTCGAAGGGCACCTCTACGAAGTTTTTCTCCAGGATATTTATTTTGGTCCAGCGAGTGGGCGTCAGGTTCTGGGATACCTGCTGTTGGGTTACGAAATCGACGACCGCGTTGCCCGCGACATTAGCCGCGTGGCCGCCAGCGAAGTCGCGTTTCGTTATGGAGATTTGATTGTGCGGAGCACTCTGAAGCCCGCCCAGGAGTCGGAGTTGCTGCGTGTGGCGCCGAGAACGGCCGCTGGCGGTCCGCCGCAGGGCGATCAAATCCCGCTGGGTGGGGAAACGTTCTTGGCGACTGTAGTGGAATTGCCCACGCCGGGCGGACCAGCCTTGAATCTGTGGGTGTTGAAGTCGTTCGATCGGGCGACTGGATTCTTGAGCCGTCTCAACGAATTGCTGCTGGCGCTCGGGCTGGCGGCGGTGCTGGCGGGGAGCCTGCTGGTTTTTCTGATCTCGCACACCTTTACGCGTCCGCTGGAGAATCTGGTGGCGGGCGTCCGCGCGCTGGAGCAGGGAGATTATGCGTATCCGCTGCCGTCGCAGGGCGGAGACGAAGTCGCCGAAGTCACCGGAACCTTCGACCGCATGAGAAAAAATCTGCAGAAAACACAAAGAGAGTTGCTGGATGCGGAACGGCTGGCGACAATCGGGCGGATGGCGAGTTCGATCTCGCACGATCTGCGGCATTCGCTGGCTGCGGTCATAGCCAACGCGGAATTTCTTTGTGAAAGCAACCTGACGCCGGGGCAGCGCGAAGATCTGTACGCCGAGATACGGATTGCAGTCAACCAGATGACAGAGTTGATCGAGTCGCTGCTCGAATTCTCGCGCACACGAGAGTCGCTGCGTCCCAGCTACGGCGACGTTCGGTCGGCGGTGGATCGAGCGGTGCAGGGTGTAAAGGCGCATCCGGAGTTCCAGCGCATACGGATCCGGATTTCCGGGGAAGGGTCGAGCGAGGGCTGGTTCGATTTCAAGAAACTGGAGCGCGCCTTGCTGAACCTGCTGCTGAACGCGTGCGAGGTAGTGCCGGCGGAATCCGGGAGAATCGATATCGAACTGCGACGCCAGGCCGAAAATCTGGAAATTCGCATCGCGGATAACGGTCCAGGAATCGCCGACGCGGTGCGGGAGCGGCTGTTCGAGCCGTTTGTGAGCCACGGCAAGGAGAATGGTACGGGCATGGGATTGACGGTGGTGCAGAAGATTCTGCAGGACCACGGGGGCGACGTCGCGGTCGAGCACACATCGGCTTCGGGAACGACATTCCGCATAAGCATTCCGCTGACTCCCTCGGCGGAAAATGTTTTGACAGGCCGGCATGTTACGTAAACGGCATAATTTCAGCTGACGGCCCGCGGTGAAGGTGAGCTTCATATCAGGGCATCGCTTCAGCGATGCCGGCAGTGCTGCATTTATGAAAGCGCCTTCAGGCGCCGGGACCGGCGATTGGAGTTTCACCGCGGACTGCTGAGCACTCCGTGATTTGCAAATCGAAATTGCGGGCCTGGAGTTGAAGGCTCCAAATTCAGAATAGTGTGCTGAGGGCGGGAGGCGACATGACTAAGAGTGAGAAGCGCTGGTTCGAATGGTTGCGATCGGGGATGCTGATCGGAGTGATAGCGTGGACCGCATCCGGCGTCGCGCAGGAAGCCGCGAATCGGACAAAACCGACTTCTCCCGGGACATCGAACGACTCGGTCAATGATTCGGTGCGCGAGTTGCGCGACCAGGTTCGCGAATTGCAGGCTGCCATTGCCGGCATGCGCTCCGACTGGCAGGAAGCCCGCGCGGAAACGGCGGAACTGCGCCGGGAGTTGGACGAGGTCCGCGGCGGCCGAGCACCGCGGAATGCTGGGTTGAGCGACGTGGTGGAGAGGTCGGCCGTCACCAACTCAGAGGCGTCCCCTGACAGTCCGCAGAATGTTGTACAGAACGGCGCGCCAGAGAATCAACTTCCGGGAGGTCAGAAAGAAGATCAGAGAGAAGATCGAAAAAAAAGCGACCATGCCGCCAGCCTCGAAGAGGAATACCAACTGCTAAGCGGGAAGGTCGACGATCAGTATCAGACGAAAGTGGAAAGCGCTTCGAAGTACCGGTTGCGGCTCTCGGGTATCGTGTTGATGAACCTGGTGAGCAATCAAGGTGTGGTCGATAGCATCGATCTTCCCACCCTCGCCTACGCCAGGCCCGCGGGTGATTCAGGAGGGAGCTTCGGCGCGACGTTGCGACAGTCGGAGATCGGATTCGAGGCATTCGGTCCGACGGTAGCAGGCGCGAAGACGAGGGCAGATTTGCAACTCGACCTGGCGGGCGGGTTTCCGCCGGTTCCTAACGGGATCAACTCGGGACTGGTGCGCTTGCGGACGGGCACGATGCGGATGGATTGGACGAACACCTCGATTGTGGTCGGGCAGGATGCGATTTTCTTTTCACCGAATTCGCCGACGTCGTTTGCCTCGTTGGCGGTTCCGGCGCTCTCCTCCGCAGGGAACTTGTGGGCCTGGGTACCGCAGATACGCGTCGAACACAGAGTGGCTTTGGGAGAAGGATCGAGCCTGATATTTCAGGGAGGGATTCTGGATCCGGTGAGCGGGGAAGTGCCGACGACAGCGCAGGGGGGATATTACCCGCCGGCGGGGCCCGGCGAAGCGTCCCGGCAACCAGCCTATGGCACACGGATCGCATGGACGCGGAATGTTTTCGGTCAACCGCTGCGCCTGGGAGTGGGAGGCTTCTACAGCCGGCAGGATTATGGTTTCAGCCGGAACGTCGATGGCTGGGCCGGAATGACCGACATCGAAGTGCCCCTCAGTCGCCAGTTTTCATTGAGCGGAAAGCTCTACCGCGGCCGGGCGCTGGGCGGACTGTACGGCGCAGCTGGACGCAGCGTGTTGTTCAGCGGCGATCCCACATTGGCCAACACGCAAGTGCAAGCCTTGAATTCGATTGGCGGCTGGGCGCAATTGAAGTACCGTCCCGCGAATAAATGGGAGTTCAACGCCGCGTTCGGTATGGATAATCCGTATGCTGCCGACCTGAAATATTTCGAGTATCCGCAGTCTTACGGGGACGCGACGCTGGCGAGGAATCAAGGAAGCTTTGCCAACGTGATTTATCGCCCCCGGTCGGACCTGTTATTTTCTGCTGAGTATCGGCACCTGACGACGTACACCATTACCAGCGGCGGGAACAGTGCGAGCCACCTCAATCTGATGATGGGAGTTCTTTTTTGAGGCGATGATGGAATCGGATGGTAAGAAGCCACGGCAAGAAGCTAACATGAGCCATCAGCGGTGAGTTATCAGCGTGAGTTTATTATCGATGAGCCATAGAGGGATCCTGATCTGGGCTGCGATGTTATGTTCCGGCGCGACCGGTTTGCACGCGCAGGCCCCAACGCCGGTAACGGCAACCACAGTGCGGGGGCGCGTCGAGGTCATCGGTGCAGGAGGTGCGGGCAAGACGCGGCATGGAGCGATACCCGAGACGGTGGTGTGGCTGACGCCGTTAACAACGACCGGAGCCGCTGGCGAGGCGACCACGGCGACGCTTGGTCCGCAGGGAAGCCCGTCCGCGAGTCCGGCGCAAAACCCGCGGCTGGTGCAGAAGAACAAGAGTTTCGAACCGCACATCCTGGTCGTTCCGGCGGGGTCGATGGTGGAGTTTCCCAATCGCGATCCCTTTTTCCATAACGTTTTTTCACTCTTCGAAGGCAAGCGCTTTGATCTGGGTCTCTACGAGGCGGGCACTTCGCGGATGGTGCGTTTCGATCGGCCTGGAATCAGCTACATTTTCTGCAATATTCATCCCGAGATGAGCGCCGTTATCATCACGCTAGCAACGCCGCTGTATGCCATTTCAAACGCGGACGGGCAACTCACGCTGGCGGGCATTCCCTACGGGCGTTACATGTTGCACATCTGGAGCGAGGGCATGGGTCCGGAAAATGAGCAGCCGCTTAGCCGGGAGGTCACGATCGCGGAGAATGCTTCGTCTCTGGGAGTGATAAGAGTTCCGGCAGCGACGGGGCAGAGCGTGGCGCACAAGAACAAATACGGCCGGGAATACGACGAACCAACGCCGAACAACTCTGTCTATGAGCAGCAACACTAGTGTAGTGCATCAAACAGATCGACCTTTTATGATCCGCTGACTTCCCCCGTGATCCTCTATGTCCCCCGTGGTTAAAGCCTTTGACTTCCTCGTCAAACACCGAATTCGTATCGGATCGAGACGAAACATGCCCATCGCTATCTTCAACGCACTGTAGTAGGTAGAATCGTCTAACGTGAACCCTATGAAAATCGACAAACTGCTTAAGCGCTACCGCATCGAACATGGGAAACATTTCCGCCTAAAGGACCACGACCCCGCGGACACGCACGGGCTGGGGTCGGAACTGAAGCCGCAGGCGAAGAAACTGCTCGCGGATGGCGTCAAAGAACTGAGCGTCCTGCAGGACGTTCTCGCGGCGCAGGACCGTTGGGGCCTGCTGCTGATTGTTCAAGCCATGGACGCAGCCGGAAAAGACGGAACCATCAAGCATGTCATGTCGGGTGTCAATCCGCAGGGCGTGGATGTGTCGTCGTTCAAGGCGCCGTCGGCGGAAGAATTGCACCATGGCTATCTCTGGCGCTGCATGAAATGCGTGCCGGGGCGAGGCCGGATCGGCATCTTCAACCGGTCGTATTACGAAGAGGTGCTGGTGGTTCGCATCCACCCCGAGATTCTGGAAAGCCAGAAACTGCCGAAGCCGCTGGTGACGAAACATATCTGGCAGCAGCGCTTTGAGGATATCAATAACTTCGAGCGCTACCTTGCGCGGAACGGCATTGCGGTAGTTAAAGTCTTTCTGCATCTTTCAAAGAAAGAGCAGAGGCGCCGATTCATGGGGCGGCTCGACACGCCCGACAAGAACTGGAAGTTTTCTTCCTCCGATGTGAAAGAACGCCAATTCTGGGACGCATACCAGGAGGCGTATGAGGACATGATCCGTCATACCGCGAGTGAGCACGCGCCCTGGTACGTCGTGCCGGCGGATAACAAGTGGTTCACCCGGTTAGTGGTAGCGGAGGCGGTGGTGGATGCGTTGGAGCGCATGAATCTGAAGTTCCCGAAGGTGAGTGGCGAGCAGAAGGCTGCTCTGGCCGAAGCGCGTCAACAACTCGAGAATGAGTGAGGCGTGAGTTGTTGGTGGAGAGCCGGGCGTCCCCGCCCGGCCGCAAAACACTGGATGGGCGAGAGACGCCCGTCGCTCCATTGCATCATTTCAGCACCACGGGCAACACCTGGTCATAGGGTTGAATCGCGACGGTCAGAGATTTGCGCTGATCGAAGGCCTCTTTCGTGACCTTGAAACCGACAATGATCGTTCCTCTCTGTTCGACTCCAGCTGGCAACTTGGTTTCGGGCGAAAGCGGCGGCTCGGAACTCTCTTTTAGTACTGGGAACCCGTGGTAATAGCGGTCCAGATCCACGGCTGAAGCAGCATTGTCCTCGAAGGTCGTGCCGTCGGCGGTCGTGAGCTGCGCTTTGAGCGTGTGAATCCACAGCGGTCTGTCCGTCGTATTTCGCAGCGTGAAAGTGATGGCGGCCAGGATCATGTTCTGGCCGGGCACTTCGGCGACAGCGACGAAATTGATGGAACCCGCTCCCTGCGGCTTCGGTCGTTCCTTGAAAGCGAAAATTCCGACAATGACTGCAACCGCAGCGATGCAGATCAGAACAATGCCAGCGGGCGGAAGATTGCGCTTGGCGGTTCCGAATTCGTCGCCAATGTGAAACTCGGTAATCGGCTCGGGCGAGGTTGAAGGTGGCGGAGGCGTTGGTGGATCGGACATTGGCTCGGGCATGAGGAGATTGTAGATGACCGCTGACTTCTGCCATCGCACTTCTGCAACGTACGCTCCGACCAGCCTACGCGATTGGACAGAGGCACATGTCCGAGCAGTGCAGTGACTTTGGTTACCTTGCCTCGTATGACGGATGCTGCGACGATGCGGAAGATTTCCTTTTGGAGGTACTCAGCGGTGAAACGTAAAACTCTCTTTGCCGCGTTGGCTTGCGCGCTGCTAGTCTTCAGCATGCTGGGCTGCAACGCCTTACAAACCACCAACCACCTGCAGTCCATCACGCTTGGCGCTAGCTTGATCAACGGAGTGGCTCCCACCGGTCAGTCTGGATTCTTCAGCTTAGAGGGTAACGGGGGCACGATCCAGTTACAGGCGATCGGCAACTACAGCAGCGGTAAGACCAAGGATCTGACGAACGAGGTTACCTTTACCATAATCGTTGATCCGGTCAACGGCGTGGATGCATTCGGCAACCCGCTGCCTGCTCCGTGCTATGGTGTCCCGTGCCCACAGAGCGCAACCCAGGGGACCGCTGAAATCAGCGTCACCGGTTTGGTCACCGCAGTGGAACCCGCCACGTGTACGTGGGTGGATGTCTCATCGGACCCGAAAAATCCCGCTTGGGCCTATACCGGCGATTACGAGGTAACAGTTGCGTTTGAGGGAATTACATCCCAGCCAGTGTATATTCCGGTTGCGTCGTCGGCCGGTAGCCCCGTTTACCCATGGCCGAGCGGCATCGCCAACAACCCCACCGAGCAGTGTGGTCCGGCGCCGACGTCTTAGTGTAGCGGCCGTTGATTCTTTGATCCGCGGGGACGGCTGCTTGCCGTCCTCGTCTCCTTCTCGATCCGCTCTGCTCTGTCGAAGCCGGTCATTTCTAGCACCCATCTGTTTGAGCGTCCTGCTCGCAACCCCTATAATTCTAAGCTTGCTCGTGAACCCGGTCGTTGCCTATGCTTTTCACTCCCGCGATTGAAATCGTGCCCGGATGAAGGTTCGCACCGGAATTGAACTCTCGACCCAGTCCGACATTGGCTGCCTGCGCCAAAACAACGAGGATTCGTTTGGTTATTGGGAGCCGGAAGACGACCGGCAATTCCTGCGCAAGGGGCGGCTGGCGGTTGTAGCGGACGGCATGGGCGGTTACGAAGGCGGCCAGGAAGCGAGCCGGATGGCGGTAGAAACGCTACTGGCGGTCTATCGCGACTTTGCCGGCGACGACCCGCAGCAAGCGCTAATCGAAGCCTTGCAGGCGGCCCACCAGCAGATCCGGCAATACAGCTTTGCTCATCCGGAATTGCGGGGCATGGGAACGACCTGCACGGCCGCTGCGATCGTCAGGGGTGCGCACCGGGATGCGGACTCTGACGCGCTCTATTACGTGCATGTTGGCGACACGCGGCTCTACCTGATCCGCGACGGCCAGATTACGAAGGTAACGCGCGACCACTCCTATGTAGGGCGACTGGTGGAGTCGGGGATGATCAGCCCGGAAGAGGCGGAGCATCATCCGCAACGGAACATTTTGACCGCAGCTTTGGGCACGAACCCCGATCTAGTCATGGACTCGCCCGGGTACCCGCAGCCCCTGCGCCCCGAGGATGTGCTGGTGATCTGCACCGATGGATTGTGGGGGCAGGTTCGCGACCCCGAGATTCTTGACTTGGTGGAGAATAAAAGCGCGGAACAGGCGGCTCGCGAGCTGATCCAACTGGCTCGGGACCGCGGCGGCCCGGACAACATCACGGTCGAGATTTTGCGCTTGCGCTGAGCCCGTTCCCACCCTGAAAGCAGCGCCCGTCAAGGCAAGTCCCACGTCCCAAAAGTGCAAAGCCTTGCACAAGAGCGCCCGGATCGAGTCACTCTTCCAGCGGTAACTTACTGAAATCACAGGACTGGCCCAGGCGGGGAGATTTAGTGCTTTGGCCTTGCGCTTGCCTTTTCTATAATGCCTATCAGTGACATAGGGATAGTCGGGGGAGAGGCGCTGTGAAGATTTCCCAAAAAGGGCTGTATGCATTGCAGGCGATGATAGTGCTGACCCGGCGTTACACGCAGGGCGCGATCCGTATTCGCGACATCGCTTACGAAGAGAATCTGCCGGAAAAATTTCTGGAGCTGATTCTGTTGGAACTGAAGAATGCGCGCCTGGTCGAGAGCGTGCGCGGCGCCAAGGGCGGATACCGGTTACGCCGGGCGCCATCGGAGATTCGTTTGAGCGAAATCATCCGTTTGATTGACGGGCCGCTGGCGCCGTTTGGCGATGCGGATCAATTACGCGTCCTGATCAATCGCGATGCGGACCACAGTGCGCTGTATAGAGTGTTTCTGGAAGTGCGGGATGCGGCCGCCAAGATTCTGGAGAATACGACGCTGGCCGACCTGATCAGCCGCGAGCCTGCCGGCTCCCATCCAAACGTCAGCCACCGGAAGATCGGGAACAAGAAGATCGGCAAGAAGAAGAAAGCCGAGCCCAGTGTTCTGCCGATGGTGGCGCGAGGCGTGGGCAATGACTAAGCGGAGTCTCGTCGCTTCCGTCTGTTCGTTTTTCTTGCTCGGCGCATTGGCCGGGGCCCAGACTGTCCTGCGCGTGGGCGCATTTCCCAATATCACGCATCCTCAGGCGATGGTGGGCAAGAACAACGGGTGGTTCGAGAAGGCGATGGGGCCCCAAGTCAAGATCGAGTGGAAAAGTTTCAATGCTGGCCCCTCGGCGATTGAAGCCTTATTTGCCGGCGCGATTGACATGACGTATATCGGCCCGAACCCGGCCATTTCCGGCTACGTTCGCTCCAATGGAGAGGCGCTGCGGATTGTGGCAGGTGCGACCAGTGGCGGAGCCTCGCTGGTGGTGCGCAACGATTCCGGTATTCAGAAGCCCGAGGATTTTCATGGCAAGAAGGTTGCTTCCCCGCAGATGGGCAACACCCAGGACGTGGCGCTGCGCGCGTGGTTGAAAGCGCACGGCATGAAATCCACCGACAAGGGCGGAGATGTGCAGGTAATTCCGCTGGCGAATCCCGACCAGCTGACGCTGTTTCTGAAGAAAGAGTTGGATGGCGCATGGGCACCCGAGCCCTGGGCAACGCGGCTGATCAAGGACGGGAATGGCCGCTTATTCCTGGACGAGCGCACTCTCTGGCCGAACGGCCAGTTCATTGCCGCTCATCTGATTGTCCGCACGCAGTTTCTGAAGGAACACCCCGATCTGGTGAAGAACTGGATCAGGGCGCACGTGGAATTGACCGACTGGATCAACGGACATTTGCCCGACGCAAAGAGAATTCTCAACCAGCAGATCGCGAAAGAGACGGGAAAAGCGCTGCCGGATGCGGTGCTGGATGAAGCATTCGGGCGTATGACAGCGACGTATGACCCGCTGCGCGGGTCGCTGATGAATGCCGCGAAGTCCGCATTTGACGCTGGTTTCCTTGGGCGCCAGATGCCCGATCTGTCGAGTCTGTACGATCTGTCGCTCTTGAACCAGGTCTTAGCGGAAAAAGGGAAGAAGGCAATCCAATGAGCACGAGTCCTCAAAAAGCGTATCCCGTGGCAGTCCCAACTGGTTCTCGCACGGCAGTGCGCGCGAATGTGTTTCACGGGAAACCAGCTTCCTCGGTAACTGCGTTTCCGTCGCGCCCGGTCGCAGAGGTGGTTGTTCCGAAGGTCGCGCTGGATGCCATCTCGCTCAGTTACAAGACGACTTCGGGGGAGCGTCTGCTGGCGCTCGACAATATCAGCCTGGAAGTGAAGCCGGGAGAGTTTCTTTGCATCGTCGGTCCTTCGGGATGCGGCAAGTCCACGCTGTTGCACCTGATTGCGGGTTTGAATCCCCAGACCTCGGGCAAGGTTCTGGTGGATGGCTCGCCGGTGAGTGGCCCAGGTACCGATCGCATCCTGATCTTTCAGGAACTCGGCCTGTTTCCCTGGCTCACGGTCGGCGGCAACATCGAGTTCGGCATGAAGATGAAGAACGTCCCTAAAGCCGAGCGCGAAGAGAGGGCGCAGTATTATTTGCGGCTGGTTCATCTTTCGAAGTTCAAGGACAGCTACATCCATCAGCTCTCCGGCGGCATGAGGCAACGCGTCGCGTTAGCGCGAGCCTTGGCCACTGAGCCCGACGTCCTACTGATGGACGAGCCCTTCGCCGCGCTCGACGCCCAGACTCGCGATCTGCTGCACGACGAGTTGGAGCGCCTGTGGGCCGAAACCGGGCGCACCATTATTTTCGTTACCCACAATGTGCGCGAGGCGGTAAGGCTGGGAGACCGCGTGCTGCTGATGACATTTCGCCCGGGGCGCGTGAAGCAGGAATTTTTGGTGAACCTGTCGCGGCCACGTCATATGGAACAGGCCGATGTGGCGCGTACGGCGGGAGACATTATGGCTTGCCTGCGCAGTGAAATTAACAGGTCCCTGGAAGCGGAGTACGCTGATGAAAAAGTTGGCTAAACAGATAATCTTCTACTCCGCGCTTCTCGGCGTCTGGGCCCTCCTGGCGAAGCTGCGTATTTGGCCACCGTATCTTTTTCCTCCGCCTTGGGGAGTCGGGCACGCTTTGTGGGACGGCTTTGCCGACCACAGCTTCTGGATTGGCATCGCCGTCACCATGAAGCGCATGCTCATCGGCTACAGCTTGTCGGTCGTGCTTGGCATGATCCTGGGCCTAGCCGTATCGAGCAACAAGTTCTTGGAAGACACGCTGGGCGGTTTGCTGGTGAGCTTGCAATCTCTGCCCAGCATCTGCTGGATTCCGCTCGCTGTTCTTTGGTTTGGCCTGACGGAAAAAGCCATCCTCTTTGTCGTGCTGATGGGCTCGCTGCTCTCGGTGACCATCGCCATGGAGGACGGCCGCAAGCAGATGCCAAAAATCTACGGCATGGCCGGGCGCAACCTGGGAGCAACCGGCTTCCGGCTTTTTTGGTCCGTATTGTTGCCGGCGAGCCTGCCGTTCATTGTGAACGGGATGAAGCAAGGCTGGGCGTTCGCGTGGCGCTCGCTGATTCAAGCCGAAATGATTTTTCTCAGTCTCGGATTAGGCCAATTGCTGATGATGGGTCGCGACCTGAGCGATATGAGCCAGGTTTTGGCCGTAATGATCTTGATCGTTATTCTCGGCTACATGGTGGACGGCCTGATCTTCCGCACCATGGAGCGGCGCCTGCAAGAAAAGTACGGATTGACGCCCGCTTAACAGGTTTCAGGTATCAGGTCGCAGGTCTCAGGAAAACCCCATCGCCGACTAAGGTTCTCCTGAGACCTGACACCTGACACCTGATTCTCGTAAGATTCCCTGTGCTCGTCTTCTGGGTTCTCTTCAACCTGTTTGTGTTGGCACTGCTGGTGCTCGACCTGGGCGTGCTGAATCGTCGACCCCATCGCGTCGGCTTTCGCGAAGCGCTGGCCTGGTCCGCCGGCTGGATCGCGCTGGCGGCCGCGTTTGCCGTGCTCGTGTTCTTCTGGCATGGACGGGCCCAAGCGCTCCAGTTCGTGACCGGCTACGTAATCGAGTTGTCGCTCAGCGTCGACAACTTATTTGTGTTTCTGGTCATCTTCCGCTATTTCAAAGTACCCGGCCAATACCAACACAAAGTGCTGTTCTGGGGAATTCTCGGCGCGCTGCTCATGCGCGGTGCATTCATCTTGGCGGGTGTGGGTCTGATCCGCCGTTTCACTTGGATTACCTACGCCTTCGGCGCTCTGCTCGTTTACTCCGGAATCAAGCTGCTGCGGCAGGGCGAGACGGAAATCCATCCCGAGAAAAACCCTGTTCTGCGCCTCTTCCGCCGAATTTTCCCGGTGACCGAGGAATATGTGGGTGGGCAGTTCTTCACCCGACGATTCTTCGCGCCCAGGACTCGACTCTATGCGACTCCGCTGTTTGTAGTGCTGCTCGTAGTTGAGACCAGCGATATTTTTTTTGCAGTAGATTCGATCCCGGCGGTAATCGCGATCACGTTGAACGCCTTTATCGTCTACACCTCGAACGTATTCGCCATCCTCGGCCTGCGCTCAATGTACTTTGCCTTGGCGGGCATGATGGACTTGTTTCACTACCTGCATTACGGACTCTCCGTGGTGCTGATTTTCATCGGGCTCAAAATGCTGGGGTCGCATTATGTAAACATCCCCACGGGGTGGGCACTGACGATCGTGCTTCTTGTTTTGGGAGCCTCCATCCTCGCCTCGCTGCTGGATCGGCGGAAGAAAGCGCCGTGAGCGGAACTTCGAGCCGCGAGCTTCGAGTTTTGTACAAACGATTCATGCTTGCCCGCAGCCCGCAGCTCGAAGCTCGCAGCCGTTCCACTGGGCTGCGTGCGCGCAGACGCCCATGCGCTATGATGAATGTTCATGATCCGCATTCCAGTCGTCACGCCATCGCGTTCCTACGAAGTGCTCATCGGAAGTGGCCTGCTCGCCCGTGCCGGAGAATGCCTCGGCGAGATTCTTGAAAAGCGCCGCGCGTTTGTGGTCACTGTTTCGCCCGTACGAGGTCAGTGGGCAAAAGTCCTGCTGAAATCGCTGTCCGCCTCGGGAATCGAAACCGGCCTTCTCGAAATGCCCAATGGCGAGCGCTCGAAACGCCTCACGACACTGGAGACACTGGCGGAGAAACTCATCAATCAGGGCGCCGATCGCGACGTAACCCTGATCGCACTGGGCGGCGGCGTGGTCGGCGACGTGACCGGATTCCTGGCCTCGATCTATATGCGCGGCGTGGATGTCATCCAGGTACCGACAACCGTGCTAGCGCAGGTGGACGCGGCCATCGGCGGCAAAACGGGCGTCAATCTTGTGTCGGGAAAGAATCTGCTAGGAACTTTCCACCAGCCGCGCGCGGTGATGATCGACCCGTCCGTCCTCGAGACGCTCCCTGCGCGCCAATACCGTGCCGGCCTGTACGAGTCGCTGAAGTGCGGCATTATCGGAGATCCGGGACTGTTCCGGTTGTTTGAGGACCGCCGCCGCGAGATTCTGGATCGCGACCCGATGGTGGTTGAGAAAGTGATTGCCGATTCGGTGCGCCTGAAGGCATCGGTGGTCAGTGCAGACGAACGCGAAGGTGGTGTGCGGCAAGTGCTCAACTTTGGCCACACCATCGGACACGCGCTGGAGGCCGAGACCGGCTACACGCAGTTGCTCCACGGAGAGGCCGTGGCGTGGGGCATGATTGCGGCCACGCACATCGCTCTCTCCACCGGCAAACTTGACAGCGTGACGGCGGGACGCATTACGAACTCGGTTCTCGGCTTTGGCAAACTGCCCCGCATGACGTGGCGGACCGAGAGCATCGTGAAACGGTTGCGTTCCGACAAGAAGACCAGGCGGGGCGTAGTGCACTTTGTTCTGCCGCGGGAGATCGGCAAGGTCGAGATCACCAGCGATGTGCCGGAAACGGTCGTCCGCTCAGCAGTCGACGAGATTCGTAACCTCGCGCGGAATTAGTGGAGCGACGGGCGTCCTCGCCCGTCCAGCAGGGCGGCGGCCGGGCGAGGACGCCCGGCTCTCCACCAGCAACGATCCTATGAATCAAGAAACAAATCAGCGAATCGTGGGCGCGGCTCCCGTTGGAGCGCAAGACCGCGACTCGGCGGCACAAGCCGTTCGGGAAATGTTCACCTCGATTGCGCCGCGCTACGACCTGCTGAATCACGTTCTTTCGTTCAACATCGACCGGCTATGGTGGTGGCGCACCGCCCGCAAGTTCGATGCGATTTTGAAGCGTCCCAATGCCCGTGTGCTGGATCTTTGTTGCGGCACCGGAGACATGACCTTCGCATTACGCCGCCGCGCCGGGTCGCAAACGCAGCAGATTCTAGGCGCGGACTTTTCTCACGCCATGCTGCAACGCGCCGCAGCGAAGGCGACGGAGAAAGAGAAGGGAAGCTGCGCGACGCTCCGCTGGGTCGAAGCCGACGCGCTTCGCCTGCCGTTTCCCGATGGATATTTCGACCTGGTGACCTCGGCATTCGGTTTTCGAAACCTGGCCGACTATGATGCGGGCTTGCGTGAAATTGCCCGCGTGCTCCGTCCCGGCGGAGAATGTGGCATCCTCGACTTCGGAGAGCCCGGCGGTTTGCTCGGACACGCCTACCGCATCTACTTCAAGAAAGTTCTGCCAGCGATCGGGACGGTGCTTTCGGGTGTGCGAGGCCCATACGCGTATCTTCCAGCGTCGGTCGAGCGCTTTCCGGCACCGGATGAAATGCTCGGCCGCATGCGGCAAGCGGGGTTTCACCAGGCTTTCTGGACTCCGTACACGTTTGGCGTGGCGGGACTATACCGGGGAGTGAAGAGCGTTTAACCGCCGAGACGCAAGGGAATTCAGATTGTTTTCTCGAAGATTCTCGGCGCACTCTGCGTCTCTACGGTGAAGTTTCTTTGGAACGAATCCGTGAACGCCTCCAAATTCGTTTTCGCAATCACCCGCTCGTAGTCGCCGCCAAGAAACTTCTTCAGTCGGTCGGTGTTCATGGTGTACTGCCCGGTCATATAGGGCACCGCGTCCGGCGGGATCGCCGAGATGTTCCAATCCCACAAGAACTGCAGCACGCGGCGCATCGACCACTGTCCAGGGACTCTCAGCAGTTTAGCCTGCGCCAGTTCAATACACTGCCCGAAGGTCAGAGCATCGCCGCGTCCGGCAACGTTCAGGATGGTCAACCGCTGCGCTTCGGGTTCGCGCTTCAGTATCCACGCGAGCAACCGGGCCATGTCATCGACGTGGACGAATTGGATTTTGTTATCGAGATACTTTTGGCCGAAGGGCATCATGCAGGGCAGTCGTTTCGCCTCCTGGCGCATGCGGGCGGCGCGCGCCCCCTTCCCATTGGGTGTTCCGCGGAACGCTCCCATTAGGTAATTTTCGACGGTCGCTCCCGCAAAAATGTGGGGTCGCAGAATGAAAACGCCGCACCCGCGCAGGGAAGGCGCGCGCTGCTGCACCACCAGATCGCTCTCTTTCTTGTGGATCGCGTACGGCAACGTGTGAGCCCCAAGGGGCGCGTCTTCCGTGACCGGCACGGGCAGGTCGGAGCCATACGCCGACACGCTGCTGGGAAAAATAAACTGCCGGATGGTGGTTGCGGCCGTCCGATTGGCTTCGGCAATGGCTTCCATCACACGGGCTGTGCCGGCCACGTTGATCCGCCACATGCGGTCGACATCCACCACCCCCGAGCGCTGCGGATCGATCACAAACGCCAGGTGCACGAAAGATACCGGCTGCACCTCGCGCAGCAGCAACAGCAATTCGCGAGTAGATTCTTCTCTTCCCAGATCAAGCGCTACAAAGCGGCCAACCGAAGAATGAGTTGGGGGCTTGATGTCGATGCCCACTACCGTGTAATCCGAGAGCAGCGGCAGGAACCGCTGCCCAAGATTGCCCGAAACGCCTGTAACAACAATGGTTGGCTTTGCCGTATCCATTTAGTCGGGGTCTTCGGCCGGTTGGTCAGACGGCTTTGCTCCCATGGGGCGTGGCGGCATGGCAGGTCTTGCGGTGCTGGGACCGAAGTAGGCTTCGTTCAGGTCGACATTGCCCTGAAATCCCTGCATGCTGTCGCGATAACGTTGGCTGGAGATTAGGTTGCGAATCTCCGGCTTCACGGTTTCTAGAGATAGGGTCTCCTTACTGATCAGCTTGTAGATGTAGTGGCCGCCGTTGGGATCGGAAATCACTTCGGATACTTCGCCCGGCTTCAGATCCATAACCGCACGATGGTTCGCAGGCAGCGTGCTGCGGCGCACTTTTTCCATCTTGGTGGTTTGTGGATTGCCCGGGAGTCCGGCGGCAACGAAAGCCTCTTTTTGCAGAGTTTCGGGGTCTTCACCCTTAACGGCGCGGGCGCGAAGATCGTCGGCGACTTTCGTCATCGCTGCTTCGCCAGCCTTTCGTTGCGCATCGGCCTCAGCCTTCTTCGTCTCCGCTTCGCCAGCTTTTTTCTCTTCCTCTGCGTCATCGTCCTTTTCCGTCGCCTTGGCTGCGGACTTGACGGCTGGAGATGCAGGTTGCTTTGTGCGGGGAATAAAAATCCGCGCCAAGCTGGCTTGCTCGTACGAGGTTTCGTTCTTCTTGTAATAGTCCTCGATGTCGGCGTCGCTAACCTTGCCGGAATCCTCCTGCAGAGTCCGGCTCAGTTCCTGGGAGAGGATTTGCATGCGCGCGAAGTTCATCTTTGCCTCGAACGACGGGCCTTTGTCGAGGCCGCGTTTTTCCGCCGCTGTGGACATCCTCAACATTTGCGAATAGACGCTGGCTGCTCGGCGGCGGATTGCCGGTGACATTTTCGGCTGCAGCGCTTCGGCGAGCTTTTCAAATTGCGCGCGTGTGATCACGGTCTTGCACGCGTCGCCCTGCAGGCTGGAATCGGTGCAGAAGCCTTTCAGCGTGATCACGGGATCATCGGGACCGACTTTAATTTCGGGCGCCTTATCGGGAACGGCGGAAACGCTTTGCTCCGCCTTTGCTCCGGCGGCGGCAGGTGTAGCCGGTTGCGCAGTCTGTCCGTACGCCAAGCCGGCGAGCAGGAGACACACGAGGCACGAGAAACGCATGAATCAGGATCCTCCAGGGAGTAATTGCGACGAATCTCATCGTAGCATGTCCGGCTGGGAACCTGGCAAGGGCGACGACGGGTTGGCGGCGGACGCGTCCAAAGCGATAATGACGTTTATGGCAGAAATTCAAGCCACCTTCAGTTCCGGGTCGATGCGCCGGGAAAAACGAGCCGTTGCCGGAAACTCAGTGTTGGCGGCTCTGGTAATCACCATCCTGAAAATCGTCGTGGGGATCGCGACCGGCTCCCTGGGAATTCTGTCGGAAGCGGCGCACTCCGGATTGGATCTGATCGCGGCGGTGGTGACATTTTTTTCGGTGCGTGTTTCCGACAAGCCGGCGGACGCCGATCACCAGTATGGACACGGCAAGTTCGAGAATTTTTCTGCCTTCATTGAAACCGGCCTGCTGCTGGTAACGTGCGTCTGGATCGTCTACGAATCGATAAGCCGGCTGTTTTTTCACAGCGTGGAAATTGAGCCGAGCGTGGCCGCGTGCCTGGTCATGGCGTTGTCGATGGCAGTCGACGCCTGGCGTTCCCGCGCCCTTGGTCGCATTGCCAAGAAGTATGACAGTCAGGCACTAGAAGCGGACGCGCTGCACTTTTCGACCGACATCTGGTCAAGCGGAGTAGTGATCGTGGGCCTCGCGTTGGTTTGGATGGGGCGCACCTATCAGGTGCGTTGGCTGCGCCAGGCCGATCCGATTGCCGCGTTATTCGTGGCCGGCGTGGTGGTTTCCGTGGGTTGGCGGTTGTCGCGCAGAACGGTGGATGCGCTGCTCGATGCGGCGCCGGTCGGCGTGCGCAGCCAGATCCTCGATCGGATCAGGACCGTCAATGGCGTGCTGGAAGTGGAGCGGGTCCGCTTCCGGAAAGCTGGGAACCGCTATTTCGCGGACGTTTCGGTCGGGCTGGAGCGCAACTTCACATTCCAGCGCTCCGAGCAGGTATCCGATGCCGTGAGGTCGCGCGTGCGCGAGATTTTGCCCGACGCCGACGTGATGGTGCACACGGTTCCGCGAGCGCGGCGGACGGAAAATATCTTTGACCGCATTCGAGCCGTTGCTACCCGGCACAATTTCAATGTGCACGACATCAGCGTGCAGGACCTGAACGGGCAGTTGCACGTGGAACAGCATCTGGAGCTCGACGAGCAGCTCACCATGAAGCAGGCGCACGATGAGGTGACGCGCCTCGAAACCGAGATGCGCGCCGAGGTCCCGGAAATTGCCACCATCCTGACGCATATTGAGAGCGAGCCAGCAACGATTGAGCGGGGAGAGCAGATCGTTCGCGAGCCCGAATTGGAACAGCGGCTCAAGGATATTGTGAAGGAGTTTCCCGAGGTAATGGACGTGCACGAATTCCAGTTTAAGAAGGTGCGCGCGCGGCTCTATGTTTCCTGCCACTGCACGCTGCCCGACGATATGCCGCTTTCGCGAGTGCACGACGTGCAGACATCGCTCGAAATCCGCTTCAAACACGACGCCCCGGAACTGTTCCGGGTGTTGATTCATCCCGAGCCGATGACGGATAACCGGCGATAGGAAGCGACCGCTGTTCGCTGTTTGCCGATCGCCATACCGGGCACCGCGAACAGCGAACGACGAATAGCGATCAGTGGGACAACGAAAGGACACGATGATTGAAGCTGCAGTCAATTGGACGGACAAAGACCGCTACGTAGGTTCTGCAACTTCACGCCATTCGATCGTGATGGATACCGCACCGGAGAAGACCGCGAACACTCCGATGGAGTTAGTGCTCCTCGGCCTGTGCGGATGCACCGCATCGGACGTGGTGGGCATTCTCCGCAAGAAACGCGAGCCCTTCACCGGGCTCCAAGTGCGAGCTGAGGCCGAAAAAGCGGATGGTTATCCCGCCGTCTATACGTCGATTCACTTGACCTATCTGGTCAGCGGAGAGGTATCGAAGAAAGCCATGGAAGACGCTGTCCGTCTGTCGAAAGAGAAGTACTGCTCGGTGTCCGCCATGCTGGAGAAGACCGCGAGAATCACCTATACCATCGAGCACGTTGCTTGAAGTCTGGTGCTCATCCGCGGCGAGGAACGGGCGTATCGTCTGTCGAGTCGGCGGAGACGCCAGCTCTCCATCAGCCTCACTCCAGCGTCTTTCCCTTGGTCTCCGGAAGCTGCGTTGCCATCAAACTCGCCAAGAGAAAAGCTGCGCTGCACAGATAGAAAGCCCAGCTTAGTCCCTTAGTCTGACCGACCCATCCAATTATCCAGGGAGCGACGCAACTAAGCGCGCGCGCGCCGCTGTAAGTAAAGCCCAAGGCGCGCGCTCGCACGCGCGTGGGGAAAATCTCGCTGCCGATAATGCCCGAGCCGGAGAAGAACCCTGTCCCGAAGAAAGCGACAATCGTGCCCAGCACCAGGAGCACCGCCTGCGAACGTGCCATGGCGTACAGCGGCACCAGCAGAGCGGCGGCAAAGAGGTAGAGCATCAAAGACTTGCGGCGGCCGAGATGGTCCGCGACCCACCCAAAGCTGATGTATCCGGGAAACATGCCAAACAGGTTGAGCACGATGAGCAGCGTAGCGGTCCCCATGATGCCGAAGCCGCGCCCGCCTTGTGCGACCGGAAGCGAGAGATAAGGAGGCATCCAAGTGAACAGTCCCCACCAGCCAAACAGCCCGAAGAAGTTGAGCAGGAGAAGCACGATGGTGCTTTTGCCATAAGGCGCGCGGAAGATGGCAAAGAAGGATTCAGTCCCCTGTGTCCTCTGTGCCCCCTGTGGTTCAAGCTCTTGATCTTGTGCCAGCCGCCGATGCTCTTTCCACATCTGCGATTCGGGCACGCGGTTCTGGATCCAGAGCGTGACCAGGGCGGGAAGAATTCCGACAAAAAACACCATTCGCCAGTTGGCGTAACGTAGGACGACGCCCGCCACCAGCGCGGCCAGCGCATAGCCGATGGCCCACGAACTCTGCACCACGGAAAGCGCTTTGGCGCGCAATTCATCGGGCCAGGTTTCCGCGACCAGAGTCGCACCGGTGTTCCACTCGCCTCCCATGCCGAGTCCGAGGATGAAACGAAACACCGCCAGCATAAGCACAGTGGTCGAGAGCCCGGAAGCGAACGAGCAGACGGAGTAAGTTAAAATGCTGAGCATCAAGGCGCGCTTGCGTCCGATGCGGTCGGCGAGGAAGCCGAAAAACACGCCGCCGATGCCGGAGGCCAGCAGGGTGAGCGTGTAGAGAAGGCCGGAGGTCGCCTTCGACATGCCGAGATCGCGCATCACGTATGTCAGGACGAGCGCGTAAAGCATGGCGTCAAAGGCGTCAAGCATCCAGCC
>Ga0326727_10005808_pt1 | contig 34756 bp, 23 predicted proteins | sample MB2enrmetagenome_FD_207643 | JGI IMG/M metagenome (GOLD analysis project Ga0326727, IMG submission 207643) | Lab enriched peat soil microbial communities from McLean, Ithaca, NY, United States - MB29MY | ecosystem: Environmental > Terrestrial > Soil > Wetlands > Peat | place: USA: New York...
TATTCAGACAAAGGGCGGGCGGGTATTGCCGCTTTCGCTTCTGCGACCCGATGAACATGAACGGCCGCCGCGTTTCTTGCGGCCTGGACGTGCCCGGGGCCAGCAACACCTACGAGCGCGAGGGAAAAGGGATCTTGCGCGCGGTGAACTCGCCGGGGAACGTACAAACGCAGACCTACGTCACGCCCCAGCAAGGCTGGTTCCACAACATGTCCTGGGGCAAGGGCGCGGGGGCCGGCAAGCACATGACCGTCTGGACCGGAAAGAAATATGAAGAGGTGAGCCCCGGCATCGGCTGCCTGGCCCCCTGCGAACTCGAATACGAATTGAACGGGCGGTTCTTTCTCTTCCAGGCCAAAGTCGGCATTGACCACGAAGTGGACAACGCCGGCCAGACCCCGCACGGCAACGTCACTTTCCAGGTCTTGGCCGCTACGGTCGCCAAGCCGGGACCGAACGATTACAAGCTGCTCAAGGAAACCAAGAACCTGACCAGCAAGTCGTGGGAGACAATCCTGGTGGATGTCACCGGCATGGCGCGGCTGAAACTCAAGATGCTGGATAACGGCGACCCGAACGGGCACGTGGACATCCATAACCCCAGTCTCTATTTCTACCAGCGGTGGTCGGACCGCACGCTGCCGCGGTGCATCGGCTCGGACGGGCTGGGCACGTTCCGGGAAGGGCTGCCCTACGAATATGCCATGCGCATCTGCAATGACCTGAACGCCGACATCTGGATCAATATGCCATGCACCGCAGATAACGACTACGTGGAACAATTCGCCAACCTGATGCTGTACGGCTCGGACCCGGCGGGCAAGGTTTATACCGCGGCGGGTGGCGGTAACCCCCGCCCGGCAAACCCGCCGGCCGGCTCTTATCCGCCGCTGAAGAAAGGGTTCAGCGTCTGGGTGGAAAACGATAACGAGTGCTGGAACTGGTACTACGAGTGCTTCCAGTATTACTTCAACAAGGGTGCCTTCAACCAGCGCGATACCTACCAGCAGTTTGCGATCGATCTGAAGCGGATGAGCGACATCCTCAAGCCCCGCTTCGCCGCGGCCGGCCGCGCCGCCGATCTCAAGATCGTATTCTGCGACCAGGTCAATGGCGGCTGGGGCGACCATGAGGCCGACAAGACCTTTGCCTACATGGAGAAGCAATTTGGGCCGGTCAACGGCTACTTCGACTTCTATGCCGAGGCCCCCTATGCCGGGACCGGACTGGCGTTCAGCCACGACCCCAAACCCAAGACGCTCGACGAAATCTCCCTGTATCACCAGGAGTTCTTCGAAACCAAGACCAAGCAACTCATGCCCGCCATGGCGCGGCGCGCAGCCAAGTGGAAGCTGGGCGTGACCACCTACGAAGGCGGGCTCGGATGGGAAGGCGGCACGGAGGAGATACACCGCAAAGGCAAGCATAGCCGGCGGATGGGCCTGCTGTACGATATATATTTGCAGGCCTGGCAAGCAGCCTGCGGGCCTAGCGCCATCTACCAGGAATACACCTTCTGTAGCGGGTATCCAGGCGATGGTTGGCCATTTCATGTGCTCCAGTATTGCGGCGAGGCCCTGAAGGGATCCGTGTGTTACGATGCATTGATGCGGAATAGCCACGCCGCGGGGGATTGCAACCTGGACGGAAAGGTGACGTACGCGGATTTCAAGATCCTGGCCGCCAATTTTGGCGGCGACGGCGAAAAAGACAAACGCTGGTGGTCGCAGGGCGACTTCAACAACGACCAGGTCGTGGGCCTCGACGACCTCAAATTGCTGCTCATGAACACCGATCTTGCCGCCTGGACTGCCGCCCAGCGCCAGGAGTTGGATACCTTTCTGGCGGCTCACCCGGGGCCGTACGTGTTGGGGCCGGATCCCAAGACAAGGCAAGGGACGTGGATGCTCAAGACCTGGCGCAACCATGCCAAGGGCCTGATGCTCCCGGTGCAGGAGGATTCCGGCGGCAAACCGGCCCGGTTCACGGCAAGCGCCGAGCCGCGGCACGGCCGGCTGGACGTGTCGGCCTTTCCCACCATCCGCTACGCGCCGAACCAGGACTATCTGGGCATTGATGATTTCATCGTCGTGGCGCTGGATGACCACAACGTGGCGAGCAACCCGATCTGGATCGCAGTCGAGGTCGCCGCCTCCGTTGATTTCGACGTGATCGCCAATTTCCATTGCGATGAGAACTCGGGCACGACCATGATCGACACCGGCGGCAACCGAGGGGAGCTGAAGAACACGGTCCGCTGGACCGCGGGGAAATCCAAGAGCGGGCTCGCCTTTTCCTGGACCACAAACGGCGCGGTCCCGACGCCGGGATATGTCAAGCTGGGAAACAGTCCCGCAATGGAGGGCACGGCCTATTCCTTTTCGCTGTGGGCAAAGCCGGAGGAAGTTCCGACCGCGCAAAGCACGGGGTCGCCGGAGGGGTGCATCGGCATCAAGGCCGCGGCCGGGCTGCTGGTCAAGCCGGACTGGCGGCTGAATTGCAGCGGACTGTTGTTCAAGGCGGATGAGAAGGAGCGTGGCAAGGGCCGGTTCGTGATGCGCCATAGCATGTGGTTCAGCGCGCCCGCCTTGGAAGCGGTTTCCCCGGTGACGTATGCTCCGGGCCAGTGGCATCACCTCGTGGGCGTGGTGGATCCGAAGGCCCAGGACCGCGCCGCCGGGCAGCCCGCCAAGTCTTTCGGCGTGGTGTGGCTGTACGTGGACGGCAAGCTGGCCCAGAAGACGTATTTCAGCGGCGACGGCGAGATGCAAAACCACATGAAGTTCGGCAAAGACGGCGGCGGTTTCTTTCTGGGCGCGATTCAACCCGAGAAGATCGCCACCCAGAACGAAAAAGAGAATTGCCGCGGTTGCTTCAAAGGGGTGCTCGATGAAGTGCGCATTTACAGGCGCACCCTTTCGGAAAAGGAAGTACGGGCCCTGTACCAAGGGGTGGTCGGTTTCCCACCGGTGATCGCCATCACCACGCCAACGGCCTCGGACAAGTTAGCCGTCGGCCAGGATATCGTATTGCAGTCAGCGGCCTCGGATGAGGACGGAGAAGTCATGCAGGTGAACTATTACCTGGATGCGGTGGCGCCGGAAAAAAGACTGAACCGCAGTACGATCAGCGATCCGCCCTATGTTTTCACTTGGAAACCGGCGAAGTCGGGAACCTACCGGTTGATTGCCTCGGCTACGGACGACACGGACCTGGTCTCAGCCTCGCCGCCGCTGACCATCACGGTGAAATGAATGGCTCACAAAGCGGTTATGAGAATGCCCTGAGAGGTGTCAGAATACCCCCATTTCTCGGAACGCCGTCAGGCTAGCTTGCTGCGGCGGTCACCCCCACCTCCGCGTCCAAGAGCCATAAGAGGGAGTCAATGCTGCGAAACTTCTGTTTGTTCTTGACTCCGGGCTGCTTTTATAGCCACGCGGGGGATGGCAGTGCATTTCCTTGCCTGGTGGGCCCCACGAATGTCGCTGGCTTAAGTTTCCGGCCATTCGTTTCGCCGTTGGCGGCCGGTCATCACCTGCGTGTTTCCTGCAACTTCTTAGGCGAACAAGTCACGCCTGCCACACTCCTCAAGCAATGTCAACATCCCCTCCGTTGACAAGAAGTCCACCAAATTCTTGGGGCGCTTGACAGGGGTAAAAGTCCAACAAGAATGAAAGTTGTTTGTCCGCCGCCGTGGGGGCTCGGTGGCCATTATGAAGGTAAAGACCCCGTGAACGAGCGAGCGGGTGGAGCGCTTCGGCAGATGTTACCGCCACCCGGGAGCATGGTAGCCAGGCTGAAGGCCCTGAAGAAGGGCGGCAAGGTCACCATCAGGTTCCACACCGATGTCGAGCGGCACCGGATCGAGGCCCTTCAGGTGCTCTCAGCCAAGCCCGGCGGCGGACCCCCAGCCACGGGAAACCAAGAATAGACGGGAGATCGGCTACGCCGGCGGGCAAGGCTTCCGCGACTACTTCGCCATGTCCTTCAGCAGCTTTAGCGCCCGCACCTTGACTTTGGTGTAGGCGGACTTGGCCGGGCGGTCCATCAGCTCGCCGGGCTTGAACGGGTTCGGCACACCCTTCTGCGCTGGCCGGGCTGGGACCTTCTTCTTCTCGATCTTCACCAGCCCGGGGATGGCGATGACACCGGCGCCCTTGCTGCCCAGGCTTTTCTTGATCTCGGCGGCCAAGGCTTCCAGCACGGCGACCACCTGCTTCTTCGAGACATCGGCGGCGGCGGCGACGTTCGCCATGAGTTCGGACTTGGTCAGGGGCTTCTTGGCAGCGGCGGCTTTGGCCATGATTCTCTTTCTCCATCTGGTAGGGGGGATGAGGGTGTCAGTCCGCAGCAGGGACACGGTTATCAGAGTCGGTTCGGGAAGGAATGCAAGCCCTTGGCCCAGTGGTCAGCGGGTCAGAATGATTGGTCGGGAGGTAACAGGGGACTGTTGCGAGTACCACCGCGAGTGCCATTGTTTGTCCAGGGTCGGCACGTCATAGACCTGGATTCCCGGCGGCCCCAGCGCCGGATTGTCGATGATCCACCGATCCCCCGCTGCATCGTAGCCCACCACGACGACCGTGTGGCCGGTGGGCGACCGGCCTGGCGGTTCCACCGTGATGTCCAGCAGGATCGGATGCCCAGCGTCGAGCCATGCCATCATCTGTTTGCGCCCTTCGCGGAGCCCGGCCTGATCGTTGGGGAAGGTCTTCAGTTCCCATCGACAGCCCAGCTTGGCGGCAGCGGAGATGATGTCCATCCAGTCGGTGCCTTCCCCCATCGGGCTGCCGCAGAGCCTCTTCACCTCGTACTGATCGGCCGTCTTGCCATGAAACGCGGTCGCCATCGTGGCCGCTGCCACACCACAGAGATTCCATCCCTGGCAGACATGCGGAACCTTGAGACAGACAAAACGACCGGGAACGGAAGGCTTCTTGCGTAAATCGAGCCACTTCAGGGCGTCTGCGGCGCGGATGTCGCCCGAGCGAGTGGCCTTGGCAAACCAAGCACGAGCTTGCTCCTGGCTCTCCGTCACGCCGCGCCCAAGACAGTACATCGTGCCAAGTGCGAACGTGGCGGCGACGTTGCCTTCTCCGGCCGCTTGGCGGAAACACTGGCAGGCGTGCGCGTCATCGGCCGGAACCCCCATGCCTTGAAGATACGCCAACCCCAGGCGATACTGGGCTTCACGGTGCCCGCCCTCGGCGGCCCGGCGATACCAGCGGGCTGCTTCGGTGTTGTCATAGTGGCCCCAGGAGGTCTCGGCGTACATCCGCCCCATGTTCCACTGGCCCTGGGAGTGTCCCTGGTCGGTCGACGCCCGGTAATACTTGGCTGCCGCCGGGAAGTCGGCGGTCGTCCCGAGCCCGTGTTCGTACATCCAGCCGAGGTTGTCCAGGGCCGCCGCGTCCTTCTTCTCCGCCGCCTTGCGGAACCACGCCAAGGCTTCAGCGTAGTCGCGAGCAACTCCCTTGCCGTCCCGGTAAGTGATGCCCAAGCTGATCTGCGCGTTGGGGTCGCCATTGGCCGCCCGCGCCTTCAGATCCGGCAAATCCGCAACCGACACCGAGCGAAGCGACAGAAAGGCCAGCAGCAACAAAATCGGCCAAGCCATCGTTCGCAGCGCCAGAGGTCTGCCTACGCCTAAGTCATCCATTCATCGCTTGCTCCTCACTTCGTCGGTTTCAGGGTAATCCGGGAAAGGTTGATCGCCTTCCAGGTCTTGGCATCGTGCGGGCGAGCCTTGACCATGAACTCGCCCGCCTGCTTGACGGTGATCTTGCCCAGAGCGACTGTCTGGAACTTGGCGAAGTCGCCCGTCTGCGGTACGGTGCCGTGCGTCTCTTGATCGCCGATTGCCACGGCAAGCTCCGCCCCTTGATGCGGCGTAGCCACCAGGATGTCGACATCGTAGGTGCCGGGCTTCACGAATTTCACCTTGTCCCAGGAAGCCGTGTCCTGCGGGTTGTCCCAGAAGCCGATGTTCGGCACGTCACTCTTGGACTCCACCTGGAGCGAACCGTTCAGGTCGGCCACGTCGGCATCGAGCTGTAGCCAACCTGCGGGCGTCGGCTTGATGCCGGTGAAAGCAGCCGTTTCGGCGCCGGACACGGCCCTCAGTCCGGCGATCTTGAAGGCGACTGCGTAATCGCATGGCTTCTTTTTCGGCACTGCGACCGTCAGGCCCTCTTCCGTGCGGGTGAAGCTCAGCTTTCCATCGTGCCCCAGAAGACGCACGTCGGCGACTTCGCCTGTGACCAGCGGCGAGCCCTTGGCCAAGGCGCGGATTGTCAACGGCTTGCCCGGCCAACCGAGAAAGAAAGCGTAGAGAATATCGCCTTTGGTCGTAAAACGAACACTGGCCTCGCCGAAGATCGTGAAGGGCCGGGTGTTGAAGATGCCCTCGCCGTTGATGTCCATCCACTGGGTCATCCCTTCGAGGAACTTCACTTCCTGGTCGTCGATGGTGCCATCGCCCCGCACGGGGATATTCAGCAGCAGATTGCCATTCTTGCTCACGATCTCGACCAGCTCCGTGACCACTTCCTGCACGCTCCGATAGCCGATCCCACGATGATAGTGCCATTCGCCGATGCAGGTGTCGGTTTGCCAGGGATACTTTTCGACGCGATTGCTGCGGCCCCGCTCGAAGTCGTGAACGAGGCATTTCAGGAACCGCTGGGGCATGCCCTTGGTGTTCAAGACGGCTTCGAGCTTTCCGCCGTGCCGCTGGATGTTGGCGTTGTAGAAGTGGGCGAAGATGTTCATGCCCGCATTGCCCAGGGGATTCATGCCGTCGTCGAAATAGAGCAAGTCGGGATCGTACTTGTCGATCAGGTCGCGGGTGCGGTTGAACCACTTGTCGATGTAAGCCTGCCGGGCCTCGGGGGTACGCGCGGCGCCGTGCGGGCCGTAGAGTTCGGCCGGATCGTAGCCTGCCCACCACTTGCCCCGGCCGGCGGCCTTCGTCAAGATGCCGTCGTAAGGCACGCCTGCCAGCGGGCCGTTCTTGTCGGAGCCGTGGGCCACCTCGTACCAGTCCCAGGAACGGGCACAGTGGACCGTGACGCCAAACCGCAGGCCGTTGTCGCGCGCGGCCTTGGCCCATGTGCCCACAATGTCCTGCTTGGGGCCGATGTTGACCGAGTTCCACGGCTGGTACTTCGAGTCCCAGCAGTCGAAGTTGCAGTGGTGATTGGCCAAGGCCACGAAGTACTTGGCTCCGGCCCGCTTGTAGAGTCGGATCAGCTTCTCCGGCTCCCATTTCTCGGCCTTCCACAGGTTGCAGATGTCCTTGAAGCCGACCTTGGAAGGATGGCCGTAGTGCTCGACGTGGTACTTGTAGCGCTCGCTCCCTTCCTCGTACATGGCGCGGGCGTACCAATCGCCTTGCTCGGGCTGGCACTGGGCGCTCCAGTGAGCCCAGATGCCGAACTTGGCATCGCGGAACCACTCGGGACACTCGTACTGCTTCAGCGACTCCCACGTGGGCTTGAACGGCCCGGGGGCGATGGGCAGAGTGGCCTTGATACCGAGCTTCTCGTCGGCAGTTGCGGCGCGGGCGGTCGAAAGGACTGCGGCCAGAAGGCCAGCCAGGGCGAAGCACTTCTTCATCTTCACGTTGCGGTTCATGGAGGTTTCTCTCGTCAGTCCAGGGGATCAAGATGGGCGAGCACTGCTGCCATTGTAACATGGCGGCAGAGCACTTGCAGGCTACGGATCGTGAGGAGGGGCAGATGCTCGGGCATGGACTGCCTTCTGTCGCTTGCGGTTTCCTATCCGCACGGGTTATTCTGCCGGGGACTGTCGGCTCCAAGCTCCAGCATAAGCCAAGTTATAGCCATGATTCCCAGGGGGCTGGCGCCCGGGCCCTAGCGTTGGCCGTCAGCCGCAGATGGTAGAGTTGTCCGCCATGGTCATTTGGCGACCGCCTGGACCACCTGTGTCTTCCGCTCGGCAGCGTTCCCTCGCCAATTATGCGGTGGTGACAATACCGCCCTATTCGTGCAAGCCGGAGGACTCGACGGTCCTCCACATTTCTCCCGCCGTGGTGCGGGGGCCGACCTCAACGGTTTCTATTCTCACCTGTCGGCTACGGTAGTAGTGTAGCAAGGGGGCCGTTCGCTCGGCGAAGATGTCCAGCTTCCGCCGGATGGCTTCGGGGGCGTCGTCTCCCCGCCGATCCCGGTCGCCGCCCACGTTGCCTCCAATCCGCTCAGCGACGACCTGCGCGGAGCAGGCTAGGTGTACAACCGTGCGGATCTCGATGACGCCTTCCATAGCTTCGGCCTGTCCCAGATGGCGCGGCAGGCCGTTGAGCACGATCCACGTTGTCGGGCCAGGTGATTGACGGGCCAGGAACCGCCACAGGATACGAGCCGCCAAGGGAAAATGCGCGCCTTCCAGCAGCAGTCCTCCCTGCACCAGTCGCCTGAGAAGCGAGATGTCCTCAACAGTGATCAACTCATCAGGCTGATTGCGAGCCACGATTTCGCGGAGATTGGCACCGAAGTCGAACTGCAAGCAGGTGTGACCCCACAAACCCCGCTCTTCCAGAACCTGCCCCAGGGGTGTCTTGCCCGATCCTGTCGGCCCCAACAACAGGATCGCTTTGCGGGTCGTCGTCGTGGCGACGGGATTCTCCATCATTGAGTCCCGCCTCAGCTCATGTACCAGCCGCCGTTCACGTTGATCGTCTGGCCGGTGATGTAGCCGTTGGAGGCCAGTAGGGCCACCACGTCGGCTACCTCATCCACGCTACCGAACCGGCCCACCGGGATCAGCTCCGGCCGGGCACGCGGGTTGTCCCGTATCATCTTCGTCTCGATCAGTGCCGGTGCAATGGCGTTGACGGTGATGCCGTCCTTTGCCAGCAGGGCAGCATACGAGTGGGTCAGGCCGTGGATGCCTGCCTTGGAAGCCGCGTAGTGCGGCCCCACGACGCCGCCGGTCTGGGCAGCCACGGACGAAAGGTTAATGATGCGGCCCCACCGGGCGGCACGCATGCCCGGCAGCACGGCCTGAGTGACCAGAAACACCGACTTCAGGTTGACGGCCAGCACCTCGTCCCAATCCCGCTCCTTGATCTCATCCACAGGCTGAGGGCGGGCGATCCCGGCGTTGTTCACCAGGATGGCCACCGGCCCGAACACCTGGCTGATCTGCCGAACCATCTCGGCAACGTCATGGGCGATCGACACATCGGCCTGGACTGCGACAGCTTGGCCGCCCCGGCTCTTGATCTCGGTGCAGACGGCCTCGGCGTCCGCCGCGTGGCTCTTGTAGTTCACGGCCACCCTGGCACCGGCCCCGGCCAACAACAGGGCCACGGCCTTGCCGATCCCCCGGCTGCCGCCGGTGACCAGGGCAACCTTGCCGTTGACTGCCATCGAAGAGGTTTCCATTGGCCCGGTTCTCAGCTCCCCCATGTGCAACCGCTCCCCTCGGCTCATTCCGCCTTGAACACATGGGCCTTGTCGTCCAGCGGCCTGATCCAGATGTTGCGAAACCGCACCGGGCTGCTGCTCCCCGAGCATGCGCATCAACACCCGCGCTCACTCCAAAGTCCTGCGGACGGCCTGAAGAACGCCCTGGATGTGCCCGTAACCATACGCAAATGCCTGAAGCCCTCGTGGATCGTCCGGGTGGCTCGGCATGTGGTTTGACAACAACCAGAATAGGCGGCAACGACCACCAGTGCAAGGGTCGTTTTCCGCTTGGCAAGTTGTTTTTGAACCATTTCACCGGCTGGACCCACGCCTGCGTCTCCTGCTAGGCTCGTCGCGGCCATTTTCGTTTGGCCGCGGTGCCGCCAATTCTCGGCCCACCCCCTTGCATGTCGCGAAAGGGTTACAGCCGCCCGCCGAACATGGTATGCTGGTAGTATCCGTGTTCCCCCTGTCGGAGACTCGCCATGAAACGTCGCCAGGTGTTGAAGGTGGCTTCGGCCGCGGTCGTGGGGCTAGCGACCTTTCCCTTGAGCTGGCTGACCGCCGCTCAACCGAAAAAGCAGAAGATTCTTTACTTCACCCGCAGCGCGGGCTTCGTTCACTCCGTCGTTAGCCGTAATGGCAGCCAGTTGAGCCCCTCGGAGAAGGAACTGACTGCTATGGGGAAGTGGGTCGGCATCGAAGTCGAGTGCAGCCAGGACGGAACGGTGTTCGATGGCGATCTCGACCAGTACGACGCCATCGCCTTTTTCACCAGCGGCGATCTATGCAGCCCCGGCGGAACCGGCAAGCCGATGACGCCGTCCGGCAAGCAGAAACTGCTCGCTACGGTTGCGGCGGGCAAGGGTTTCGTGGGCTTCCACGCCTGCACTGATTCGTTCCACTCCCAGCGCGACCAGGTCGATCCCTACCTGGCCATGGTAGGCGCGGAGTTCCTCACCCACGGCCCGCAGCAGGAGGCGTCGCTGATCATCACCTCGCAATTCCCCGGCACGAAAGACTTGTGCATGGCCGAGGGAATTTCGTTCACCGACGAGTGGTACGCGCAGAAGAACTTCGCCCACGATCTGCACGTGATCCTGGTGCAGGAGACGAAGTACATGCAGGGCGATTGCTACCGCCGCCCCAACTTCCCCTGCACCTGGGCGCGACGGCAGGGGAAGGGCCGCGTATTCTACACCTCGCTGGGACACCGCGAGGACACCTGGACCAATCCGTTCTTCCAGGCAATCGTCATGGGCGGTTTTGCCTGGGTCTTGGGCAACGCCGACCACGACGCGACGCCGAACATCAACCAAGTAACCCCAAAAGCCAACCAGTTGCACGCCTAGGGTGAGTTTCTCAGGAGATAGTCCATGGACCAAGACGCTGTGACTCGACGTGAATTTGTGCGGCAGACGGCGGCCGCGGCGGCAGGCGCGGTCGTGGCCGGCGGCATCATAGGCCAGCCGGCTGCGGCGGCCCCGGCCGAGACAACCGATGTCAGGAAAACCCGCAGCTACCATGAGGACATGGAATACCGCCGCCTGGGCCGGACGGGCATGATGGTTTCGGCGCTGGGCATCGGCGGGCATGTCAAGCAGATCCCCTGCGGCTGGGGAAGCCCCGAGTTCAAGAAGAACCGCCGCGAGGTGCTGGCGGCCTGCATCGACCACGGTATCAACTACGCCGACCCTTGTGGTGCAGGCGAGGTGCTGTTCGTGGCCGAGGCCCTGGGCAAGAACCGCGAGAAGATGTACCTCGGTTTCGACTGGCAGGGCGCCCGCGATCCAAATCTGGCCGGTAACCTCAACAAGATGAAGGAGCAACTCGACACGGGCCTCCGCCAAGCGAAGCTGGAGTACGTCGACCTGTGGCGCGTGACCATGCGCGAACAGACCACTTGCAACAGCGAGAAAGAAATCGAGACCGTGGCCCGGACCTTGGAATGGGCCAAGAAGACCGGCAAGGCCCGCTTCACGGGCCTGTCAACTCACCATCGACCATGGATCGCCGAGGCCGTTGCCAAGTACCCGCAATTCGAGGTGATCGTGACGCCCTACAGCGCCGGCAGCAAGGAGAAGCCGGTGGGCAGCATGTTCGACGCCCTGCGCAAGTACGACGTGGGGCTGATCGGCATCAAGCCTTTCGCCAGCGGCACGATCTTCAAGTCCGGCGGTACGCCCGATTCCGCGACGAAACAGGAAGACGACGACCGGGCGCGGCTGGCCATTCGCTACGTGCTCGCCTGCGACGTGATGCACTGTACCATCCCGGGACTGATCACGGTCGACCAGGTGAACAACGCGGTCGCAGCGGTGAAAGAGCGGCGTCAGTTCGATCTGGCCGAGACGCAAAGGCTGGAGCAGATGGTCCAGCAGATGTGGGCCAACCTGCCGCATACCTACCAGTGGTTGCGGGACTGGGAGTGGGTGTAGATGAGTTGAACCCGGTCAGGCAGTGACGATCGCCCATGGGCGCGCAAAGACGCCGTGAGCGGTGTCTGGCCAGATCGGCCCTTCCAACGGCCGCCTTATCGTTCTCCTTCCGCCTTCACCCTTGCATCGGCAGTCTTTCGCTTGGCTTCGGCTTGGGAGCCGATTAGCTTCATCACGGTGACGTGGTAATTCCGATTGGTCCTTTCATTACGCCTATCCGCCAGCTGGTCCGCCGCCGAACTGTTTCCAATAGAGTTCCTTGAAGGGGTTCACAGCCGGGCCAACTGCATTCTCGTTCTCCATGCACGGCAGGACGTCCTGCCACCACCGATCATACGCCTCCTCCATCTGGTTGACAATCTCGGGATGCTCCGCGGCCACGTCGTTCTTCTCCCCATAATCCGTCTTCAGGTCGAAAAGCTGCCACTTCTGCGATCCGTCCGCGGTATCGCAGACGAGGCTATGATGAACATTTCCTCGAACCCCCGCTTGTCGGGCCAGCGGTCCGGTTCATCGCCGAGGTGCCATTTGCCGAAGATGCCCGTGGTGTAGCCGGCCGACCGCAGCACCTGGGCCAGGGTTGTGGCACGCAAGCTCATCCGCTCGCGTTCCATGATCGTGTGGGTCACGCCGGAGCGAAACTCGTGCCGGCCGGTCATCAACGCGCATCGTGTGGGGGAGCAGGTTGGGCTGACGTGGAAATCAGTGAACCGCACTCCTTCACGGTGGAGGCGGTCGAGGTTCGGCGTCCTGAGCACGGGGTTGCCGTGGCAGGAGAAGTCGCCGTACCCCTGGTCATCTGCAAGGATTAGGATGATGTTCGGTTGCTTCGCCACGACGGCAAGGGGGCGAGACACCGCGACACTGGCACATGTAAGGACAATACTTGAAAACATGACGGTGCTTATCTTCACAGCGAGTCCTCTCGAAGTAGTTCTCATGGTTATCGGGACCGCACCCCCTCCAAGAGTTCGACGGCCCGGTGATGCTGCGGCGAGGTTACCGCGCCTTGCAGGATGGGGTCCTTGGTCTCGACCAGGTGCGGGTGCAGCCGCTTCAGCAGGTTATTCCGGATCGAGGCATACGCCGCCCGGCCAGCCAGGTCGTTTTGCTCCCAGGGATCTTTGTTCAGGTCGTAGAGTTCCACGTGCGGATGATACGCCACGGCATGGTTCTGAGGCACAACAACGTCGGACGAGGGCCGCCAGCGGGCTCCAGTCCACGGCAAGCCGGCTTCTGTTGTAATTCACTTCCTTTAGAGACTTGCTGTAGCCGGGGTCGGGGTCGACCAGCGGGATCGGCCGCGAATAGACCAGCCGCGAGTGTTTGGCCCATTGCCCTTCCGGGGCCGTGAAAATCACCAGCATGGCGCTGGCGACGTCCGCCGCCTCGCGGATCGGAATGCGGAACGTCATCTGGCCTTGGCCTTGCACCGGCGGGTGGGGACGCCAATCGTTCGAGTAGAAGCCGGAGCTGCCGTCGGTCTTCTGGCAGTGCAAGTCGCAGCAGAGCGTCGTCTTCTCGCCGATGCCCCGATACGCCACCTTGACCTCGGCCTCCGTGCCGATGAGCAGCACGTCCGGGTAAGTGACCGTCTACCACTGGCCGAGGTCCGCGGTCTGCGGTTTGAAAAACGGCGCAGCGGCGGAAGCATGCGCGACGACTATCACCAGCCATGCCGCGATCGCACTTCGGTAAATCGGCTTGCACCCGGAATTCATGGCGATGCCCCTTGCTGAACCTTGCCGACGACGCGCGCAGAACCGCACTGGCGGCATTATATCACAAAGACTCGCCCAATTGCAGTGCAGAGGCGTTACGCAGCGCGGCCCGGGCGGCAAGCGAGTGATCCGTCAGTTCCAGGACCACTTGGGGCTTGGGGCGGGGAGGGCCTTGGCGCGGGTCGCGGCGGGGGCATCGCTGGTGCGGGCCTTCTCCACAAGCTCCCACGAGCGGATCGCCACGCCCCCCGACGCGCTAATCACCCAGTTCCGCCCCTTCTTCAACATGCTCGTCTTGCTGTCCACCTGCATGGCCGTCGGCAGCTCCGCCGTCCGGAACAGCGACTCGTCCAACAACAGCGGCAGGCCGCAGCCGTCCGGCTCCTGGAAACGGATCCGCGCTGCGATGGCCCCTACTACGGCCAACTCCATGCAGTTGCGCAGCTCGCCGAACACCGGCTCGGCCACCGCCAGCTCGCTGTAGTGCTCGGTCATCAGGTCGGCCCATTTCTGGGCCAGCGGGTTGGCCTTGCCCAGCCGGTTCCGCTGCCCGCCCGCTCCGAGGAACTCCTCCTCGGTGACGCACCGCACGCTGCCGCCGTCCAACTCCCAGGCCAACCCCGAGGCGTCGTGCAGCAGCGACTCGTACTTCGGCTCCAGCCACCAGCGTTGCATCATGTTGTTCATGCCGTGGCCCGCCGGACTGAGCATCGACAGGAAACTCGGCAGGCCCTGCACCGGCGAGGGCTCGAAGTTCATGGCCAGCCGCTTCATGCGGTAGTCGGACGCCAGCAGCACCCCGGCGAAATGGCTGGTTGCCGGCACGCCGCTGAAGCTGACCTGCTGCCGCCCCAGCGCCCGCTCGATGCCCGTGGCGGTGGTCTCCGGGTTGCCGATCGTGCGGAGCTTGCCCACGTAGCCGCGGAGCTGCTCCATCCCTTCGGACGTGGGATCGATCGAGCAGGTGATGCCGGCCCGGGCGGTGGTCGCGGCCGTCCGCAAGGCCACCAACAAATCGTCCAAGAGCATCACCGGCCGGCCGGTGGTCCGGCCCACGATGCTGCCGCGGGCGTCGACCTTCCACGCCTCGGCCGGTCCGACCAGCACGATGTCTTTCTGCTCGGGATAAGCCAGCACGTAGCGGATCTGCTGGAGGCCGCCCAAGACGAGCAATTCTTCCGGCAGCGGTTTGCCGGAGAGGCTCTCGCGGATGGCCGCCTCCAGGCCGCGCAGGGAGATTTTCCGCAAGGGCGCGGCCGCCTTGAAGTCGGCCGGCACATTCTTGAGGATCTGGTTTCGCACCTCACTCAGCTTGCCCTCCGCCTCCCGCCCGGCGTTCTCTATGAGGCCGTCGGCATGAATCGAGATGCCGCCGACCTGACGAATATTACCGACAAGGAGGCCATTGTTATTATTGTTGGCGGGGGGTTGCAAGGGCGGCACGACTTGCACCGGCTGTGCATAGGCCCAGACGAGCAGACCCGTAACAAACACCGCGGAGGACAACAAGATCAGCATCCCCCACCGCTTCCGGCGGTGGGTGGACGAGCGATCGGAACTTCCCATGATCTGCCTCATCTTTCCGGGTAAGGGCAGCGGCAAGTGGGCGAAGCGGAGCCCCGCCGTTTGCCACGGCGGGCGTGTTGGAATATCCTCCCCGCACCTATACCTATTAGCCTGCCGGCAATCACATGGGCTCTCCCGTCGCGGAACTGCCCTGCCGGCTTCACTTCGCAGTCTCCGCAAGACATCGCCTTTCTGAGATGCAAGCCGCATACCAAACGCTGGCACGCGGCTTGCACCAGCGATTTCAGGAGTTTGGTGGCAAGCCATGGACAACCGACTGCTGCACAGCGATATGAATCGTCCGTCGACGGCGTATGCCCAACCGCGCGGCAATTCTGGACCTCCCGTCCATCCGTCCGCACAAGCAAACGAAAGCCGTGAGTGGACGGCGAACGAACTGGAGGCTGGTGCGGCCGTCCGTTTTCGATGGATTCCCCGATTGTTGGCTTTCCTGGTCCTGCTGTGCCTGGCCCTGGCGGTTTGGGTCTGGTTTGAGATTCTGCACACGTGAGATGGCCAAGTTTTGGACACCGGTGACCAGTTTTCGCACTTTGCACTTTTGAGAACATGCTGCTTGCAGGAGGCGCGAACAAAGCCCCTTGGACAGCCAGGCGTTGGGGTGGCGGCATGTGGATTTCGGCTGTCGCGAAAGGAGAGCAATCATGTCATCCCGACTTCGTTTTGTTGGGCTGTGCATGGCAATAACCGTTGCGTTGAGTTTGGGGCCCGCTGCGCCGGTTCTCGCCCATGGTGGCGGTGGCGGCGGCGGTCACGGCGGAGGTGGCGGTGGCGGCTTTCACGGCGGGGGCGGTGGAGGCTGGGGTGGAGGGTTCCACGGAGGGGGCGGGGGTGGCTGGGGCGGCCATTCCTACAGTGGAGGCTGGGGTGGGCATTCGGTTGCGGGAGGGCTGGCTGCCCCGGCCTTCCATGGCTCCGTTGGCGCTTACAGCCACTTAGGCGGCATTGGCTACGGCGGAACGGCCCATGCGGGCATTGCCCCCTATCACCCGTTGACCGGTGGGCTGGCCGGCTATGGCCGGTTCGGGGCTGGGTACGGCCGCGGCTACTACGGCCCAGGGTACGGCAGGTTCGGCGGGCTCGGATACGGCGGGCCGTGGTGGGGTTGGGGCCTCGGCGGTTGGTGGGGTGGGGGGTACCCTGGGTGGGGCGACTACGCCGCGATGCCCTGGTGGTACTACGGCGACTACGGGTTTCCAGCCGGCAATTACACCGCGGCCGACGCCAGCCCGGTGGTCGCGAACAACTTCGCCGACAACCCACCGATCGAGGCGCCCGCCGCCGCGGCGGCCGAGGGCGATTATTACGCGCGGGCCTTGGAAGCCTTCCACGAAGGGAGCTACACAACTGCTTTCCGGCTTGCGGGTCACGCCGCCGTGGACAACCCCCGCGACCCCAACGTGCACTTGCTGCTCTCGCTGTCGATGTTCGCGCTGGGGAATTACCAGGGTGCGGCCGCGGAGGCCCACGCCGTCGCCGCCATGGGCGTCAAAGTCGATTGGCCGGCGCTGATCGGCTTCTACAATAACAGCGTGGACGCCTACACGTCGCAATTGCGCGCCTTGGAAGCCTACGTGGCGAAGAACCCCTCGCAAGACGCGGCACGCTTCCTGCTCGGCTTCAATTACCTGGCAGAAGGCCACAAGGCTGCCGCCCAGACGCAGTTGCTGCGGGTCGTCAACGCCGTCCCACAAGATCGGATCACGGCCGACCTGCTGATCCAGGCAGGCGGCCGCGTGCCGGACAACGTGGCACGGCAATTGAAAGGGAACCCGGGGCATGCTCCGGGGCCAATCCCAGACCCGAACGCGGCGCACTAGACCCGGCCGTGTTTTTCTATTTAGCGAGGTAAGAAGATCAACCCTGACAGTAGGGTCGCAGACCTGTTCGTTTCGGGAACATTGCTGCGCTAGCGTCGTTGCGATCGTGTCCGTTTCCTGCCCCGCCGCCAGCGACGCGACGCCGGCTCAGCGGCGGCCGGAATCCTGCGGCGAGGCTGTGTCTTGCTTGGCGCGATTAGTGTTGCCAGCTTGACGCGAGGATATAATACTCTGGTGGGGTGAGAATAACATCGTCAGCCGTTGGCAGGGAGGGATTCCGTGCGTTTCCGTCTCTTGGCTCGCATGGTCGTCCCCGCCATGATTCTCGCGCTGGGGTTGCTGCTGGTGGGCGGAGTGGCTGCTTGGTATCTCCATCGGCTGCAGCGCGAGGCTTCCGCTCTGCTGGTAGCGAGCGTCGCAAAAGGCCGGGCCGCCGAGGAGCTGGAACTGATCAGCTATCGCTTGCGCGGCCGATTGAACGAGTTCCTGCTCACGGGCGATCGCGCACCGCTGGCCACTGTCCCGGCCCTGCAGGCAGAGGCGGCCGGCTGGATCGAACGGGCCAAGGGATTGGCCGACAGTCCGCAGGAGGCGCAGTTGATTGCCGAGATCGAACAGGGTTACGCGCAGTTCCTGGAGGAGCACCGGAAAGTCAACCACGATCCCCCGCCGCAGGAGCAGCGCGGGGCGATTCTGCACCTGGTCCAGCACGTGACCAAGGAAGAAATCCTGGGTCCCGCCGCCGAGTACCGTGACCTGAACCAGACATTGATGGCGGCCGCCAGCCAGCGCGGCCAGAGGATCGCCGATCACATGGGAGTGACGCTGCTGCTGCTGGGGATGTGCGGGGCGGTTGCCGGACTGCTGGCTGGTTTCGGCATCGCCCGCGGCGTGCAGCGGTCGATGGTGCAACTGGCCGTGCCTATCCGGGACGCGACCGGGAAGCTGGAACAGGTCGTCGGTCCCATCACGGTCTTTTCCGATCCGAGTTTTCGGGGGCTGGAAACGGCGTTGCAGCAGCTCTCCGGCAAGGTCGGGGCCATGGTCGAGCAGTTGCATGAAAGCCATCGCGCGGCCGCCCGTGCCGAACAATTGGCCGCCGTGGGGCAACTCGCGGCGGGCCTGGCCCATGAGCTCCGCAATCCCCTGACTTCCATGAAAGTGCTCGTGCAAGGGGCAGGCGAGCAAAGCGGCAGCGGCGGCTTGCGGGGCCGCGACCTGGCGGTGGTCGGGGAGGAGATCGACCGCCTGGACCGCACGATCCAGACCTTCCTCGATTATGCGCGGCCGCCCGCGCCGCACAACAGCCGCTTCCAGCTCCGCGACGTGCTCCAGCAGACGGTTAGCTTGCTTTCCGCCCGGGCGGGGCAACTGGGCATCCGCATCCGGACGCAGGTTCCCGCAGCCAATCTGACGATGGAGGCCGACGAAGGCCAGGTGCGCCAGGTGCTGTTGAACCTCTTGATCAACGCCCTGGAGGCCAGCCCCCAAGGCGGCACGGTCAGCGTGTGCATGGATTACGAGCCGCGGATCGCGGCCGACGCGCCCAGCCCCGATGCCGCGCCGGCGACGCGCTGCGTACGCATCGAAGTTGCCGACGACGGCAGCGGCCTCCCCCCGGAGCTCGGCGCGCGGATCTTCGAGCCGTTTGTGAGCACGAAGGACACCGGGACCGGACTGGGGCTGGCGATCTGCAAGCGGCTCGTCGAAGAGCATGGAGGTCACATCACGGCGACGAACCGCCCCGCGGGAGGCGCCCTGTTCACAGTCCGGCTGCCCATGGGCAATCCTGCAAGACAGGATTGTCCGGAAGGCCGGCCGCAAAGTTCACTCGCGACCTCGTGAAAGGCCATCATGCCGACATTGTTGATCGTGGACGACGAGCCCAACGTGCGGTATTCGTTGGAGAAGTACCTGCGGTCGCCAACCTTGGACGTCATCTGCGCCGCGTCGGGAAAGGAGGCCGTCGAAAAGGCCCGCGCACAGCGCCCGGACGCGGTGGTCCTCGACGTGCGGCTGCCGGACATGTCGGGGCTGGAGGTCTTTGAGCGGATTCGCCAGATCGACCCGCGGCTGCCCGTGGTGATCATCACGGCCCATGCGACCACGGAGATCGCGATTGAGGCCATGAAACAGGGGGCCTTCGAGTACCTGCCCAAGCCGGTCGATCTGCACCAGTTGCGCGAGGTGGTGGCCCAGGCGATCCACTCGAGCTGCCTCAGCCGCGTGCCGGCCGTGTTCGATCAACAGGACGGGGCCGAGAGGGACGTGGAGCGCATCGTAGGCCTCTCCGGGCCGATGCAGGACGTGTATAAGAAGATCGGCCGGGTCGCGCCGCAGGACGTGAACGTGCTGGTGCTCGGCGAAAGCGGCACCGGCAAGGAGCTGGTGGCCCGGGCGATCTACTCCCACAGCCGCCGCAGCAAGCAGCCGTTCCTGGCGATCAACTGCGCCGCCATCCCCGAGACCTTGCTGGAAAGCGAGCTGTTCGGCCACGAGCGCGGCTCGTTCACGGGCGCCGACCGCCGCCGCATCGGCAAGTTCGAGCAGGCCCACGGCGGCACGGTCTTCCTGGATGAAATCGGCGACATGGCTCTGGCCACCCAGGCCAAAATCCTGCGCTTGCTCCAGGACGGGCGATTCGAGCGCGTGGGCGGCAACGAGACCATTCAGACGGACGTCCGCGTCATTGCCGCGACCAACCGCAGCCTGGAGGAGCTGCTCAAGGCCGGCAAGTTCCGCGAAGACCTGTTCTACCGGCTCAATGTGTTTGCGATCCAGCTTCCACCGCTGCGGGAGCGGATGGACGACCTGCCGCTGCTGGTCGAGCATTTCGTCAGGCAGCTCCACCGGGAACCGGGAAAGGGGCAGCCGATCGTGCCCCCGGAGAGCATGGAACTGCTGGAGGGCTACGATTGGCCGGGCAACGTTCGCGAGTTGCACAGCGCGATTCAATTCGCGCTGGTGCAGGCGACGGGCAATATCCTCGCGCCGCAGCATTTTCCGCCGGCCCTGCACTCCCGCCCCTTTGTCGAGGCCCCGTCGCCGGACGCCGATCGCCAGCTTGCCGGCCTGGCCGCGCTGGTGCGCCAGTTCCTGGAATCGGGCCAGACGGAAATCTACCGCCAGGCGCATGCGGCGTTCGATCGCATCGTGCTCGGCGAGGTGCTCCGTCATACCCGGGGGAACCAGGTGTCGGCTGCGCAATTGTTGGGCATCTCGCGGACCACGCTGCGGGCCAAGCTCGCCGCGCTGGGATTGGAGACGAAAGCGGCGCCGGTAGAAACCGCGCGGCAATAGCCGCTGGGAGCGGGGCGAAGCATGGTGAAGCAGACTGAGCGAGGACAGGCGCGATCGATTCGGCTGCGGCGCTATGTTTGGGCATTGCTCGTTCTTTGCACGATCGCCTTCGCGACGACGAAACAACGCATGAGAACTCTCCTGACAAGTTCAGCGGACTCAATCATGGAACCGATTTTCGCACGGCTGAGCCTGGTCTGCAAGTCCGACAACCGGCTGCGCCGGTGCTGACCAGCTTGGAAGTCCCAGGGGCCGCCTATCTTTCACTTCACGATGACTTCATACCAGATCGTCTGATGCTTCGGCCCGATGGCAATGACGCCATTTCCACTAGCGCTCATGTCGACTGCCATGGGCGCTCTGCGCTGGCCGCACGAGTCCAATGGCCACGCCTCGACGGAACTGGCCGCGTACGGTAGCGTGATTCGGGCGGGGATGCCTTCGACCATCGTTGGCGCTTCGCCCCAGTCGTTTCCTACGGTGCTCTTCTCGGGGTTCTTCCAGCCCATACGCGTGTTCTCGACATAGCCGGTCGCGGTGATGAGCGCGCGGCACGGTGGGGCGCCGAAGCCCCCCTCCATCGCGGTCACGGTGATGACGCTCCATCCGTCCTGCATCGTCGGGCCTGGCTCGATGATTATGCCGCCAAGATCGAATCGCTTCCCGCCGCCAAAGCCGATAACCGCTTTGTTCTTTGCCGCATTTACCGTAACAACCCCGCGGTCTCTCAAACGGAGATCCCAATCGAGTTCATTCGTATCGGAAACAAACCGGTCGCGGGGCGGTTGGACTTGCTCGGGTCCCAAAGCGGCGTGTGCGACGCCCATTCCAGCGTGATGCGCAGAGCGGTCTTCGCTAGACGACTTAGAACCGCCTTGGGCAAGCGTGGTGGAGCCGCCGTCGCTGGCGATTGCCACACGGTGAATCAGGGATACCTCGGACGCAATACCCACATGCCCGGCGTGAATCAGCTCCCAAGGGTTCCCGCGACGCAAACGGTCAATTTCCTGTTCCTTGTCCAGACTCGCGCAGACGAGTTGACGGGCGGGCTGCACGTCGCCTCGCAGAAACATGGCGGCGGCGGGAATGAGCGTGGCCATTTTCGTTGGGTGCTGGTTGATGTCGAAGTGGTTGCGGATGCTGCGCAGGTCCCATTTGTCACTGTGCGAATACCGCGAGGCGGAGATATAGTCCCAGTCCTGGAGCGAAGCGCAGGCCGCCCGCAGCAGATGTCCTTCGCTGACGTAGGTGTTCGGCGCCGCATGGCCGTATTCGGTCACGCAGAAGGGCTTGCCCAGCACGCGGCGCAGCGCCAACTCGGGCAGCGTCCCGCCGCGCTCGTTGACCATCGTGCGATTCCGCACGATCCAGTTTTCCGAATCCCAGGGCCTCCCTGGAAAGACCGGATGTTGCCAATAGGCGTGCGCGTCCACGCAATCCATTTTCGCCATCAGGTTTGGCGTGCTGCACCCGACGACCGTACCAATGACCAACGCCTTGACGTTCAGTTCATTCTTCAGGAAGCCATACATCGTCTGCCAGTAGCGGTCTTCGGTCTCCCACAGGAACCGCAGCCAATCGCGCTGCACCTCGGCAGAGCGTTCATCCAACTGCATCCGCAGGAATGCCGGCGCCCCGCCGCCTTCCAGGCGCTCGTCCTGTCCCAGTCCCATGACGCCACCGGGCCGTAGTGAGACGGCGGTGATCCAGCATGTCGCCGGCAGCATCGCCGGATCGAAAATCGCGCGCGCTTGATCGTCGGTTTCGTTGATCGGCAGAACGAACCGATAAGCGCGCCATTGTGTTGTTAGACCGATATCCCGGTTTACTCCCAACACGTGCCAGGGCTCGTGCGACTGCTCGATACTGACGCTGATCTGGCAAGACTTGTCGGCCTTAGCCCGGAAACTGAGCACACAGGGCTTGCCAGCCTGAACACGGACGCCACCTTGTTCCAAGCGGACGTGCCAACTCTGCGCGCCCGGCTTGGCCACGATGATCTGGACGGATTTCGCGCCGGGCAAGGAATTGGGCGCGGTGTCCACAACTTTCGCGGTAGCTTCAGCGCCTTCATGTCGCTCCAAGGTCCAGCCCTCCAATTGACGCGCGAAGCTGCCATTGACCAGCGCCTCGTGCCCAAGTGGCTGTTCACCCCCGCCCCAAGCCTGGCGTAGTTTGTCCGTTGAGCCGTAACGCCGTCGCAGCCAGTCGTTCCACTGTCGCCTGAGTTCCGCACGGAAGATCTCCGGCAACCCGTCAACCTCTTTGCTTAGCCATGCGTGAATCAAGCCGTTCTCGTTATTGATCTCCACAAAAGCCACCCCCGGGTCTTCGGCACAGGTTCGTCCCGTGTAGGCATTGCGACGCGTCAGTAGCGTGCGCGCGTATTCTTTTTGCAGTTCCAGCACTTGTTCATCGAAAAACCCCACCACATGCCGCCGTTGGAATGGGCTGCCTCCCGCCTGTTCGATCTCCGGCGGCAACCCGTCAGCGGCGTTGAAAGGACGGTAATTCAGCAGGCAAAGATAAACATAGATACCATTGCGATTGAGTTGAGCGGTGAAATAGTCGAGGCGATCAAGAGCTTCGGGATCGAGTTCGCGAGTGTTGCGAATGTTGCGGGCAAGGATTCCCTCGGGAAACCGCTGCATATCCATGATGTGGAAGCGCACGATATTGATGCCGAACTTGGCCATCCGAGCGGCGACTTTTTCCGCATCGGTGTGGGTGGGGATATTGGCGCTGAAAGCCAGGTCCACTCCGAAGAACCGGACGCGCTCCTTCCCAGCGTAAAGATGTCCGTCCTCTCCGGCGCGAACATGCCCGAACTTCCCTGCCGGCTTGGGCAGCCATTCGCTGAGATTCATAACGCTTGGAGTGGCATCATCCCACGGCAGCACAAAGGGAAACAGCACGTCCGCTTGTGTGCCACTCGTTTGGTGGGCCGATGCGCTCGCAGCGGCGCCGCTGGCTTTGGTGATCGTCTCACCTCGCGCGATCGTCCCGTTCCAAACGCCGGTCAATGCCAGCACGACCCAGACAGCGGTCGCTCCCATGGTCCCGAGAAAATGCCGTCGTGAAATCGTCGAATTCATTGCTGTGGCTTTCAATTTCATGTCAGTATAACCGGCTGGACGGTACGAAGGAACCACTTCCCTCAATGAGTTCTCAGCCGATTTCGCCACCTGACATGCACCTGCTTCCCATTCCTTAATAGGGGTTCGACGGTCTTCAAGTTCCCTTCCACCCGCAGGCTCACCATGAACAAGAGCTTCTGGCTCGTTGGCATCATTCTGGCTTTCGGCAACTCGACGGTTCAGGCGGCGGACCAACCCACGGCAAAGCCGCAGCAACCGGCAGCCGAAAAATCCTTAGACTCTTGGACTACGTGTACCCGTCGTGGGCGCTGCTCTCCCGGTTCCGCAGCCCCGGAAATCTGGGACGGAGGAGGGGGGCGGGATGGTTCGTGGGGGGAGGAACTGCGGTCGGCGGCCTTCGACGGGAAGAGACGGGCAGCGGGGGAGCGTCGCGCCTGATGCGGTGGCAAAAGGGTGAGGGTGGCGAGAAGACCGGTGGGAAGTCGTTGACGGTTCGGATATGAGGGGCTAGGATGCCGAGAGTGGTCAGAAGTCTTCGAGGTGGTGCCGCCATGCGATCGCGCGCCGCATGGCTTGGACAATCCCACTCGTTTGAGTATTTCTGGTCGGATTTGTGGGAGGATTTGGTGAGCCGGATCTCAAGATCACGCGGGCCGCCATCCCCGGGCATAGCGGTGCCTATGTCACGGCCGCCGATGCACCACTTGCGGTGATGGAAGCGTGCGCCCGTAGGCGGCAGCCTGCAAGAGAGGAGACGTCACGTGCCGCGCCTATGCCGTGCGGTCAAACGCCCGCCCGATGGACGCGGGGCTCGGTTTCTGGGAGTTCTGCCCCGGGTCGCCCTGCCCGGAGGCAGCATTCTCACGCGCGCGGCCGGTGCTTGGACGCTGCTGAGATGAAGCCGATGGCGTGAAGATGCGATTGAGCACGACCCCGCTACACCACCATTGAACCAAGGTCATTGGAAGGCTCCTCTATTGTGAGTATAGCTCACAACCAAGGAGAAGAATTTATGACAAAGACTGCGCGAACCCTCTCGGCGTTTGCCGCGTTCATGCTGTGCCCCTTGATGGTAGCCGCGGCCTGGGGAGCCGATCCGGCCAACATCACTGCCGATGAGGCGACGCGCCGGCTGAAGGACGGCAATCAACGCTTTGCCGAAGGTAAGGCGACCCATGGTCATCAACAGGCCGACCGGCGCGCCGAGGTGGCCAAGGGCCAGCACCCCTTCGCCATCATCCTGTGTTGCTCGGACTCCCGCGTCGGGCCGGAAATCGTCTTCGACCAGGGGTTGGGCGACATCTTCGTAGTCCGTGCGGCGGGGAATGTGGTCGATGACGTCGGCTTGGGCAGTATCGAGTATGCCGTCGAGCATTTCGGCACGCCGCTGCTCGTCGTGCTCGGTCACAATCGTTGCGGGGCGGTGTCCGCCGCCGTCTCCGGCGGCGAGGCACACGGGCACGTCCGCGCGGTGGTGGATGCGATCCGGCCTGCGGTTGAGAAGGTCAAGGGCCAGCCGGGCGACCCCGTAGAAAACGCGGTGCGCGCCAACGTGCGGGACGCCGTCAAGCGACTGCAAAACGCAGCGCCCATCCTCCCGCCGCGGGTCAAGGCCGGGAAACTCAAGATTGTCGGCGCCGCCTACAACCTGGACAGCGGACGCGTGGAGTGGCTCAAGTGAGGCCGTTCTGCCCCCACGCAGAATGATTGCGCGTGCCACCTGCGGGTTGTTTTCCGGCGGCGTACAATGACCTGCTGGCCGCGCCTGGCCGTTCTGGGGGTTCGTTAACCCGGCCGGCGGATTATCCGACCCGGTTCACGTCAAGACAGGAGGGTGTCAACATGCGGAGAGTCCCGGTATCGCTAATGGCGGTGGCATTGCTGGCGGCCTTGGCCGCCGTCCAGGGTTGTGCCGAAAAGGCGAGCGATCAGAAGACCGGCGCTGCCGCGAAGGACATGGCGCTCGATCTGCTGGCGGCTGCGAATGCCGAGGAATCCTCGCCCGCCAGGCCGGATGCCTTGAGGCCGGATTCGCCGGCGGTCGTCAATCGCGTGTCGTCCGCACCGGCGCCGACGATCACGGGTGTGCCCGGTTCGCCGGGGGCCACCACGACCATTGACGGGCGGCAACTCCCGCCGCCGCCGGCGAAATTCGGCGGCAAGATTGCGCGCAATGCCGCGCAGTCCAAGCCCTGGTGGCCGCCGCGCGTGGTGCCGCCCAAGGGCGCGCCGAACGTGCTCTTGATCATGACCGACGACGTCGGCTTCGGCGCGCCGCGCACCTTCGGCGGCGTGATCCCCACGCCGGCGCTGGATCGCATCGCCGACCACGGCCTGCGCTACACGCAGTTCCACTCCTGCGCCCTTTGCTCGCCGACGCGCGCCGCGCTGCTCACCGGGCGCAACCATCATTCGGTGGGCTTCGGCGTGATCTCGGAGCAGTCCACGGGCTATCCGGGCTACGACTCGATCATCACGCGCGACAAGGCGACCATCGGCCGCATCCTCAAGGACAACGGCTACCGCACGTCGTGGTTCGGCAAGGACCACAACACGCCGGCCTTCCAGGCCAGCCAGGACGGGCCCTTCGACCAGTGGCCGATCGGCATGGGCTTCGAGTATTTCTACGGCTTCGTCGGCGGCGACACCAGCCAGTGGCAGCCGAACCTCTTCCGCAACACGACGCAGATCTACCCCTTCCTCGGCAATCCCGGCTGGAACCTCACCACCGCCCAGGCGGACGACGCCATCGCCTACATGAACCGCATCCACACGCTCGCGCCGGATCAGCCGTTCTTCGTGCATTACGTGCCCGGCGGAACGCACGCGCCGCATCACGCCACGCCGGAATGGATCGAGAAGATCAGCGCCATGCACCTCTTCGACAAGGGCTGGAACGCGCTGCGCGAACAGATGTTCGCCAACCAGAAGAAACTGGGCGTGATCCCGCAGAACGCCAAGCTCACCCCGTGGCCCGACGAGCTGTTGAAGAAGTGGGATGCGCTCACGCCCGACGAGCAGAAGATGTTCGTTCGCCAGGTGGACGTCTATGCCGCGTATCTCGCCTATACCGACCACGAGATCGGCCGCGTGATTCAGGCGGTCGAGGACATGGGCAGGCTCGACAACACGCTGATCATCTACATCAGCGGCGATAACGGATCGAGCGCCGAGGGCACGCTGATCGGCACGCCGAACGAGGTCGCGATGTTCAACGGCGTCGAAGTTCCGGTTGCCGACCAGCTCAAATACTTCTACGACGCGTGGGGTTCGGACCGCACCTACAACCACATGGCCGTGCCCTGGTCGTGGGCGTTCGACACGCCGTTCTCGTGGACCAAGCAGATCGCATCGCACTTCGGCGGCACGCGGCAGGGAATGGCGATCTCGTGGCCGAAAGTGATCAAGGACCGGGGCGGCATCCGCAACCAGTTCCATCACGTGATCGACGTCGCGCCGACGATCCTCGAGGCCGCCGGGATTCGCCAGCCCGAGGCGGTCGACGGCATCCCGCAGAGCCCGATCGAGGGCGTGAGCATGGTCTACACGTTCGCTAAGGCCGACGCCGACGCGCCCTCGACGCACCATACGCAGTATTTCGAGATGATGGGCGACCAGGCGATCTATCACGACGGCTGGATCGCCAGCACCAAGGTGCTCCGCCCGCCGTGGGTCGTGTTCGCGCCGGTCAACCAGGATCCGGCCAGCGCCGCGCAGTGGGAACTCTACGACCTGACCAAGGATTGGACGCAGGCCGAGGACGTCGCCGCCGAGAACCCGGCGAAGCTCAAGCAGTTGCAAGACCTGTTCTGGGTCGAGGCGCGGAAGTACCAGGTCCTGCCGCTGGATGCGTCGGTGGCCACCCGGCTCGTCACGCCGCGCCCCAGCATCACCGCCGGCCGCAGCGTGTTCACCTATTCCGGCGAGCTGACGGGCACGCCGAACGGCGACGCGCCGAGCATCCTCAATGCGTCGTACAACTTCAAGGCCGAGCTGGAAATCCCGGCGGGCGGCGCGGAAGGAATGCTCGTGACGCAGGGCGGCCGCTTCGGCGGCTACGGCTTCTATCTGCTCAAGGGCAAGCCCGTGTTCCTCTGGAACCTGGTGGACCTCAAGCGCGTCCGCTGGGAAGGCCCCGAGCCGCTCTCGCCCGGCAAACACACGCTGGAGTTCGACTTCAAGTACGACGGCTTGGGCGTCGCCACGCTCGCCTTCAACAACATCAGCGGCATCGGCCGCGGCGGAACGGGCGTCCTCAAAGTCGACGGCAAGCAGGTCGCCAGCCGCAAGATGGAGCGCACCATCCCGCTGATCCTGCAGTGGGACGAGAACTTCGACGTCGGCGCCGACACCGGCACGCCCGTGGACGACCAGGATTACCAGGTGCCGTTCCGCTTCACCGGCAAGCTGAACAAGCTGACGCTCACGATCGACCGGCCGACGCTCACCCCCCAGGACCAACAGCGGCTGCTGGAAGCGCAGCGAAACAACAGGGTGAGCGAGTAGCTCGCTGGGCCGCTAAAGTTGCTGTCCCTGCTCCTCAGGCTGCTTCAGACGAATCAGCGTGCGGGGCTCCTGGCGGTCGGGACCGAAATGCACGAGGATCGGCACTTCGTCATTGGTCAGGTTGTAAAGGCCCGTCTCGGCGACCACCCGATCGTTGCCCTCGAGCTTCCACGCCGCGCGCTGGGTTTTCTTGTCCACCGCGCCGACGACCGGCATGACTTTGTCGGTGAGATCGTCCTGCAGGTTGCCGCGAATGACGCCCTCCTTGTTCAAGGCAAGTTGCAGGACCTTGTCGGTCTGCGTCTGCCCGGGTTCGGCGACTACGGCGAACACCCCCAGGGGCAGCCACTGCTCGTCCTGGGATTCCTGCGCGGCATCGGCGATTTGACCGGCCTGGGCGTAGTACTGCTCGGCCGTCGCGACCGGCTGATCGCCGTAGTAGACGGTATCGCCCTCGTAGATCACGTTTCCGCCGTAGTCGTAGTAGATGCCCGCACCAGGGCAGCCGCAGTAGCTGCCGGCGGTGGCCCAGGCCGCCATGTTCCAGGCCGTGGCGGCAAGCGCCCACTTGCCCGGCCACCATGCACCGGGGTAGCGGCCGTACCAGCCGGGGGTGAAGCAGCCCCAGCGGGTAAAGTTGCCGTTGACTGCGGTCCAGGTCCTGCCGCCGACGAACTGGCCGTTGACGAAAGAGGCACCGCGGCCGGCGGCCACGGTATGGCCTCCCGGGCCGCGGATCGCCGCGCCGCCGGCCACTTTGGTATACGTGTTGCCGCCGGGCCCGGTGACCTTGACTCCGGCCCGGCCCGCGGCGACGGTGGCCCCGCCCGGCCCCGTTCGGCTGCCGCCCACGCCGCCGGCAGTGATCTGGCCCCCGCCCGGCCCCGTGACAGTTCTGCCGAGACCTCCGCCGGTGGAGGGCAACTGTGCGGGTCGCGGCGGCGCTGCAGCCGCGATTTGCCCACGTCCCGAATCAGCCGGCAAGCTGAGGAAGCTGTTGAGCTGGCCCTGACTGGGCCGCTGGTAGGACTGCGGCAGTTGTTGGGCCGTCCGGCCCGCGCCAGCCGGCACGCCGCTACCCGGGCGTGCGGCCGGAAGTTGAGCAGGGCGATTGCCCGCAAGCCCCTGACCTCCTCCGGCCGCGGGTCGCGGGCCTGGGGCTGCTTGGATGGGACGACTTTCGGTCGGACGCTGCGCAGGGCGATTCATCGCCGGCGCGGGTGCAGCCCGGCTCATGGAGGGGCTGTGATTGAACGCGGGGCTGGCGGCAGGGCGTGCCGCCGCCCCGGAGAAGCCGCCGCCGGCACGCGCGCCACCGCCGCCGCCACGTGCGCCACCGCCTCCTCCGCCGCGTGTAAAACCGTCTGCTGCCAAGAGCGACGCGGCAACCGCCGCGCCGACCAGTAGAATCGTGGACTTTCTCATGAGGTCACCTAACCTATCCGAGGGTTGAGTCTTCTTCCGGCAAATCGTTGGCAGAGCATCCTTACTTCACTTCTTCGCTGCTTGCTTCAGCGGTGCTTCGGCGGCTTTGCCCGCCTTTTCCACCGCGTCGCTGGCCGTCTTGCGAACCATCTTCACTTCCTCGATGTTGGGCAGGAACTCCGCGTCCAGTTTCCGGCCGATGGATTTCCAAGTAAAGGTATTGCCGTCCACGGGCGTGTAGATGTTCGTAGCCGACGCCTTGCGGCCGTCGGGTAGAACCTGGCTGAACTTGACGCGCCAGTGATCGTCCTTCTTTGACCACGTGCCTTCCCCGAATCCGCCGTCGGAATCGAACATCCAGGAGCGGATCGTGCCCGCCGCCGGGTCCCAGCCGATGATTACGGTGCCTTCGAGATCATCCATTCCAGGCACCGACACCTTGAACGCGTAGTGCAGGAAAGTCTTGTTCTTTGTCCAGGTCACGGTGGCCTCGGCCGTGGCTTCGGGGCTCTCGTCGACCCACTCGCCGACCAGCCATGCCAGATCCTGCAAGGGCGAATTGGCCGGGGGCGTCTCGGGGACGTCGGTCTCGCGAACCGTGTCCAGCTTCCACTGGCCGGCCTGCTTCACATGCACCGCGATGTAAGTGGAGTCGCGCGGCGGTTCCGCAGGACGAATGACGCGCACCGTGCCCTCCTCGACGGCTACGTCAGGCGACACGATGCGAATGGACGGGTGCAGCACTTCGATGCGCACGCCCTTGTTCTCGGCCAGCAGGGTCTGCATCTCTTTCTCGATAGCCTGCTTTCCCCGGAACCGCTGGCCCGCAGGGCTGAGCCAGTCGCCGGAGTCGCTCCAATGCGCGGCGACCGCTTTGGCGTCGCCGCGGTTGTAGGCAGCCACATAAGACTCCACATTCGCCCGGATGGCGTCCACATCCGACGTACTGGCGGGTTTCTTCTCCGCAGCTTGTGCGGAGACGGCGAGCATCAGGGCTGCGGCCAAGGCTGCGGGCGCCCAGGCGCGTGCGGCTCGCGTAAGCGGCTTTGACACGGGACCGTACATGGTCTTTCGCTCCTCTGGGGTATGCTTTTGGACACGCCAACCGGGCCCCACCGCTGATGTCAAGCCGTTGGCACGGCAAGACCAAGACGGATGGCCAGCGCAGTCATTTCTTAACCATACCATTATCTGGCGCCGGCAAGGGCCCCCGGTCAGGGGTGTGGCATCAAGCAGCGGGCGCTCGTTGCGAGCCCTTGCGGCGGGTCGGCATTAGCCTGCTGATCACCACCGGGGCCTTGCCGGGACCCGCCATTACCGCGGCACCGGCCTTCGAGCTGTGCCAGGCCATGGTCGCGGCGCCGGGGGCCCTGGGTTGGGGCCGACTGGCGCCAGCGGCAATGCCCCACCGAACGGGGGATTCTGGCCGCTAAGCACCCGAACTCGCGGGGATACCCACCTGGGGTTGTCTAGGTACTTACAATTAGACGTGTTGCAATTATGATTGAAGGGGAGAACATGACTGCCCTGGTCAAAGCGGCGGCGGCACTCTTCGTAGACAGGTCCTGCCGGCAGTGGGTCGTGCGGGATCCTGACGGCGCTTTCTGGATTCTTCCGCCTGGCGGAGACCCCTGGGACCAGCGGCAACCGTTTTACCCGACTGCCGAGACCGACCTTGAGCCGGTGCCGGGACATTATAAAGACGTTCTCAGGCTGCCGTTCTGAATCAGAAACAGGTGCAACATGGCCGCGACCGCAGAACACGCGCGACTCGACGAAGCTCGCCAGCAGAACGTTCCTTGGAGAAAATGGGGACCGTACCTGAGCGAGCGGCAGTGGGGCACCGTGCGCGAGGATTACAGCGAAGGAGGCGACGCCTGGAACTACTTCAGCCACGACCAGGCCCGCTCCCGCGCCTACCGTTGGGGCGAAGACGGGCTGGCCGGGATTTCCGACGACCAGCAGCGGCTCTGCTTTGCCCTGGCCCTCTGGAACGGCAAGGATCCCATTCTCAAGGAGCGGCTCTTCGGGCTAACCAACAGCGAGAGCAATCACGGCGAGGACGTCAAGGAATACTACTTCTATCTGGACAGCACGCCGACCCATTCGTACATGAAGTACCTCTACAAGTATCCGCAGGCGGCCTTTCCCTACGCCGACCTGATCGAGACCAGCGGCCGCCGGGGCCGGCACGAGATGGAGTACGAGCTGATCGATACGGGCGTGTTCGACACGGATCGCTATTTCGACGTATTCGTGGAGTACGCCAAGGGGTCGCCCGAAGACATCCTGATCCAGATCACCGTGCACAACCGCGGCCCGGAGCCGGCCCAGATCCACGTCCTGCCGACGCTCTGGTTCCGCAACCAGTGGTCCTGGCGCGCCGACTCCGAAAGGCCGACTCTGCTGCAGGCCGAGGGCGCATCGGGCCGGAGCGTGGTCGCGGCTGTCGACCCCAAGCTGGGCCGGCGTTACCTGTACTGCGAAGGCGAGGTGCCTCTGCTGTTTGCGGAGAACGAAACCAACACCCAGCGGATCTTCGGCGTGCCCAACCGTACCCCCTACGTCAAGGACAGCATCCACGACTACATCGTCAACGGCCAGGCGGCGGCCGTGAATCCGCAGATGAAGGGGACGAAGGTGGCGGCGCATTATCGGCTGCACATCGGGCCGGGGCAAAGCCAGGTGGTCCGCCTGCGGCTGAGCGATGTCGCTCCCGCCGACTTCGTCCGCGGCGACGGCAAGCGCGGCGGCCCGTTCGGCAAACATTTCGAGAAAGTGCTCGGGACTCGTGTGCAGGAGGCCGACGAGTTCTATGCGGTCATCGTTCCCCGCTCCCTCGACGCCGACGCAGCCAACGTCATGCGGCAGGCCCTGGCCGGGATGCTGTGGAGCAAGCAGTTCTACCACTACGACGTGGACAAGTGGCTGGAAGAGCGCGGCTCCGACCCGTTCAAGGCGACGCGCAAGGCCGCCCCGCGCAACGATCACTGGCACCACATGTACAACGGCGACGTGATTTCCATGCCGGACAAGTGGGAGTACCCCTGGTACGCGGCCTGGGACCTGGCCTTCCACGTCATCGCCCTGACGATGGTCGACGTCGATTTCGGCAAGCAACAGCTCCAGTTGATGCTCCGCGAGCGTTACCTGCACCCCAACGGCCAAATCCCCGCCTACGAGTGGAACTTCGGCGACGTCAATCCGCCGGTGCACGCCTGGTCCACTATTTTCACCTACCGCCTGGACAAGCTAAAGAAGGGGACAGGGGACACCAAGTGGCTCAAGAGCTGCTTCCAGAAACTGCTCTTGAATTTCACCTGGTGGGTCAATCGCAAGGACCGCACCGGGCGAAATGTCTTCGAGGGCGGCTTCCTGGGGCTCGACAACATCGGCGTGTTCGATCGCAGCGCACCGCTGCCCACCGGCGGCTACCTGGAACAGGCCGACGGCACCGCCTGGATGGCGCTGTTCGCCGACAACATGCTGGAGATCGCCGTTGAGCTGGCCATGACCGATGAAGACTACGCGGATATGGTGCTCAAGTTCCTCGAACACGACACGTGGATCACGTCGTCGCTGGTGAATCTGGGCGGCGGCACCGGGATGTGGGATGAGGAAGACGGCTTTTTCTACGACGTGCTGCGGCTGCCCGACGGCCATGCGCAAAGGCTCAAGGTCCGCTCGATGGTTGGATTGCTGCCGCTGTGCGCGGCCACGGCCTTCGAGCCGGAGCTGCTGGCGAGGTACCCGGAGGTCGCCGAGCGGTTCCAGTGGTTCATGGGTGCCCGTCCCGAGCTGGCCGCTGCTTTTCACGACCCGAGCAAGGTCGGCGTCGCCGGCCGGCATCTGTTCGCCGTCTTGGACGAGAGCAAGCTCCGCCGCGTGCTGGCGAAGATGCTCGACGAGAACGAGTTTTTGGGCGCCTACGGTATCCGCTCGCTGTCGCGCTACCACGCCGACCATCCCTATGTCCTTCATGCGGGCGGCCGGGAGCACCGCGTCGAGTACCTGCCGGCAGAGTCCGACACCGGCATGTTCGGCGGCAACTCGAACTGGCGCGGACCGATCTGGATGCCGGTCAACGCACTGATCATCCGCGCGCTGTTGGGCTACTACGCCTTCTATGGGAATGATTTCACGGTGGAATGCCCGTCGGGTTCGGGGCGGCAGATGAACCTGTATCAAGTCGCCGAGGAAATCGCGCGCCGCCTGGCCAGGATCTTTCTGCGGGACGAGCATGGCTGCCGCCCCGTCTACGGCGGCACACTGAAGTTCCAGCAGGATCCCCATTGGCGCGATTGCCTGTCGTTCTACGAGTACTTCCACGGCGACAACGGGGCCGGGTTGGGAGCAAGCCATCAGACCGGCTGGACGGGAGTCATCGCCCGCGCCATGCACATGTTTGCGACCACCACGGCCGAGCAACTCCTCAAGCTCGGCCATGAGGCCACGATTGTCGAGACCGAATCACGGTGGGGCACCCAGTTGGCGGCAAGGTCCTGAGCCGGCCTGTGTGAAGCATGCAGTCACCGCAGCCTTGATCGCAGCGATTTCCCGGTAAGTCGCCGCGAACTTGGAGAGAGAACGGCATGGGCGCGCCTCGCTATCCTTTGCTGTACCAGATCAACACCCGCGTCTGGCTGACCGGGTTGTCCCGGAAGCTCGGCCGCCCGGCCACCTTGGACGACATTCCGGACGCTGAGCTGGACCGCCTGGCCGAGATCGGCTTCGACTGGGTCTGGCTCCTGAGCGTCTGGCAGACCGGCCTGGCGGGGCAGCGGATCTCGCGCGGCAACCCGCAGTGGCGCAAGGAGTTCCAGGAGACGCTGCCCGACCTCGGCGAGGAGGACATTGCCGGTTCCGGTTTTGCGATCACCGGCTACACAGTACACAGCGGCCTGGGGGGGGACGCCGCGCTGGCCCGGCTGCGCGCGCGGCTCCGCGGGCGCAGCCTGCGCCTGCTGTTGGACTTCGTTCCCAACCACACGGGACTGGATCACCCCTGGGTGGAAGACCACCCCGAATACTACGTCGCCGGCACGGAGCTGGACCTGGCGCGGGCGCCGCAGAACTATACCTGGGTCAAGCGCAAGCGGGGCGATCTCTTGCTGGCGCACGGCCGCGATCCGTACTTCTCCGGCTGGCCGGATGCCTTGCAGCTCAACTACGGCAACCCAGCCGCACAGGAGGCCATGGTCGGCGAGCTGCGGAAGATCGCCGCGCAGTGCGACGGCGTCCGCTGCGACATGGCCATGCTGTTGTTGCCGGACGTCTTCGAACGAACCTGGGGCATCCGGGCGCAGCCCTTCTGGCCCGGCGCGATCGAGCGCGTGCGCGAGCGGGTCCCAGACTTCTGCTTCATGGCCGAGGTCTACTGGGACCTGGAATGGACGCTACAGCAGCAGGGGTTCGATTACACCTACGACAAGC
>Ga0326727_10005809_pt1 | contig 34753 bp, 33 predicted proteins | sample MB2enrmetagenome_FD_207643 | JGI IMG/M metagenome (GOLD analysis project Ga0326727, IMG submission 207643) | Lab enriched peat soil microbial communities from McLean, Ithaca, NY, United States - MB29MY | ecosystem: Environmental > Terrestrial > Soil > Wetlands > Peat | place: USA: New York...
TCGCCGCCCTCGCCGCCCGCGCGCCCCGGCCCCGCCGCAAAAGTCCCGCTCACGCCGCGATGGCGAGGGCGGCGTGAAAGCACGAACCGTGCCGGACACCCGTGGGACAAGCCCGGCCATGACGGGGCGGGAGGATCTGGCGCCGGGGTTACGGCGGCGGTTTTCTCAATCTCGAATTAGATCCTGTCGCCCAAGGAATCACCTCAGCGCGCGGAACGGACCTCGCCCGCTGGCCCGCCATCCGCGCTCGCGCCGCGCCGCCGTCGCCCTTGCGCCGACCGGCGCGCGGGGTCTACCAAGCCGCCGCGGCGCGCCGGAGGGGCGTCGCGACAAGGAAGAAACGAAATGACCGTCGCCACCCACATGCTCACCCTGTCGTGCCCCGACCGGCCGGGGATCGTCGCCAAGGTGACGGCGACGCTGTTCGAGCGCGGCTTCAATATCCTCGACGCCCAGCAGTTCGACGACCTCGCCACCGGCAATTTCTTCATGCGCGTCGCCTTCGACGGCGCCGACGAAAGCGCCGACGTTGGCGGGTTGCGCGTCGCCTTCGGCGAGCTTGCGGCGGCGATGAAGATGGACTGGTCGATCCGCGCCGAGGCCGACCAGAAGCGCGTCGCGCTGCTGGTGTCGCGCTTCGACCATTGCCTCGCCGACCTCATCTACCGATGGCGCAGCGGCGAACTGAAGATGGACGTCGTCGCCGTCATCGCCAACTACCCGCGCGAGGCCTACGGCCACATCGATCTCGACGACATCCCGTTCCACTATCTTCCCGTCGAGCGGGAGACCAAGATGGAGCAGGAGGCGCAGGTGTGGAGCGTCATCCGCTCGGCCAAGGCCGACGTGATCGTTCTCGCCCGCTACATGCAGGTCCTTTCCGACGGACTGGTGGCCAAGCTGCAAGGGCGCTGCATCAACATCCACCATTCCTTCCTGCCCGGCTTCAAGGGCGCCAAGCCCTACCAGCAGGCGCACGCGCGCGGCGTCAAGCTGATCGGCGCGACCGCGCATTTCGTCACCTCGGACCTCGACGAGGGGCCGATCATCGAGCAGGACGTCGAGCGCATCAGCCACCGCGACACGCCCGAGGACCTCGCGCGCAAGGGGCGCGACATCGAGCGGCGCGTGCTCGCGCGCGCGCTCGCCTACTGCCTCGAGGACCGGGTGCTGCTCAACGGCAAGAAGACGGTGGTGTTCCCGGGGTAGCGCGCTTCATTTGGCGCGCCGCCGCAGCGCCGCGATCCAGGCGAAGACGGCGTTCTTCGCTTGCGCGGCCGGCGGATCGGCGACGATCTCCGGCGGGCCGCCGGCGCGGCAGCCCGCCGCAAGGCGGACGACGGCGATGTCGCCGTCGGTGAAATAGGGGTCTCCGCCGCCGTTGCGCGCGAACGCCGTGGGCCCGATGCCGCTCACGCGATAGAGCGTCGTCGCCACGCCAGCGGCGGAAAGGCCTTGGACGATGAGGTCGCGCTCGGCGTCGACGTCGGGTCCGATGTGGTGCGTCACCTGGCCGGTGTAATGGCTGACGCCGACGCTGCGGTCGAAGGTCGCCGCGCCGAGCCATACCGGCTCGCCGTCGTCGCCGGCGTCGAGGACCTTCCAGAAGCGAACGTGATGGCGCTCGCTCGGGCTGACGCCCGCGGGCTTCTGGAACGCGAGGTCCTGCCGGCGCCCGTCGTAGAAAAGATCGCTGACCGGGGCGGTGGGGTAGGCGCGGCGCAACAGCACGCTCGAAGCGATGCGCGCGCCGGAGCGGAAGGTGACGGGATCGGCGGGCCGCCAGCCCGCCGCCCGCATCGCGCACAGCGCGTCGTCGCGAGAGCCCTCCAGGCCGACGTTGAGCGCGTCGCCGGGAAGGCCGAGCGCGGTCGTCGTCGTCATTGGCTTGTCGGCGAGCCGGTTCTGGCGCTCGTAATGGCGCCACAGGGCGGGCGCGAGCCCGTAGGCGAACGATAGATAAAGGAGCGCGACGACGGCGAACGTGGCGAGCGCCCGACGCGCCGCGGACCGCGGGGCGCGATCGGGCGTCATGGCCGATGATTCTGCCGGTCGCTGCGCCTAAATGCAATCGGCGCGCTTCGCCCGCCGCCGCGCCGTAACAACGGGCGTCGCTGGCGCGAACAGCGGGCGACAACAGGATTCGGAGGCCCGTCGATGAAGCAGGACCCTTTCCCCTTCACCCGCGCCGACGCCGAGTGGCGCGCGGCGCTGACGCCCGAGCAATACGCGGTGATGCGCGAGCACGCGACCGAGCCGCCGGGAAGCTGCGCGCTGCTCGCCGAGAAACGGGCCGGCGTCTTCGCCTGCGCCGGCTGCGGGCAGCCGCTGTTCGAGACGAAGACCAAGTTCGAGAGCGGCACCGGCTGGCCGAGCTTCACCGAGCCGGTTCCCGGCTCGATCGCCGCCACCGCCGATCGCAGCTACGGCATGGTCCGCACCGAGGTCCATTGCGCGCGCTGCGGCTCGCACCTCGGCCACGTCTTCTCCGACGGCCCGCCGCCGACGGGCCTGCGCTACTGCATCAACGGCGTGGCGACGAACTTCACACCGGCGGCGTAGGCGGGGCGCCGCCGCTGTAGCCGCGCTCGCCGAGCGCGGCTCTTTGCCGGAGGGGGGAGGGAACGGAGAGAGGCGCGATCGCCGATCGCGCCTACAGGGGGGCGGCTCGCGCTTGACGCCGCCCGCGGGCGCGCCGACAGTTCGCCGATGGACGCGCCAAAGCCGCCTGACGCTCTTCACCCTTCCCCTCGACCGCAGGGCCATCCGTCGGTCGCGCGCGGACGGATCGGCGTTCTCATCGTCAATCTCGGCACGCCCGAGGCGACCGATTACTGGTCGATGCGCCGCTACCTTCAGGAGTTCCTCTCCGACCGGCGGGTGATCGAGACGCCGCGCTGGCTGTGGCTGCCGATCCTTCACCTTTTCATCCTGACCCGCCGGCCGGCGAAGCGCGGGCGCGACTACGCGTCGATCTGGAATCGCGAGCGTAACGAAGGCCCGCTGAAGACGGTGACCCGCTCGCAGGCCGAGAAGCTCGCTCAGGCGCTCGGCGGCGCCGAGCGGCTCGAGGTCGACTGGGCGATGCGCTACGGCGAGCCGGCGATCGGCCCGCGCCTCGCCGCCTTGATGACGAACGGCTGCGACCGCATCCTGCTGGTCCCGCTCTATCCCCAATATTGCGCCGCGACGACGGCGACCGTGTGCGACAAGGCGTTCGAGGCGTTGCGGGCGATGCGCTGGCAGCCGACGCTGCGCGTCGCCGCGCCCTATTACGACGACCCGGTCTATATCGAGGCGGTCGCGCGCTCGACCCGCGCTTCGCTCGCCAGGCTCGACTTCGAGCCGGACGCGCTGCTCGCCTCGTTCCATGGCGTTCCGCGCGCCTATTTCGACCGGGGCGACCCCTACTATTGTCATTGCGCCAAGACGACGCGGCTAATCCGGTCGGCGCTCGGCTTCTCCGAGGAGCGGCTGCGCATGACCTTCCAGTCGCGCTTCGGCCCCGCCGAATGGCTCAAGCCCTACACCGCCGATACGGTGACGGCGCTCGCCCGCGCGGGCGTGAAGCGCCTCGCCGTGCTGACGCCCGGCTTCGCCGCCGACTGCCTGGAGACGCTGGAGGAGATCGGCGTCGAGAACGCCGGCTACTTCAAGGCCGCCGGCGGCGAGAGATTCGCCGCGCTGCCCTGCCTCAACGACGGCGAGGACGGCCTGCGGGTCCTCGAAGCGATCGCGCGGCGGGAGCTGGCGGGGTGGCTATGAGCGGACGGGACGGGGCCGCCGCCTACGGCCGCGCCGCCTCGATCTCGCTCGGGACTGCCGGGGCGGGCGTCTTCTTGGTGGCGATGCGGATCGAATCGCCGGCGATCGTCGCCTCGCCGTCCCAGCGGTCGCCGAGGACGACGCTGCGCAGCATGGTGAGGCAGACCCGCTCGTAGACCTTGCCGTCGCTGTCGAAGGCGCGCGCGAGCTTCGCCTCGAGCACGTGCAGCGTGTTGAACGCGCCGGAGCCGCCGCCGCTATAATAGGCGATCACCACCAGCAGGCCGCTCTTGGTCGCGCCGATGAAACGGTAGCCGGTCTCCTCGACGCCGGCGAGCGTCTTGTCGGCGGGATGGCTCTGGGCGATCCACCCGGCGCGGCGGACGATCGGGTCGCCATATCGGTTGGAGCCGATCGCCGCGCGCGCGTCGACCGTCACCAGGACCGGTTCGGAATCGGCGAGGTCGGCGTCGCCCATATCGCGGAAGATCTCCGGCGGGATCGGCTTGCCGTCGAGCGTGAACGAGCGCTTGAGCTCGTCGAGCGGGCTTCCCGCGAGGGCCGGCGCGACGAGGGCGAAGAGAGCGGCGGCGACGAGCGGCAGGCGGCGCATGGTTTTGGCTCCGTTCACGGCGCGCGCAACGCGCGTTCGAGCATGTCGCGCAGCGACCAGGGGGTCGTCCCGGCGACGCCGGCGACCTCGTCGATGCGCCAACGTCCCGCCTGGCGCAACAGCGCGTAGCGGATGCGGTTCTCCTGCGGCGAGGCGCGAATCCAGTCGCCCGGGTCGATCGTGGCGACGACGCTCGCCCGCGCGGCGTCGCGCCGCTCGACCTTCAGCGCGTAGGACTTGATTTCAGCGCCCTGCGAATTGGTGACGACGTCGAAATCCACGACGGCGTCGCCGTTTCGGCGCGCCGCCGCTTCGGCTTTCGTCCACAACGCGGCGAGGCTGCGGGTCAGCGCCGCCGCGCGCCGGGAGGGTTCGGCGAGCGCGGGCCGGCCGGCCTTCTCGGCGGCGTAGAGCGCGGCGACCGGCGCGGCCGGGTCGGACGACGCCGGGCCAGCGGCCAAAGCCGGCGCGGCGAGGACGGCCGCAGTCAGGGCGGCGGCGAGGCGATGAAAGCGCGACGGCACGCGAAATCCTTCCGGTCGAACGACTTCACAGCTCCTTGATACGATCCGACGACGGCCGCGAAAAGGTGTAAGTCGCCGCGTTGGGTCCGAACGCGGCCGGCGCCTCTACCCATCGCCGCCTCGGCGACCTATATCCAAGGCGTTATAAAATTTCCCCATCCCGTCTGGAGGTAGCGCGCTTGACCGCCATGACCGACTCCGCTCGCGAAAGAATCCCCGTCACCGTCCTCACCGGCTATCTCGGCGCCGGCAAGACGACGTTGTTGAACCGCATTCTCTCCGAGCCGCACGGGCGCAAATACGCGGTCATCGTCAATGAGTTCGGCGAAATCGGGATCGACAACGAGCTGGTCGTCGGCGCCGACGAGGAGGTGTTCGAGATGAACAACGGGTGCATCTGCTGCACCGTGCGCGGCGACCTCATCCGCATCATCGAAGGGTTGATGAAGCGCAAGGGCCGGTTCGACGCCATCATCGTCGAGACCACCGGCCTCGCCGACCCGGCCCCGGTCGCCCAGACCTTCTTCGTCGACGAGGACGTGCGCGAGGCGGCGCGGCTTGACGCGGTCGTCGCCATCGCCGACGCCAAATGGCTGTCGGCGCGGCTGCGCGACGCGCCGGAGGCGAAGAACCAGATCGCCTTCGCCGACGTGATCATCGTCAACAAGACCGACCTGGCGACGCCCGCCGAGCTGCGCGAGGTCGACGCGCGCATCCGCGCCATCAACCCTTACGCCAAGCTGCATCACGCCGAGCGCTGCGACGTTAAGCTCGCCGACGTGCTCGAGCGGCGCGCCTTCGATCTCGATCGCATCCTCGACATCGAGCCCGCCTTTCTCGACGCGGGGGACGACGACGATCACGACCACGATCACGTCCACGACCATCATCGCCATCATCACGGCGGCCTCAAGCACTTTCACGACGAGGACATGCAGTCGATCGCGGCGCGGCTCGAGGGCGACCTCGATCCCAACAAGTTCCTGCCGTGGATCAATCAGCTCACCCAGACGCGCGGGCCGAACATTCTGCGCTGCAAGGGCATCGTCGCCTTTAAGGACGACCCCAACCGCTTCGTCTTCCAGGGCGTGCACATGATGCTCGACGGCGAGCCGCAGCGCGAATGGAAGCCCGGCGAGCGGCGCGAGTCGAAAGCGGTGTTCATTGGCCGCAACCTCGACGAAAAGGAAATTCGCGAGGGCTTTCTCGCCTGCGCCGCCTGAACCCGTCGGGGAGGGGAGTGAACGAGCGGTGACTGCGACGACCGAACCGACTTCATCGCTGACCGCCCACGTTCGACCGCTTGCGGCGGGCGCGCATGTGGTCGGCGCGGCGTTCCTCGGCGGCGCGCCGGCGCTGGCGCTCGCCGACGGCGTGGTCGTCGTTGGCGAGCCCGGCGCCGAGAATCGGCTCGCCGTTCATCCCGAGGGCGCCATCCTGGTCGCGGCCAGCGACGGCGAGGCGCTGCTCACCGGCGGCGACGACGGCCAAGTGGCGCGGATCGACGCCGACGGCGAGGTCGAGAAGGTCGCCGAGGAGAAGGGGCGCTGGATCGACGCGCTGGCGCTGCGCGGCCGCGCCTGCGCCTGGGCGGCGGGCAAGCGCGTCGCCGCGCGCGACGAGACGGGCGCGGTGAAAGTGTTCGAAGCGCCGAGCACGGTGCGCGGCCTCGCCTTTCTGCCCAAGGGCTATCGCCTCGCGGCCGCCCATTACAATGGCGCATCGCTGTGGTTTCCGAAGACCGCCGCGACGCCGGAATTCCTCGAGTGGAAGGGCTCGCATCTCGACGTCGCCGCGTCGCCCGACGGGCGCTTCGTCGTCACCTCGATGCAGGAGAACGCGCTGCACGGCTGGCGGATCGCCGACGCCCGCAACATGCGCATGACCGGCTATCCCGGCAAGACGCGCTCGTTCTCGTGGTCGCACGACGGCCATTGGCTCGCCACCTCGGGCGCCGACGCCTGCGTCGTCTGGCCGTTCCGCGACAAGGACGGACCGATGGGCAAGGCGCCGCGCGAATGCGGCGTGCGGTCGGCGCGCGTCACCCAAGTCGCCTTCCATCCGCGCGCCCTGGTCGTCGCCATCGGCTACGCCGACGGCATGGCGCTGCTCTGCCGCCTCGGCGACGGCGCGGAGATTCTCGCGCGCGCGCCGGGCGACGGCGCGATCACCGCGCTGCGCTGGGACGCGCAGGGCGCGCGCCTCCTCTTCGGCCTCGACAGCGGCGTCGCCGGCCTGCTGACGCTGCCCGCCTGAAACCTCGGCGGCGCCCTCGCTGGGGAAACGCTCTTGCGACGACGCGCCGTTCGACTGTCCGGCGCTGCGCAAGCGCCGCTCCGGCGCCGGCGTCGCCAGCGACGGCTGCGCCCGCGCGCTGGCGATCGCGACGCTTGTCGCCATGACGAAGAGCGGAGCGGCGAGGCGACTCCGGCCAAATCGCTTGGCTTGCGCTCGCAACCACGGCGCGGGCGCTTCTTAAAGCTGGCGCCATCCCCCCCAGCGGCGCGCCAGGGCGCTCAGCGACACGACGGGCGCGCGCCCATTTCCCTCCGCCGCCAGCGCCTCTTCGTCGACCGACATCACGTTGCCGCGCCAGACGAAGCGCTCCTTGTTCCAGCCCTGAATCCATACGATGGGCAGGAGCAAGTCGCGGATGAGCCAGGCGGGAAGCGATCGCCAGGCCAGCGGCCAGCCGGCGATGAGGGCGAGCGCCGCTTCCGCGCCGTACCAGATCAGCGCGGCGAGCAGCACCGCGACCGGCGCGGGCAGGCCGAACTCCGGCGCGGCGAACCACGCGGCGATCAGCGTGAACAGACTGGTGGTCAGCGCTTCCGGCGCGAAATGCGCCGGGAAGGTGGCGCGCCTGAGCCGCGCCCAGCGCACCTGCCGGCCGAACATTTCGCGCCAATGCTTCGCGCCGAGCGGCTGCAGCGACGGCCGCGCGCCGAGATGGGCGCGCAGCCCGAGGCGATGGACGACCTTGGTTGAGGCCGCGTCCTCGGCGATCTCCGCGCCGAGCGCTTCGACCCCGCCGCCCGCCTCCAGCACGTCGCGCCGCCACAGCATCGTCTTGCCCTGGGCGAAGCCGTAGCCGAGCGCTTCCGCGGCGTATTGCCAGCGCGCCTCGTAGGTGTTGAGGAACGCGCATTCGACCTCGGCGGCGAAGTTGGCGGCGCGCGTGCCGATCGGCGGCGCGCAGACGATGCCGGTGTCGGGCCGCCAGCGCGCGAGCAGCCGCTGGATGTAGTCCGGCGGCATCAGCACGTTGGAATCGGCGAAGATCACCCACTTGCGCCGCGCCGCCTTCCAGCCCTTGACGCAGTTGTTGAGCTTGGGATTGGCGCTGACGCGGTCGTCGCCGATCAACAGCCGCGCCGGGACGTCGGGGCGGGCCGCCATGGCGCGCCGCGCCAGCGGCGCGATCGGGTCGTCGGCGTCGGCGATGCAGAACAGAATTTCGTAGTTGGGGTAGTCGAGCGCGTAGATCGAGGCGAGCGTCTCGCGCGAGAACGGTTCGACGCCGCGCAGCGGCTGGACGACGCTGACCGGCGGGGCCGGCTCGGGCGGCGCCAAGCGGGCGACGCCCCGCCGGCAGCGGTAGGCGGCGAGCCCGGCGGTGAACACCTGAAGCGAAAGGCCAGCGGCGGCCACGCCGGCGGCCAAAGCAGGAATGGTCATGTCGCTCCCCTGGCGTCGCCTCGCGCAATGACGGGACGGCGAAGTTGCCGCCTTTGCGCGACGCTTCTATGAAGGCGCATGCTCGTCTCTCCCACCGTCCGCTTCGCGCCCTCTCCGACCGGACGCATCCATATTGGCAATGCTCGGACCGCATTGCTCAACTGGCTGTTCGCTCGCCGTGAGCTAGGTCAATTCATTCTACGATTTGACGACACCGACGTCGAGCGGTCGCGGCGCGAATACGCCGATTCGATCGAGGCCGACCTCGCTTGGCTGGGAATCTTCCCCGATATCCTCCGCCGTCAGTCGGAGCGGATGGCGTTATACGATGCCGCCGCGGAGAAACTGCGCGCGATGGGTCGGCTCTATCCAGCCTATGAGACCGCCGAGGAGCTCGATCGCCGACGCAAGCGCCAGCAGGCCCTCGGCCGTCCGCCGATCTACGACCGCGCCGCGTTGCGGCTCGCCGACGCCGACCGCGCCGCGCTCGAAGCCGAGGGGCGGCGCCCGCACTGGCGCTTCCGCCTCGAGCCGACGGTGGCGCGCTGGGACGATCTGGTGCGCGGGCCGTGCCACATCGACTGCGCCTCGCTCTCCGACCCGGTGCTCAAGCGCGAGGACGGCGGCTATCTCTACACGCTGCCTTCGGTGGCCGACGACATCGATCTCGGCGTCACCCACGTCATCCGCGGCGAGGACCACGTCACCAACACCGCGGTGCAGATCCAGCTCTTCGCCGCGCTGGGGGTCGACGCGCCGACCTTCGCCCACCACAACCTGCTGGTCGACGCGAGCGGCGAGGGGCTCTCCAAGCGCTCCGGCGCGCTGTCCATCGCCTCGCTGCGCGAGAGCGGGGTCGAGCCGCTGGCGGTGGCGGCGCTGGCGGTGCTGGTCGGCTCGGCGGAGGCGGTGCGCCCGGTCGCTTCGCTCGAGGAGCTCGCGACGGGGCTCGACCTCAAGCGCCTGTCGCGCGCGGCGGCTCGTTTCGACGAGGCCGAGCTGCGCGCGCTGTCGGCGCGCACGCTGCATCACATGAGCTTCGCGGCGGCGCGCGATCGGCTCGCCGCGTTGGCGATCGACGGCCCGCTCGCCGAGCCGTTCTGGGCGGCGGCGCGCGGCAATCTCGCGCGCTTCGAGGAGGCGCGCGACTGGTGGATGGTGGTTTGCGGGACGATCGCGCCGGTGGTCGAGGACCGCGCCTTTCTCGCCGAGGCGGCGGCCAGCCTGCCGCCCGAGCCGTGGGGCGAGGCGACCTGGGGCGCGTGGACCGACCGCCTCAAGGCGGCGACCGGCCGCAAGGGCCGCGCGCTCTATCATCCGCTGCGGCTCGCTCTCACCGGGCGCGAGACCGGGCCGGAGCTGGCGGCGCTGTTGCCGCTGATCGGCCGGGTCAGAGCGTTGGATCGATTATCCGCACGCGGCGCTTGACGCCGTCGGGGCCGACCGACTCCACCGTCTGGCCCTGGCCTTCCTCGTAGCGCGCGCCGGTCTGCGCTTCGCCGGTGGCGATGCCCGACGCTTCGCGGCTGATGGTCGCCGCCTGCTGGCTGAGCGCGGGGTCGACGCTCGGATCGACGTTCGGCGTCGCGGCGGCGTTCGGGGCGGCCGCGCCGGGCGCGGTCTTCGCGGCGGCGCTCGGCGACGGCGAGGGCGACGCGGCGGGCGTGGGCTTCGCCAGCTTCGCCTTGGGGTCGACGCGCGGCCGCGACATCTCGGCCGACTTCTCCGGGGTGACGTAGATGTCGCCTTTGGACTCGCGGCCGAGCTTGGCCTCGGCGCCGGCGAGCGCGTCGGCCCAGCTCTCGCCGCGCCGCCGGCAGGAGCAGTTGGGGTCGAGGCTCTGCCGGTACTTCAGCGCCGTGGGGCTGTCCATGTAGCGCGCGCCGCTGACCGAAACCGCCTGTTCGATGTCGCCCGAAGCGGGGTAGGTGTAGAGGGAGACGTCGGCGTTGGGGCAGAGCGCGCGGCACATGTCCTCGAGGCCGTCCAGGCGGCCCTGCGTCGCCGAGTAGGAGACGGGGAAGAAGCTGCCGTCGCAGGTGCGCACGCATACCGCTTTCGAACCCGCCTGCGGCTGTCCTGGCTCGCCGCCGAGCGGCGCCTCCGTCCCGGCGTCCGGGTTCAGCGGCATGGTGTCGACCTGATTCGACGCGGGGCGGCCGCCGCCGAACAACGCTTCGAAGAGGTTCCTCGGCTGGGCCGGCGCGTTGGCGCATTGCGCGGTGTAGCGCGCGACCAGATCGGCGCGCGGGCCGACGCCGCCGGCGCGCGCCTGCAGCTCGTCGAGGTTGGCGCGCATACGCGCGATCTGGGCGTTGATCTGGCCGCACTGAACTGGCGGCGCCGAGCCGAAGAACAGGAACTGCTTGCGGTCGCAGCCGATCGAGCGCGCGTAGGCCGAGGTGCGGTCGAGCTCGGCGCGCTGGCGGTCGGCCGCCGCCTGGTATTGCGCGGTCTGGTCGTTGCGCGACGCGTCGGCGATCGCCTGGCGCAGGCGCTCGCAATCAACGCTTTGCGGGAGGGCGACGTCGGCGGCGGCGGTCGCGGCGAGGAAGGCGACGGCGAGCCCGAGGGCGACGCGCCTGGCGGTTCGGTAGGTCATGCGCTGGTCGTCATCGCTTCGCTTGCGCCCGCTCGCCTCCCGCCGCCGTCGGCTGCGGCTTCGAGCGCCCGGGCGAGCTATGGCGGGACAAGAGGGCGAGATCAAGGCCGGCGCGACGGGAGGGCGCGCGAGAGGCGCCGGTCCCGCGCCGCGTCGGCGCCGCCGGCGAGATTTGCGATCGCCGTCGAATCGCGGTTGGCGCGCCGCCAACGCCGCGCTGGCCCCGACGCGGCGCTTCCGGCATATTCGCTCGATGGCCGATTCCGCTGTTCCGCAAGCCAACACGCCCGAATTCACGGTGAGCGAGCTTTCCGGCGCGCTCAAGCGCGCCGTCGAGGACCGCTTCGGCTACGTCCGGGTGCGCGGCGAAGTCTCCGGCTACCGCGGCCCGCATTCTTCTGGGCACGTCTATTTCTCGCTCAAGGACGCCGGCGCGCGGCTGGACGCGGTGATCTGGAAAGGCGTCTTCGCCCGCATGCGGGTGAAGCCGGAGGAGGGGCTGGAGGTCGTCGTCTCCGGCAAGATCACCACCTTCCCCGGCAAGTCGGCCTATCAGATCATCGTCGAGACGCTGGAGCCGGCGGGGCTCGGCGCGCTGATGGCGCTCTTGGAGGCGCGCCGCCGCCAGCTCGCCGCGGAGGGCCTGTTCGACGACGCGCGCAAAACGAAACCGCCCTATCTGCCGCGCGTGATCGGCGTCGTCACCTCGCCCACCGGCGCGGTGATCCGCGACATCCTCCACCGGCTCGCCGACCGCTTCCCCGTCCACGTGCTGGTGTGGCCGGCGCGGGTGCAGGGGGAGACTTCCGCCGCCGAGGTCGCGGAGGGAATCCGCGGCTTCAACGCGCTTGAAGCCGGCGGCGCGATCCCGCGCCCCGACCTGATCATCGTCGCGCGCGGCGGCGGCTCGCTCGAGGACCTGTGGAGCTTCAACGAGGAGATCGTCGTGCGCGCCGCCGCCGAGAGCGCGATCCCGCTGATCTCGGCGGTCGGCCACGAGACCGATTGGACGCTGATCGACCACGCCGCCGACCTGCGCGCGCCGACGCCCTCCGCCGCGGCCGAGATGAGCGTGCCGGTGCGCGCCGAGCTGATGGCGAGCCTCGCCGATCTCGAAGGCCGGCTCAGGGGGTCGGCGCTGCGCCTCGCCGAGCGCAAGCGCGCCGACGTGCGCGCGCTCGCCCGCGCGCTGCCGAGCGGCGAATCGCTTCTCGCCGGGCCGCGCCAGCGGCTCGACGCCGCGCTGGCGGCGCTGCGCGCGCGCGCCGAAGGGGTTTTCGCCGCGCGCTCGCTGTCGGTGGCGGAGGCCGCGCGCCGTCTCGCCCGGCAATCGCCGCGCGCGCGGCTCGCCGGGATGCGCGAGCGCCAGCGCGGCCTCGCCCAGCGCCTGGCGCGGGCGCGCCCGGCGCTGACCGCGCGTCCCAGCGAAGCGCTGCGCCAGACGGCGGCGCGCCTGGTCGCCGCCACGCGCGGCGAAGCGCGCCGCGCCGGCGAGCGCGCGCGCTTCCTCGCCCTGCTCGAAGGCCGGCTGCGCCGTGCCTTCGCGGGCGCGCAGAGCCGGCGCGCCGAACGCCTGGCCAAGGCGAAGCAAGTGTTCGACGCGGTGAACTACCGGAACGTGCTGGCGCGCGGCTTCGCCTTGGCGCGGACCGCGTCGGGCGCGCCGCTGCGCCGCGCCGCCGAGGTCGCGCGGGGCCAGGCGCTGCGCCTCGAGTTCGCCGACGGCGAGATCGCCGCGATCGCCGAAGGAAGCGCCGCGCCGCCGGCCAAGCGCCCGCGCAAGCGCGCGGGCAAGGAGGAGCAGGGGTCGCTGTTCTAGCGGGCGCGCCTAGGCGGGGCGGACGGCGTCGCGGATCAGCCGCGGGACTCTGAGGTTCGCCCAGACCACATGCATGGCGTAGAGGCACGCCACAACGACCGCCACGAACGTCCCGTTCGCACGCGGTCCGACGCCGGCGAACGCGAAGACGCCGATCGCCGCCACGCACGCCGCGCTGGTCGCGAGAGTTTGAAAGCTGCGGAATTCGTATCGCAGAGCGCGGCCCGTGGCGTCGCCGTCGATCCAGACGCGGCCGCGGTCGTAGATGGAAAAGACGCCCCACCGGCGGTTGCGCACGACCCAGTCCCACAGCGGCGCCTCGTAAAAGACAGCGCCGGCCCTGCGTTCGGCGACGCGCATCTTCTCTTCTTCGAGCAGCCGCTGAACGCGACCCAACGCGACGACGCTGTCGTCTGCGCTGTCGAGCGCGACGGCGCCGCGAAGAACCCAGAGGTCGTCCAACATGGGCCGCCCATCGTCGTGACCGGGAGCGGCCGCAAACGCGGCCGTCGGCAATCGCGGCGCTGGCTACCACAGCCCGGCGCCGCGCGTCTAATGGCGGCCATCGGTCATGATGTCGCGGGCCGGCGGGGGCGCGCGAGCGGGCGTCCGGGGTCCGCCGCGGCGGGGATCACACCACCTCGTCGGGCGCCAGCGCGCAGGCGAGCTCCGGGTCGGTCTCGATCTGCGCCGTCGCGTGGACGATCGAGAAGCGCTGGTCGAGCTCATGGCTCAATTGGTGTAGAAAGGCGTCGCCCGGATGTCCGCCCGGCATGACGAGGTGGCAGGTCAGCGCCGTCTCGGTGGTGCTCATCGGCCAGACGTGCAGATCGTGCACGGACGCGACGCCCGGCTGCGAGGCAAGGAAGGCGCGCACTGCCGCCGGGTCGATGTGGCGCGGCGCCGCCGCCATCGACATGGCGACCGAGTCGCGCAACAGGCCCCAGGCGCTGATGGCGATCGCGGCGTTGACGGCGAGGCCGACCAGCGGGTCGAGCCGCTCCCAGCCGGTGAGCAGCGTGGCGAGGCCGGCGAGCGCCACCCCCGCCGACACCACCGCGTCGGCGGCCATGTGGAGGAACGCGCCGCGCAGGTTGAGGTCGGCGCGGCCGGAGGCGAACAGCGCCGCGGTCGCGCCGTTGACCACGATCCCCGCCAGCGCCACCACCATCACCGTCGCGCCCGCCGAGGGCGCGGGATCGGCGAGGCGGCGCGCCGCCTCCCACGACAGCGCGCCGACGGTCGCGAACAAGAGCGCCGCGTTGAACAGCGCCGCCAGGATCGACGAGCCGCGCAGGCCATAGGTGAAGCGCGCCGACGGCGCCCGCTGCGCGAGCGCGCTGGCGAGCCAGGCGACGCCGAGCCCCAGCGCGTCGCCGAGATTGTGTCCCGCGTCGGACATGAGCGCGACCGAATGCGCGGCGGCGCCGAACAGCGCCTCGACCACGACGAAGCCCAGGTTGAGCGCGAGCCCGATCGCGAACGCCCGGCCGTAGTCGGCGGGGCCTTGCGAAGGCGAATGGCGATGGACGTCGCGCGTGGGGTCGGCGTGGGCGTGCATGGCCGGCGCTCCGGGTCGAGGAAATCCGTCGCGCGGCTTCATTCCGCCGCGGAGAGCAAGGGGACGCGGCCTGAAGCGTCCTCGCCCGCCGCCATCGCGTCAAGCCAGACCGGCAGGAAAGCGGCGATCCAGGCGGCGACCGCGCCGTCGTTCTCGAACCAGCCGCCAAGGTGGCGCTCGCGCGGCTGCGCGCCCGGCCGGGCGAGGCGGTCGTCGCCGCGCGTCGTCCAGCGGCACATCATCTGGTAGGTCACTTCGGGGTGGAACTGCAGCGCGAACGCCGCGTCGCCGTAGACGAACGCCTGGTTGGGGAAATCCGCGCCGCCGCTCGCCAGCCGCCGCGCCCCGCTCGGCAGCTCGAAGCCGTCGCAGTGCCATTGGTAGACGCGGCGGGGAAAGCGCGTCGCGCAGAGAAGGTCCGCCTCCCGCGTCGGCCGGATGGGATAGTAGCCGATCTCGCTGCGGCGGTCGGGATAGGAGAACACGCGCGCGCCGAGCCGGCGCGCCAGCATCTGCGCGCCGAGGCAGACGCCGAGCAGCGGCTTGCCCTCGCGCAAGGGAACCCCGAGCCAGTCGATCTCGCGCTTCATCCAGTCGAGATCGTCGTTGACGCTCATCGGCCCGCCGAACACCATTGCGCCAGCGTGGTCGGCGAGCGTCTCAGGCAGGGGATCGCCGAGGCTCGGGCGGCGGACGTCGAGCCGGACGCCGAGCGCGGCCAGGATCGTTCCGACGCGCCCCGGCGTCGAGCGATCCTGGTGCAGGATGACGAGAACCTTATTGCGCCTGGGGCGGTCGGTCATTGTCTTCATTCCATCGTCGGCGGCGCGGAGTTTGCGACGCGCCGCCCGCCGAATCCCTGATCTTGTAGCAATATTCGTACCGCTCAGTTAATGGCGAAAACGCAATGGCGTCTTCGCGCGGGACGGCCTTGGCCGCGGATCGCGGCTCCCGCCCCCCGCCCCCCGCCCCCCAGCCGCTTTCCTGCGGCTTGCCCTCGCCGCGTCGGTCTCCTATAAGCCCGGCTTCGCGCCGTTTCCGACACCCCTGGAGGCGAGGCGCGACAAAGAAGAAAGGATTTCACGACATGGCGGCGATCAAAGAACTCGCGGCCGTGACGCGCGCCGGGACAGGCAAGGGGGCCGCCCGGTCCGTTCGTCGCGCAGGCCGCGTCCCAGGCGTCATCTACGGCGGCGGAGAGACGCCCGAGGTCATCTCGCTCGACTTCAAGGAGCTGAACAAGCACATCCTGTCCGGCGGGTTCCTCACCTCGATCTTCGACCTCGAGGTCGGCGGCCGCAAGCAGCGCGTGCTGCCGCGCGACTTCCAGCTCGACGCGGTGACCGACCAGCCGCTGCACGTCGACTTCGTCCGCCTCAAGGCGGGCTCGAAGGTGCGCATCGGCGTGCCGGTCCGCGTCATCAACCGCGAGGCGTCGCCGGGCCTGAAGAAGGGCGGGGCGCTCAACCTGGTGCTGCACACCGTCGAAGTGATCGCGCCCGCGGACGCCATTCCCGAGGCGATCACGGTCGACGTCAGCGGCCTCGACTTCCACGACTCGGTGCACCTCTCGCACATCAAGCTGCCGGAGGGCGTCCGCCCGATCGACCAGAGGACCGACTACACCGTGGTCGCGGTGGTGCCGCCGACGATCTACACCGAAGAGGCGCCGGTCGCCGCCGCCGCCGCCGCGCCCGCCGAGGGCGAAGCGGCCGCCGCGGGCGCCGCCGCTCCCGCCGCTGGCGAAACGGCCGCCGAAGCGCCCGCCGAGGCGCCCGGCAAGGCGCCGGCCAAGGGCGCCGCCCCGGCCAAGGGCGCGGCGAAGAAATAACGAGGCCGGCCTCCCGCCGGCCGCTGATCGGGAGGCCCGTTCGCCGGCTGGGCGGACGGGCCTTTTCATGTGCGAGCGGTCATGCTTCTCATCGCGGGGCTGGGCAATCCTGGCGCGCATTACGCCAAGAACCGGCACAACATCGGCTTCATGGCGGTCGGGCGGATCGCCGCGGCCCGCCGCATCGGCCCGTTCCGCTCGCGTTTCCAGGGGCTGATCGCCGAGGGGCCGATCGGCGGCGACCGCGTCGCGCTGCTGCTGCCGCAAACCTACATGAACGACTCCGGGCAGAGCGTCGGCGAGGCGCTGCGCTTCTACAAGCTCGGCATCGAGTCGCTGATCGTCATGCACGACGAGCTCGACCTCGCGCCGACCAAGGTGCGGGTGAAGGTCGGCGGCGGCGTCGCCGGCCACAACGGCCTGCGTTCGGTCACCGCCCACGTCGGCAACGACTACAAGCGCGTGCGCCTCGGCATCGGCCACCCGGGCGACAAGGCGCTGGTCTACAACTTCGTCCTCGGCGATTTCTTCAAGTCGGAGTGGCCGTGGGTCGAGGCGGTGTGCGACGCGGTGGCGGACGCCGTCGAATTTCTGGTCGCCGGCCAGGACGCGAGCTTCCAGAACAAGGTCCACCTCGCGGTGGAGGCGGCGGGATTCGGGGGGAAGAACGAGGAAGGCGAGGGGTGAGGGGAGGGGGCGGCGGCGCCGCAATTCCAACGAGAGTGGATTGGCAGATGACTGCAAAACCGGACACGCCCATCTACACCCCCGATAACGAGCCGTATCTGGGGCGAGAGTCCCTATGGAGATTCGACGAAGTAATTGTGACGGCGATGGACGTCAACGGCAGAATTGGACCATGGACACATGGTAGGGAATTGAGCCCGCTTCAGCGGGCTGGGGCGGAATTGTTGCCGCATGGGTTCTCGATCGCACTCAGCATCAGAGAGTTGATAAGACAAGGCTACCTAATCTCTGCAGAGATACTTTTGCGACCACTGATAGAACGCGCCGCGGTGGTGAGCTACTTGTGTGAAACACTTGACGCATTGGCGCTTTGGGAGTCCGGGTGGCCACATAAATCGAGACCTCCGCTTTACAAGATGCTCGCTACGATGAGGGGACAGGGCAACACGCGGGACGATGAGGATATTGCGAAACAAATAACGGATCATTTCAACAGTATTATTCATGCAGATCCCATCGGTGCTAGAACCCAAGCTATAACGACAAGCAATGGTCGTCCTGGGTATACAAGTTCAAAGACTCTACGTGATGTCGAAAAATGTGACGAAATTTGCATTCAGGCAACGATGTATCTAATCATACTGCTGGCGCGCGCAACTCAAATCTTTCCGGAGGCAACATACCAACGCACTTAGAGCGATCGCGGCCGCGGGGCCGGCGGCGGTCCACCCAATCCCTGGTTAGATCGCTCGACCCGAAGAGACACCTGAGCGCGCGGAACGGACTTCGCCGTCGATCTCTTGGAGAGCGCCGCTGTTCCAAACCGGAGCGGCTGTCAATGACGCGCCCTTCGGGCGCGCCGCCGGAGGCGGTCGCCGAAGGCGATCATTGACAGTCTCTCCGGTTTGGAATTTTCGCAACCAAGAGATCGACGGCGAGGTCCGTTCCGCGCGCCTCCGCCAACCCCCCGCCCCCGGCGGGGCCGGGGGGGGGCGCCCCCCCACCCCCGGCCGCCCCCCCCCGCCGCCCCCCCCCACCCGCCTCCGCCAACCCCCCGCCCCGTCATGGCCGGGCTTGTCCCGGCCATCCACGCGTTCCCGCGGCGCGCGGCTGACATCGCAAGGCTTTGCGGCCTGCGCAGGCATTCGTCTGAACTTGGAAAGGACGGCCCACACCGCCGCGCGGATGGCCGGGACAAGCCCGGCCATGACGGGGCGGGGGGTTGGCGGCGATGGCGTTCGCCGCTTCGCGCGGGCTTGCCCCGATAAGCGCGAATTACTCCGCCGCCGTCGTCAGCATCAGCGCGTGCAGCGCGTCGCCCATGCGGCCGTGAAGCGCGTCGTAGACCATCTGGTGCTGCTTCACCCGGCTCTTGCCGGCGAAGGCGGGGCTGACGACCTTGGCGGCGTAGTGGTCGCCGTCGTCGGCGAGAGGGCGGATCTCGACCTTCGCGTCGGGCAGCGCCTCGCGGATCAGGCGCTCGATCTCCGCCATCGCCATCGCCATCTACTTCGTCTCCTCGCGCGCGCCGCCGTCCGCGGCCGCGAGCTTGGCGAGCACGTCCTTGGCCGGCTCCGAAGCCGGGACGACCACGCCGCCGGCCAGATAGACGTTGCATTTGCTCGTTTCGGTGGCGGCGATCGCCACCACCTGGTCGGGCCGCACGTAGTTGAAGCCCGCCAGCGCCTTCAGCGCCACCATGTTGATCATGCCCGAGCGCCTCCCGGCCCTTCCATATAGCGAGGCAGCCACGATTCGTAAGCCTCGATCAGCGCGCCCAGCGCGAGCGGCGGCTCGCCGGGCAGCTTGAGCGCCGCGCCGCCGGTCGTCCCGATCCGCCCCGCTGGAACGCCGGCGCCGGCCGCCGCGGCGAGGATGGCGGAAGCGTCCTCGGCGCGCGCCGCGACCACGTAGCGGCCCTGGTCCTCGCCGAACAGGAAGGCGTGCGCCGCGCCTTCGACCGCGCCCGCGTCGATGGCCGCGCCGATCCCGCCGGCGATCGCCATCTCGGCCAGCGCGACGGCGAGGCCGCCGTCGGAGAGGTCGTGGACCGCGCTCAGCCTTCCTTCGCCGATCAGCCTCAGCGCGAATTCGCCGTTGCGTCGCTCGGCGGCGAGATCGACCGGCGGCGGCGCGCCTTCGTCGCGGCCGCAGACGGTCGCCAGCCACGCCGAGCGGCCGAGCCAGCCGGGCGCGCCGCCGATCAACAGCACGGCGTCGCCTTCCCGCTTGAAGGCGATCGAGACCGCCTTGGCCACGTCGGCGATCAGGCCGAGGCCGCCGATGGTCGGCGTCGGCAGGATGCCGACGCCGGAAGTCTCGTTGTAGAGCGACACGTTGCCGGAGACGATGGGGAAGTCGAGCGCGCGCGCCGCCTCGCCGACGCCGTCGAGGCAGCCGACCAGCTGGCCCATCGCGTGGGGCTTCTCCGGGTTGCCGAAGTTGAGGCAGTCGGTGAGCGCGAGCGGACGCGCGCCGACGGCGACGAGGTTGCGCCAGGCCTCGGCGACCGCCTGCTTGCCGCCCTCGAATGGGTCCGCCTCGCAATAGCGCGCGGTCGCGTCGGTGGTCAGCGCCAGGCCCTTGGGGCCGTCGCCAAGCCGCACCACCGCCGCGTCGCCGCCGGGGCCCTCGACCGTGTTGTTGAGGATCAGGGTGTCGTATTGCTCGGTGACCCAGCGCTTGGAGCAGAGATCGGGCGAGCCGATCAGCTTGAGCAGGGCCTCGCCGTTGGCGATCGGCGCGTCGAGCGCCGCCGCGTCGAGCGTCGGCGATTTCGGCGTCGGCGTCCACGGCCGGTCGTAGAGCGGCGCCTGGTCGCCGAGCTCGCGGATCGGCAGGTCGACCTTGACGACGCCGCCCTGCTTGACGACGAAGCGCGTGGCGGCGGTGGTCTTGCCGATGACGGCGAAGTCGAGCCCCCACTTGCGGAAGATCGCCTCGGCCACATGCGCCTTCTCGGGGCGGAGCAGCATCAGCATGCGCTCCTGGCTCTCGGAGAGCATCATCTCGTAGGCGGTCATGCCGCGCTCGCGGCAAGGCACGCGGTCGAGGTCGAGCTCGACGCCGAGGTCGCCTTTCGCGCCCATCTCCACCGCCGAGCAGGTGAGGCCCGCCGCGCCCATGTCCTGGATGGCGATCACCGATCCCGAGGCCATCAGCTCGAGGCAGGCCTCGAGCAGCAGTTTCTCGGCGAACGGATCGCCGACCTGCACCGTCGGCCGCTTCGCCTCGGCGTCGGCCTCGAAGGCGGCCGAGGCCATGGTCGCGCCGTGGATGCCGTCGCGGCCGGTCTTCGAGCCGAGATAGACGATCGGGTTCCCGACCCCGGTCGCCGCGGCGTAGAAGATCTGGTCGGCGCGGGCGACCCCGACCGACATGGCGTTGACCAGGATGTTGCCGTCGTAGCGCGGGTCGAAGCCGACCGAGCCGCCGACCGTCGGCACGCCGAACGAATTGCCGTAGCCGCCGACGCCCGCCACCACCCCGGCGACGAGATGGCGCGTCTTGGGATGGTCGGGCGAGCCGAAGCGCAGAAAGTCGAGGCTGGCGACCGGGCGGGCGCCCATAGTGAAGACGTCGCGCAGGATTCCGCCGACCCCGGTCGCCGCGCCCTGGTAGGGCTCGATGAACGAGGGGTGGTTGTGGCTCTCCATCTTGAACACCGCCGCGTCGCCGTCGCCGATGTCGACGACGCCGGCGTTCTCGCCCGGCCCCTGGATCACCCAGGGCGCTTCGGTCGGCAGCTTCTTGAGGTGGAGGCGCGACGACTTGTAGGAGCAATGCTCGTTCCACATCGCCGAGACCACGCCGAGCTCGGTGTAGCTCGGCGTTCGGCCGATCAGCGCGACCAGGCGCGCGTATTCTTCCGGCTTGAGGCCGTGGGCGATCGCCAGCGCCTCGTCGACCTGCGGCTCCTTGTCGCTCAATTCAGCGCGTCCCGATGCTGGTGGAGGGCTGGACCGGGAATAGCCGCGCCGGCCGCCCATGGCAATGGGCCGCGCCGGCTTAATCGCGCCCAGCCAGGCTGTGGGCGCGGCCGTCGGCCCGCGCCCTCTCGCCGGGGGCGGCTACAGAGGGCGCGTCAGAACCGCCGCCACAGCGCGACGATCACGCCGCGGTTGCGGTCGGCGTTGAGCGCGTTCACCGTCGCGTAGCAGCCGAGCTGCGCCGACCAGCGCGAATCGAAGTCGTAGACCAGGCTTGGCTGGATCGTCGTCGACTGCTCGGCCGGGAAGGCGGGAGAGCCCGCGCCGCGGGAGAAGACGCTGAACGACTGCGCCATCAGCGCGAGGTCCGGGCGCAGACGGACGCCGAGGGTGAAATCGGCGCGCCATTCGTCGGGCGGGCCGCCGGCGCGCGTGCGGTAGCCGAGACTCGCCTCGGCGAAGCTCGGCCGGCCGGCGAGGGTGAAGTTCGCGCCAAATAGCGCGCGCCAGTCGCTGTCGAAGCCGGTGTTGCCCGCCTGCGCCGGCCGCGTCGCGTCGCGCGCGCCCGGCGCCATCGCCGTCGCCTGAACCGACCAGACCAAAGACTGGGAGGAAAACAGTCGCGCGCGCAGGCCTGCGGCGGCGTAATCCGCGCCGCGATAAGCGTCGTCGACCGGCGCATCGATCGCGTAGTCTTTGAACCCGCCGCTGACCAGAGCGGTCAGCCGGTCGTTGAGCCCGTATTCGGCGTAGAGCGAAGGTTCGATCTCGGTCTCGCGCGCGGCGCCGGGCCCGGTTTTCCCGTTGTAGTCGCCCTCCCCGGCCTGCAGCGAAAGGATCGCCACGCCGGTTCCTTCAGGCGCGGTCCATGCGCCGGCAAGCGCGGCGACCGGCGCAAGCGTCATCGCCGCGCCGGTCGCCATCCATACCAACGCGTCGCGGACGTCCCCAACTATCCGCACGCTACGCCCCCACGCCGCCCCCTCCGACATACGGAGGCGTCGGCGGAGCGCTCGCCCGTCTCGTTGTTCCGCGGCCCCTCCGTCACGGCGAGCCAGGCTGGACGAGATTAGGCAAGCAACGCGTCCGCAGGGTCAAGCGCGCCGCGCCGTCGCAAGGCGGCCCGCGCCGCGGCTGATTGTCGCAATCCCTTGACGAAGACCTTGGCTGCGCTGGGAATTCGCCGCGAATCAGCGCCGCGGCGAAGCTTCAGAAGCTGAACAGCGCCTCGCGCAGCGCGTCTTCATAGGTCTGCTTGGCGGCCTTGACCGCCTCGCGCATCTCGTCTTCGCGGAAATGCGCGGCCTCCCAGCGGTCGACCTGCGCGACCGAATGGGGGACCGAGGCCAACGCCTCTTCTTCGCGGATCGCTTTGATCCATTGCTCGACCGCGGCCTTGTAGTCCGCCTGCAGCCGGTCGAGCTCCGCGGTCGTCTCGGTTGCGTTCGTCATCGCGCGCCTCCATCGCCGCGCTCAAGGCTATCGCCGCGATGCGACGCCTCGAAGACGGGCGAAGGCGCGCGCCTTACTCCGATTCCGGCTGGTGGCCGCCGGACAGCGGCACGAACGGGATGATCTTGCCGCCGAAGATGTCGGAGCGGGTCACCGTGAGCTGGCCGCCCGCGTCGGCCGTCTTGACCGCTTTCAGGATGTGCTGCGCGCCGGGCGGGCCGACCGGAATGACCATGACGCCGCCTGGCCGAAGCTGCTGCAGCAGCGGCGGGGGAATATGGTCGATGCCGCAGGTGACGATGATGCGGTCGAACGGCGCCGCGCTCGGCCAGCCGTAGTAGCCGTCGCCGGCGTTGGTCGCGATCGCCGCGTATTCGCGATAGCCCTTGCGGATCAACCCGTCGTAGACGCCGCGGGTGCGCTGGGCCAGCTCGGGGATGATCTCGATGGTGTAGACGTTGGACGTCAGGTAGCTGAGCAGCGCCGACTGGTAGCCGGAGCCGGTGCCGACCTCGAGTACCCGGTCGCCCGGCTGGATGCCGAGCGCGCTGGTCATCCGCCCCATCGTCCCGGGCGGGGTGATGGTGACGCCGAAACCGATGTCGAGATAATGCCCGACATAGGCCTGCTCGCGATCCTCGGGCAGCACGAACTCCTCGCGCGGCGTCATCAGGAAGGCGCGCTTGTCGGCGGGCGTCCACAGGTCGTTGAACGACAGCAGGACTTCGTAGCGGTCGTAGCGCCGGCCGAGCTGGACCGGGTCCTCGCCGCGGTTCGCCACCATCCAGGCGACGTAGTCGCCGCGCCGCGCCATCGGCGGCCAGAGGCCGGGCGCGAACGACGTCGGCGGGGCGGCGAAAGCGAGCCGTCCGGGCAAGGCCCCGGCCAAGGTCGCCGCCGCGCCAACCAGAAAATCACGTCTCTTCATCGCTCACCTCTCGCGGCTCGATCGCGCTTGCGCCGCCGGCGCGGCCTCGCTTAGTCCCTGACGCGCGAAAGGTCGAGTCCGCCGCCGCTATCGCTTGAGCCGCGCGGCGAGGAACGCGCGCAGCGCCGCCGCGCCGCGCGCCGCGGCGTCGGCGTCGTAACGCAGCGCCATGCCGAGGCGTCGCGCGCCGCCGGCGAACTCGGGGTCGTCGAACTCATGCGCCGCGCCGGAAAGGACGACCAGCGACAGAGCGGAGCGCCCGGCGGGCTGCGCCGCGGCGAGCCGCTCGCAGTCGGCGGCGGGCGTCACCTCGTCGGCGTCGCCGACGACGACGAGGGTCGGAATGCGCAGGCGCGCGCCGTCCTGGTTGGCGCAGGGGGGATAGAACGCCGCCGCGGCGCTGAAGCGCGGCCCGTCGCCGCCGGCGGGCCGGCTGGCGGCGATGGTCAGCGCCGCGTCGGCGCCTTGCGAGAAGCCGACGACGGCGACGCGCGCCGGGTCGACCTCCGGCCGCCGCGCCAGGAAGGCGAGCGCGCCATAGGCGTCGGCGACCGCCTCGGGGAAGTCGACGGCGCAGGTCTCCTTGAGACCGCGGCTGGCGAACTCGTCGACGAACAGCGCCGCGTAGCCCCAGCCGGCGAGCCGAGCGGCGATCGCCCGCCGGTTGGCGGGCAGGCCGAGGCAGGAATGCATGAGCGCGACGGCGGGGAACGGGCCGGCGCCTTCGGGCTCGGTCAGGTAGCCGGAGAGCCGATCGCCGGCGCGCGGGGCGGCGGCGGCGAACGCGACTTGGCGCTCGGCCGCAGAGCCGGGCGCGGCGCCGGCGATCGCCAACGCCGTCAGCGCCGCCGCGGCGAGACGCTGGCGGGGCGCGCGGCGCAGGACTGGGCGAAACGGCGCGTTCATGGCGGCGCTAGTGTTCGCATCGGCCGCGCGCGGTCAAGCCTGGCGCGGGGCGGCGGCGTCGCCGTCCGAAGACCTTCGGCCTTGACGCGCGCTCGGGGAGCCGTGGCGCTCCTGGCGTTGTTGGCGGGGCGCCGACGCCGCCGCGATCAATGAAGTATTGCGTCTCCCACAGGACGCCGCATCGGCGTGCGCGCGCGTATCGCTGCGATTGTCTTCATCGCCGCGACGGCCGAGGTCAGGAATACCGGGAACGGACGGACTTGCGCGCTATCGGCGCGCCGGGATCGCCGCCGCCATTTGACGCCGTCGAGAACGCTGACGACTACATGGAGCGCGCGTTCCAATGTTTCATAGAGAGGGAGCTTTGCTTTCGCTGCAAACCGGATCTGGCCTTGGACCGGATCGATAAACTCGTTGACACGAGCGGGGGGTTGGCGTCCTGTCTCCACCGCTCTGGCCTGGCGCCGTCGCGCAATTCGCGTTCTGGCGGCGCGGGGTCAGGTCAATGCGCTCGAAACGAAGCGCGAAGGGGTGGATTCAGGTCGAGGGGCGGATTCACGTCCAAACGCTCGCTCGCGAATGTTTGGCGGAGAGAATCTTCTAAATATTATCAATGCTATAGGCTAAGCCGAGGTTGTCGCGCGCCGGGCGAATTCCGGGGAGGGGCGGTCTAAACGGCGGCGCGATGAATTCAGCGCCCGTTTTCGACGTCGGGTATATTTCAATAAACGGTGTATAGCAATGAATGGAACGACACCCGCTGTCCGCGATCACGCTGTGGATCATCTTCGCGTCGTTGTCATTTTCCTGGTGGTGCTGCTGCATGGAATCATCACTTACATGGAGTACCCGCCGCCGTGGTGGTACGTCCTCGACAGTCGACGCAGCATCGTTTTTACATTCATGGTGCTTCTGATTGACGTTCCGATCATGCAAACCATGTTCTTTCTCGCGGGATATTTCGCTTGGCCGTCGCTGGCGAAACGCGGACCCGCGCGATTCTTCACGGACAAGATCCGAAGGATCGGAATTCCTTGGGTCTTCGGCGTCCTGGTGTTGGCGCCGCCTACGGGCTACCTGATCTATTATTCCCGCAACCTGCCGATGTCCTTTTGGACTTTCTTGCAGACGGACGCCTGGGGAAAGGCTTATCAACAGTCGGTCTATTGGTACCTGGGCGTCCTGCTGGCTCTGTTCGCCGTCACCGCCGCCCTGTTCGCCGCCAGCCGCCGCTTCGCCGCCTGGACGCCCAGCGTCCGCTCGCCGACCTGGCGGCAGGGCGCGCTGTTCGTCCTGGCGATGTCGGCCGCTTCCGCGGCGATCGCCGCGCGCTGCGACTTGGACCTGTGGAGCAACAACTATTTGTTCGTCTATCAGCCGGTGCGCATTCCCAATTACATCGGATATTTCTTCCTGGGCGTCTTCGCCTACCAGTCCGGCTGGTTCACGCAAGCGGGCTTTCAGCCGCGTCTCCGCTCTTGGCTTCCCGCGTGGATCCTATCGGCGCTGGTCTATCTGATGTGGCGGATTGGCGCCCAGGCGGCGACGACCCCGATCGCATTCAAGACCGCGGCCATCCTTCTGTTCAACTTGTTCTGCCTGACCTCGCTGTTCGCCATGATCGCGCTGTTTCGCCGGTGGTTCGCCGGCGACGGTCCGTTGTGGCGCTATCAGGCGCGCAACTCCTATGGCGTCTATTACCTGCACCCGCTGATTCTTTATCCGCTGGCGCTGCTTTTCGCGCCGCTGTCCCTGTCCATCTTCGTGAAAGCGGCCGTCATCATCCTGCTGGCCTATGGGATCAGTCTGGCGGCGAGCGGCCTTGTCCTGACCCGCGCTCCTGGGCTGAGGAGCATGTTTTAGGGTGCGGGTCCCAACACGCGCGATAGAGAGGCGGCGTCGCGGCGCAGCGTCATCCGTGCAATCGGTTGCTGTGAAGGAATCGCACGCAGGCCAGACCGCGTGGGAGGGCGTCGTCCACGTCTTCGATCTCGCCGGCCATCGCAAAGCCACACGCGCCTAGGCGTGGTCATCGCCGATTGAGGGAAGCGACAAGCGCCGGATCTTCGCCGTGCGACACATGGGGGCGATCAAGTCGCCAAAGGACACTACCGCGCCGGCGGCTTGCTTGACGGCCGCCGTGGCGGCCGTCATGCTTGCGCCATGAGCGAGAAGCCGGACAACCTCGTCCTCCAGTTGCTGCGCGACATCCGCGGCGACGTCGCCAAGGTCGACGAGAAGATCGACGACGCCAAGGCCGAACTGAATTCGCTGCGGGCCGATGTCGCGGCCGATTTGCAATCGACCCGTAAAGAGCTCGGCGAGCAGATCGTCGGCCTGCGCCGCGCGGTGGTGGAATACCACTCGGCGGTCATCGGCCACGGCGTCATCATCAGCGAGCTCGAGGCGCGCGTGCGCCGCCTGGAGCAGCGCCTCGATCTGCCGCCGATCGAAGCGAGCTGAACCAACGGCGCCGGGGCTTGCCGGCGCGGGGGCGGGCGAGCGAAAGTCTCGCCCGACTTTTGCCGCGCGTTGGGGACACGCGGGTTCGCAAGGGGAAAATGATGACGTCTCGCCGCTCGGCGGTTTTCATCGTCGCCGCCGCCTTCGCCGCCGCCTGGCTCGCGCCGCTTCTGCCCGCGCGCGCCGGCCCGGCGTTCGAGCGGCTGCTGCCGTTCCTGGTCGATCTCGACGGCTGGCGAGGGGGCAAGCCCGACGGCGAGTCGACGGCGCTCGGCGACGATTCGATGTCGAGCGCGACGCGCGAATATCGTCGCGGCGACGACGAGGTCCGCCTGACCGTGCTGGTCGGCGCCGCCGCGCGCAGCGCGTTGGGGCCGATCGCCTTCGGCGTCAATCTCAAGACCGCCGACGGCTACGCGCTGTCGACCACTGTGGCGGGCTTCAAGGCCGTCAAGACCCACAACGACAAGAAGAATTCCGGCGGCGTGCTGATCGCGCTCGACGAGCGGACGGTGTTCAGCCTCTCCTACCAGGGCGTCGGCGAGGACGAAGCGCTGGCGCTGACGCAGAAGTTCGACCTCGGCGGGATCGCGGCGGCGGCGAGCGCGAAATAGCGGGCTCGAAGAGACGCGCGCCGGCGCGCGGCGGAACCAGCCTCGCCGCCAGGAGATCGACGGCGAGCTCCGTTCGGCCGGGCCGGGCGCCGTTGCCCCGCCGCTTTCGCTCTGGGGCCGTCCAACTTTTTTCACGCGGGCGGTGAACCCGGCCGCGGCTCTCCGCGACGAAGAAGCATGGGCGATTTGGACGTCGACCGTCCCAGCCGGACGGCGGCGAGCGCCCGAGGACGACGCTTCAAATCGAGGAGATCAACCATGCGCGCCATGCTCACTGCTACGATCGCTCTCGCTCTCGCCGCTTCGCTGGCGACGACGCTTTCCCTTTCCCCGGCCGCGGCGGCCGCCGCCGGCGGCGGCGCGGCTGGCGGCGGACACGGCGGGGCGGGCCCGTCCGGCGCGGGCGGCGGGGGGCCGGGCGGCCCGCCTTCCCTCTACTTCGGCGGCCAAGATCCGGTGGTCGAAATGATGGTCGAGCCGCCGCGCCACAATCCGCCAGCGAGCAAGGTCGCCGTCCCGGCGCAGGGTTGCGGCAAGCGAACCGCCCCGTCCTGCGACCCGACCCGGCTGTGACCGCCCGCCTTCCCGTCGTCCCCGCGCCAAGCGGCGACGACGGGGGAACCGGCTGACCCGGAACGGACCTCGCCGCCGATCCCAAGCAGATCGACGGCGAGGTCCGTTGCGCGCCGCCGCCGCCGCTTGAGGATCGGGCGCTGGTCGAACCGTCGCGGCGATCCGCGGACGCGCTAAGCGCCGGCGGCGTGGACAGACGCCGGCGGCGCGGCGTAGCCTCGGACCTTGAGCCCGTAGCGAGCCTCTGCGCCATGCCCGGAATCCTGCGGCCGACCGTCATCCTGCTAAGCTCGGCGCTCGCGCTCGCGCCGGCCGCGGCCGCCGACGCGCCGCAGCGCTACTGCCGCTCGGTCGCGGCGAAGCTGAAGGCCGACAGCGATCTCGCGGGCGCCGCGGGCGCCGCCTTCGGCCAGCCGGAGGCGACCGACGACGCGGCGTGCCTCTATCCGCTGCAGCTCCTGCGCTACGCCGACGTCGACGTGCTCGTCAGCCAGAACGGCGAGCCGGGCGAGGCGTGCCATGGTTGCGAGGCGACGTTGAGCGCGACCGTGCTGAAGCGCGTCCCCGGCGGCTACAAGCGCGTGCGCGTCTTCGACGCGTTCGCCAAGGGCGGAACCTCCGGCGCCGTCGCCTCGATCGCGCCGATCGCCGTCGGGATTACCGTGACACGGATTACCGTGGATTACCGTGGATTACCGTGACACGCACCGATTTCCCTTTTTGATTACCGTGACACGCACCGATTTCCCTTTTTGCCCGCCGCCAAGCGAAGGTAAGCACGGCGATAGACGCGCGTCGCCATAATCCCACGACGCCGAGGGCGACGGACGCCTTCCCGACAGGGAAATTTCCCGCCGCCTATCCCCCTGAAATGCCGCGGTCGCGTCCCAAACCCACGCTCGCGCTCGGAACAGAGAATACCTCTGCGCCATCGGCGGCCGCTCCGCCGGCTCAGCACACCAGCAGCGCGCCGTCCGCCGTCGCCGCGTAGGTCTCCGGTTCGACCGCGATCTTCGGCGTCGCCAAACGATGCGCCAGCGGCTTCTTGCCAATCTTGCGCGCGCCCTCGACCGCGACCAGCCGCTTGGCGACCTTCAGCTTGCGCGCGAGCCCGTTCTCGACCGCCGCGCCCGAGACGAAGGTCAGCGAGGTTCCCGTCTGCGCGCGGCCGAAGTCGCCGAACATCGGCCGGGTGTGGATCGGCTGCGGCGTCGGGGTCGAGGCGTTGGGGTCGCCATCTGCGCCGTGCGCGATCGCGGGCATTCCGGCGCGGATCGCCGGCGTCGTGCTGAGGCGGTGAGCGGTCTCGTCCATGGCCGTCTCGACCTTGCGATGCTGGTCGTCGCCGCGGCGAATTTGGCGATCATCGCGGTCTGCTCGGTGATCGACGCGGGGAGGGCGCGCGCCTGGCGGGCCGGGGCGTGAGCGGCGCGTTCGCCTACAACGCCTGGGCCGACGCCGCGACGGCGGCGCGGCCGCGTTTGGCGGCCATGCGCTGGGGGGCTGGGCGTTGACGCAGGCGCCGATCGCCGCCGTCGCCGATTCGCCACAGACTGTTGCCGCAAATACACAGTCGCGGCGCCGGCGGCGCCGTATAACTGACATGTTGCAGACAGGCCCCGACGCCATGGCTCAGTTCTCGGACTCGGCGAATCGCGACGCCGCGGCGGACGCCTCGCAGTTGCTCGCGCGCATTGGCTATGTCGCGCTCGCGCTCGCGACGCCGAGCGCGCTCGCCTTGTCCTCGCGCGCGATCTTCCTTCTGTTCCCGATTGGCGTCGCGCTGCTGCTGGTGGCGGCGGCGCTCGACCCGGCCGCCGGCCTGTTCGCGCGCCTGCGCTGGGTCTTCGCCGCGCCGGCCGGCTTGGCGCCGCTGGCGCTGGTGGCTTGGGCGGCGCTGTCGCTTTTGTGGTCGCCGTTTCCGTCCTCGGGCGCGCAATTGCTGCTCAAGCTCGTCGGCACCACGCTGGCGACGACGCTGGTCGTCGCCAGCGCGCGCGAGCACATCCGCGCCACCGATCTGTACTTGTTCCCGATCGGCGTCGCGCTGACCATGGCGACGATCTTCTGCGTCTGGCTCGCCGGGCGCCACGGGTCGGCGGTCGACGCCGGGCGCATCGAGGTCGGCGGCGTGGCGATAGCGGTCTTGCTTTATCCGGCGCTCGGCGGGCTCATCTCGCGCGGCCGCAACGGCTACGCGCGCGCGCTGACGATGCTGGCGCTCGCCTACGTCTTCGCCATCGGCTCGGCGGCGACGGCGGCGGCGCTGCTGGTCGGCTTCACCGTGCTCGGCTTCGCCATCGCCGACATCCGCCGCACCGCGCGCGAGCTGAGCTGGCTCAGCGCTGGCTTGACCGCGACCTTCCCGCTGGTGCTGGCGATCGCCTCCGCGGCGACGCGCTTCGCGGTCAACGCCAAGCTGACGGATCTGCCGCCACCCTATTCGACCCTCGCCGCCGCGACCAAGCTGGTCCTGCACGACAAGGCGCGGCTGATCACCGGCCACGGCCTCGACGCGGTCGCGCGCGGCCTCGAGGCGGGGTGGCTGCCGGCGGCGGCGCCGCGCTCGGCGGCGGTGGAGATCTGGTACGACCTCGGCGTCGTCGGCGCTCTCGCGGCGGCGGCGGCGATCTGGCTCGGCTTCCGCGCCGTCGGCGGCGTCGCGCCGCGGCTCGCCCCCTATCTCGCCGCCGCGCTCGCCTGCGACGTCACCTTCGCCTTCTTGTCCGAGAGCTTCGCCGACATGACCTGGGTGACGCTGCTGGCGATCAGCGCGGTGGCGGTCGGCGCGGCGGCGCGCAGCCAGTACCACACCACCCGCCCCTCGGCCGCGCATCTCGCCCAGCTCTAGGACGCCGTAGCTCGCGCGCGGCCCCCCTGCTTCGACCGGCTATGCGGGGGAGGGGACGCGCGGCGTCGACGAGGTCTCGGGAAGCGCTAGGCGGCGCGGCGCGCCGTCACGCCATCGCGCGCAGGACGCCGAGGCCGAATTGCGCGGCGAAGAACGCGCAATAGGCGCCGTTGCGCGCGATCAGCTCCTCGTGCGACCCGGATTCGACCACCCGGCCGTTCTCGATCACGAAGATGCGGTCCGCGCCGACGATGGTCTGCAGGCGATGGGCGACGACGACGGTGGTGCGCCCCTGCCTGAGGCCGTCGAGCGCATGCTGCACCACGCGCTCGGATTCCGAATCAAGCGCCGCGGTCGGCTCGTCAAGCAGCAGGATCGGCGCGTTCTTGAGGATGGCGCGGGCGATGGCGATGCGCTGGCGCTGGCCGCCCGACAGTTGCACGCCTTGCTCGCCGACGTTGGTGTCGTAGCCGTCGGCGAACTCGGTGATGAAGTCGTGGGCGTAGGCCTGGCGCGCCGCGGCGACGATCTCGTCGTCGGTCGCGCCGAGGCGGCCCAGCGCGATGTTCTCGCGGATCGAGCCGCGAAACAGGAACACGTCTTGGGAGACGAAGGCGATCTTGGCGCGCAGCGAGGCGAGGTCGACGGCGGAGACGTCTTGGCCGTCGATCAGGACACGGCCGCCGTCGAGCCGATAGAAGCGCTGGATCAGCCCGAGAATCGTCGACTTGCCGCCGCCTGACGGGCCCACCAGCGCCGTGGTGGCGCTCGGCTCGGCGACGAGATCGAGCCTGTCGATGACGTACTCGCCGGGGCGGTAGGCGAAGCGAGCGTTCTCGATCGTCACCCGGCCTTTCAACGTCGTCAGCGCCGGCGCGCCGTCGACCGGCGCGTCGTCCGGCGGGGCGTCGAGCACCTCGTAGATCATCCGCGTCCCGACCAGGCCGTTCTGCAGGTTGACGGAGAACGCCGCCAGGCGCTTGGCCGGCTCGTAGGCGAGCAGCAGCGCGCCGAGGAAGGAGACGAACGAGCCGACGTCGGCGTGCAGCACGCTGACCCGCCACGAGCCGTAGAAGATGGCGAAGCCGATCGCGAGGCCGGCGAGCGTGTCGGCGAGGAAGGTCGTCAGCCCCGCGCTCACCGCGATGCGGTTGGACGACCCCTGGACGCTGCGCACCGCGCGCCGCATGCGCTCGCGCATTTCCGGCTCAAGGTTGAACGCCTTGACGATGCGGACGCCGAGCACCGTCTCGCTCATCGTCTGCATGATCTGCGTCGAGCCGTGGAACGAGCGCCTGGCGAAATGCCTGACCTTATCGATGATGCGGCGGATCATCGCCACCATGATCGGCAGCGCGCAAGCGGCGCCGGCGGCGACCACCGGGTCCTGGTAGACCATCACCGCCGCCAAGCCGATGACGCTGAGGGCGTCGCGCGCGCCGCTCTGGACGACGAGCTGCAGCGTGTCGCGCACGCCGTTGGCGGCGAGCACCAGCCGGGCGACGAACTCGCTCGAGTGGCGGTCCTGGTAGAACATCACGCTGTGGTTGAGCAGGTGGTCGAACAACCGCCGCTGCGCGTCGGCGACGATGCGGTTGCCGATGCGCGACAGCAGCACCGTCGAGCCGAAGGTCGCCGCGCCGCGCAGCGCGAACAGTCCGGCCGCCTCGAACGCCATCAGGCGCATGTCGCCGAATCGCTCGGCGCTGACCATGCCGTTGAGCACCGGCTTGAGCAGCGCCGCGACGGCGGTGTTGGAGAGCGCGATCGCCGCGAGCGTGAGCGCGCTGGCGGCGTAGCCCCAAACGTGCGCGCGTCCGAAGTCGTGCAAAAGCCTGAAAAGCATTCGGCTCGCGCCGAGCTTGTCGATGGTGTCGGTCCGGTCGGGCATCGGCTGTTGCTATCGCGCCCGCGCGCAAAGGGAAAGCCGAAATTGTCGTCGGCCGGAGCCGCGCGGACGCCGTGGGCGCGCTAGCGGCCGCCCATCGGCCCGATCGGGCGCGTCAGACGTGGCCGCTTGTATTCGACCACCACCGCGCGCTTGCGGCCGGCGACCAGGGTCGAGCGCCCGCGCGACAACGAAGCCTGCTTGGCGGCGAGCGCCCTGACCTCGTCGACCGAGACGCCCATCAGCGACGCCGCGATCTCGGCGCGCTGCGCGACGTCGCCGGTTAGGCTTTCGGCGGCGATCAGCGCCTCCTCGATGGTCGGCGGATCCTGCCGAACCCGTCGCGCGCCCCATTTGGTCTGCCAGGTCGTGCTCATCGAGTCCTCAGGTATGATCGTTTCGCCCCAACGCAAGTCTCCTGCGCCGCGCGGCGCGAGAAAGTCATACTATTGAGCATATCAGACGTGGTGCAGTGCAGCAACTAAAACACTCGTCACCCCGCCGTCGGTCGCGAAGACGCCGCGCGGCCAGCGCTTCGACGGCGGGCGGCACGATCCATGCGACGACGCAGTCGCCACGAATGTCGGGGGAATTCGCATGTCCGCCAGCATCGAATCATCCGCCGCCGCGCCGGCGCCGACGCGGCCTTTCGCCGCAATGGTCGCCGAGACGCTCGACCGCGACGCGCGACGAAGAGCGATGGACGCCGCTTATCGCGCGCCCGAAACGCAGATCGCGCCGCCGCTCGTCGAGGCGGCGACGCTCTCCGCAGCGGAGGCCGCCGAGGCGCGCGGCCTCGCGCGCCGCCTGATCGAGACCTTGCGCGCGCGCCCGACTCCGGGCCTCATGCAGGGTTTGATGCGCGAATACGACCTCTCCAGTCAGGAGGGCGTCGCGCTGATGTGCCTCGCCGAGGCGATGCTGCGCATTCCCGACGGCGCGACGCGCGACGCGCTGATCGCCGACAAGATCGGCGGCGGCGGCTGGCGCGCCCACCTCGGCCGTTCGCCCTCGCCGTTCGTCAACGCCGCCACCTGGGGCCTGTTGATCACCGGCCAGCTCACCGGAACGGTCGACGACGCCGGCTTGAGCGCGACGCTGACCCACCTGATCGCGCGCTCCGGCGCGCCGATCATCCGCGCCGGCGTGGATGCCGCCATGCGGGTGTTCGGCGAGCAGTTCGTCTGCGGCGAGACGATCGAGGCGGCGCTCGCCAACGCGCGCCGGCTCGAAGCGCGTGGTTATCGCTATTCCTACGACATGCTCGGCGAGGCGGCGGTGACCGCCGAGGACGCCGAGCGCTATCTCGCGTCCTACGAGGCGGCGCTTCACGCCATTGGCGCGGCGTCGAACGGGCGCGGCGTCTTCGAAGGGCCGGGCCTGTCGGTGAAGCTCTCGGCGCTGCATCCGCGCTACGCGCGCGCGCAGCGCCGTCGGGCGATGGAGGAGCTCTACCCGCGCCTGAAGCGCCTCGCCCTCATGGCGCGCGAGGCGAACGTCGGCGTCGCCATCGACGCCGAGGAATCGGAGCGGCTCGACCTGTCGCTCGACCTGTTCGAGCGGCTCTGCCGCGATTCCGCGCTCGATGGCTGGAACGGCGTCGGACTGGTCGTCCAGGCCTACCAGAAGCGCGCCTATTTCGTCTGCGACTGGCTGATCGCGCTCGCGCGCGCGACCAAGCGGCGGATCATGACGCGCCTGGTCAAAGGCGCCTATTGGGACAGCGAGATCAAGCGCGCGCAGGTCGACGGGCTCGAAGGATTTCCCGTCTTCACGCGCAAGATCCACACCGACGTCTCCTACGTCGCCTGCGCGCGGCGGCTGCTCGCCGCGCCCGACGCGATCTTCCCCCAATTCGCCACTCACAACGCGCTGACGCTGGCGACCATCCACACGCTGGCGGGGCCGAACTATCACCCCGGGCAATACGAGTTCCAATGCCTGCACGGCATGGGCGAGCCGCTCTACAACCAGATCGTCGGCGCGGGCGGCGCGCGCCGGCCGTGCCGAGTCTACGCGCCGGTCGGCTCGCACGAGACGCTGCTGGCCTATCTGGTGCGCCGGCTGCT
>Ga0326727_10005810_pt1 | contig 34751 bp, 28 predicted proteins | sample MB2enrmetagenome_FD_207643 | JGI IMG/M metagenome (GOLD analysis project Ga0326727, IMG submission 207643) | Lab enriched peat soil microbial communities from McLean, Ithaca, NY, United States - MB29MY | ecosystem: Environmental > Terrestrial > Soil > Wetlands > Peat | place: USA: New York...
AGCCGTGCAATTCAACGTGGTGAAGGGGCCCAAGGGGTGGCAGGCTGCCGACGTGCAGCCGCTCTAAACCCACCGGCCGGATTCCGGCAGAATCTAGCAAACACAGGCGAGGGTTGGGAGAGATTCCAGCCCTCGTTTGCTTTTTGCGCATGCCAATTTCAGGCAGCGCTTGATTCTCACCGGCATGATGGTTTGATGGCCAGTGGCAGTGCATGGTTCACTCCAACCACAAGCAGTACGAGAGCGGCTCAATATCGGGCGGATATTCTGCATAGTATTCTATCGGAGATGAGCGACGACTCGAGAGACGCGAATGCAAATCGGAGCTTCATGCCTGCATGGTGGACGCCGCGTCTCGCAGGGCCGGTCATCGCGGCCGCTGTGGTTCGCCTGACGCTGCTGGCCGCCTCGCTTTCTCGAGTTGGGACCAGAGCCCTTATCTTCCCCGACACATGGAGTTATCTCGAACCAGGGCGCAACCTGCTTCTGCATGGCATTTTTTTCGCGGACGGCGTGCCTGACCTGATGCGCACGCCGGGTTATCCGCTCTTTTTTGCCATTACCAGCCTTGCCGGTCTGCCCGCGGCGTCTATAGCAAACGTGATTCTCTCGGTTTTCACTGTAATCATTGTTTGTAAGCTGGGGCAGGCTGTCTTCGACGATAGCCGCATCGCGCTCGGTGCAGCATGGATCTTCGCTTTGGAGCCGGTATCTGTTGCCAATTCCGTCCTCCTGTTATCGGATACGCTCTTCCTTGCACTCTATCTACTCAGTCTGGAACGATTGGCTGTGTTCTTGCGCACGCACCGTTTGCCGGCACTTGTGACGGCGGGAATGTGGCTTGCCGCCGCAACCTTTGTCCGTCCGGTCACTTATTACCTGCCGGTTGCGCTGGCTCTGGGCTTGTTTGTCGTTCTGGCGCACGTGCCGGGATTACGCTGGAAGGCGCCCATCGTGCTGTTGATGAGTGTGCTGCCATGGCTTGCTGCCTGGCAAATACGCAATTGGGTTGAAACGGGTTATAGCGGGTTTTCAAACGCCAGTGAGTATAACCTCTACTTTATTGAATCCGCCGATGTAATAGCCCGAGTGGAGCACCGTAACTTCATCGATGTGCGCAGGGAGTTAGGCTTTGCCGGAGGCGCCCTTCCCAGCGAGCAGGATTATCTCTCCGCGTCTTATCTGGCGCGGCATCCTGAGCAGACCGGATGGAGCCAGGCTCAGCGCCTGGCCTTTATGCACTCCGAGGCACTCCGAGTTATCCGAGCGCATGAGGGTATTTATCTGCATTCCTATCTCACATCCTTGTCTGGAATAACATTCAACCCTGGAGCTGGGGTCTATTTCAATCTGCTTAATCCGCAAGGCACCGGACTCATAGATCAGGTCATCGACTATAAGAGTCCGGTAAGCGGAGCGATAGCGCTGGCTAAGGCATATCCCTGGGTGGCGGCGGGAAAAGCAGCTTTTGTGGCCGTGCTGCTGGGAATGTACCTGCTTGCGGCACGGGGAGTTATTCGCGGTGGGATGCATAATACGTGTCTATGGTTGCTGATGGGAACGTCGCTTTACTTCTTTGCCGTCACGGCGGCGGTGATGGGACCTGAAGCACCTGCGCGTTTCCGGCTGCCGGTCATGCCTGTCGTGTGCATACTTGCGGCTGCTGGAGCACTGCGCGCAAAGACAATTGCGCGACAAGGATACAGGTAAACGACTTCATTCAAGAGAGGAATCTCCGTGACGGATAAGACGACGATCATCATCGGAGCAGGCCCGGCGGGATTGACGGCGGCCATCGAGTTGCAGCGTAACTCGGCAATCAGGCCCATCCTGGTCGAGGCCAGCCAGCAGGTTGGCGGCATCTCGCGCACCATCCGTTACAAGGGCAACCGCATGGATATCGGCGGCCATCGCTTCTTTTCCAAGTCAGACAGAGTGATGCGCTGGTGGCTGGACCTGATGCCGGTAGAGGCCGGCTCAAGCGCGGACGGCGAACTGCGCTATCAAGGACAACAGCGTGATCTGCCCGCGGCGATCCAGGCGCACGATCCTCAAACGGAGGATCTGGTTATGCTGGTTCGCCAGCGCAAGAGCCGCATCTATTTTCTGCGCCGATTCTTTGACTATCCCATCAGCCTGACCGCGGCTACCTTCAGAAATCTTGGCCTGGTTCGCACCTTTCGTTGCGGCGTCAGTTATCTGCGCTCGGCGCTACTGCCTCAGCGCGAGGAGCGCTCGCTGGAGGATTTCATCATCAACAGGTTTGGCAAACAGCTTTACCTGACGTTTTTCAAGTCGTATACGGAGAAGGTCTGGGGCGTGCCCTGCCATGAGATCAGCGCCGAATGGGGTGCGCAGCGCATCAAAGGCCTCTCGCTCAAGGGCGTAGTGATGCACTTCCTCAAGAAGACCTTTGTCCGGGGGCGCTCAGGAGACATTGCGCAAAAGAAGACGGAAACCTCGCTGATCGAAAAGTTTCTCTATCCCAAGCTCGGTCCCGGACAGCTTTGGGAACATGCGGCCGATTTAGTGCGCCAGGGAGGCGGCGAGATACACTTGGGGATTCAGATTGACCGCATCAACGTGGAGGGGAACAAGGTGGTTTCGGTCGAGGGCCGCAATAAGGCGGGGGAGCACGTGACTTATGCGGGAGATTACTTCTTATCCACCATGCCCATCCGCGATCTGGTGCGCGGTCTTTCCGCGCCAGTCCCTGCCGAAGTTATCGAGGTTGCCGAGGGCCTGATGTATCGCGATTTCATCACCGTGGGCCTGCTCGCCAGCAAGCTGGCTGTCACGGAAAAGAACGGTACGCTGCTCAAAGATAACTGGATTTACATTCAGGAGCCCGACGTGATGGTCGGGCGCTTGCAGATCTTCAATAACTGGAGTCCCTGGCTGGTCAACACTCCCGGCAAGGTTTGGATTGGCCTGGAATATTTCTGCAATGACACCGACTCGCTGTGGAAGCTCTCCGATGGAGAGATGGCCCGGTTTGCAATCGGCGAAGTGGCGAAGATTGGAATTCTGAAGACGGAAGATGTTGAAGACTCACACGTCGTCCGCGTTCCCAAGACTTATCCCGCCTACTTTGGCAGTTATGACCGCTTCGATGTTATCCGCAGTTATTTGGACGGCTTTGAGAATCTCTTCCTGGTGGGCCGCAACGGCATGCATAAATACAACAACCAGGACCACTCCATGCTGACCGCCATGACCGCAGTGGAAAACATCGTCAACGGAGTTACAACCAAGGACAATATCTGGGCCATCAACACCGAGATGGAATATCACGAGGAGAAGGCGGAGCAGTAACTTAGTTCAGCCGCCAGAATGCCGCGTTCAGCACGGAAGCAAAACTGACCCAGGCCCAATAGGGCGCCATGAGCCATGCTGCTGCCGGTGAGACCCTGCAGAAGACCAGCGTGGTGGCTCCGATAGCCGCCCACAGCGCCACCACCTCGACCAGCGCGGCCCCGATCGCGTGTTGGCGGAAGAAGATCAACGACCATGCAAAGTTCAGAATTAGCTGGACGAGAAACAGGGCCAATCCCAAAGTGCGCAGCGGCGAGGAGGGCGACTCCCACACCTGCCACGCCGCTACGGCCATCATCGCGTAAAGCAAGGTCCAGACCGGCCCAAAGACCCAGTTTGGCGGAGCGATCGACGGCCTCACCAGCGTCCGGTACCATCCCGGAACCTCGCTTGCAGTCCACGAGCCGCTCACGCCCGCTACCATAAAACAAATTCCTATCCAGCAAATCAGAGAAATCCAGCGCATCTCAGCCTTCCTTGTCCCTCAGGAGAATGGATTCCGCTTGAGAGACAAAGACGCGGCAAAATTCCAGCTATCGTCGGACCCGCCTTCGCGCGCGCAGCCCTCCTCGACTTGAAGCGCCCGCGGCAACTATCCTGTACTGTTGCAGGGCATTCATTCATGCCCATCAGAAAACAGGACTCCAACCACCATGAGCAAACAGACCATCGCCGTACATCTGCCCGACGGGGCCGTTCGTGAAGTGCCCGCCGGAACGACGCCTCTGGAGATTGCCAACTCGATTTCACCGCGTCTGGCTGCGGCCTCCGTGGCTGCGCGCCTGACCCCTGTTGGCGCTGCGGTTAAGCAAAGCGCTGCCGTTGACGAGAACGCCTCGGAGGCGGCCATGTATGCCGCCGAAGATGCGGCCGGCCCGTACCTGGTGGACCTGAGCACGCCGCTGATGGCCGACACCGGCCTGGAGTTGATGAAGGAGAACGATCCCGAGGCAATCAAGGTGCTGCGCCACTCCGCCGCGCATGTGCTGGCTACGGCGGTGCTGGAGCTGTTTCCCGAGACCAAGCTGGGCCACGGTCCGGCCACTGATTCAGGTTTCTTCTACGATTTTCATCGCGAAAAGCCCTTTGTCCCCGAGGATCTGGCGCGGATCGAGGCGAAGATGGCCGAGGTGATTGCGCGCGACGAGCCTTTCAGGCGTGAATCTGCTCCAAGAGAAAAGGCGCTGGAAGAATTTGCGCGCGACGGCGACTTCATGAAGACCCACTTCGTAACCAAATTCACCGCGCCCGGCGACCAGGTCAGCTTTTACCGCAACGGCAAGTTCGTGGATTTTTGCCGCGGACCGCACGTGCCCTCGACCGGTCGCGTCAAGGCCGTCAAAATTACCAATTTGGCCGGCGCCTACTGGCTGGGCGACGAGAAGAATCCGCAGTTGCAGCGCATCTATGGCACCGCGTTCTTCTCGCAGAAGGCCATGGACGAACACTTTGCACGCCTGGAAGAAGCGGCCAAGCGCGACCATCGCCTGCTGGGCAAGCAGTTGGACCTGTTCAGCATTCAGGAGCTGGCCGGCGCGGGACTCATCTTCTGGCATCCGAAGGGCGGCATCGTGCGCAAGGTGATGGAAGACTGGATGCGCGAGGAATGTTTGCGGCGCGGTTACTCGCTGGTCTTCACGCCTCACGTCATGCGCCGCGAGCTGTGGAAGATCAGCGGCCATGAGGGTTTTTACGCGGGCAACATGTACACACCGATGGAGCTGGATGACGCCGAATATCGGCTGAAGCCGATGAACTGCCCAGGGCACATCCTGATTTACAAAAACTCGCCGCGCAGCTATCGCGACCTGCCCGTGCGCCTGGCCGAGCTGGGCAACGTTTACCGCTACGAGCGCTCCGGCACCATGCACGGCCTGCTGCGCGTGCGCGGCTTTACGCAGGACGATGCGCACATCTTCTGCACCCCCGGCCAGATCGAAGATGAGGTGGTGGCCTGCATCGATTTTGCCGAGGCGGTGCTGAAGACCTTCGGCTTTCACGAGTTTATCGTCGAGCTATCCACCTGGGACCCCAACGACCGCGCCCACTACGCCGGCTCCGATGAGAACTGGAACCTGGCTGTCGGCTCCTTGCAGCGCGCTCTCGATCGCAAGGGTATAGCCTATAAAACGATCTCCGGCGAGGCTGCATTCTACGGCCCCAAAATCGACATCAAACTGGTGGACGTGCTCGGCCGCCTGTGGCAACTCTCCACGGTGCAGTTCGACTTCAACCTGCCCGCGCGCTTCGAGTTGGAGTACGTGGGCGAGGACGGCGAGCGCCATCAGCCGGTCATGGTTCACCGTGCCCTTTTCGGCTCCGTCGAGCGCTTCTTCGGCGTGCTCATCGAACACTACGCCGGTGCCTTCCCGCTGTGGCTCGCGCCGGTGCAGATCGGCTTGGTGCCCATCAGCGAGCGGCACCACGCCTACGCGCAGAAGGTGGAGGCCGAGTTGAAGGCTGCGGGCCTGCGCGTTGAGACCGACGTCCGCAACGAGAAGATGAACGGCAAGATTCGCGACTTCGCCAACCAGAAGACGCCCTACATTCTCGTCTTCGGCGACAAGGAACAAGAGGCCAACTCAGTCAGCGTCCGCACCCGTGGCAAAGGCGACCAGGGCTCCGTGCCGCTGGCGGAGTTCATCGTTAAAGCAAAGGCGCTGGTGGAAAAGCAATCGACGGAGCTGTGACCCGTCACTTATGACCCGTTGGGCGATCCGGCAAATTGGGATGAACCTGGAGCCGGAATAGGCCGAGTGTGCCGGCTCAGTTCCCCGGTTCTTTTAGAAAGATCTCAACATAGTCCAGGTAGTTCTGGGCGTACTCGAGGATTTTGGCGTGGTCGGCTTCGCTGAGTTCGCGGCGAAGCTTGGCGGGGATGCCGGCCCAAAGCGTGCGCGCAGGGACTTCGGTTCCCTCGGGAACCACGGCGCCTGCGGCGATGAGTGAACCCTCGCCGATGCGGCAGCCATTCAAAACCCTGGCCCCGATGCCGATAAGAACTGTATCCTCGACCACGCATCCGTGCACCGTGGCGTTGTGGCCGATGGTGACCCAGTCACCCACAATCACAGGATAAAGATTGCGCTGGCCATGGAGAACGGCGCAATCCTGGACGTTGGAGCATGAGCCGACGCGAATGGAGTGGACGTCGCCGCGCAGAACGGCGTTCATCCACACCGAGGAGCGCTCGCCGAGGATTACGTCGCCGATAAGCTGGGCGGAAGGGTCAACGTAGCAACTGGCGGGGATCTGTGGCAGCCGCCCCTGAAAGCTGCGGATCATGTTGTCAAAACCTCATGGTCAAGTCTAAGTTATTATGCACTCTGTGGAGGATGCATGCAGGCCCGCCCGGACGCCGGATCAGTCAACCTGGGCCAAAAAGCTGTTCTCTATCGGCAATCGCTGGGTGTGGATGGCAATTTAGTGCCATTTCACGACATTCCAGGAGAATTTACCAGGAATGGTCTCTTCACTTGACCTGCATCCCATTGTTTCCAGTATCATAGTAGATGCCAGATGGCGGGTTTGGAGGTGGGATTTTTTGGCGGAGGTTCGTGTTCAAGAAGGCGAACCGCTGGAAAATGCGCTGCGCCGGTTTAAGCGGAAGGTACAGCAGGAGGACATCATCAAGGAAGTCAAGCGTCACTCCTACTACCTGAAGCCCGGCGAAAAGAAACGCGTAAAGGCGGCTTTAGCGCGCAAGCGGAATCGCAAGAAGGCTCGTAAAGAGGCTGACTAGCTTCAAAACCATCGTGACACGCGCCGCCCCGGCGACTCCCGCATTGAAATGCGGACAGGAAACCAGAAACCCAAGGCAAGGCCGGGGTGGTCTGTCGCGAATCTTTCAGTTAACTCCAACTCTCTGCGCGCACGATACGTGGGGATTCATTCAGGTCTATCCGGCTCTGCCGGGCTGATATTCTATTTGCCGCTATATTTGTTGCGGCCCGGGCCCTGGTTGTTATCAAAGCACGAAGCAGGGAAACGGGACCGGCAAGCTGATTGCGTTCATGGCCGATTTCAGAGAATTTCCCTTCTTTGGGGAAGCCGGCCATGGAATTTACCGACAGAGTATTGACGTGCAGCGACTGCGGCGCGGAGTTTGTTTTTACCGCGGGCGAGCAGCTATTCTTCCACGACAAGCAGTTCAAAAACGAGCCCCGGCACTGCAAGCAGTGCAAGGCGAAGCGCGTCCGCGGGGGCTCCAGAGTGCGTTCGGAAACCCGGACCAACTGCTCGAACTGTGGCACGGAGACGACGGTTCCCTTCAAGCCCACCCAGGGCAGGCCGGTGTTGTGCCGCTCCTGCTATAAGCAGCAGGCGCCGTTACAGGGGACCACTCCCGCTTCGCAGTGAAGCCCCGAGCTGCCTTTGGAGCCGCAACGCCCGGAAGAGGAATAAGGCGGCATCTTCAGGACGTGCTGCTGTTAACTGGCGCGCGCTACTTCAGCTAACCGTCGAGATGCGCGCGAAAGATCAGAATTCCGATGTATCGGTCCATCCAGGCAGCTTTTTCGGGCTCTATCTTGCGAAATTCCTCCGTGACGGCAGGCTCGTCAACCGCCTCAATGCGCAAAGCGGCCGCCGCGATGGCGTTGGCGTAGTCCGAAACGCGCGGCATGGCATGTTCAAGCAGTAGATCTTCCTTCCATGGCGATGGATAGCGATAGGGAGCAATCTTCTGGTAAGAGTAGCCATGGCCCCAGCCCTCGATCTCGTTCTTCAGAATCGCAAAACGGAAGGGATGCGGCACTGAAATTACCAGGTCTCCGCCGGGAGCTAGAAAATTGCGGAGCGTTCGCACCGTTTCCGTCAGGCTGACTGCGTACATCAGCGCCTGAAAGCAGACGACGAGGTCGAACTGCCGCGCAGCCACTGCCGGCAACATCGGCAGATTCTCAAAATCGCCGATCGCTAAGAGGAGGTTAGGGCAGGCTGCGTGGTAATTCCAGTTTTCCGCGAAGCCTTCACGGGGATCAATACCAATCACGGACGCGGCGCCGTGCTCGGCGAAAAATCGCGCCTTGTCACCCGTGCCGCAACCTGCATCCAACACACGCTTGCCCGTAAATGTGCCGCACATCCTGAGCTGAGCCGGCCACTCGACGAGTTGATCGGCAGAGAATTGCCGGGAAGCCGCATAGACCTGTGCTAACGAGTTCCAAGGCTGCGAGGCGTGCGTTTGGGGACGTTTGTCGTTCATGAATCAAGTTTAGTGCGGGCAAGGGCGGAAGAGTTGAGGAGTTTCTTTCCCCTATACTGATGCGAGGAGCACTGGCACACCCGGGCGCAGGAGTTGGCAGGAGAGAAGTAACATGGTGCAGACTCGGATCAAGCCTTACTTTCAGGAAGTTGCCGAGAAGGCGCGGCGCCGGGAGCAGCAGCGGGTTTTCCGGCGCAACCAGGCCATTGGGCTGGTGCTGGTAGCCCTGGTGATCCTGATCTTCTGGCTGCTGCGCACCAATCCCAGGTGGATCTTTCCGCCGGGATGGTGGCGGCCGTGACTCCTTCGCGGACGACTGCTTCGAGCAGCCCTTTGGACGAGAGTCAAGCGCCTATGGCCATTCTCTTGCTTGGGCCGACGGGCAGTGGCAAGACGGCACTTTCGCTTGCGCTTGGCGAGTGCTTCGGCGGCGAGATCGTCAGTTGCGACTCGGTGGCCGTCTATCGCGGCATGGACCTGGGCACGGCCAAACCCACAAAAGAAGAGCGGGCGCGGCTGCCCCATCATCTCATCGACGTGGCTGATCCAGATCAGCCTTTTACCGCGGGCGAGTACAGCCGGCAGGCGCGGGTGGCTTTGCGGGAGATTGCCGGACGGGGTCGTCTGCCCATTGTGACCGGCGGAACCGGCCTCTACCTGCGCGCGCTCACCGAGGGGCTCTTTGCCGGGCCAGAACGGCACGAGGAGTTGCGGCTTCGACTACAACGCAGCCGGCAACTACACGGAAATACCTGGCTGCACCGGCTGCTCCGCCGGCTCGACCCTGCCTCAGCCGCGCGCATCCACTCCAACGACGCGGCCAAGCTGATTCGCGCCATCGAGGTCTGTCTGGCGGCGCGTAAGCCGCTTTCTGAAGTGCTGGCCCGCAACCCGCTCACCGGCTTCCGGCTGCTGCGCATCGGGCTCAACCCGCCGCGCCAGGCGCTTCCGCCCCGCGAAGGCCTTTACGAACGGCTCAACCGCCGCTGCGCCGAAATGTTCGAGGCTGGTATCGTCGAGGAGACCTGTAGCCTGCTTGAACGCTATGGGCCGGTGAAGGCGCTGGATTCACTGGGTTACCGGCAGGCACTGGCTGTCCTGGCAGGGACTCTGAGTGTTGAGGAGGCGGTTGAAGCCGCCCAGCAGGGCCATCGCAACTACGCCAAGCGGCAGATGACCTGGTTCCGGCGCGAGCCGGATGTGCATTGGCTCGCGGGTTTCGGCGACGAGCCGGAGGTGCTGCGCGTGGCAATCGAACTGGTTAAGGATCGACTTGTGCCAGGTCTTACGGGATAGTGCCTCCTCTAATCCCCTTATTGCCATGCAACACCGGAGCACCCTCGGGTGGCGTCATATCCACGATCTTATAATCCTGCGGGACCTCAAAGAACTCCTGCGCCGGTTCCTCCCGCTTGATGTCGGAGAGTGTAATGGTCTGTTCGCCCGTGCGCGGGTCGGAGTGACGCAACAATAGATTCAGGTGCAAATCCTCTGAGTACCAGTACTCGTCCACTACCGTCAGGTCCGCGCCTGTCCCGTTCGCCTGGGCCGGGATGGTCACTGTGCGACGCGTGCCCTTGACTTCAATGTTATCGATAGTGCTGATGCCCAGATCCTCCACTTTGACAAAAGGGTTGGCGGGGTTTGAAGGGTTATTGACCTGACGCGGTTCGGGCCGCAACTGCCGGCGCGCTATATGTGTAGCAGGTTCATAAACGGTTTGTACGCCGGTCTGCGGATCGTAAAGGTGAACCTCAACCAAGGGAGGCATTCCTTGGAAAGTCTCCGGCACTCTCATACGCATCTCACCGTGGGTGCGTCCCCGAAAATCGCGGCCGATCAAATTAATGTTTCGTGTGGTTGCTGTCGTGCCATCGGGCATGAGTAGCTTGTTTTCGATGAGTGCCGTTGCGGAAAAGGGTACACCAGTGACTGGAGGCACAACGATTGTGCCCATGCGAATGGATAAGGGATGAAATAGAGGATTGGCGTCGTTGCTGATTTCCTGAGCGGGTAGAACTGCAACGCCAGACATCAGCAATGTTGCGGCCAAGAGGAGATTGCGCTTCATGAGAGCCTCCACGCTAGCGCCGACAGATTACCACAAATCGGCATCGCAAACCATGAAAACGTGGCTGCCATTTAAACTATGCAGAGGTAGGCGGCGCTCTCAGATGAAGCGCCCCGGAATGGAGTTTTTCGTGGAAAAAGCCTTGGCAGAGACGATCTACGACGTGGCGATCATTGGCGGCGGTCCGGCCGGCTACACGGCGGCCATTCGCGCGGCGGAGTATGGGCTGAAAGTCGCGCTGATCGAAGAGTCCGACAAGCTGGGCGGCACCTGCCTGCACGTAGGCTGCATCCCCACCAAGGCGTTGCTCTTCAACGGCGAGATCTGGGACCACATGCAGCACGCCGCCGAGTTTGGCATCGAGGGAATCGGCGCGCCCACGCTCAACTGGGCTGCGGTGCTTGAGCGCAAAAACGCCATCATCGCCAAGCACGTCAAGGGCCTCGACTTCCTGATGAAGAAGCACAAGATTGCGCGCCTCGAGGGCCATGGGCGCCTCGCCGGCCCCACACAAACAGGCATTCATACAGTCGAGGTCATGACGGCCAGCGGTGAAGTGAGCCAGCTCAAAGCGAGAAACGTCATCCTGGCCACCGGTTCCGAGGCCAAGATGCTGCCCGGCCTCGCGCCCGACGACCGCATCCTCACCAACATCGAAATCCTGGCCATGGAGCAGGTTCCCAAGTCGCTCATCGTCATCGGCGCGGGCGCGGTGGGCATGGAGTTCGCCTCCATCTTCCGTACCTTCGGGACCGAAGTCACGATTGTCGAGTTTCTGCCGCGCGTGGTTCCGGTGGAGGATGAAGAGGTTTCTAAAGAGATCACGCGCCTCTTCAAAAAGCGCGGCATCGACGTGAACACCGGCGCTAAAGTTGAGAAGGTCGAAAAGACCAAAACCGGCGTGAAGGTCACCTTCATCGATGCCAACGGCAATCCTCAAATCAAGGAAGCCGAAAAAGTGTTGGTGGCTGTGGGCCGGGCCGGGCGTACCAGCGATATTGGCCTGGAGAAGACGCTCATCGAGCTCGACCGCGGGCTGGTCAAAGTCAACGAAGCCCAGGAGACGGCCGAGCCGGGCATCTTTGCCATCGGCGACATCGTGGCCGGGCTGCCTCAACTGGCGCATGTGGGCGCGATGAGCGGCATGATCGCAGCGGCCAAAATCGCCGGCCGCCATTTCCGCCCCGTGCGCCGCGACCGCATCCCCGGATGCACCTACACCGAGCCGCAGATCGGCTCCGTCGGCCTGACCGAGGCGCAGGCTAAGGAAAATGGCTACGAGGTGAAGGTGGGCAAGTTTCCCTTTGCGGGCAACTCCAAGGCCACCATCCTGGGCAGTCACGACGGCTTCGTGAAGGTTATCGCCGACGCCAAGTACGGCGAGATTCTGGGCATCCACATCCTCGGCCCCCAGGCCACGGAGCTGATCGCCGAGGCGGTCGCCGTGCTGGAGCTGGAAGGCACGGTCGAGGAGCTGCTCTTCACCATCCACGCCCATCCCACTCTGGCCGAGTCCCTGCTGGACGCCTACGGGGCCGTGGAGGGAATGGCGATCAACGCGTGAGGCCGCAGTCTATGGCCTTTTGCTCTACTGCCCAAAGCCATCCGGACCTTGCCTCATGGATCTTCGCCAGAAGCCGCTTGCAATTTGAATCTGCGGAATCTGGCGAAAAAACGGCCATTTTGGGGTTAAATCGGCACTTTTTGGGGCTAAAAAGGGGCAAAATCGGGGGTTTGCAGTTACTGATTCGTCAACAGGGCAAAAATCCAAGCTGTTTATTTCGTGCAAGTTACGAGCCGTGGACGGGTCGAAAAATGATTTCCACAGGGAGGGGGGTGGGGGTCAGCGGATTTTGGGGGAAGAATAGGCGAAAAGAGCCGGAAAAAAGGGACCAGGGAACAGGGAATAAAAAGTACCCGACCTCTGGACCTTGTTCATGCTTTAATTGTGCGCCGTAACGGGGAAATAATCTGCAAGCACCTTTCGACTTCGCTCAAGGCAGGCTCTCCACCCCACAGACGAAGACCTGTCTGTGGGGACCCCGGCTCTGCGGTGCGGCCAGAGGCTCGCTTATCGCTCGCATGGGAGTACGTTGCCTCCAAGGTCCGAGAAGCCGGAGCTGGGGCACTTGCGGGAGTGCTCTCAATTATCTTGACTGGGACGCGAAAACAGCATACACTGTAAATACAGTAGATGCTCCGGGACAGAAGCCAATTCCATGGCTTATATTTGGGAGCATCTATGAACGAGCAACTGCTGATTTTTGACTGGGACGAGGCCAACCAGCGGCATTTGGCCCGACACAAAGTGACTCCGCAAGAGGCCGAGGAAGTTGTTCTTGGAGACCCCCTCGACATCGAACTGCAAACTGCGGAGGGTAGCGGCGGAGAAGAGCGGATATTACACGTCGGGGAAACTCGCAAAGGACGGATTTTGGAGCTTGTGTCAACGTGGCGTGGTGGAAAAGCTCGAATCCTCTCCGCGTGGGATGCACCTCGGCAATCCAAGCTGGACTATCTGGCCGAGATGAGGCGGCGTTATGGAAGCATTGACGATTCCGAAGTTTGAGAACGAAACCGACGAAGCAAATTGGCTCTATGAGAACCGCGAGGCGTTGTCGGCAGCGTTTCATGAGGCAGTGCAGGAGGGGCGTGTCCGTCAAGGCACGCTGAAGCAGCGCGGGGTCACGCCTCCAACCACCATCCGCCTTGCCCCGGAGGATATATCTCGCGCGCGTACGCTGGCCGAGCGCCGCGGCCTCCGCTACCAGACTTACTTGAAGATGCTGATTCACGAGGGGCTGGAGCGCGAGGAGCGGATGGCGAGCTAGGGTGTTACCTCATCTTCCTTGTGAGCAGACCTTCTTTCAGGTGCTAACGTCTCAAGAGAAATTGCGGCCTCCTTGTGCAGCCAATCGTTGAAGCCTATGAATTCCCTGCCAATTTTCACTGCTAATTCGCCTCTTTCTAATAAATACGCCTCTATTGCACGATCCCTATCCTTGTCGGTCAAATAAGGGTTAGGGGATTGCAAACGTTGAGATCGCTCAAATGATGCATCTATTTTTTCGGCGTCAAGGTCAACGTCACGAAGGAACGAATAGAACCGTTCGCTTTTAACCTCGTCTCCCAAAAAATCACTCAAAAAAACACATTTCTCCGCCGATACTTCAAGTTCCTGAATCGCTAGCTTTAAGCCCTCGCGAATTCGCTGCGCTCTAATCTCCGAATTCTCAGAACCGAACGACACGATCCTCCGTATGTGTACTGCTGCCTTCAGCAGTTCTTGCCATTCCGCCATTTTTTTGTCGAGAATCCACTGCTTTCGATCCTTCTCGCCTTGCCAATGGAACACTCTCCAGGCTATGTAAATGCTTACCACTCCTGACAAGAGCGGACCGATCCAGGGCGCAAGTGCGCTAATCCACCATTTCCATTCAGGTGTTGGTGCGTCCTGTACACACTTCACAAAGCACTGTGATAAGGCTACTTGGTCTACGAAAAGAGCGGCGATTGAGGCAACATGGAGGATCATGGCTCTCACCTTGTATCCTAAATAATGACACAGGTTATCACCATGAGCCAGACCCTGAAAGCCGTTCGCGGCACCCGCGACCTGTTGCCGCCGGAGACCGCGCTTTGGAACCGCATCGAAGCCACCGCGCGGGATGTTTTTGCGCGCTACAACTTCGGCGAGATTCGCACCCCTGTCTTCGAGGAGACGGCGCTGTTTGCCCGCGGCGTGGGCGAGGAGACCGACATCGTCTCCAAGGAGATGTACACCTGGGAGGACCGCGCTCGCGCGCAGTCGGAGAAGACTCAGTCGCTGACTCTGCGCCCGGAGAACACCGCCGGGGTGGTGCGCGCGGCCATCGAGCACAATCTCTTCGAGAGCGGACAGTTGCAGAAGCTCTACTACATCGGCCCGCAGTTTCGCCGCGAGCGGCCGCAGAAGGGACGCTACCGGCAGTTCTCGCAGATCGGCGCGGAGGTTATCGGGCCGCCGTCGTCGGGCAGCGAATCGCCGCTGCGTGACGCCGAAATCCTGGAGATGCTGGCCACGCTGCTGGACGAGCTGGGCATTACCGGCTGGATGCTGGAGTTGAATTCGGTTGGGTCCTCCGCGGACCGCGAACGTTACAACCAGGCGCTTCGAGCAGCTCTCGTTCCCGTGGTTTCGCAGATGTGCGGGGACTGCCAACGCCGCGCCGTCACCAATCCGCTGCGCGTGCTGGACTGCAAGATTCCCGCCGACCAGCCCATCATCGAGACGCTGCCGGTGATCGCCGACTCGCTGGACGAGGCCTCCCGCACCCACTTTGCCGCGGTCACGGCGGCTCTGGACGCGGCGGGCGTGCCCTACACGCTGAATCATCGCCTCGTTCGCGGCCTGGATTACTACACCCGCACAACATTCGAGTTCACGCACGGAGGTTTGGGCGCACAGAACGCCCTACTCGGCGGAGGACGCTATGACGGCCTAAGCGAGATGCTGGGCGGACCCCGCGCGCCGGGCATCGGCTTCGCCATAGGCGAGGACCGGCTGGTTTTAACCTTGCTCACGGCTCTCAACCAAGACTCCGCCGCACAACATGTGGACGCATTTATCGCCCCGCTGGGCGAGAGCCTCAACGCCGCCGCCCTGGTCCTGGCCCGCGAATTGCGCCACCAGGGGCTGTGGATCGAGCTGGGCGAGGGCAGCTTCAGATTGAAAAAATCCTTTGAAGCGGCCGACAAAATTGCACGCCACATCATCATTCTTGGCGAAGATGAGCTGAAATCCGGTATTCTTACGGTGAAGAACTTCTCCACAGGCATACAGACCAAGGTTCCTCGCGGGGAACTGGCGGTTTTTCTTTCTAACTGAACGGGGCAGGTTGAGGTTCGTGGTTTCCCACCCTAGCCGCAAAAACGAAAACGCGGCGAGGGTGGGGCACCCAATCATTTTCAAGATCAGCAAGCAAGTAAAGGACACGAGTAGTGCTGGATTTTCTGGGAAATCTCGAACGGACGCATTATTGCGGCGAACTGCGCTCAGCCCACGCCGGGCAGACTGTCGTGCTCATGGGTTGGGTCAACCGGCGGCGCGATCACGGCAACCTGATCTTTCTTGACTTGAGAGACCGCACCGGCATCAGCCAGATCGTGCTGGACAAAGAACTGACGCCCGACGGCCACGCTAAGGGCGAGCAGGTCCGCCCGGAGTACGTGGTCGCCGCCGTGGGCAAGGTGCGCCTGCGCGATAAAGATTCGATTAACCCCAAGATGGAGACCGGCGAGATTGAGATTGAAGCCACGCAGCTGCTCGTTTTGAACGACACGCGGCTGGCGCCGTTTTCGCCTTCGGAAGAAGCCATCCAGAACGAAGAGGTGCGCCTCAAGTACCGCTACGTGGACCTGCGCCGCCCGGAGATGCAGCGCAATTTTAGACTGCGCCACGACATCACGCTGGCCATTCGCGACAATCTCAGCCAGCAGGGCTTTCTGGAGATTGAAACACCTATCCTCACCAAGTCGACGCCCGAGGGCGCGCGCGATTTTCTGGTGCCCAGCCGCGTGCATCCCGGCGAGTTTTACGCGCTGCCGCAGTCTCCGCAGATCTTCAAGCAAATCCTCATGATCTCCGGCTTCGACAAGTACTTCCAGATCGCCCGCTGCTTCCGCGACGAGGACTTGAGAGCCGACCGCCAGCTTGAATTCACGCAGGTCGATCTGGAGATGAGTTTCCCGCGCCAGGAGACGGTCTTTGCCGTGGTCGAGCAGTTTATGGCGGCGGCCTTTGCCGCGGCCGGCGTCACCTTGCCCACGCCCTTCCCCATCATTACCTACGACGAATCAATGCGGCGATTCGGCAGCGACAAGCCTGACCCGCGCCTGCCCGGACTCACCGACGTGCGCCCGGCCTTCACGGATGAGGCCCTGGCCACGCTGCAAATCGATCCGGCGCTGCCCGTGGTGGCGTTGCGCATTCCCAACGTGGGCGAGCTGAGCCGCAAGGAGCGCGAGGACAACCATCCGATTTTCGACCTGAAGAAGGGCGCCAAGTTCATCGACGATTTCAAGCGCCTGGCTAAGAGTTTTCCCGAGGCCGCCATGAAAGTGCGCGAGTTAGTGGGTGCGGCCGAGGCCGACTTCGTCATCATCGTGGCCGGCGATCCGGCTCACCCTGTCAAGGCCAGCGATACGAAGTTTGCAGGCCGCCTGAGCGAGCGCGAGATCAATGTCTTCTCCGCCGCCGGCAACTTCCGCACCGAGCTGGCAAAAAAATATGCAGAGCGCCACGGAGCATTTGCTGTCACGGAGAAAACCGTTCAAGAGGCGAACGCGCGTACCGGCGGAAAGTGCGTTGATGGCGCGGCGGCTTTCAAGCCCATCTGGGTCACGGACTTTCCCATGTTCGAGTACGACTTGGCAACCGCTAAATGGATGCCGGCGCACCATCCTTTTACCGCGCCCTTCGAAGCCGACATGAAGAACCTGGTCGCCGACCCGGCCAGCGTGCGCGCCAACTGTTATGACCTGGCGATGAATGGCATGGAACTCGGCTCGGGCTCCATCCGTATTCATAGAAAAGATGTCCAGCAGCAGATCTTCCAGTCGTTGGGAATCTCCGATGAAGAAGCGCGCGCGCGCTTTGGCTTTTTCCTCGACGCGCTGGAGTATGGTACGCCGCCCCATGGCGGCATCGCGCTCGGCCTGGACCGCATCGTCATGCTGCTGGCAGGCGCGCCCAGCCTGCGCGAAGTGATCGCCTTCCCCAAGACCGCTAAGGCAGTCGACCTGATGGTGGATGCGCCCACCACGGCCACCGAGCAGCAGTTGAAGGAACTGCACATTCGCGTGGCGCTCAAGAGCTAGCGATCTTCGGCCGCACATGAAAATGAAAGACCCGGACTGGAGAGTCCGGGCCTTTTCTTGTTGAGAGTGGGTGTGCGTCGCTGCCGTTACTTTTCGGTCACCAAGGCGTTGATCAACCCGGTTCCGTTGGGGCTGCCCCAGCCGGTCACCAGATCGTAGCCGGTCACAGCCGAGTAGCTTCCCGACTTTCCGCTGGTGATGTCGTGGAAGTCCGTGCCGTAACTGGAACTGACGCCAAACGCGTAGAGATAGGGGTTGATGAAACCGAGAGGCTTGTAGCCGTCGGCCACCAGTTGTTGATTGACCAGGGCCATGTAGCCGGCCCACATGGGAGCGGCAAAGCTGGTGCCGCCAAATATGTTGGCCTGGCAAGCGACCTGGTCGGAGCAGGTGTAGAAGGTGAAGTTGGCATTGGCCGAGACATCCGGGCCGTTGCGATAGGTGGTCGAGCCCTTGTTGCTGGAGTTGATCACGCCGGTGAGCTTTTGCCATGCAGGAATCACGATCTTGTCCGGCGAGATGCCGCCGCCCGAATCCGCCCAGGCGGTTTCCGATTTCCAGGCGCCGCTTGCGCTGGCGGTGATCAGGTCCGTGCCACCGACAGAAACGACATTGGCGTCGTCTGCCGGCCACGCCTCGTTTCTCGACGACCAGGTGGAGCTGTCGCCCGAGGCTGCAAAGAAGTTCTGGCCCTGGGCAGCCATCTTCTGGAAGTAGGGATCAAGCGTGGTTGGATCGGCCGGCGTCCAGCCCCACGAACAGCCGATAGTGGTGGGCAGCGGGTTGTGGGTGGTCATGGCGCTGATGATGGCCGTGTCGGTTGAGCCGACATACATCACCAGGCTGGCCAACCCGGGAGCCATGCCGATGGCCTGGGTCATGTCCAGGGTCTGTTCGGTGTCATCACATCCCCTGGTGCATCCGTACTCGGAGGAACTGTATCTCTGGCAGGTGCAGCTTGTGCTGGTCCCATCCACAGAGAGCAGTGTGATGGGCACCTTGTTGGTTTGCCCGATGTTTTTGAAATAGGTGTTCAAGTCGGCCAGGTCGGTGCCAAGATACTCGAACAATCCGAGGTTCTGGCCGGCGCCGGTCAGAGCCGTTCCGCCGTAGTAGGCCGCGCGCATGTCGCTGCCCAAAAACGAAGCCGAAGGGCCGCTTCCGGTGGTGGCATGGGTCACAGCCTCCTTCGCATCAATGCCATGGGCCGCCGCATAGTCGTACCTATTGACCAGCATGGGCTTCGGAATCGAGTAATTATCTAAACCGGAGATGTGCCACATCTGGAAGGGCAGGTTTGTAATAGGCTCACGGTCCGCGGCGTAGAATACGCGATCCTCGGTGGGGTGCTGGTAGGTCTTCAGATTGATGTGGAAGGCCTCTTCGATAGCTGCAACAGAGCCCGTAACCTGCACATCCATTCCATCGCGCGAGCCGCCGACAACCGACAGGCCATTCGCCTTTGCGAACGCAAGCACGGCGTCATAGTCTTCCTGAGTGGGGCCAAAGCGCGCGGTGAACTCCTGCGGCGTCAGGTATTGCCGGTAGGAGGCGCTGGCCGGATTGTTGAGATCGATCAGGAACTCGTCCAGGCCGGCCTGGTCGCGCAGTGGCAGAACGAGATCCAACTGCAATTGCTGTGCTTCAGGCAGGCGTCCGACTTGCGGCGCTTGCCCGTTGAGAACTGCATCGCGCACATGGCGCGTCTTCAGCGATTGTGCGGAGCCGGTCAAAGAACCAGCCGCTAGAATCGCCGCGATGGTCAACACAAATACTCCGATTATTTTGTTCACAATACCTCCTGTCGGGACTTGTTAGCGGGGGAGTTGCTGATCCGCCTTCAAGGAGACTTTTAGCCAATTGTCTGTAAGCACACGGAAGTTGTCAACCATCTAATCTCCCATTTGCAACCCATTTTAAACAGATAAAGTCGCTTCGGGAATGAAGAAGTTATTAGGCTGCTGGGCCGAACAAGTACACTCTTTTACAAGACATGCTTGAAGCGGGGAGGCCGGCCCGCAACACCCTGGTTTCTGCTACACTGATTCAAGCGTTATCTAGGGGTCATAAGCGCCAGGCCGCGCCCCAACGATGCGCTCCTGCAACCCAAGTTCGGGGAGTGGCTCAGCCTGGTAGAGCACCTGGTTCGGGACCAGGGGGTCGGAGGTTCAAATCCTCTCTCCCCGACCAATTTTTTCAAGCACTTACAGACTTATAAAGTACTCGAAAGTTGACCCTCTGGTTTTAGCCCGGGGGTCTAGTGCCGGAAGGTGCGTAAACATTGGATTTTTCGCCGAGTCTTGGATGCAGGACCATCTACATATACATCTACAGTCGGAAAAGATGATCTAGCTTGCATCCAGACAGCTAAACTGGATCCGCACCCATCGGTTTGATTTAACAGTAGATCGGCATTTTGGCGAGGGCCAGCCGGCAAGCGTCACCTGCGTCCCATGGCGTTTGAGCCGCAGTGCGCGAATGCGTCTTCTTGTCCTGATGCAATGATCTTCCTGCTTGCATGAATGGCGATTGAGCAACCATTCAAAAGCACCCCGTTTCAGGATGGTTCTGCGCCCTCCCTTCCTGATTTGACTCAAAGCGATAATTCTTTCCTTCCCATGACACTTATTACCTTCAATAAGCAATGAAATAGGTGTAGTCAAGTCCGTTTAGGTTCTGCGCCTTGGCCTGCGCCGCGCCAGAACGAGAAAGACACGGCCTATGTGGGAATTGAAAGTGAGGTTGTCTATGCGGAAACTAAGTGTGTGTTTATTGGGTCTGGCCGTCCTGGCTATCGCGTCTGTACCTGTTTTTGCGCAAAGCAGCAATGCCAGAACAGCAAATGGAAATGCGCCGAACACCACCGGCTCGGTCACAAGCACGGTGAGTGTCTCGGCGTTGCTTGATGCGCTCTTGAAGAAGGGAGTGCTCACGCCTTCCGAGGTCAATGACCTGCGCAACGCCGCCCCTGAAACTGAGCTTCAACTTCTGGTTGAAGTCCTCACTCGCAAGGGTGTGTTGACCGCAGCGGACTTGTCTGCGACCGCCACCCCAGTTACCAGTCCCGCGTCTTCATCGCAAGCTGCCACCACGCGCGCGCTTGTGCCGCAAGCTGTCCCTGTGCCGCAACCTGAACTTGTGGTATTGAAACCCATCATGCCGCCCGTAGTTCCGGCGGTTGTTCCGGTGCGCGTGCTGGCCCTGGACTCTCCCAAATCCGGTGGTTTAGCCGGTCTTAAGCTCGGTCCTGTAACGTTCACTCCCTACGGTTTCATAAAAGGTACGGCGGAGCAGGACAGCAGTTCACCCAATGGCGACGACTTCCCCATTCCCGCCGGTCTGATGTTGCTGCCGGGCAGCAACACCGGCCCCAATGCCGACCCCGAGTTCCACATGAAAGCGCGTCAAAGCCGCATCGGAATCAATCTCGAGTGGCCTGCCATTTCCAAGAAGCTGATCCTCACCGGCCGCTTCGAGGCGGACTTTGAAGGCAACTTCAATGAATCCGATAACGCCGACGTCACCTCTATTCGCAACCCCAACCTGCGTTTGCGGTTGGCCTACGCGCGTTTGGATTACCGCGCCACGGACAGGACCAGCCTGTTCTTTGTCGGTGGACAGGACTGGACTCTCTTCGGTTCCAAGGCGCTGCCCAACCTGCTCGACACCACCTGGAACGCCGCCGACTACGGAGCCATCTACAACCGTTCGCCGCAGTTCCGTTTCGGATTGGTTCAGAAGTTGGGCGATTCATCGCGCAATTTCAAGCTCTCGCCTGAGTTTGCCATCATGATGCCCAGTTCGGGTCAGGTGGAAAAACTCACCTTCTGCACCTTGGCAGGTCTTGACTGTCCCCCTGCCGTCTCTTCGACCGCCGGTTTCTTAAGCCAGGTTGGCGAAGCCGAGCGCCAGGGCGCCGACTCCGACCGTCCCGAGCTGAACGCCGGATTGTCTTTGCAGTTCCAACTGGACAAGGCCCCCGCGGTTGCTCCCGCGCAGATCTTCTGGACCGGAATGTACGGACGCCGCGCCTCCGTTGTTACCAATACTGCCGAAGATCTTATCGGTGACAAATACCCCACCGCCCTGGTCGCGGGCACTCCGTTGGCCAAGGGCTATACCGCCGGCAGCACCATGTATGGCAACCAAATTGCCGCGCAATTGCCCACCCGCTGGTTCACATTCGTAATTAGCGGCTATCGGGGCGCCGATCTGCGCCAAGTGCTGGGCGGCCAACTCACGACCAACTACACCAACACACTCGGCCTCTTTCCCATTCCCCTGGTGAACGCGAACGGCGGAACTCCGACTCCCTTCTTTCTGGGCACGGGCATTGATAATGTTGCGGGCACGCTCTCCGGCTTCGCGTTGTTGGGTTGCAGCATTAATCCAGGCGCGGGGACCTGCTCCGCGGCTCATGTTGCGGTCGCGCCCGAGCATGGCGTGCGCGCCTATGGCGGATTCGCCGAACTCGGGCTGCCGCTTTCACGCTGGTTCAACGCCAATCCGAAGGGCTACAACGCGGGCTGGCAGCTCTATCTACACGCCGGCAAGGACCAGCTTGTGCATCGCGATGCCACTATGCAGCTGGGGTTACTCGACGGAGCCGGCCCCAACCAGATAGGCCAAGGGTTGGGTATCCCTATGATCGGAAGCCAATTCATTGGGGCGACCCTGTACTACAAGATCAACCAGTGGTGCACGTTTGGATTGGAGCCGACACACTACAGCTCCCGCGCCATACCCGAGCTGGGCAATTTCTGGACCATTGCGGCAAAACCGTCCCGCATCTGGCAAGACCAGCGGGTGGAATTTGGGCCAGTCTTTACGTTCTAACGAGTGACCTGCAATTTGGCATTGTACGTTAGATTGCAGGTCTCTCGATTGAATCGACACAATGTTGCTGTCGGCGGACCTATGACTCCCTGCCGGATCCGGCGCATTGATGTGCTGTCTCAATATTTTCTCAGCTCATATTGTCTGGCAAGCTATGTTCCCGCGAGTCTTTGCAGGAGCGCGCCGGGAATCTGATCCAGCGGGAGAACCCGATCGACGGCATTCAGCAGAATCGCCTCGTGCGGCATCCCGAATACCACGGACGTAGACTCATCCTGCGCAATGGTGAAGGCCGCGGCCTGCTTCATCTCCAGCATGCCCTTAGCGCCATCCGCGCCCATTCCCGTCAGCAATACACCGAGAGCGTTCTTCCCCATACTACGCGCGCAGGAGGAGAACAAGACATCCACGGACGGCATATGGCGATTCACCCGCTCGCCACTGTACACGCGGACGGTATATTCCGTTCCTCTGCGAACTACGGCCATATGATGTCCGCCAGGCGCCAGCAGGGCGTGTCCGGGGAGAATGTGGTCGGCGTCCTGCGCCTCCTTCACGCGAATCTTGCAGAGCGAGTCTAGACGCGCGGCGAACTGGCGGGTGAACGCCTCCGGCATGTGCTGCACAATGACAATTCCCGGAAAGTCCGCGGGCAAGGGCGACAAAAGCTCTTTGAGTGCTTCGGTTCCTCCTGTGGAAGCGCCAATCGCAACAATTTTATGGGTTGCTGAAAACTGGTAGGCCTTTCCCGTCGACGGCACAAACGCGGGCGCCGATGCACGGGCAGGGCGCACTCTCGCTCTGGCAGCCGCCTTCACTTTGGCGATAATCTCTTCGGCCTGCTCAATCGTGCCGTTGGAAACATCGACTTTGGGCTTGGAAACATAGTCGATTGCGCCCAGGCCTAGCGCGCGGAAGGTTGTATCGGCGCCTTTGTCCGTCAGCGACGAAATCATGATGACCGGCATGGGATGGCCGCGCATTAGTATTTCGAGGAAGGTCAGCCCATCCATGCGCGGCATCTCGATGTCCAGAGTGAGCACGTCTGGATTCAGCGACTTGATTTTTTCCCTGGCGACATAGGGATCGCCCGCCGTTCCCACCACCTCAAGCTCCGGGTCGGAGCCGAGGATCTGCGTGAGCAGTTGGCGCATCAGCGCCGAGTCGTCTATGATGAGCACCTTCAATCGATTCGCCATATGCAGGCTGCCTCATGCCAGCCGGAGAATTTCATCTGGAACCTGCCCGCTTGCCTGCCAACCCACAACAACAATGTCAAAACAGCGTGATCTCTCCCGTATAGAAGATATCGGCGGAATGTGCCCGCTTATAAGATTTTTCGTCGCGCAAGATCTGCTGCATGCGCGAGCCGTCGACATTGCGCACTCTGGCCTTGCCCGTGTCGGTGCGAAACTGGACGACGATCGCATGGCTCCCTCCCAGCCGTTGCGCGACGAGGGGGATTCTTTCCGTGGAAAGAAATTCACGGACAAACTTCACGTTATTGTCTCCGATGGGCATCTGCTTCAGTGCCTGGATGACGTTGGCTCCGCCAAATGCTTTAGCGACCAGTTTTTTTCGGTCTCCGCCTAACTGCATGATGTCGTTGATGAGGATCTCCATGGCATGAATGCCATAGCGCGTAGATGGGCCTTTCAATGACTTACCCGGCAGCAAGATGTGGTTCATACCGCCGAGATGCCGGATTGGATCGTAGAGGCAAACCGCCACGCAGGAACCCAGCACTGTCCCCAGCTCGAACGCCTGGGCGCTGGCCGCCACTTGTCCGATTTCGACGCGCGCATGGCTGACGAGCCGCGGGGGAATGCTCTCCGGTTTTGCCGCCAGCGCCGATTGAGGCAGTACGTTTCTTATCTGGATCATAGAAATGCATCGCCGCTTTCCGCCGCCGACGCGCGCACCCATGCCGCCCTCATAGCCCCGCGCTCCGCAAGCGATACATGGTCTTATTCAAAGGCTCCAGAATGTCGTGCAGCCAGGGGATATGCTCGGCATTGCCGAGGAAGAGATAGCCGCGCGGCTTCAGAAAACGCACCATTTTGCGAAGAAATATTTCCTGCGTATCCCGATTGAAATAAATGAGCGCATTGCGAAAGAAGATTACGTCGAAGAGGCCTTCGAGCGGCCAACTGGCATCCATGAGGTTGAGGTGAAAAAACCGGACAAGCCGGGCGACCTCCGGCTTCACTTTCACCTGTCCATGCATATCGTCCTGGCCGCAGAGAAAGTATTTCTTCTTGAGCGGCGTCGCAACGCCCGTTAGCGAATCCTCGTGATAGATTGCGCGCGCGGCGGTATCAAGAACCTTGGTGTCGATGTCGGATGCCACCACTTCAATCTTCCAGGAGTTAGACGTCAGATGTAATCCCGAAGCGCCGGTATTGCCTGATGGCAACGCTTCGAGCAATGTGATCGCGATGGTGTAAGCCTCTTCGCCTGTCGAGCTTGCGGCGCTCCATACTCGGATGCTTCTTGGGCCGCCGCGCAGAACCGCCGACTGCGCTTCTGGAACGACAGTGTTGGCAAGATACTCGAAGTGGTGCCGCTCGCGAAAAAAGGAGGTTTTATTGGTGGTCACGCAATTGATCATTTCGCGCAACTCTTCATCATCGCCGGGAAGCGTTTGAACATAGTTGTAGTACTCGGCAAAGTTGTTCATGCCGTGATGACGCAGCCGGCGCGTGAGGCGCGAGGCCAGCATGATCTGCTTTCCGTCGCGCAGCCAGATGCCCGTGTGCTCGTGAATGATCGAGCGTAACGCCTTGAATTCACGCAGCCCCATCGAGTATATCGAGTTGTCGATTGCCAGCGTCTGCAAGATTGATCCTCCTCCTCAGCCGCTTTGGACGCCGGGAGACCATAGCTCCGGAGTTTCGGTTCCGGTCTACATCGCGTGCGGGTTTTCCAGGAGAGATTCCAGGAAACCCACACGATATATTCTTCCCTCGCATGCCAGCCGTGTTACGCCGCGACGAATTGCGGCTGGGGCTGCAATTGCGACTGCGGCTGGAGCTTCGATTGCGTCTGTGCCTGCGGTTGCGGCTGCGATTGCGGCAACGCTAACTCACTCTCCGACAGCAACTCCTCCAGGTTCAATGCGACAGTGAGATGTTCGCGCGATTCGAAGACGCCATTGATGAATCGCGTGTCGACGGCCGCGCCGAAATCGGGCGCTTCACGCATCGCATCGTTGGCAACCATGAGAACATCGGAGACAGCGTCCACCAGCAATCCAACGGTCTTTACGCCTACCGTGGCAATCACGATGACGGTGAATTTGTTGTATTCCACCGCCGGCAGGTGGAACTTCAGCCGCAAATCAACTACGGGCAATACAGTCCCTCTCAGGTTCATCACGCCGCGTACATGAGGAGGTACGTTGGGAATAGGGGTGATGGGCGCATAGCCGCGAATCTCCCGGATTTTGAAGATTTCCAGCCCGTATTCCTGGTCGTCGAGCAGGAAGGTTAGAAACTGCTGCGATGCTTGAACTTTTTTTTCAGTCACTGCTTTCATCGCCATTCCTTTCCGGGCTCACTGTGCCATCGCACGGAGCCCGTTCATCATTGGATGTGAATACCTGTTCCGGCCGTCTGTCAGCCGCCTCAAAACTCTACGAAGCTGGCGTCGCTATCGACTGATCCGCTCGCAGCCGCAAGCAAAGCCGGCTGCTGGCCAATCTGTCCTTTGCCGCCACGAAGGCGTGGAGCGGGTTTTGTTGGTGCAGTGCTTCGTGCAGCTTTGCCGGGATGTTGCGCTGCCTGACTCGACTGCTGCACCGGGCTCGGATGCGAAGTGGAACGCACTATGCTCGGCCTTGCAGCTTGGACCTGACTTGCACCCACGGAATGAACGGGATTCGTCTCGCGCGGCTGGTAGGCCTGGCGGTCCCTCGCATTTCTTCCGTCTTGGGTGAGAGTGAAGGTGCCCACCAACTCCATCAGGTGCGCAGCTTGCTCGGCGAGCGATTGCGCCGTGGCCGATAGTTCCTCGGTCTGCGCGGAGTTCGACTGTGTCACCTGATCCATCTGTGTCACGGCTGTGTTCACCTGCTCGATACCGGTACTCTGTTCTCCACTGGCAGCGGCGATCTCGCCGACGATGTCTGTTACCCGCTTGACCGATCCGACGATGCCTTGCAGCGTCTCGCCCGAGCGGTTCACCAGCCCCGATCCTGCCTCGACCTTGCGTAGCGAATCCTGAATCAGGACCTTGATTTCCTTGGCAGCAACGGCGCTTCTCTGCGCCAGACTGCGCACCTCGGAGGCCACCACGGCAAAGCCGCGGCCTTCATCGCCCGCCCGCGCCGCTTCCACCGCGGCATTGACCGCCAGCAGATTGGTTTGGAAGGCGATCTCATCGATGGTCGAGATGATGTCGGATATTTTGGCCGAAGCGGCGTTGATCTCCGACATTGCGGTAATCGCGTTCGTGACCACCTCCTGCCCTTGCAGAGCCGAGTCCTTCGAGCTGGACGCCAGTTGGCTGGCCTGGTGGGCGTTGTCGGAGCTTTGCCGCACCGCCGCGGTTATCTGCTCCAGGCTGGCGGAGGTTTCCTCCAGGCTGGCCGCCTGCTCCTGCGCGCCGGAAGCGATGGCCTCGGAAGCAGCCGCCAACTGCTGCGACGAAGAACTTGCGCTGGCGGCGCTTTCAGCCACCTCCTGCAAGGTGCTGTTCAACTTCTCCACTGCGCGGTTCAGCGCAACGGCCATGCGTCCCACTTCGTCCTTGGTATCCACGTCGAGCGAGACCGTCAGGTCGCCGTCGGCGACTTTCTCCAGCACGGTCACGGCATGTCCCAGGGGCACGGAGAAACCACGGGCAATAACGATGCTCAGGATGATTCCCAATACCATCGAAAAGACGCACGCGCCGATCATAATAGTTCGAGCAGTCTGATAGGCTTGACCATTCGCCTGGAATTGCTCTTCCGCATGTTCCGTTTTCAAAGTCCTGGCCACATTGCTCGCATTCAGAATGATCGACCGGTATTTCACTGCCTCTGCAGTTGCCGCTTCCGCAGCGGGCATATCCTTGGCCTTGAGCGAGCGAAAGATATCCGCCTGCGCGCGCTCATAGTCCGGCAATGATTTACGAATAATGGCCAGTTGTTCCATCCCTTTCGGGGTCAGGAACAGCTTGTCCGCCTCGTCGAGATTGGCGTGTAGACTCGCCATCGTGGCGATTTCATCCTTTTCGGAGGCCGCGACCGCGGACAGGTCGGCGACGCGGTAAAGCGCATTCAGGTCGTCGCCACGAATCGTAGTCACATCGATGGTGATTCCGTCCGCGTGGGTTGATCCGACCATATCCTTGTGATATAGAAAATCGACGCGGTCGTTGGCCTTGCTCAGGTTGTCGATGGCCAGATAGCTGATGCCCAGGGTTAGCACCAGCAGGACGCCAAAGCTGCTCATCAGCCGGGGCGTGGCATTGAGATTCTTAAACCAGTTCATGTGCTGTTCCTCCTCGATTTCTTTCTGTGGTTTTAGCTGCCCTGACAGACTGGGCCGGAGGCGCAACCTGCTGGGAATTGTTGACTGGGACTTGAAGCGAGAACAAATCCAATGCGCCGAGGCCAGTCACATCGACGATTGGAGCGACGCGACCGTCGCCCAGGATTGTGGCGCCCATCAGGCCGCCGATTCTATGCAAATTCCGTTCCAGGCTCTTGACCACGACCTGTTGCTGTCCGAGAAGTTCATCGACCACCAGCCCGACCTTGCGGCGGCCGGCTTCCACAATGACCGCAAGCCTGCGGTTACCGTTCTCCCTGGCGGAGATCCCCGCACTTGCCGCTTCCTTCGTCAACCCCAGGAACCTGGTCAGGCGCAGCAACGGAATGGACTCTTCGCGAATCACAACCACCTCGCCTTTTTCCGCGAGGCGCACAATCTTATCGTCACGCAGGGGAACGGTTTCGATCACCGAAAGCAGCGGCAGCACCAGCGTCCGGTCGCCCACGCGAACCAGCAATCCTTCAAGAATCGCCAGCGTCAGTGGCAACTCGATGGTCACCGTCGAGCCGCGTCCCTTTTCGCTGATCAGGTTGACCGTTCCGTTCATTTGCTGCACGTTGCGCTTGACTACGTCCATCCCCACTCCGCGTCCAGAGAGATCGCTGATCTCTGTCTTGGTGGAAAAGCCCGGCTCAAAAATCAGCATGTTCAGTTGTTCGTTGCTAAGTTGCGCCTCGGAGCCGATCAGTCCACGCTCAATCGCCTTGCGACGCACTACTTCCGTATCGATTCCCGCTCCATCATCAGATCCCTCGATGACGATTCTTCCAGCGCGGTGAAAGGCATTCAGCTTGATCACGCCTTCCGCCGGCTTGCCCGCCGCAAGCCGCACTTCGGGCGCTTCGATGCCATGGTCGGCGGCGTTGCGGACCAAATGCGTCATCGGGTCGCCGAGCAACTCCAGCATGCTCTTGTCGATCTCGGTATCTTCTCCGCGCAGTTCCAGGCGAATCTGCTTGCCGGTGGATTGAGCGATGTCGTAGACGGTTCGCGTGTATTTCTGGAACAGTGTCCCCACGGGCAACATACGGACCGCCATGACCCGTTCATGCAACTCGCGGGTATTGCGTTCCATCGCCGCCACCGCCTCGCGCAGCTTGGGCAGGCACGATGGTTCAAAGTCCTCGACCATTTGCGCGGTCATCACGTGCGCGATCACCAATTCGCCCACCAGATCGATCAGCCGGTCGACCTTGTCGATGGCCACCCGGATCGAACCTGACTCGCCTCCCGCCGTGGTCTTCGCAGAGAGCTGACGCCGATCCACTACGGCAGATTGGCGGCGATCATCAACCGGCGACTTGCGGCGCTCAATTATGGCGAGCTGATCGTCCGATGCGGACCGCTCTGCGAGCTTCGCTGCTGCCGTTGAACTCTGAGCCGGCGCGGAGCTAGGCTGCGGCGGCGCAACCGAACGGGAGATGCGTATCTCCGCCAGATGCTCGACAAACTCGAAGACCTCGCGTAATTCCGCTTCCGCGCATACGCTGGCCAGCTCCACCGACCAACTCAGATAGCATTGCTCCGCATCGAGATCGGCCAGAGTGGGCAATTCCTCCGCATGCAGATGGCAGCAACTGACCGTTCCCATTGCGGCTAGATTGCGCAACAACACAATGGGGTTAGTGCCGCTTGAAAAGAGCTCCCGGTCGGGGCGAAATTCCACCTTGTACAGGTTGACCTCGCGCGCATTCGCCGCGGGCTCTGGCGAATCCTGCTGATGCGAATCTTCGGGGACTGCCGCAGCCTGGGTAGACTCGACATGCATCAACGCCGCGATGCACTCAATCAGCTTCAGAGCATCGGCGGGCATGGCCGCGTCCGCATCCGCGTCGAGCAAGTTACGCAGCACGTCAATCGATCGCAGCAGAACGCCGATCACCTCGTCCGTGGCCTTCATCTCCAGCGACCGCATTCGGTCCAGCAGGTTTTCCAGCGAATGTGTGAATTGGGCGAGGTTCTTCATCCCGAACGAGCCGGCCCCGCCCTTGATAGAGTGCGCCGAGCGGAAGATGCTGTTCAGCAACTCGGCGTCATCGGGAGCCGACCGAAGATGGAGAAGGCCGGTCTCCATCGAAGCGATATGATCCGCGCTTTCCAGGAGAAACGTTTGGCGAAATTGGCTCAGATCGATTTTCATGGCGTTATGGCAGCACCTTGGCCAGGGTTTGCAGTAGCTTGTCGGGATCAAAGGGCTTGACGATCCAACCCGTCGCGCCGGCCGCTTTACCCTCTTCCTTCTTTGCCGCCAGCCCTTCCGTGGTCAGCATCAAGATAGGCTTGCTCTTCAAGGCCGGCTGCTTGCGCACGTTCCGGATCAATGTGATGCCGTCCATCACCGGCATATTGAGATCGGTCAAGATCAGGTCAACCATCACGGCCGCAAGCTTGTTCAGCGCATCCTGGCCGTGTTCGGCCTCAATAACTTCATAGCCGCCCTGCCGCAGCGTAAAGCCCACCATCTGCCGCATGGAAACCGAATCGTCGACGATCAATATTTTTCGCAATTCGCTATTCCTCCGGAAGACCTCGTGCGGCGGTCTCTCCTTTGCGATTAAAACAATTCAACATCGCCTTGGGCCGACTCCACCCCGTGGATGCCGGCTACTTTGCGCTCTTCGTGCATCGTGTAGGAGCTGAACCCTGCATGGGGAGCGGTCTCGCCAACGCTTCCCTCGTCGAAGCGAGATGAAAGCTTCTTATGCAACGTCTCCAGATCCCCAACGACGTGGGCTATCTGCTGGCTGGTCCGGTCCTGAAACTGCAAGCCGCGCACCGCCGCTCCGATGTCGTTAGCCAACAACGCCCCTTCCCCCGTGATCTCGGTCATCATCGTTTTCATTTCGCCGTGAGCGCCCTGCAAGTCTATGAGCGACTCATTCACTTCGCGCTTGCATTGCTCCACGCGTTTACGGTCCTTGTCGTTCATTTGCTGCAAGTCCTGCAGAGTCGATCCCGCCAGTGCCCGCAGGTTGGTGATCAAGCCACTCACCTGCGAGTTCACTTTTTGCGATCGCTCGGTCTGCGAGATCACTTCATTCGCAACCACGCCAAATCCCGTGCCATATCTTCCGGCGCGCGCCGCCTCGATGCGCGCGTTCAGGGCCAGCACCTTGTTCCCTATGGCAATTTGCTCCAACTTGACCAGTGCGGCGCTGATTAATTGGGAAGCCTTGTCCATCTGCTGAATTCGTTCGATGGCCCGCCGTGAAACCTCGCCGGCTTCTTCCGTCACATTCAGTATCTTGACCAGAGTGCTGCTGCAATTGTCGATCAGGCTCTCGAATGACTTGGTATCGGAACTCTCCTTGCCTTGCTGGCTAAGAAAGCTTGTCGTGCGCTCCACGGTCTCCTTTGCCCGCTGAGCAATTCCCTGGAAACTACCACAGACCTCCACAACGGAACTCTCGATTTGCGACGAGGTCTGTTTCAGTTGCTCGCTCATCCGGCTGAGGTGCGGCAAGTACTGAGCAAGTGCGGTTTCCACCTCCTGGCCATGTCCGGCCACGCCCCCGGCAAGGCTCACAGGGAAGCTGGACACGGCGCCACTCGATCGGCTTTGGATGGTTCTATTCATCGTTTTTTGGTCCTGTCATCAAAAAATATTCCGCCACTCCGGCATATTCAAACCACTGCCGCAGGTGCGGAGAAGCATTCGCCAGTTGCAGATGATATCCCCGCCTCTTCTGCTCCGCGTCGAGCGCCAGCAGTATCTGTAACGCACTCGCGTCAAGATGATCGACCTTGCCGAGATTGACGGTCACATCCTTGCTTTCGCCCGATGCCGCCAGCGCAGTTGTCCGCAATTCTGCCGCGGGCATCCAGTCTCCGCAGCGCTCGACTTCAATGAAGATGGGCTCCAGGTTTTGCTCCGCTTGCAACCCGGCGGGGCGCGCGCGCCGCGCTTTGGCGCTTCGGACAGCCTGTTTGGAGCGATTAACGGTCATCTCGCCTGCCTTTCGATTGCGGGACCTGAGCTGGCGATAAACTCTCGGGAGCGAGAGCCCGTAATCTGGGCGCTAATACGCCAGCCCCTTGCAGTCACTAGCGTTATCGGCCAAGAAACGCACTTTCAATAGACCAATGCCCAGCCTTTCAATACGCGGATTATTCATGAGATTTCTCTAAGTAAGGGGTAAGACTGCGTACTAAACCGGATGGCGAAAAACCGGTACAAAAGGAGATTGTGTATCGCCAAAGTGTGCCATTACAGCCGAAGCAGGAGGTAGGAATGTAGAAGAATGCAGCAACCTTGCTGCATGGAAGATGTAGGCAGGCTCTCCCAGGTTGGGTTGCAGGATCAGCCCTCAAACCACCCGGCGCTGCGTTGGGATAAGCTCCCACGTGGTAAATGGACCGGGGAAAGGCGAGCTTGACTCGTCAGGTGCGGGTCAGGAAGGCGAACGAAAGTGAACCGCAGTGATACTGTGGAAAGACACGCAACCGTCATCGAAACCGGGCCGATTTGGCAGCCTGGGATAAGTCCTGCGGAAGCATGTTGACTGGTTGGACAGTGACCGGCAGAGACAAAGCGCGTTGCAAGTTGTATCAAGACAGAAATGTTTCAACTGAAAAGTTCAACATCAAAACAGCTGCCTGTGTAATAAGCGCAGACTGTCTCAATGTAGGGGTTCACATCACTTCGATGTAGCAGAAATTGTAGCGGTCAAAGCACTCTGGACCTATCCAAAACCGCAGCTTTCTATAAGGTGTCCGCAACGCATTCAATCGAAAGCAGTTAATTTCACGCGATATCAACAGGTTTCAACAAATGCCGAAAACTGGTTCGGGACCAGGGGGTCGGAGGTTCAAATCCTCTCTCCCCGACCATTCTTTCTCTCGCAATTAAAATGACTTACGCGACTTTTTCAGTTGTCACGAAAACTTGATTTTTCGGTATATTCGGTACCACTGAAGACAATTCAAAGCCGAAACCGCACTTGTCGGCCCAAATTCCGCGGAACTCCACGTCTTCTTCGATCTTGTCGTAAAGATAGGACGAGCTCTTATCCGCATGCTCCATCCAATATTTCCGAAGACCCTCTGGACATTCGGTTCGATTGCGCAAGACGATAAAGTTGTTCCGTCGCGCAGCTGGTCGTAAGCCCAGGCGGCCGGGAGTAAAATCTTTGGTGATCGTCCGATGCCTACCGCGACACGCACATTCCGAGTCTTTGTCAGCTCGACTTTTGAGGATCTGAAAGCCGAGCGCGACGCATTGCAGCGCGATGTCTTCCCACGGCTGCGCAAGCTGTGCGAGACGAACAACGCGCGCTTTCAGGCCATCGACCTTCGCTGGGGAGTACGCGACGAAGCGGCGCTCGACCAGCAGACCATGGAGATCTGCCTGCACGAGATCGCGCGCTGCCAGCAGACCGGCATCAAACCCAACTTCATCGTGCTGCTGGGGGAGCGTTATGGCTGGCGGCCGCTGCCGGCGTCCCCGGTCCCCGACCGCGAGGGCCGGGGGCACCCACGACTCGATAGAACCCCTCCTGAGACCGGGTTCACCCGCCGAGTCTTGTCTGCTAGGGGCGCGTGGGCATGCGGTTTGCCTCCAGGATCGCGGCCGCGATATGTACACGGACGAGTGGGTCGGCGTCATCGAGTACATGCAGCAGCTCGTCCGTGACGTCTTCGGAGTCGTTATGCGACAGCGCTTGCGCCGCGGCGATGCGCTCCTCTGTGTTCTCGCTCCTCAGGTAGGGCTTGAGTTCCCCGATTGCCGATTCCTTGCCCAAAATCGTCATCGCGCCAAGAGACCTGATCTTGACCATTGGGTCAGACGTTTTGTTTTGAATCTTCTCCAGCAGCATTCTGGCCTCTGAGGTGTGGCCGGTTGCGGCGTTTACGATGTAGTCGATTACCTGGATCGGTACGTCCACCGCGTCGCCCGCGCTCTCGACGAGTTCGTTCAATTGCGTGAGGTCGCTCTGTTGCATTCCAGCGGAACCATCCCCCGCCTCTCCGGAGGCCATTTCTCGCTTGAGTTGCTCCTCGAACCGCTCACGTGTTACCTTCGCCAGGGCCTCACTCGCGGCCCGCCGGACATTGCGGTCCGAGTCGCGGAGCGCCGCGCGGAGCGGTTCGACGCCTTCCTTGCCCGCGATTGTCGCGAGCGCGTCCACGATTCTTTTTCCGGTGAGGTCCTCCACGTTCTTCCTGAGCCTTGTCAGCAGGATCTGCATGGCCTCCGCGGTGCCAATCTTTCCGAGGGCAATGGGGACCTGACACGACACGTACCATTCAGGATCCTCGAGTAGTATGGCCAGGACCGGAATGGCCCGCTTGGCGCCGGTCTTTCCCAGTCCGTCGGCTGCCGCTGACCGGACGAAGCGGCACCTGTCGCGCGCCGCACCCATGAGTCCGTCGATTGTTCGCTCATCACCGATGTCAGCCAAGCCTTCTGCAGCATCCTGCCGTTTATCGTCGTCGGGGTCGCGTAAGACGCGACAGAGCAGTTCGATACCCGCGTCCTCGACTCGCCTTCCGAGCGCCCACAGGGAGACGGTCCGGACGCGAAGATCAGGGCTCGCTGCCGCCTGTTCGAGCAGGGACTTCGCTGAGAGATGCTTCATGCGTGAGAGGCACTGGGCCGCGGCGCTTTGCACAGCCCATAGCTCGTCTTGCAGCACGGTACGAAGAACATCCACGGCATCCTGGCTCTCGAACTCGTCGAGGCTGCGGGCCGCAAATATCCGCACGTAACCCGTGTCGGTGCGCACCGCGCGGGCAACGCGCTCAAGCGCTCCGTCTCCCCCGATGCGGCTGAGCGCCGCGAAGGCGTGAGCCCGGACCGTTTCCTCACGATCCTCGGAAGCCTTGAAGAGACTCACCATCGAGGCCAGATCGCCGATCTTGCCCAGGCAGTCCGCCGCAGTCCCACGCTCATTCTTGTCGCTACTGGCGAGCCGCCGGGATACGG
>Ga0326727_10005811_pt1 | contig 34743 bp, 26 predicted proteins | sample MB2enrmetagenome_FD_207643 | JGI IMG/M metagenome (GOLD analysis project Ga0326727, IMG submission 207643) | Lab enriched peat soil microbial communities from McLean, Ithaca, NY, United States - MB29MY | ecosystem: Environmental > Terrestrial > Soil > Wetlands > Peat | place: USA: New York...
GCTGCAGGGCTCGGCCGAGGTTTTCGATTTCCCCTTCCATTCGTGCACCGGTCTGATTTTCGCCGCCGCCCTGCCGGCGTCGTTCCACGCGAAGGAAGGGACCCTGCTAGCCTGCGAATCGCTGCTCCAAGGCACGGTGGAAGTAGCCCAATACTCAGCCGACGGAACTCGCAAGCTGGCGACTCTCAAGGAAGGGAATCAGCAGTGGTTCCTCTTCCATCGCTGGCAAGGCGCAGCGCCGGGCAAGTACCGTATCCGCTGGAGTTTCGAAGGCGGTGGTTATCGCGAGGCGCTGGTCGAGTGCAGGGTGTGAGGGCGCCGTCGAGGCTGCCTTTCAAATAATCCTGTTATCGCTGCTGTTAAACCTGGAGAAAATGGCGCACTCGTCCGATATAAGAGGCGAGGTGTGACATATGAACTTGAACTGTTGGGACTTCAAGAAATGCGGCCGCCAACCCGGGGGTAGCCGGGTCCCGGAATTGGGGGTCTGTCCGGCTTCCATTGACGCCAAAGCTGATGGGCTCAACGGCGGCCATAACGGCGGGCGCATCTGCTGGGCCTTGACCGGTACGTTGTGCGGCGGAAAAGTCCAAGGGGCATTCGCGCACAAGCTCGCGAACTGCATGGAGTGCGGATTTTATCGGCTGGTCCAAGCCGAGCAGGGCGGAAGAGTCCACTCGCTCATAGCGCTGCAATCTCGCTCGTTGCATCCGCGAGGCAAAAGAGGATAGCTCACCCTATCCTGTACGGCCCAGTCTACGACAGCTAGAGCGGGGGTTATCGCTACGCCCCACTCGCCCGTACTGCCTGATCGCCCTCTGCCAGGCAAGCCATCAATTCCCGGTAGAACTCCGGATGCGATTGCCACGTCTGCGCCGTGACCATCTTCCCGTCGCGAACTGCTTCGTCCGCGCAGAAAGCCCCTCCGCCAGCCTCGATCTCGCTGCGGACGTGCTCGTAACAAGTCATGCGCTTGCCTTTCGCCAGTCCCGCGGCCGTTAACACCTGGACTCCATGACAAATGGCAAACAGCCATTTCCCGTCAAGCGCAAATTCACGCGTCAAATGAATCAGGTCGCTGTTATTTCGCAGGTATTCCGGAGCGCGCCCGCCCAGCAGCAGAATCGCGCAGTACTCCTCAGGGATGACGTCGCCCAACGCAATGTCGGCTTCCATCCCATAGCCCGGACGTTCGATGTAAGTATCCCATCCAGGCTCGAAATCGTGAATCACCAGATGCAGCCGCCGGCGCGCAGGGGCAGCCACCACCGGCTCGTACCCTGCCTCACGAAGGCGATGGACCGCGTAAAGCGCCTCGTAGGATTCACCGCCGTCGCCAGTCACCACCAGGATCTTCCGCATAGTTCCATCTTAAGCAGATTTCTGAGATTTTGGCCGGGCTCACGCCACTAATCTGCGTGAAGTATTACCTGGCCTCGGTGATTCTGCTGTTTGCCGCCTGCCAGTCCATCCGGCTGGCGCAAGCCGATTACCAATCGGCCCAATCCGATCTCTCCTCTGTGATGCGGGCCTGCCGACTGGCCCCCGCTGCCGCCAATTACTGGCTGCGGGCGTCCAACTTGCGCGAGATTGACCGCCCTGACGATCCCGCCGTCGACGCGGAACTGAGCCGCGCTCTCGAACTCAACCCGCGCTACACCGAGGCCTGGATTGAGCGCGCCCTGCGTGCGGAAATCCACGGGCGCGTGGCCGAAGCGGAACGGGATTACCTCATGGCCGAGCGCATCGACCACATGTATAAACCCGCCTGGGCGCTGGCCAATTTCTACCTCCGCCAGGGCCACCGGGAGAAATTCTGGCTCTACGCCCGAAGGTGCCTGGAGGTGGTCGAGCCTCGCCGTTTGGAGCCCGCCAGCTACAATCCGGCCCCCGTCTTCGACCTGGCCTGGCGCGTCAGCCACGACCCCGCGGAGATCCGCCAACAGCTGATTCCCCCGCGCCACTTCATTGTGGCCGATTATCTCGAATACCTGCGCGCGCACAACCAACTGGATGCCGGCGCGGATCTGGCGCTGGAATTGGCCGCCTTCGGCGATCCCGGCGACAATTTCAACCTGCTCAACTTCTGTGAGCAATTGATCAATACGCCCAAATGTCAGCCGGCCGTAAGGCTCTGGAACACCATGATCGATCGCGGAACCGTCCGTTCCGAGCGCCTCGCTCCGGAACAGGGCGCTTCCCTGTCCAACCCGGATTTGAAACGTCCCTTTGCCCGTGTCGGATTTGACTGGCGGCTGCCCCCCGCCGAAGGCGTCCTGCGCAGTCATTTTACCGATTCACGAGAGCTTCGCGTGGAGTTCAGCGGGGATCAGCCCGAAAGCGCCCTGATTCTCTACCAGAGCATCCCGGTTGTCGCCGGCTGCGCCTATCGGCTCACCTTCCGCTACCGGACACCCGACATGGATCATGTTGAGGGCCTCCTCTGGCAGATCTGGGACTACGCCGGCCAGCGATCAATATCCGTGGCCGGCAAAATGGAGGCGCACCCCGAATGGACGCCCGGCGAAGCACGCTTCACCATCCCCAAGGATGTCTCCATCGTACGCCTCGGTCTGGCCTACCAGCGCCCTGCCGGCAGCACCCGGATCCACGGCACGACCGCCTTCACCGGCTTTCGGCTGATGCTGATACCACCGCGCGCGTTAGGAGGGCTGGCAAGTGCTTCTGAATCAATGTGGAGTAGGCTGGCAGCCTGCGTGCCACTTACTTTGACCTGCTCGGATGCTGCAAGCCCTCGGGCCGTGGGGCAGACCATCGCTTTTTGTGGTCTGCAAGCTATGAGCTGCGGGCCAATGGCGCGCGGCTCACGAGCGCGGGATGAAAATCCGGCAAGCGCTCGTACCACAGACTTCAGTCTGTGTCTTTCCTGTGTGACAGGCTTCAGCCTGTCCGCCGTTTTTTCAACGGTGTTAACTTGCCCGCGAGCGGGCATGGACATCGATGAAAACTGCGGGACATGGCCCGGATTTTCGAGGGTGCCCGGCTGCGCAGCAGCCGTTTCCGGTGCATTGTGCCGCAAAGTAAGCGGCGTACCGGATGTCATCCGGCACGGCGACTTTGTCGCCAGCCCTCTCACTGAACTGAACAGTCAGCCTTGTTTGCGGCTCGCCGCGATACGGAGTAAGCCTTCGGCCTGCTCTCTCCCTGTTGTAGACCGGTTTTTTCTCAGCTTCTCAGCAAGTGGTGGGAGAAGATGATGGCGAATCTCCTGCTCCTGGTCCTGATGGCCTCCGTAGCGATGGCGTGGTCGCCGCGCTATTGGCCGGTGGCCCTGCTGCACACCGGCATCTTCGCCCTTGGCTCCGCCTGGCTCATCGCGCCCAAACGGCGGTCGATTAATTGGAGCCTGCCAACCGTAGCCATCGCTGGGCTCGCTGCCCTGATCGGCATCTGGGGCGCCTTTCAACTCCTCGCGGGAACCAGCGTGTATCGCTTTCAGACCATCCGCGCCTGGTTGTACTGGTCCGCCAACGCGGTGGTGCTGCTCCTCGCCTGGCAACTGTTTCGCGACGGGCCCGTTCGCCGCAATTTCCTTACCGGTCTCGCCTATTCTGCCGGCGTCGTCGCGGTAGTCGGAATCGTGCAATATTTCACCTCGCCCTACCGCGTCTATTGGATCTTCCCCGTCCCCCAGCATGCCAGGGCCGTCGGGCCGTTCGTGTACCGCAACCAGTTTGCGGCCCTGGTCGAATTGGTCCTGCCCGTCGTGCTATATCGCGTGCTCCAGGACCGGCGCCATCGCTGGCTGCCGGCCATGCTGGCCGCCGTTCTACTCGCCGTGGTGATAGCCACGGCCTCGCGCGCGGGCACCCTGCTGGTCGCCGGCGAAATGCTGCTGATCTTTGCTCTTGCCTGGTCGAGAGACATGCTCTCAACCCGCACGCTCGCCTGGGTCTTCGCCCAGGTGATCGCGCTGGCGGTGGCATTTACCCTGATCGTGGGATTCCAGGAAGTCTGGTCGCGATTCCAGCAGACCAATCCTTACGCGCTGCGCGGCAAGCTGACCCGGTCCACCCTCGAAATGATCCGCGGCCGCCCCCTCATGGGCTACGGACTGGGAACCTGGCAGACCGTGTATCCCCAATTCGCCACCTTCGACAACTCGCTCGTTGCCAACGAAGCCCACAACGATTGGGCCCAATGGACGGCGGAAGGCGGCATCTTCTTCGGCCTGGCCCTGGCTGCCTTCGCCGCCGCTGCCGGCGTTCTGGCGTGGCGGACCATCTGGGGGCTCGGCGTCGTCTTCGTTTTCCTGCACAGCTTCATCGACTATCCCTTGCGCGAACCCGTGATCGCAGCCATCCTCTTCGTCCTGATCGGCGCCATGCTGGCTGCCGACACCGAAGCCCGTGCGAGAGATACTTGAAGCAAGACTAGTGAAGCGACTCTTGTTTTTCTTTCCCCTTTTTCTATATGCCTGTGAACTACCGCAGCCCTCCGCCACCCCTCCTGCCCTGTCGCCGGAACAGTTGGTCGAACGGGGGCATGATTTGCAGGCCAAAGCCGTCCTGACCCCCATGGTCGAAGCCGACCCCTCGGACGCCGCCGCCGTGTTGCTGCTCTCCAAAACCCTTTTCGGCTTGGGCGATCTGGATGGCGCGCTCAAATATGCCGAACGCGCCGTGGCAATTGCGCCCGATAGCGCCGCGGCCCACGTGCAACTCGGCGATGTCCTGGGCCGGGTCGCCGAAAAAGCGCCCATCTTCAAACAACTCAGCCTGGCGCGGCGCGCCAAGAAAGAATTGGACGCTGGCATCGCCCTCGATCCGCGGAATATCGACGGACTCATGGGCGTCATGATGTACGATTTCTCGGCGCCGTCATTCCTAGGCGGCGACAAGGCCAAGGCGCGCGGAGTTGCCGGCCGAATCGCCGCGATCGATCCTGTTTACGGCTGGCTGGCGCAAGCCGCGCTCTCGAGAGAGCGGAAGGATGCAGCCGCGGAACTCGATTTCAACCGGCGCGCCGTAGCTGAAGACCCCGCCAGTTTCGATGCCCAAGTCGCATTGGCACAATTTTATGTGGATCACAACCCGGATTACGCCGGGCTCGAAGACAGTGCCTGCAAAATCCTGCAGATAGATCCCGCACGGCCCGAGGGCTGGCGATACCTGGCCGAGGTTCGTGTGTCCGGCTTCTGCTGGACCGAACTGGCGCAACTCCTGGAGACCGCCGCACAATTCAATTCCGACGATCTTTCCCCCTTCTACGCCGCCGCCGCGGCCATGATACGGCAGGGCGAGCGGCTGCCCGTCGCGCGCGATTATCTGGAGAAGTACCTGTCGCAACCCTCCGACGGAAGCGCGCCCTCCCACGCCATGGCCCACTGGCAGCTTGCTACCCTGTTGGAGAAGGAGCAGCTTCCGGATGAGGCCATCGCCGAACTGGAATCGGCGCTCGCGGAAGACCCGGGCCTGCAGGAGGCGAAAAAAGATTTGAAACGGCTGCGAGGCAACTAGTTTGCGTTATTTCTGGAATATCAAACGCTTTCCCGAGAAGGGCCCGATTCTGCTGGTGGAAAGCGGGACCCGGGAATTGCTGGAAAAGGCCATCCCCACCGTGCGGACCTTCTGGGGCGGTCTGACGCCGCCCATCGACCTGTTCACCTGTTTCAGCGGAGTCCCCGAAGGCATCGGCGACGACGGGCAGATTTTCCGCGTGGCGAATTACGCCAAGTCGGAGCGCAAGAAATTGCTGCGCGAATTCAAGAACCGCAACTATGCGGTCATGGGCATCGTATGTTCCGACGAGGCGATTCTGGCCAAGTGGAAATGGCTCATCTTGCTGAGCGTCCCCGCCAAGCTGCTGGTGATCAACGAAAGCGGCGACTGTTTCTGGTGCGACCGCAACAATTGGCCGTTGATTCGGGAATTCATCGCCAGCCGCTCGGGAATTACCGGAGCCACCATCCTGCGCAGTGTCCTGGAAGTCGCCGCACTGCCAGTAACCTTCACCTGGCTCCTGTGTTTCGCCGCGGGGGCCCACACTGTCCGGATCTTCAACCGCTTGCTGACGCGGTGACCCGTGGGGCAGACCATCGTTTTCCGTGGTCTGCCCGCCTGCGCACTGGCGTTTGGCGCCCCCCCGACTACTTAGAAGCTGTGAAAGATTCGGTTTGCCACTTGGAGAGAGCAGGCCGAAGGCCTACTCCACATTGATTCGGAAGCACTTACCAGCCTTGTACTAACTGAAGTCTGTGTTACCAGGGCATTTTCGAGGCATAGTCTGAATCTTCGGTCCGCGACGATTTCCGCGCTTGCAATAAACAGCCGCTCCGCAGCCGGGCAGACCACACAAGGCGATGGTCTGCCCCACGGAGGGTTGCCATCTGATGACTGACAACTGAAAACTCGCGGCTTGCCCGCGATACGGAGTAGGCCTTCGGCCTGCAAACCGATTTTTGCGCCTAATCCGCCAGCTTTGGCGTAACCATCCAGCGCAAAATCCCGTGCGGCTCCCCGCGAAAACTCTCTATCTCGATCGCTACCATTGCCGCTTTCGCCATATGCAGCTGCAGACTTGGCGCGCCCAGCAGATATGCCGTCAGCGAACTGAGCAGCGGTTCGTGTCCCGCCAGCAGAACCGAGTCCAGATTTCGCAACCCGCTTAATTCCCCCCAAACCTGCCGCGGACTCGACTCCGGTTCCAGCACGTGCGTCTCCTGCACCGGCGCCTCCACCTGCAGTACCTCGCGCGCCATCTCAGCCGTCTGCACCGCGCGGACCAGCGGGCTCGTGACCACCAGCTCCGGCTGCACTCCCGCCCGCCGCGCCATCCGCAGCACCGCGTTCAGCTTCTTACGGCCCTCCCCGGTCAATTCGCGTTTGAAATCCGGGATTCGCCCTCCCGCGTCTTCCGCGATCCCGTGGCGTAGCAGATAAATGCGCATAAATTACCGGCCCGGCTTCCCGTTCACGATTTTCAAATTGAGTTTGCCAATCTGCCGCCGCAGCTCATTATGAATCTCGGCCGGCGAACGCCGCGCGTCGATGGTGACAAACCCATACACCTTGGCCATGCCGTCCAGCGCCCGGATCAGGCGCTTCTGATAGCGCATAAAGCTCTCGTACATGTCCTCGCCAAACCGGAAGTCCATCCCGCTCTCCCAGTAATCGAAATGGCCCCGCCCAACCACCACCCGCGAAACCAGGTCATTCACCTCGGTCCGCAAATAGTAGATGGCGTGCGGCACCAGGCCGAACCCCGTTACATGGCGGATCCACGCCGGATCTTCATGCCGTGCGATCGCCCGCGCCATGATGGAGAAAATATAGCGGTCCGTCAGCACCACGAAACCCGCGCGCAGGGCCGGGATAATCTCGTTCTCCAGCCGGTCCGCGAAATCCGTCGCGTAATACAGCGTCATGGTCACCGCGCCCAGCGTATTGCCCTCTTTAGCCTTTTGTATCCCCTTGCCGGCCAGCGCCGACCTCGCCATCCCCGTATCCAGCACCGCGTGACCCTCCTGCTCCAGCCACGCCTTCAAAGCCGTCACCTGCGTGGACCTGCCAACCGCGTCCGGCCCTTCGATCACGATCAGTTTTCCATGCAGTTCCATCGGATCCACCCCGGGAAGCGGCTCGCTGTAGAATTCCAGAGGCTTCTTATTCATTGGAAGACCACCCGCGGCGCCCGCAGCACGCTCTTTTCCAGGCTGCGGCCCAGATGGCGCAGCACGATGGCGCGCATCCGCTGCTGCTGCTCTTCGATGGATTGGGTGGCGTCGATCACATGAAAACCCACCTCCCTGGACATCGCTTCGTATTCGTCCAGGATGCGGCCCTGAAAGATCCGGAAGCTCTCCTCCACATCGCGGCTCAGTCCCAGATCCTGTCCCGCTTCATAGTACTTGATCGCATCCCGCCCGCCCAGGATGCGGCCCAGAGCGACATCCAGCGGCACCCGAAAGTAAAAGCTCAGGTTGGGGCGAATGGCGAAACGATAGAGATTGCGGACCCATTGCCGCCCCACCCCGCGGGCCACGTCCCGTGCGAACGCCGTGTAAGCGTAACGGTCGGCGCATACCACCGCACCCGCCTTGATCAGCGGCAGGATATACCGCTCTGTCCGGTCCGCGAAGTCGGTGGCATGAATCAGGCTGAACGTGGTGGGGGTGAACATCTCCTTCTTCTTGCCGCGCCGCGTAGTCTCGTGCACAATGGGCGAGGAATTCCACTCGCTGAACGCCACCGCGTAGCCCTGCGCCCGTAGCCACTGGCTGAGCAGGGCGATTTGCGTGGACTTCCCGGACCCGTCTATACCCTCCACCACAATCAGCTTGCCGCGATAGCGGTTGGGCGCAAATAACGGATTAGCCGGTGGGTTAGCCACGACCCTCGATTATAACCTCGTATTTCGATAGCGTTACAGCCCGGAGCGTCTTACGCGGCGGAAAACGTGGAGCCGTCATCTGCCTGTGTGGGCTCCGAATCCGTGGGCTGAACTGCCGTTCCCTCGCCGCCCGGCTGGGTCTTGCGGGGGCGTCCACGCGAACGTTTTACGGGTGCTGTCTCTTCGCTCGCCGGAACGGGCGCGCCGGTCTCCGCGGGTGCCCCGCGGATTTCGCCCGGCAAAGGGACATTTTGCACGCGCGCTAGTTCTTCTATGGAAGCAATGGCGGTATCAAGGCATTGCAACTCCACCTTCATCTCAGCAATGATTTTTGCCAAGTCCATGTTTTTCGCCCCCCCGAATCGGCGGAATAAAGCATTCGTAACTGAAAACAACGCGTAGCACGCAGAATGCCCTAATCAAATCTTCGCAAAGTACCGATAAAACAGTTGTGGCAGTTCTATCCATTCGTAGATATTTGAACGAATACGGTACTGATAGTACTAACCCTCTCCTCAAAGTCTGCACGCTATTGCTGGAGGGCATTGCCAGACATGCGTTGGCCTTTGACAGAGAGGAGTACCGGGAATTTCACGCGACCCTCACCAACCTGAGTTCATCCCTACTAGCCGCGCAGAGCGCGGAAGATCTGCTGGCGGTTGCCGAAGGCGCAAGTGACGCCATGGCGCAGTACAACCGTGCGGCGCAGCGGGCCCACTGTGCTCAGACCGTGGAGCTTCGCTGCATGATTGAGATGCTCAGCCAAACTCTGGTGTCGCTGGCCCAGGCCGGGGGCCAGTCGGTGGATACCTTGCAGTCCATCCAGAAGCAGTTGGAGAGCGCCAGGCAATTGAGCGACATCCGTTTGTTGCGTGCGCGCCTGGGTGATTCGCTCAAAACCATATCGGATGAGGCCAAACGGCAGCGCGAACGAAACGCCGAAATGCTGCGCTTTGCACAGGAGGCTGCTCTCATCGCCTCGGAGACTCACCCGGATTCGGAAATTGACCCGATTACCGGCCTGCCCTCACCGGAAAAGGCCGAACGCGAAATTACCGCCCGATCCGGAGCCGATTCAATCTTTTATGCGGCGGTATTCGTAGTGGAGCGGGTCGAAGGCGTGAACCTTCGCTATGGACACTCAGCCGGTGACCAATTATTGAAAGTTTTCGGACAGTTTCTCGTGTCGAAATTACCGTCGTCGGACGAAGTATTTCGCTGGCGCGGCCCCAGTTTCGCCGCCGTGCTAAATAGGCCGGGAACTCTCGAAACCGTAAGGGCTGAAATAGCCCGCGTCGCCGCCGACTGCCCTCAAACCGTCAAACTACCTGGCGGTTGTCGCTGGACGATCTTGAAACTATCCGAATACCCCGTCCCCACCGAAGCATGCCAGCAAATCCACCGCTTCGTAGCCGAACACGGCGAAAAGTAACCGTGCTCCTTGCCTCCAAAAGCTGTCATCCCGTGGAGCAGACCATCGTTTTTGTGGTCTGCTCGGCTGCGTAGCAGACGTTTCCATACTCACCCGGAAGGTGAGACTAACGGAGATCGGGGCGAGCCGAAGCCCGCAACTGCCATTTCTAGGGTCATCCAGGCGGGGTGCCCCCAGGCCCCGCTGAGGTGGGTCGGGCAATCTTGCAGCTGATCCTCACCTTCCCCCAAGCACGTCATACAACGGCTGCGCCGGGCTCACCACCGGATTCTCCCGTGCCGCCGATATCGCCAGAATGCGCACCTTCTCGTTGTCCGGCAGCGTCACCGTCTTCGCCCCGGCCGGTAGATCCATCCCGTAGACAAACAGATAGCTGTAAGCGTAAGGCTGATTCAATCCCTGGGGCGTGTGGTGATGCGAGGCATACCACGCGATGTCCGCCCGCTTGATATACCCCGGACGCAGTCCTTCGTAATCCGCCGGGTACGAGGGCGACACATAGGGTGATCCGCGGTATCCCAGATCCCATGTGGCATGGTTCGCCGACACCGCCCAATCCTTCCGCAAAGCCACTTTCGGCTGGTTGGGACGCGGCTGCGCGCTATCCGCCGCGGCCTTCCAGATGCGCGTATCCCACTGACCCACGAAGCCGCCCCAATCCTCCACCACCAGGTTGACCGCCCGATCGCCTGCTTTGAACGTCACATTCTGGTCGCCATCCTCCGCTGCCGCCACCACATACACGCGGTTGAACGATCCGCTGGGCAGCGCGATCGTCTGCCCCTTGGCGATCAGCGCATCCGGCTTGCCCGTACCCGCCGCCGCCAGTTGAAACTTCACGCCGTTGAAGCCCAATTCAGCCGGCAGCATCTCCGCGGGCAAGGCATCTCCCGCCGCATCGAACCCGCGCGCGGACTTCGTATCGTCGTTGCTGGCCGCCGCCAGATCGTATTTGAGCGCCACTGCCTGCGACTGCACCGCCTGCGCATGCACCGCCGCCGGACCGAGATGCACCCGGAACGTGCGCGGCTGATACGGCGTAAACGACGTCTCCAGCGCGCCGCCCTGCACCGTCGCAGCCCGCGGTTCCAACTCTTGCGCATTGACTTCCTGCGCCGCAACGATCGGCCCGGCGAATTTCACCTCGACGCCGGATGCGGTCTTGCCGTCCATCTCCACCAGCCGCACAATCAAATCGTCGCTCGCCTCGGCCTTCTTCAGCGCCAGCATGCGGATGCGCGGATTGCTCACCGTCGCCAGCGAGAACGTGCGTCCCAAAGCGCCCGCGTGTTTCCCGGTCTCGAACGCCATGAGCGGCGTGTTCAAGCGGTACGCCTGCCAGTCCGTCTGCGCTTCACGCCAGCCATTGGCGTGTCCTACCAATCCGAAGAGAATCTCGTGATGTCCCCAATCCTGGTTGTATTGATCCGTGTAACTCGGCCGTCTCCCGCTGTCCGGCGGCGGAGCGCCCGGCGTGCGGATCAGCGTCAGCCGGATGGTGTGATCGTCGCGCTTGTCGGAACCGTTCTTGACATCGGTCAGGATGGTTGTGCCAAACGCTCCGCCGGCATCCGTGAGATCGATCCAGTTGTGCGTGCACACCTCAAACTGCCGCTCCTCCGCATTAGGCCGCTCCACCGTTCCGATATCCCAGTTGTAAGTCGCGTTGGGATTGCCCGCCGCCAATGGAAAAACCGCCTTCAGATTGGCCGCCAGGCTTTTCCAGTCGATGGCTTCCGTGAACTCCACGCGATTACCGGCATCCCCGGCCGATAGCCGCACCGTCTGCACAAACTTCGATCCCTCGGTCTCGCGCGAAACTTCCAGCGCGACCCGCACCGGCCCGTTTTCCGCGATGCGGACCTTGGCCGGACCGCCGACATACGCGCGCGGCGCGGCCTGTTCTTGCGAGAACTCCATATTCCATGCCGGATACACGATCGGGTTATCGCTTGAAAGCGCCAGCCGCATAGGCGCCGAGAGCAGTTCTTTGTTTAAGCTCTTATCGAAAATGCTGGCCACATCGCCGGCGGCATTCAACTGCACGCGATAGCGCGCATTCTCGAGCGTTGATTCCGTGACCTTCAGCGCCGATTGCGCCGGCGCGCCACCGGCCGGCTGCACGTCATAAACCGCATAACCCACCGCCGGAACGTGCGCCAGAAAGAGAACCTTGCCATCCTCCAGTTGAGCGGGAACCTGCCGGCCATCGGGACCGGTGACGCTCACCGCTTTCGGCTGCCCACCCGCGAACGACACCGACGCTTCCACCAGATCTTCCCGCGCGATGCTCAGCGGATTGTAGACCACGATCGGCGTCCCGCGCCCTTGCGTATTCATTACCGACGTCACCGCTTCCGTCGCGCTGGTGAGCACGCCCGCGAATTGGTTCATCGCGATCACGTCGTCGTTCTGCGCAAACTCGTAGGCGCGAGGCGTCGCCGTGCCTGCGGCCGTGTCATGGAACTGCCCGCCCAGCACCAGCGTCCACGCGTCGTTCAAACGCTGTTGCGGATAAGGCCGCCCGCCCATCCATGCCGCCGCCACCGACGCTTTTTCCGCCGCATCCGCCAGGATCTCGTTCTCCCAGTTCCAGCGCTTGTGATACGCCTGCGACGTCAACGAACCCGCCGAATGATTGATCAGCTCCAGGTCGCCTTTATAGCGCGGCATGCGCGAAGTCCATTCCGGACGGATATCGAGGAACATCTGATCCGCCGCGGCGGAGATCACGTGCACCGGCCCTTTATCCGCTTCGGTCACCATGGTCTCCAGCCATTTGGCCGATTCCTCGTCAAACGCGCCGCCGATATCGCCGGTGCCCGCGTAATGATAGTCCGCGAACACGCCCGTCACTTTGCCATCGAGCCTAATGCGCGCGACCCAATCCGGCTCCTGGTTCCTGTTCCGTCCGTTGGTAGCTGCCGCCGGCGGTTTACTCAGGTCGCTGCGGATGGGACTGGTATAGCTGCTGGGATTCAGCGCCGCGATGATCGTCTCGCCGTCCACGCCTTCCCACACCCCTACGTTAAACGGGATGCCTTCCGGCGTCTGTTCCGGCGAACCCGCGCCTCCTACCCGCGGCGCCGGCTGCCAGTTGGCGTTCAGCTTCTGCGTGGAGAATCCTTTCACCCCGGCGTGCGCCAGGATAGTCGGCAGCGACGCCGGAAATCCGAAGCAATCCGGCAGCATATATTCCGCGCTGGCCTTGCCGAATTCCTTGCGGTAATATGCATTGCCGTAGAGAATCTGGCGCAGGATGCCTTCCGCGGTCGGCAGGTTGACATCGCCTTCTTCCACCGACGAGCCGGCCGGAAACCATCGCCCCGCGGCCACGTATTGCTTCATCTTGGCGTAGTCCGACGGGAAATACTCCTTCATCAGGCGATAGCGGTTCGAACCCGTCCAATTAAAAACGTAGTGCGGGTACTTCTCCATGTAGTCGAAATTCACTCGCATGGTCTTGAGCAAGTACTCGCTGATGGTTTGGGGAAACTCCCAGCGCCATTGCGTATCGAGGTGCGCATAAGGAACGACATACAGGGTGGGCTCCTTCGTAATGTCGCCAGCCTTCATGGTCTGGGTTCGCGCCAGGGGTAACATCGCGGCGCACACGAGAGAAAGGATCAAAATATTTTTTGACGACGCCATACATCATCTCCAAAGGCCCCATTCTCTCACCTTGACAACCAGCCGCCGGTAGCAGAGATTAAATCCATATGACCCGGCGGGAAATTCTTCAGTCAGCGATTGTGCTGGCAGCGCCCTCCCTTGGGACGGCGCAGGCGATCCGCTATCGCGAATATGGACGCTGCCTGCCGGACTATTTGTCGGCTCTCGCAGCCGATGCCTACGCTCGCCGCAGCCGGCGCATCGCGCAATTGAAAACCCCCGCCGCCATTCGCGAATATCAGGCGTGGGCGCGCCGGGCGTTCCTGCAACTCGCGGGAGGTTTGCCGGAGCGGACACCGCTCCAAATCCGGACCGTCGCCGCCTTCGAACGCAGCGCCTATCGCGTCGAAAAGCTGGTCTACGAAAGCCGCCCCGGCCTGTTCGTCACGGCTAACTTATATATCCCGAAAAATGCCGCGCCGCCGTACCCTGGCGTGCTCTTTCAAATGGGTCATTCGGCGGACGGCAAAGGTTACCCTCCTTATCAGCGCTGCTGTCAGGGCTTGGTGCAGTTGGGCTACCTGGTGCTCGCCTTCGATCCCATGGGACAAGGCGAACGCACCAACTACCCGGTCTCCGGCGGATGGCTCACCCGCCTTCACTCGCCGGATAACGAGCACACCCTGCCGGGCCGCCAGATGCTGCTGCTCGGCGAGACCGCGACCGGCATGCAGCTTTGGGACGCTATCCGCAGCCTCGACGTGCTCGCCGCGCATCCTCAGGTGGACGCCAAACGCATCGCCACCACCGGCCAATCCGGCGGCGCGACCCTCACCATGATGCTGGCCGCGGCGGATGACCGCCTCGCTGCCGCCGCCGAATGCTCCGGCAACACCGAAAATTTCGCCGTTCAGCCGTTCCTTCCGCCGGGATCCACCGACGACGCCGAACAGGATTTCATCGGCTCCGGTCCACTGGCCTTCGATCGTTGGGACCTCCTCTGGCCGATCGCGCCCAAACCCCTGCTGGTGGCTTCCAGCGCCCATGATTTCTTCGGCACCTATTCGCCGAATTACTTCGTCAGCGGCCGCGAAGAATTCGCCAGATTATCGCGCGCCTACGCCGCGTTGGGCGCGCCCGGCCAAATCCGTTCTTTCGAAACCCCGCTGCCCCACTCCCTCGCCTACGCGCTGCGCCTCGAAGTCTACAACTTTTTCGAACGTCACCTCAAAGACAGCCCGCGCCAGATTACCGAAGAACCGCCCACCAATCCGGAACCCGACGAAACACTGTGGTGCGGCGCCACCGGCAACACCATACGCGATTTCGCGGGCAAGACGCCGTTCCTTCTGTTGCGCGAGCATGCCCGCGCCCTCCACACACCGGATGAGCCGGCGGATTTACGCACGCTGCTCGGCATGGGCTCTCCCGGCCCGTCGCCGCGCCTGGATATCCTCGCCAAAACCCGCTACTCCATTTGCGAAGTGCTCGCGGTCGAGGTCAACAGCGCACCGAAAGTCTGGGCGCCGGCGTGGCTTTTTCTGCCCAAACAATCCTGGACGCGTCTGCTCCTCGTCCTCGAACCCGCCGGACGCAATGCTCACTGGCATGAAGACGAACTCTACGCCAAACTGGCCGAAGCTGGCGTGGCCGTGTGTGCCGCCGACGTCCGCGGCATCGGGGATTTGCAGCCCTATTTCACTCCCGGCGGCTCGGTTTATTTTGCGCGCGAGCACCAGGGCGAGGAAAACTACGCCTGGGCGTCGCTGATTCTGGGCCACAGCCTGCTCGGCCAGCGCACCACCGATATCCTCGCGTTCACCCAGGCGCTCGCGCAACAATACCCGCAAGCCAAAATCACCGTGGCAGCTCTCGAAAAGATGACGGTACCCGCGCTCTGCGCCGCCGCCCTCGAGGAGCGTATCGCCAAGCTCTATCTGGCGCACCACCTCACCTCCTGGCGCAGCGTGGTGGAATCGGAGAGCTATTCGGTGCCCCTGGCCAATTTCGTCCCCGGAGTCCTCCGCGCCACCGACCTGCCGCAAATCGCCCGCCGCATCGCCCCGCGCCCGGTCATCCAGGAATCAGCCTGGGATTTCGACGCGTTGCTGAAAACTACGTAACACAGGCTTCAGCCTGTGCCTTTCTTGTGTAACAGACTTTATTAGTCTGTCAAGCGCCCGGCTGCGAGCGGCCGCAGGTAGGCATTCAGCGCTGACCGCTCAAAGCTGATAGCTCTTCCCTTACGACCCCCGCTTAGCCGTCCACCCCTGCGCCGGCTCCTCCGCCGGAGCTTCCACCACCTCCACCGGCGGCTTCTTGGGACGCGCATTCAGCTTCTGCGTGATCGCCTCCGTGCGCGCCTTCCCCGCTGTCATCCCCGCGCTTGCTTCCTGCGCCATCGGTAGATACTTCTGCAGGTAATTGCGAATCCGGTCCTGCACTATCCGCTGCTGCGACCCATACAGCAGGTGCAGTATCGCGTCCCCTGGCGCAGCCTCCAAAGCGAAATATACATGCGACGGCTTCTGCATCCTGGCCGACTTCAAATGGCTCTCCAGTTTCTTCGCATCCGGCGCCAGCTTCTTCAGCGCCTCGCCCGACGCCCTGTCGAGTCCGGCATTGCGCGCCAGTTCCGCCTTCTCCTTCACATTCAGATTGGCCGTCAGCACATCCAGAAACGCGATCCATCCTCCGGAACGTCCGAAAAGCTCCTGCGGAATCAACTTGCGCAGCTTTTCCAGCTTTTCCAAAGCATGCACGTCCAGCTTTTCGGCAGCCAGCGCCGGACTGAACAGCGCCATCAGCCCCGCCGCCTGATAGTCCTTCAGAATCTCCCCCGCCAGCGGCTCCTGCGCAATCTGTTTCAGCTCCTCCAGCCGCGTCTCCGCCGGGATCAGGTTCTGCAGTTCTTCCAACCGCGCATTCTCGAACTGCCGGACCGTCCGTTCCTCCACCTGGTAGCCCAGCCGGTGCTTCAATCGCAGCAGCCGCAGCATTCGCGACGGATCGTCGAAGAAGATGCCGGTATAGGATGCCCGGATCTCCCGGTTCTCCAGGTCGGCAATCCCGTTGCTGGGATCCCGCAATTGCCCGCGCGACCCCCGGTTCAGACCCAGCGCGATGCCATCCACCGTGAAATCGCGCCGCTTCAAATCCGCCCAGATCGGTACCGGTGTCGTCACCCGCGGCTTCCCGCCCGGTTTCGCGTAATGTTCCTCGCGCGAAATGGCGATCTGTGCCGTCACATTCCCCGGCAGCCACAGCTCCGTGAAACGGCGATACGGATCCTCATACCGGATCTCGCCGCCCAGACTCTTCACCACCGCCTGAGCGAACCCGGCGACTGCGGTCTCCAGCGTGAAATCCAGATCGCGAATGGCGAACCCTCCAAGCATGTCCCGGACCGCGCCGCCCGCCAGGTACAAGTTGACGTTGGCTTCGTTTGCCAGGGCCGTCACCCCGTTCACCACGCGATTGTGGTCGCCGTTCAGGTGGCTTTCCAGCATGAACATGTAGTCGCTCATGGGGCGTTCTCCATAGGGTACGCACGCGGATGGTGCTCATCGACGATGTTCCGCAGCCGCGATCGCATGACGTGCGTGTACACCTGCGTGGTCGAGATGTCGGCATGGCCGAGCATGGTTTGTACGCTGCGCAGGTCCGCGCCCCCTTCCAGCAGGTGGGTCGCGAAGCTGTGCCGCAGGACATGGGGGGAAAGATCATGAAAAATCCCCGCCTTTTTGCCGTAACCCTTCAACAGGGTCCAGAACATCTGGCGGGTCATGGCGCCCCCGCGCGCCGTGACAAAAAGATAGGGACTCGCCCGGCGCTGCTTCAGCATCCGCGCCCGGCCCGACCGCAGCCACTCCTCGATGGCCGCCAGCGCCGGCCGGCCGATGGGCACGATGCGCTGCTTATTGCCCTTCCCGGTGACCCGCAGCACCCCGAATTCGCCCTCGATATCCGTCATGCGCAGCTTACACAGCTCGGAAACCCGCAGCCCCGTGGCATATAGAAGCTGCAGCATGGCGTAGTCCCGTAAACCGATCGGCGTGGTCTGATCCGGCGCGGCCAGCAGCCCGTCCACCTGCTCCAGATTCAGAAACTTGGGGATATTCTGCCACTGCTTGGGAGTCGCGATGTTCTCCGACGGGTCGATTTCGATTTTCCCTTCCTGGAGTAGAAAACCGTAATATCCCCGGATGCTCGCCAGGTGCCGCGCCACCGATCTGCCCGAAAGTCCCGCGCGATACAGTGAGTTCAGGTAAAGATGCAGCGTCTCGCGCCCCGGAATCTGCCCGTCCTTTGCTCCAAAGCCGCCGAACCGCCCCAGATCATTGGCGTAAGCTTGTAAGGAGTTGGCGGAAAGTCCCTTTTCGATTCTGCAAAAGTTGAGGAACTCCCGCAGAAGGGGGAGCGTTGGCACCGCTGCGACGGATTTGGCCGCATTGCGCATCGTGCCAATGATACAATACCCGCAAAAATGTTTGAAACATATTTGTAAGTGAGAGAACCAGCTCTTGTCGCCCTCCACTACCAAAAAGGTGTTCGTCCGCCGCTTCGACCGGGAGCCGGTGCCCGGCTTTGCGAACCTCCAGCACTACCTGCAACCCACTGGAATTGAAATACTTAGGCCAGACGGGACGACCCTCCTGCTGGCCTACCGCGAAGTGAAATGTATAGCGTTCGTGCGCGACTTTCCGACTGCCTCCATGCCCGAAGACCGTAAAGTTTTCCATACGCGTCCCAAGATGGAGGGCATTTGGGTCCGCATGCTCTTCCGCGACGGCGACCTGATGGAAGGCATCCTGCCCAACAACCTCCTCCAGATCGACCCTTACGGCTTCTCCTTCGTTCCCCCGGACCCCTTCTCCAACAACCAGCGCATCTTCGTCCCCCGCGAGGCCTTGCGCGACATCCATGTGCTAGGAGTTGTCGGCGGCAAATCCGGCAAATCCAAGAAGCCCGACACCAAGGACCAGATCAAGCTCTTCGATTGACTGTTATTCGATTTTCAAAGATCGCAGAGCAGAACGCCGCTACCAGGGGAGTTTTGTCGCACAACTGTTTGCGCCTATATCTATATAGCAAGTGAGACGCCTAATCGTCGTCGTGCTGCGATGCCAGCCGTGACACCACGGACAAATCTTCCAGCGTCGTCACATCTCCGGTCACCGCATTCGACGTCACGATCTCGCGCAGCAGCCGCCGCATAATCTTACCGCTGCGCGTCTTGGGCAGCGCCTCGGTGAAACGGATCTGCTCCGGCTTGGCGAAGCCCCCAATCTCATGCGCCACCCATTTGCGTAAATCCTCGGCCAGTTGCTCGTGATTCCACTCGCCTTTCTTCAGCGTCACGAAGCACGCGACCGCCTGACCGGTAATCTCGTGCGGCTTCCCCACCACCGCCGCTTCCGCGACCGCCGGATGCTTCACCAGCGCCGATTCGATCTCCATGGTGCTCAGCCGGTGCCCGCTGACGTTCATCACGTCGTCGATGCGTCCCAGTATCCAGTAATAGCCGTCGTCATCGCACCGCGCCGCGTCTCCCGTGGTGTACACATTCGGGATGCGGCCCCAATAATTCTCGTCGTAACGCTGCGGATCTTTCCACAACGTGCGCAGCATGCCGGGCCACGGCTGGCGAATCACCAGAAAGCCTTCGCGATTCGCTCCCAGCGGCTGGCCTTTCAAATCCACGATCTCCGGCAGAATGCCCGGCATCGGCAGCGTCCCCGAACCCGGCTTCAGCGGCACCGCGCCCGGCATGGGCGCAATCATGATCCCGCCCGTCTCAGTCTGCCACCACGTATCCACAATTGGACAGCGCCCGCCGCCGATCACCCGGTGATACCAGTCCCATGCCGCCGGATTAATCGGCTCGCCCACCGATCCCAACAGCCGCAGACTCGAAAGATCGTGCCCGTTGGGCCATTGATCGCCCTGCCGCACAAACGCCCGGATGGCCGTCGGAGACGTATAGAAAATGTTGACCCGATACTTCTCGATCAGCCGCCAGAAGCGGTCCGGTTGCGGAAAATCGGGCGCGCCTTCATAGATGACGCTGGTCGCCCCAGCCGACAGCGGACCATACACGATATAGCTGTGCCCCGTCACCCAGCCGATATCGGCCGTGCACCAATAAGTATCCTCGTCGCGCAGATCAAACACCCATTTCATCGTCATGGTGGCGTGCAACAGGTATCCCGCGCTGGTGTGGACAATCCCCTTCGGCTTGCCCGTGGTGCCGGACGTATAAAGAACAAATAGCGGAGTCTCCGCATCCAGCGGAACTGCCGGGCACTCTTCTCCCACCTCGCGATCGAGCTCGTGCCACCAGTTGTCGCGCCCTGCCTGCATCTCGATGGGCGTGCCTGTGCGCTGATACACAATCACATCCTTCACCGAGGGACATTCCGCCAGCGCCTCATCCACCGCGGCCTTCAGCTTCACTTCCTTGCCGCGCCGCCAGCCGCCATCGGCCGTGATGACCACCTGCGCTTCCAGGTCCGTGATGCGCTGTTTGAGGGCCTCCGCCGAAAATCCACCGAACACCACGCTATGGATCACACCCAACCGTGCGCAAGCCAGCAGCGCGACCGGAAGCTCGGGAATCATGGGCATATAGATAATGGCCCGGTCGCCGGTCTTCAGGCCGCGGCCTTTGAGCACGTTGGCAAAGCGGCACACCAGGCGGTGCAGCTCCTGATACGTGATCATCCGCTGATCGCCCGGCTCGCCTTCAAACAAAATCGCGACTTTGTTCTTACGAGGCGTAGTCAGGTGACGGTCGAGACAGTTGTAAGAAACATTCATCTTCCCACCCGAAAACCAGCGCGCAAACGGCTTCTGCCACTCGAATACCGAGGTCCATTTCTCGAACCACGAAAGCTCCGAACCAGCCAGCTCCCCCCAAAATTCCGAAGGATTGGACTTGGCGCGTTCATACAACGCGCGATACTCATCAAGCGACTTCACATGGGCTTTGGCGGCAAACCCCGGCGGCGGAGGATAAGTGGCGATCTCGGGCATAAAGACCAGTATATAGGCACACTATAATCATTCTCAGGTGACCTATTCATGGATCGTCGCGAGTTTCTGGGCGCGGCTGCCGCTTTGACGGCTGCCGGCGCATATGGCTCGTCGCAGCCCCTTCCCCGCCGCCCTTACAAAGACGGAATCGAGCTCTCTATCATCGCCCTCGGCGGCATCGTCGTCTGCGGGCTATCGCCAGAGGAGGCTTCGGCTCGCGTTGCCAAGGCCTTCGATCGCGGCGTGAATTACTTCGATTGCGCGCCCTCCTATTTCAACGGCGAAGCGGAAATGAAACTCGGCGAAGCGCTGCGCCCCTATCGCAACCGTGTATTCCTGGCCGAGAAGACCGGACGCCGCGACGCCCAGGGAGCCCGCGAAGAATTGGAGCGCACCCTGCAGCGTTTCCACACCGACCACGTCGACCTGTACCAATTCCACGCGGTCGCGTCGATGGAAGATGTAGACAAAATTCTCGCGCCCTCCGGAGCGGCCGAGACTTTCTTCGCCGCGCGCAAGGAAGGCAAAGCCCGCCATCTCGGTTTCTCCGCCCATAGCGCCCCCGCCGCCATTCGCCTGATGGATGCGCTCGAACTGGATAGCGTCCTTTTCCCCATCAACGTGAACGCCTGGGAAAACGGCGGTTTCGGCCCGCAGATCCTGGCCAAAGCCAAATCCAAGGGTATGGCCCGCATGGCGCTCAAGTCTCTGGCCTTCGGCAAATGGCCTGCAACCATGAAAGCCAGCGATCGCAAGTATCCCAAGTGCTGGTATCAGCCCATTGACGACCCCGAGATGGCGCACCAGGCCCTGCGCTTTACGTTGAACCAGGACATCACCGCAGCCGTCCCGCCAGGCGACGAACGCATCTGGGACCTGGCCTTGGAGTTCGCCTCCGCGCCGCTGCCCAAGCTAACCGAAACCGAACTGGCGTCATTGAAGACGAAAATCTCGTCGCTGGAGCCAGTCTTCCGCGCGTGAATCCGCAAAGTCCCATGGGGCAGACCATCGTCTTTCGTGGTCTGCAAGCTTTGAGCCGCGGGCTGAAAATCCGGCAAGCGCTCGTACCACAGACTTCAGTCTGTGTCTTTCTTGCGTGACAGGCCTCAGCCTGTCCGCCGTTTTTTCAGCCGGCCCTCCGGCTGCGACGCAGCCGCTCTGCTCAAACCCTAACGCTCGATCTCGTACAACCGCAGCATGCTGGGCTCCGGCAGCGGACCCTCCCGCGGCCGGTCGCGATTCGGCCCCAGGCTTTCCCACCGCAAAAGATAAAGCCGGCCCTTCCCCGCATTGCTGAGCGTGTGCACCTGCATCCCCGGAAAATCGGATTCCGGCTGATTCAGCGCCGCCGGCCAAGCCGCCTCACGCTTCGCCTGCCCGATCGTCTGCAAAGTCTCTTCATTAAGGCGCCACGTTCCGGATCCCGCGCGAGGGTGATGATAATCGAGCAGCAATTCGTCCCGCGCTCCCGGATGCACGCCGCCGATCCCGATCTCGAATGGAATGCTCCCACCCCCGTGAAACTCCCAGCGATAATCCCAATGGCTGACCTGAAAAAATTTCCATTGGCCATCTTCGAGTCGCGCCGCATAGGCTTGCGTGAAACCCTGATCGTCGAACTTGTGATAGGTGACGATCAGCCTCCCGTGCGAATCCCACCCCACGTGCGCGGAGCCGTTGATAATCCCCCCGTTCACCGGGACCGGATCAATCGTCGCGCGCGTCTTCATCGTGATCGGCAATTCCAAGGCCCGCCCATCGGCGCTCTCCCAGTGCTTGAGATCGCGGCTGCGAGCATAGCTGAGGTCGTGATTGGTCGAGCAGTCGGGCGTATTGCGCCACACCCAGATGAGATGGAAATACCCGTCGGGACCCCGCGTCGGACCCTCCAGATAAGCGCTCGCGTGGCCTTCATTGCTGGTCAGCGGACGGTCCAGCAAACGGCTCCACGTGCGCGTCCGCAAATCATAAGCGTTATAAATCTGGCTGCCGTTGCCGCTCGATCCGTCGCGATAAGTGAACATCAGCTCATTGGCCGGCCCGCGCAAAAAAATCGGATAGGTGCAGCGTGACTCCTCGCTCCCGGTCATCTTCGCGACTCGCTCAAAGCTCCCGATATCGAGCGGCTTGGTACTCCGGAAATACACTAACGGAACGGCATGCATATTGCCGCTGAGATGAAGATAGCCGTCGTCGTCGATCGCCAGCGCAAGGTAGTTGTGGCTGTCCCACCCCAGCGTGGATGGAAGATGCACCACCTCCCACTCAATGGAACCAAGCCGCCGCGCAGCCACGCTCATCCGCCGCTGATCGTCATAAAAAGCCACAATCTGCCGGTCCTCGCGCGTAACCAGAGCAAACCCGACCGAATGCCCGGACCATACGCGCGAGACATCGAGCGTCCTGCCGATTCGCGGCTCACCATGAAGAGCCCCGGCGATCAGCACACAAGCTAAAAGTAAATTACGCAATCGAGACCAGTATATGTATATTGGGGGTAGGTTGTGATCAGCAAAGAGCAAGCCGGGTGCGCGACGCAGAAGGGGAAACTGCGTCGGCCCGAGTCACCAAACTACCCAGCCGCGACTGTCAGAAGGTGTGAAAAAAGCTAGCCGCCGATAAACACCGATGAACGCAGATTGAAAACAAACTCTTTATCGGCGTTCATCTGCGTTCATCGGCGGATAATAATGAATTTATCTCACCTTCTCAATGAGCGGTAACGATGACCTTAGAATATTCGTATCCGCAGTAACGCGCAGCACCTAAAGCCCGCTGGCATTTTCGCGGCGAACTTCAGAGATGAGCCTGTCCACGTCCTCTGGGACGATTCCTTTAGCGCGAGCCCTGCGCTCGTTGCTCTCCACGAAGCGCTGCCACTCTTGCCGCTCAACATAGCCACGCACTGCATCCGCAATCACTTCGGCGGGTTGGCGATGTTGCGCTTGCGCAGTCTGCTGAACCAGAAGCAGCAGTTCGTCTGAGAGCAATTCATTCGAGTTCGTCACACTGACCTCGACCCTATTCTCTCACCCTGCCACTTCCAGTTCAAAACGGCGCGCCCGTCGCCATACCCTACCAGAACAGCCGGATACTCACCAGCGCCACGCGCGACATCAGCGCCGAGTTGGGCTGATTCACGATCCCGAAGGTCGATTGGTTGGTGAACGCCGGCACTGACGCGTTGGTCAGCGAAGCCGTGTTGAAGCTGTTGTACGCCTTGAACCCGGTATTCGGATTGAAGAAGAACAACGGATGATTGGCGGCGTTGAGCACATCCACCTGCAACTGCGCATAAACCCGCTCCGTAATGTTGATCTTCTTCGACAGGCTGGCATTGAGCGTGGTCATCCACGGCGACCGGCAATTGGTCATGGTGCGCGGTGCATCGCCGAACTGCGGATTATTCAGGCTGCCGGGCATCGAGAAAGCGTTCCAGTTCAGGTACGGCTCATTGAAGGGGTTGCTAACACTCCATGCCGAATTGAAGCAGGATTGTCCCGGCACCACGTTCGGCCGCAACTGGATTCCCGTGGGCAGCGCGTTCGCGCCCGAACTGCTGATCCAGTAGCCGGAACTGCCCAACGTGGGAACAAATGGCATGCCATCCTGCGTGTTGAAGATGCCGGAAGTGCTCCAGCCGCCGATGATGGCGTCGCCGATGCGGGTCTTGGTCGAGAACAATTGGTTGCGGCCAAAAGGCAGCGCATAAGAATAACCCATAGTGTACTTGACCGCCGCGTCGAAGTTCGAGACCGCCTTCTCCTGCTTCAGGTCGAAGGGATTCTGCACCGTCGCCGTGCCGTAGATCGACCCGCTTTGGCCCACTACATACGATCCGCCGGTGTCGTCCATCGTCTTGGACCACGTGAACGCAGCCTGAATCGATAGCCCTCGTGTGAGGCGGTGCGTCACCCCGATCGGCAGCGAGTGGTAGTTCGATACGCCATTGCGGAAAAAGCTCTCGCTCAACGGCTGGTTGAAGAAGTTCTGGTATGGGCCGAGCGAGCTCAGCAGATTCTCGTTGGTCACGCTATTGCTCCCGATGGCCTTGATGCCGTACGGGTTGGCAATATTGGTCGAGGAGAAGTTCGCGTTGCTCTTGATATCCGCGATCAGCGTGTTCATGTTGGGAAAATTCAGCGGCGGTGAAGCGATGCTGATCAGGTGCGTCCCCACCATGCCGCTATATCCGAACTGCAGCACCGTCCTCGCGTCCAACTGGTATTGCACGGTAAATGCAAACTGCTGCACATAGGGAACTGCATTGCTCTGGCTCACGTACGGGATGGTCACGCCTTGCACCGTGAAGAACGGTCCGTGCCCTTGCAAAGCGCTCAAGGCGGAGGTGAGCGTTCCCACCGGATTGGTGATGTAGTCGACCGGCTGGTTCGCATTCACTCCGCCGGTGGTCCCTCCAACCGATTGCGCCGCGACGTTAAAGTCCGGATTGGGCGTGTTGCCGTAGCCCGTAAGCGGCACGCGCATCAGACCGTAATTGGCCCGTACCGTCATGCGGCGGGCGGGCGTCCACGCGATCCCGAAGCGCGGCTCGAAGCCCATATAGTTGATCGGCCACAGTGTCGTCGGCAGTCCGCAGCTTCCCGAGAAGCAATAGGCGCCGGTGGCCGGCAGGCCATTCAACGTGCCCGTGTAGTTGGGAATGAAGGTGCCCTGATTGTTGTATTTCTCGATGCGCGGGGTCTGCACCTCGTAGCGCAGCCCGACGTTCAGCGTCAGATTGGAACGAAGCCGGATATCGTCCTGCGCGTACCCGCCCCAATAATGCCAGCGGTAATACGCCGGCACCTGCACCGGCGTATTCGAGAAGCTGCTGATCAGCCCCAGGTCGAAGCTGGCCAGCGAGTTGCCGCCGCTGCCGTTGTTGGTCTGCGACGGGCTGAAAGAATAGCTCCCGCCGTACAGTCCGGAAGCGTCGCGCTGGTTGGATTCCTGGCGGCGCATATCGACCCCGAAGGCAATCGTGTGGCGTCCCTTGGTCCAGGTGATGTCGTCGGAAACTTGAAAGTTCACGTCGGTCTGCCCGCTGATCGAAGTGGTTCCGGTTCCCAGCGTGTAACTGGACCAGGAAACGTGCGGGAAGCCCGCGCCGTTGACTGCCGGCGTGAGGCCGTAAGCCGCGCCCCAATCCTCGCCGAGCGACGCCGGCGCTTCGCCGCGCGCCTGCTTGTTGCGCGCGTACATGATCTTGACTTCGTTCACCATCGATGGAGAGATGACGTGCGTCTCATCGAGCGAGGCATTGTTCGCCCAGGATTGATCGGAAGGGATTTGCGTGATCACCGAGTTCGCCGGGTAGCCCTGGAAGCGCACCGACGTCACCGGCGCCGCGGAGTACCGGAAAAACAGGCGGTCGTTGGCGTTGATCAGGTGGTCGATGCGGAAGGAATAGCGATTGTCCGTGTTTTTCACCCCGCGTTCATACACGATATTCTGGCCCAGGTTGTTCCACAGACCGCTGGGTAGCAGAAACTGAACGAACGGCCCCGAATTTTGCGGCGTCGGCATCAGCGACATCACGAACTTGGCGAACTTGTTGGCATTCAGCTGGTTCGACAGGTTCAGATTGGGGATCGGCACATATTGGCTGGTGCTGGTGTACTGCGGACCCGTGGGAAAGCCCGACGAGTTGACCGCCGATTGATAATACAAGCCTCCTGTGCGTGGCGCGGCCAGGGCGGCTGCCAGTCCCTGCGTCGAGAGAATATTGGTGTTGATCAGCGAATAGGCATTTTGGAAGTTGCCGGCCAGTTCGTCCGGCGTCGGCATGGTGGCCAGCGCGGTGGTGTCGTTGAACAGCCGGGCCGGCTCAAATCCGGCATAGAAGAACGTCTTGTTGCGTCCGTCATAAACTTTGGGAATATACACCGGACCGCCCCCGTAGAGCCCGAACCAGTTCTGGTGCTGCTCATTGGGAATGGTGTTGCCCAGCGGTTCGGCGTTGAATGCCGGGTCGTTGTGCCGCCAGGTAAACTGGCCATGAATTGCGTTGGTGCCGCTGCGCGTGGCTTGAATGATCACGCCCCCGCCCGTATTCCCGTATTTCGCCGGCACGCCGTTGGTCACCACCGTCACCTCCTGCGTCATCGGACCGGAAACCGAGAGTGCGGTGCGCGGCAGGCTGGCCTGCGTCACATTGGACCCATCCACCAGCACCGAAGCCGATCCTGGCATGCCGCCCGAAATATTAGTACCTGCGCCGGGCGCTACGTTGGCCGTGTAAATTCCAGGGTTTTCGTTGAATACCTGCCCGTAGCTATTAGGATCGCCGCGCACACCCGGCACCAGCATGGTCGCCTCCAGCACGTTTCGCTCGGTATAGGGCAGCTCATCGATCAGGTCCCTCTGTACCGTGGTGGTGACCTCCATCGTGCTGTTGCTCAACATGGTCGATTGCGCCGTCACCTCGACCGTCGTGGTCACCTGCCCGACCTTGAGCACGGCGTCCACAGTCGTCGTCTCGCCCGCCGATACCGTCACGTGATTGGTTTGGGATTTGTCAAATCCGGCTTTCTCCGCCATGACTTCGTAGTTTCCGGGGACCAGCGAGAGGATGTTGAAAATGCCGTCGCTGCTGGTGACCGTCTCGCTCACCACGTTGGTGTCGACGTTACGCGCCTTCACCGCGACTCCGGGCACCACCGCCCGTGTGTTGTCGGTGACCGAGCCGCTGATCTGGCCGAAGCCAGTCTGAGCGCGCAGGGGGGCGACCGCCGTCAGGCACAAAAACGCTATCCAAACTTGCCGGGTGCACTTCATACGTGCAGACAACGGTATAACGTTCGTGGAAAGATTGCAAGGCTCTAAACTCGTTAAGCCTGCAAAAGCGTCGCGGGGCGGGACGATGCATACCAGGATGTCGGCAGACCTCAAGGAAACTATCGCGCTACAACGGAATCCACACCAGCCGATTCACCCACTCTTCAGCTTCGGTTGCGCTCCAAATCAAGACGATTTCGTCGATGGCAGAAGCAATAGACACACCGCTTCTCAACAAGATAACTCCTGGACTCTGACCGCTGTCCGTAAACCGGCGGAAATGCCCAGGCATGGTGCCGCGATCCTGACTAACCAGAATCCGGCCTTGCTCCGCACAGATCCTCAGTACTTCTGGGTCCGGCACTGCCGCTAAACCGGCTTCAGCAGAGCTTCGAACATCGATTTCTGGCGCGAGGCGCTTTAGACCGCGAAGAATGCGGCCATCCAAATCCGCGTCAGCCTGGAATCTGACTTTCATGGCGCGCCCGGCGCATTTTCGCAATCAGCTCCGCATTCTCCATCCTGGACGCCCGGTGCAGAACATTCGCCTCCATCTCACCGCTCGCCAGATACGCGTCTATCACAGACTGATTCGCCAGGTAGTACGCCAGTGCCCCGTGCACCTGCTCCAGCGTGAGCGTCGGATAACTTTCCACCATCCCCTCGGCGGAAACGCCTTCGCGAAAAAGATAAACCAGCGAGTCAAGGGAAACGCGAGTTCCCGCAATCCGGTAAACGCCCTCGGACTGCAACACGTAATCCCTGGCCATGCCCTTAAATCACCCCGCTACTTCCAACTCAATCTTCTTATTCTGCGCGTCCAGCTTCTTAATCCTGAACGACCGGATCTCGCCCGCCCGCGCCATCCCCTTCTGCGGACCCGCCACACTCCCTTGCCCCGACTTCCACCGCGACGCCAGCATCGACGATAGCGTGCTGATATCCGCTCCCTTCGCCGCCGCGGGCTTCTCTTCCACTGGCTCCCCGCCGCCCAGCGATACCGACGCCCGCACGCCTTCGCCCAAATCCACCATCGCGCGGCCCTTCGACACCTCCGACACCCGGCCCGTCACCACGTCGCCTTCCTTATGCTCCGCGATGTACTCGTCGAGCGAAGTCGGCACCAGTTGCTTCATCCCCAACCGCAGCCGGCGTCTTTCGCGGTCGCACTCCAGTACCACCGCCTTCACCCGCTCGCCCACCTTCAGCACATCCTGCGGATGATTGATGCGCTTCTCCGCCGTGATGTCGCCGACGTGGATCATCCCCTCCACATCGTCATCCACCTGCACGAACGCGCCAAACTTCGTCAGGCTGATCACCGGTGCTTCCACAATCGTTCCCGGCTGGAATTTCTTCTCCGCATCCGCCCACGGATCGCCCAGCGCCTGCTTCAGCCCCAGCGAAATCCGCTTGTCCCCCGGATTCACCCCCAGCACCACCACCTCGACCGTCTCACCGGCCTTCAGCAGATCCGCCGGCTTCCGCACCTTCTTCGACCACGACATCTCCGACAGGTGAATCAGCCCGTCCAACCCCGGCTCCAGTTCCACAAACGCGCCGAAGTCCGTGAGCCGCGACACCGTGCCTTTCACCCGCTCGCCCACGTGATACTTCTCCGCCGCGGTCGACCACGGGTCCGCCTGCAGTTGCTTCATCCCCAGCGAAATCCGCTTCTTGGCCGGATCCACCTTCAGGATCTTCACCTGGATCTGCTGCCCCACCGTCAGCACATCCGACGGCTTGTTGATGCGCGCCCGCGAAATATCCGCCACGTGCATCATGCCATCCACTCCGCCGATGTCGATAAACGCGCCGTAATCCATCAGCGTGCGTACCGTGCCCGTCACCACCGCGCCTTCCTGCAGGTCCGCGTACAGTTTCTCGCGCGCCTTCGCGGCCTCATCCTCCAGCACCGACCGCCGGTCCACCACCGCGTCTTCCTCGGCGATCTCCAGCTTGATGATGCGGCACGTGATCTCCTGCCCGACCAGCTTCTCCATCTCCGGCACGTCCCGCGCCCCGCTCCGTGAAGCCGGCATAAACGCCCGCAGCCCGATATCGACCGACAGCCCGCCCTTCACCACCGCCGTCACCCGGCCCGCAATCGGACGCTTCTCCTCGAACGCCTTCTCCAGCGCCGACCAGTCCTTCGGCCGTTCCACTTTGATCAACGAGAGCTGATAGTAGCCTTCCGAATCGCGCCCGGTGATCGTCACCTGCATCTTGTCCCCGGTCTTCACCGGGATCGCGCCCTCATCGTCTTTGAGCGACGTAACCGGCAGCATGCCGTCCGTCTTCATTCCGATGTCGAGATAGACATTCTCTGGCGTCACCGAGACGACGGTACCCTCGCGGGCGCCGCCTTCGCTCTTTTGCGGAGCATGATGCTGCTCCTGTTCGAACTGGTTGAGGATATCGCCGAACGACTGCTCGGACGCGCTATTAGCGTCGTCTTCGCGATCCACGGCTGTTGGGTTTGGCATGCGGATTTACTCTTATTCTGCCATAACCAAGATAAGATAGCAGCGAGATGCCTGCTCGCACGAGCCCCCCAAGGGTTCATGAAATCCTGATCGCCCTGGTCTTTATCGCCATGGCCATTCTCGATCCCGACCAAAGCCTCCTCGAGATGACACTCGTTCTGGTTCTCGGAGCCCTGCAACTCGCCGAAGTGCGGCTCCCGGTTCTCGAGACCAAGGCCCGCGCCGTAATCTGGATCCTCCTCAGGCTCGCGCTCTGCTTCTGGCTGATCGGCGTCTCCGGCGGACTCGACAGCCACTATTACCTGATCACGCTCCTCCCCGTCGTATCCGCCGCCACCTATCTTGGCCCTCTGGGCACGTTCATTTTCTCGGTCCTGGCCGCCGGCTCGTATGTCTCGTTTCTCCTGTTCATTAACTGGAACCGTTTTTACATTGACCCCTACGACCAGCGCATTATCGCCCTCCGCGTTCTTTTCATCGTCATTACCGGCCAGCTCGTCAACCTCCTCGCCGAAGCCATCCGCACCGAGTCCGCTAAACACAAAGCCCTCGCCGAGCAGCTCTCCGTAACCAACCAGCAGCTCCGCGAAGCCGAAGCCGCCGTCCGCCGCGGTGAACGCCTCGCCGCCCTCGGACAGCTCTCCGCCGGCCTCGCCCACGAAATCCGCAACCCCCTCGGCACCATCAAAGCCTCCGCCGAAATGCTTTCCCGCAACGTCGCCGCCGAAAACGACGTCGCCCGCGAGGTCGCCGGCTACATCTCCACCGAAGTCGATCGCTGCAACTCCCTCGTCACCCGCTTTCTCGATTTCGCCCGTCCTCTCGCCGTCCGTCTCGCTCCCACCGATCTCACCCAGGTCATCGACCGCTCCATCGAAATGGTTACCCGCGAAGCCCGGGAACGCGACATCGCCATCTATCGCAACTACGCCCCCGACGTCCCCCTCCTCCCGCTCGACGCCGAATTGATGGAGCGTGTCTTTTTCAATCTCCTGCAAAACGCCGTGCAAGCCTCCCCGCCGGGACATTCCGTCACCGTGAAAACGCGCATGACTGGCGATCAAGTGGAGATCTGCGTAATCGACCGCGGCTCCGGCATCGCTCCCAAACTCATCGAGACCATCTTCAATCCCTTCGTCACCACCAAATCCAACGGCGTCGGCCTCGGCCTCGCCATCGTCTCCCGAATTGTGGACCGTCACGGCGGTAAAATAACGGTCGAGAGCCAACCCGGCGAAGGCAGCGTCTTCCACGTCTGCCTCCCGCTTCACGCGATCGAACCAGCACAAACCGACTAGACTGAAATCTATGAAAAGATCCAGCCGCCGATGAACGCAGATGAACCCCGGCAGGTCTCTTTTTTATCGGCGTTCATCTGCGTTCATCGGCGGCCATTAACTCTCACATGAAACATCGCATCCTGGTAGTTGAAGACGAAGAAAAACTCAGGCGAGTCATCGAACTCCAGCTCGTCTCCGCGGGTTACGAAGTCGATTCCGCCGGCACCGCCGAATCCGCCCTCCCACGCCTCGACCGCGCCGAGCTCATCCTCACCGACCTCCGTCTCCCCGGCATGAGCGGCCTCGAAATGCTGGGCCTCATCCAGAAGCAGAACACCCACGCGCCCGTCATCGTCATGACCGCCTTCGGCTCCATTGAAACCGCCGTCGAAGCCATGAAAGCCGGCGCCGTCGATTTCCTGCCCAAGCCTTTCTCCCTCGACCACCTCATGACCGTGGTCAACAAAGCCCTCGAAATGCGCCAACTGCGCGACGAAAACCGCCAGCTCAAGGAGCAGTTGGGCCGCCGCTACGAGTTCGACAACATCATCGGACGCAGCAAACAGATGCAGGACATCTTCGCCACCATCCTGCGCGTCGCCCCCTCCCGCGCCACCGTCCTCCTCGCCGGCGAAAGCGGAGTCGGCAAGGACCTCATTGCCCGCGCCATCCATTTCCACTCCCCGCGCGCCGCCAGGCCCATGGTCAAAATCAACTGCACTTCCATCCCCGAGAACCTGATGGAGAGCGAGTTATTCGGCTACGAGAAAGGTGCCTTCACCGGCGCCCAAACCTCCAAACCCGGCAAATTCGAGCAGGCCGACGGCAGCACCGTCTTCCTCGATGAAATCGGCGACGTGCCCGGCGTCATCCAGGTCAAGCTCCTGCGCGTCTTACAGGAGCGCGAATTCGAACGCCTTGGCAGCAACAAGACCCAACGCATCGACGTGCGTGTCATCGCCGCCACCAACCAGGACCTCCGCCGCGCCCTCGAACAAGGCACCTTCCGCGAGGACCTTTACTATCGCCTCAACGTCGTCCCGCTCGAAATCCCGCCGCTGCGCGCCCGCAAAGAAGACATCCCCTATCTCGCGCGCCATTTCGTCACCAAGCTCGCCCCCGATTCCGGCACTAAGGTCACCAGCATCACCGAAGCCGCCATCGACAGGCTCATGCAATACGAATGGCCCGGCAACGTGCGCGAACTCGAGAACGTCATCGAGCGTAGCCTCGTCATGGCTCCCGGCGAAAAACTCGACGCGCCCGACATCCGCCTCGACATGGCCCTCCGCCATCGTCCCGTCGCCGGCGACTACGGGCTCCCCGACGGCATGAGCCTCGACCAGTACGAGCAGGAAATCATCAAACACGCGCTCAAAACCGCTGACGGCAACAAAAGCCAGGCCGCCCGCCTCCTCGGCCTCACCCGCAACGCCCTCCGCTATCGCCTCACCCAAATGGGCATCGAAGCCTAATCCAACCACCCGTGGGGCAGGCCATCGTTTTTCGTGGCCTGCCCGTCTGTCCGACAATTGAAGCATGCGCCTCCTAACCCTCCTGCTGGCCTTCCTCACCTCCGCGCTTGCCGCCAATCCCTACCGCTGGGTCTTCGTCATCCGCAATCTCCAGACCGACGCCGACGTGGCCGAAATCCGCGACATCGCCCGCGTAGCATCCGAACACGGCCTGAACGGCCTCGTACTTTCCGGCGGCCTCGATCGCCTGGAAAAACAACCGCCCGCCTACATCGCCCGCCTCAAGCAAGTGAAAGCCATCTGCGGCCAATATCATCTGGAGCTAATCCCACTGATCTTCTCGGTAGGGTATGGCGGCAGCATCCTCGGCTTCGACAAAAATCTCGCCGAAGGAATCCCGGTCACTGACGCGCTGTTCGTCGCCGGCCACGGAATCGCGCGCCCGCAACCAGACCCGCCCATCGCGTTCGTCAACGGCGGCCTGGAAGAGTACACCGGAAATAAGGCCGCCGGCTTCCGCCTCCAGGAGCAGCCCGGAGAAATAAGCTTTATAGATCCTAAAATCTTTTCCGAAGGCAAAGCTTCCCTGCGTTTCGAGAACTTCACCGCCAATCCCTACGGCCACGGCCGCCTGATGCAGGAACTCGCCGTCGCCCCGCACCGTTCTTACCGCATCACCTGCCAGGTGAAAACCGAAGCTCTGGAGCCCGCGGACGCCTTCGCTATCCAGGTGCTCGGCATCGACGGCCGCTCCATTGCGCCCATGAAACTCGCTCTGCCTTCCACTTCCGAATGGCACCGCGAGACCATCGCCTTCAATAGCCTCGACGCCGAAAAGGTCCGCCTGTACGTGGGCGTGTGGGGCGCCAGAAGCGGCAAGTTCTGGATCGACGACTTGCGCATCGAGGAGACCGGCCTGGCCAACGTGCTGCGCCGGCCGGGTACGCCCCTCACCGTACGCGGCGAGTCCACCGGCTTGACGTACGAAGAAGGCGCAGATTACGGGCCCATCAGCGATCCGCGGCTGAACTTTCGTCCCGATCACGACGGCCCTTCGATCATCATCCTGCCCACCGGCCGCATCCGCGACGGGGAACGTCTGCGCGTCAGTTTCTATCAAGGCGTAGGCATTGCCAAAGGCCAGGTCTCGGTGTGCATGTCGGAACCCAAGCTATACGAAATCATGGCCGAACAGGCGCGCCGTCTGCACGAAGTTCTGGCTCCGCAAAAATACCTGCTCAGCATGGATGAAATCCGCGAAGGCGGTTCGGACTACGCCTGCAAAAAGCGCGGCCTGACCATGGGCCAGATTCTGGGCGACTGCCTCACCAAAGAATTCAACCTCCTCCGCGCGGTAAACCCCAAAGCCGAAATCTTCACTTGGTCGGACATGCTCGATCCCAACCATAATGCCCACGGCAATTACTACCTGGTCGATGGCGATTTCACCGGCTCCTGGAAATACCTGCCGCACGACCTGCGCATCGCCTGCTGGTATTACGAGAAGCGCAAAGAGAGCCTGGCCTTCTTTTCCGGATTAGGATTCCAGACCCTCGCCGCCGCCTATTACGACCAAGACACGCTCGAAAACCCCAAGGGCTGGCTCGAGGAACTGTCCCACACCCCCGGCGCCCTCGGCATCATGTACACCACCTGGGAAAACAAGTACCAACTCCTCGGACCCTTCGGCGATCTCCTGCCCCGGTAACGATTGATTCATCTTCGAGGTCCGCGAAGAATTGGGCAGCGTAGGCCTTTGGCCTGCTCGTGGGGCAGACCATCGTTTTTTGTGGTCTGCCCGGCTGCGCAGCAGCCGTTTGCGGCTTGCCGCGATACGGAGTAGGCGTTTTCGCCTGCTCTCGCCCGCTGGAGAGACTTCTGCCACAGGCTGTTAGACGACAAAAAGGTGTACATCGGAGGCCCGCGCACCGAAGAAGGCAACCAGCGCGCCTCTCAAGTTCTCTGCGTCTTCCTCTGCGCCCTCTGCGCCTCCGCGTCAAAGTCAGCGCCAGCCCAACCGAACACCTCAGTAACCACCACTTCAAACCTAAATTTCCCCACCCCTCAACAACATACAAAACCCCGCCCCTAAAACCCGCCCACCCGTCTGCTAAACCCAAATCAGGAGGGCAATTCATATCCCATGAAAACCCTTGACGATCGCAAAGTCTACATCGGAGGCCCGCGCACCGAAGAAGGCAAACAGCGCGCCTCCCAAAACGCCATCAAACACGGTCTCTTCGCCAGAAAGCTAGTGCTCCTTGAAGGAGAAACCCAGGAGCAATTCGACA
>Ga0326727_10005813_pt1 | contig 34735 bp, 30 predicted proteins | sample MB2enrmetagenome_FD_207643 | JGI IMG/M metagenome (GOLD analysis project Ga0326727, IMG submission 207643) | Lab enriched peat soil microbial communities from McLean, Ithaca, NY, United States - MB29MY | ecosystem: Environmental > Terrestrial > Soil > Wetlands > Peat | place: USA: New York...
TGTAAGAGATCATGCTGCCCATGGTCTCTCACCCTCGCCGCCTGCAAAGCGGACAGATCACTTGCTAATCCAACCGGACATATCATGTGCTAACGACATGCAAGTTTGTTCACATTGACAATTGGCCGTGGTTGCAGATAACATCACCCGCAACCCAATACTGGGTCTGTTTGGGGTAACAGCTCAGCACAACGGACACCGGAACCATCGATCGTACCGTCCGGACCATTTCGACGAACGACCAGTCTACGTGTTGACGGAAATCCCAGCGAACAGCGCGTTCCGTAAAGACTGCGGCCCGACCGCTGACACCAACAAGCAACCAGGAGAAGAATAATGCAAACCCGAATCACGAGATGGATCATGTTGGCCGCAGTAGTGGCTGTTGCAGGGAGCACAGTCACCTTGGCTCAGAGTTGTCCCACCTCTCCCGACTATCTTCCAGATTTCACCTCGAACCAAACTTGCCTCACGTTGAACAACAACGGCGACACAGGGTACCCCGGTTTCTACACGGCCGTTTCAGGAACAGGAATCGTGCTGCGGCTGACCCCAAACTCGACCTTCACCGCGGGTTCCGCCTGGTACAACACTCAGCAGCCCGTTAGCGGTGCTTTTTCTGCCACGTTCACGTTTCAGCTGAGCGGAGGAAACACCTCTGATAGCCCCGCCGACGGCATTGCCTTCCTGATTCAGAATTCGGCGACCAGTGCTTTGGGTCCTGACGGTTGCGGAATTGGATTCGGTGACGACAGTACCGGTTGCGCGCCTCCGAGCGGCGGTATCCCGAACAGCTTGGCGGTTGAGTTCAATACCTACTACAACCCTGGCGTTGACCCCAACGCCAACGATGTCACCATTCAAAACTGCTCGGGGACTGGACCCAACAGTGTAGATCCAAGTTGCCAGATTGCGGTGAACTCCAATTTGCCGGTCACCATGTCAGACGGGAATGTCCATACCGTGACCATTAACTACTCGGGCCCGAGCACCAAACTGCTGGATGTAATTCTGGATAACAATGACTTGTTTCCGGGCGGCGTGGTGTTCGACTTGACCACGATCAGTTTGAACAGTGGAAATGCTTGGGTCGGGTTCACGGCGGCAACCGGCGGCGGGGACGACAACCAGGACATCCTGAGCTGGACATTCACGCCGCAGGCTCAGTCGGCTGTGGTTTCGCAAAATACGCCAACTACGCTGCCGTTTCCGAACGGATCCGGAAATAACGTCTACTCCTACACCGGACAGCTGACCGCTCCCTACGCTACGCCAGTGATCCAGGTCCAGCCGATTCTAATGACTCCAGCAGCCTGCGATGCGTTGGTGCAAGCGAACTTCTGGCCCGCTCGCTGCTTCGTCTACGAGAACGCTGAGAATACCGGCACCGATGCGGCCGTGATGTTCGCAGTGACATGCCCGAATTCTCCTGGTGGAACGTGCGGTTCGAACAGCAACCAGAATTTCTTTGCAGAACTTGGGACCGTTTTCCAGTTCTCGTACTCAGAAAATCCGTACTTCGTGTACCCGGGGATTTTCGGTTTTCTCAACCCATTCCCCGGCTGGCTGAAAGGCTCCGGTCCCAATCCTTTGTCCCCTTGCACCCCCCCCTCACGTGGTCCACTGTTCCAGAGCAATCAGATCGACACCTTCTTTATCGACAATGGCACAACCAGAGGAGGCAGTGGCGGCAACGGCTCATGCTGGGTGGCGACGTACGACACGCCGGGTGAGATCTGGCCGGGTATTACGATCAGCTCTCCCACCCCCACGAATTACAAGCTGAACCAGGTGGTCACGGCGAATTACACTTGCAGCAATCCGTCTACGTCACAGCCGTTGACTAGCCCGACTGGTCCGTATCTGACGGTAGCAAGCTGCACGCAATCCACCGGCACTCAGTACTCCTGCACACCAACCAGCACCGGGCTCACATGCACCGGCAGCGTCGATACCTCGACTAGGGGGTTGCACAAGTTTTTGGTAACGGCAATCGATTCCGGGGGGAATCAGAACCTGGATTTGGTTTTTTACAACGTAAAGTAACGGTCACGGAACTGACTTCGCAGATGTGTGCGTAGTCGATCGGCAAGCGGGTGCCGCAAAGCGGCACCCCCTTTTTTTCGCTCTGATTCACAGGACCAAGGTTCTAGTTTTTGGCTGCTTGTGTCCTGCGGGTTGACTCTTCATAGATGGCCTTGAAGTCCGCACGTTGTAGAAGCTTCTCTGCCCCGGGGTCTTTCATCATCGCATCGAGCAGGCGCAGCGCCTCGCGATAATGATCCTGGGCATCGCTACCGTTACCGGAATCTCGCTTAATCCTGGCCAACAGATAATGCGCTCGAGCACTCAGTGGCTGCATTCCGAGCTTGTCCGAGAGCAGCAAGGCACGCTCCGTTTCCTGGCGGGCGCGGGAGTAGTCATGGCCCCGCATCATCGCTTCCGCCATGATTATCGAGTACTCGACCGAGATGTATTTCAACCCGAGGTCGTCGGCATGCTGGATCAATTGCCGCAGCCCGGCGATGGCTTCCTGGCCGGGTCTTTCCTCAGCTTGGACCTTGGCCAGGTTGGCTTTCGCAATTAGAACTGCATCTGGCTGTTTGCTTCGTGTGGCGACCTGGAGTGCCTCTGCGTACCAAGCACGCGCAGACTTGAAATCTCCGCGGTAGAAGTGAGCATCGCCCTGATATCCCAAAGCTTCGGCTACGACTTCGTCATTTTTCAACTCGCGGGAGAGGTTGAGTGATTCGTCCAGAGAACTCTTCGCTTCATCTCCCCGTCCCGCCAGAATAAGCGCGTTTGCGAAACCGTCCAGCACTCTAGCCATCCAGGGGGTCTTGTCCTTGGCGTCGCGGAGAGTCTTTAGGGCCTCCTGCGTGGAGTTGATTGCGGCCCCAAAACGACCCTGGTAATCAAACAGTACACCCAGACTGTAAGACTCGATGGCCGCGCCCTGCGGGTCATTCATGGTGCGTCGCAGATCCAATGCCCGCAGGTAGTACGAAATAGCCTGCTCGTACTGGCCCATCTCGGCCGAAGTGAAGCCGAGGTTGTGCACGGCATCCACAATGTCCTGCGGCACCTTCGATTTTTCGCGGAGCTGGAGCGCTTGCTGGAAATAGGTGAGGGCGTCCTCGTATTGCCCCTTGTCGGAGTACACACTTCCAATGTTGTTCAGGCAGATGGCTTGCATGCTTTCATTACCGAGGTCGCGCTGCAACTGCAATGAATCTTTGTACATTTTCAGCGCCTGGTCACGGTTGCCACGGTCATCGTAGAAATTGCCCAAGTCGATCAGAGTATCACCCAGGCCGCGCTTGTCGCCGATTTCACGCCGAATCTGCAGAGCCTCTTGGAAGTTGTGCAAAGCCTCTTTGTATTTGCCGAGTGAAGCCTGAGCTCTGGCTGTCTCATTCAGGCTGAATGCCAAGCCGCGCTTTTGACCAACCTGGCGCCAGATTGCGATCGCCTCCTGTTCGCTGCGGAGAACTTCCTGAGGCTTGCTCAACATCCTGTACGCTACCGCCGTCAGGTGCAGACTGGTGGCCTTTTGTTCCTCGTTGCCCACTTGTACAGCAAGGCTGTAGGCACGGTTCAGGAAGTCAAAACTGCCTTGCGCGTTGCCGCTCTTGGTCTCGATGCGACCGAGGTTAAGAGTTGCCGCAACGTCTTTGGGATTGGAAGATAAGATCTGCTGGTAATAATCACGGGCCTTCGCGAGATCACCAGAATCCTGATAAAGGCTGGCCAGCGCCGATTTTACATCCGAGTTATCAGGAGAAACCTTCGCCAGATTCTCATACGCCTTGATGGCTGCGGAATAGTTCTTGACCACCTGCAACTCGATGGCGGAAATCAAATACTTCTCCGCTTCCGGAAGGTTCTGGCTCAGGGTGACAGCTTTCTTTGCGGACTGCTCTGCTTCGTTGTCATAGCCCAAACTGCTGTACGCCTGTGCCAGCCTGGAGAACGCCAGCGCGAAGGATGCGTCTTCCTTAGTTGCTTCCTCGAAATGCTTTTGGGCTTCCAGATTCTTTCCGTCGCGCTGCAACTCAATGCCCTGGTTGTAATCGCGCAACGCCGCCACCGATTGTGAACTGGGTTGGAAGGAACTGCTCCTCAGCTCGTTAAGCACATCCTCAGGGAGTGCGAGTTTCTCTCGGATGGACTCTGCCAGGCGATCAACCGCGCCTGGAATTTCCTTTTCGCTGGGCACATCTATTTTCAGCGGGACCGTACGGTCGTTCTTGATGTCCTGAAGTGTGGCATCAATGCGAATCTGGTCGCCAAACTTGGCATACTGCCCCCAAACCACCCGGTCTGCGTTGCTGAAATCGGCCACCCGGCGAAGCGTTGCCGGATCGAGCACCGTCGTAGAGGAAATGTGCAGGTCGCTGAATATCTGGTGCAGGCTCGTCGGACTCACAGTGCGCAATCGCGCCGACTGGCCGACATCGGTACTCAGCATATCCGCCAGGCTGGGTCCGAGCCAGTCCAGCGCAGCGTCGCCCGAGCCATTGCGGAAGGGCAATATGGCGAGCGAAACCTCCGGCCGTGCCACCGCTGGTTGCGCTGGTTTGGTTGGGAACAGCAAACCACGGTAGCGGATGCCGGCCGTCGCCAGAATCAACACGGCTAGCCCCAGACCAATCCAGGGCCACGCGCTAGGTGCCCATCGCCGCACGTGGCGAAATTGCAGCGTGGCTGCAGCGATCTTACCCTGCCAGCATTCCAGATCAGCCAGCAATTCGTTGGCGGACTGGTAACGCAGATTCAGGTCCCGCTCTAAACACTTGCTCACGATCGCAGTGAGGTTCGGCGGGATGCTGGCGTCAACATCGGAGATCGGAATCGCCCGTTCTTGTGTGCGCCGGATCAGGCTTGCTAATGCGCTCTCCGCGTGGAACGGCATTTGTCCGGTCAACAGCTCATAGAAGATCAGTCCTGCACTGAACAGATCCGAACGTTGATCCAGAGTCTTGCCCAGAGCCTGCTCGGGTGACATGTATTCCATCGTGCCCACCAAAGCCCCGCTCTGGGTCATGCCATCACCTTCCAGCGTGCGCGCCAGTCCGAAATCCATCACCAGTACCCTGCCGGTCTGGTCAATCATGACGTTTTGCGGCTTGAGGTCCCGGTGAATCACGCCCACACTGTGGGCGGCGTCCAGCGCGAGGCACACCTGCTCCAGGATTCCAACCGCCTCTGCCGGCGGAAGCTTCTTGCGCTCACGAACCACGCTGCGGAGATCCTGTCCCTCGATGTATTCCATGGTGATGAACTTCACACCATCGCCTTCACCGAGGTCGTAGATGCGGATCACATTGCGATGCGTCACCCGCTGCGAGAGCAGCAACTCCTGTTTGAAGCGGTCGATAATTGCGGGATTTCTGGCCAACTCCGGCCGGATCACCTTCAACGCTACCAGCCGGTCTAACTCCAGATCCTTAGCCTTATAGACTGCGCCCATGCCACCTTCGCCGAGCGTTTCGACGATCAGGTAACGGCCACTGAGGATTGTCCCTTCGTCCAACACAGGCTGCGCGACTGACAAGCCCTGGGTTCGGAACTGGCTTCTTGGTCTCGGGGTCGGCGACACGGCACCAATGAAGGCAGGGGAATCCGCTGGGGACACGCGTAAAGCGTCCGTCAGCGTAGGAGCGTCTGAGTCTGAAGTCCCCGAGATGGGCACTATCGTCGCAGCGTCGTGGAGTGGAACGTCGGAGGAAGAACCACTGCCCGTGCTCGACGGAGTCCGTACCGCTGCACCAGCGTCGTTCTTCTTGCGAGCATTCTGGTTACGGTACAGACGTCCGCCATCCTCACCCATGGTCCTAGGTCCCCACCCAGCACTGCAGTATGCGTGCTCTCGCTTGCAGAAAGCACTTGCCGTGGTTCAACTCAGACAGAACTGCGGCGTGATAATTATATACCTCGGGATTGGAGTTGCAATCTGGTGCGCGGGGCGACCTGCAAGCGGCCCAATCAGGTGTACCAGAGCTGCGCCTGATTCCTGGTCCCGTTCAGGAGCGTGGTAGGCCGGCGGCCCAAAGCCAGCTATTTTCGATTGGGGAATGGAACCGTCTGCAAAAGGCTGCCCGCCCGAGTCTCAAAGACTTGGATCTCAAATGTACAGGTACCTCTTAGATACCAATGTCGTGTTCGAACTGCGAAAGCCGCGTCCGCATGGGGGAGTGGTCGCTTGGCCCAACAATCAAGAGGAGGACCGATTGTTTCTGTCGGCTGTAACGGTGGGCGAATTACAAGCAGGCATTGAGCGGGCCCGCCGCCAACATCCATCGAAGGCGAGTGACATCGAGTCTTGGGCAGATCAGCTGGCAGCTTCGTATCAGATACTGCCGATGGATACAGCGTGCTTTCGGAAGTGGGGCCGGCTCATGGACCGACAACCAGATAGGTGCTTGAGGACGCTATGATTGCTGCCACTGCACGCGTCCACCAATCGATCGTTGCCACGGGAAATGAAGCGGATTTCAGGCAGCTGGACGTCCGAATTCTCAACCCATTCAGGACGAGCTAGCTTCCTCCCCGGATGGAACCGATTGTGTGCTAGAAGTGTGCCGAATGGCACGAACCCTCGAACGGGCCATGGTGGTCACTCGGCTAGCGGCCGATCATCCGCACCATGCGAATTCGCCAAGAGGTGAAATCGTGAAGGTGCCAACGGTGTGCCGCCACCAAAGGTAAATGGAAAGTGCATTACAGAGCGTAAACCCGCTCGTGAGGCGATGAAGCTGTTGCAACTCCGACTTCGACCAGGCCTGTCAGACGATTGATTAGTTCATTCGGCCACGTCAAAGTCGGAAGTTCTTCCCGGTACGCCACAAGTACAGGGCTCGCGGGAGAGACGCAGACAGCACAAGCTCTGCCGAACTACCTTCATGCAGTGAGACGGGGCTTTCGTAGGGTTATCCGAGGATTACGCCCATGTGAGGAAGGAGTTCTCAACTGGCAGCGTCGCGGTCGAGACACTCATAGATCGGGTGCGGAGGTCAGAACCAGAGAACAGCGAGTCCAGCTAGAAGCAGGGCGAGTGCCCATAGCAGGTCGAAATTGAACCAGGCATGTCGCAACAGTTTCAAGCCCGCCTTTTCATAGAACTCAAAAAAGGAAGTGGCTAGCAATCCGGCCACGATCAGCATCGTCGTGGTATGCACGAGTACCGCGAGCAGAGGTGCAGTAATGCCCGGCGATGTTGCACCGGCAGGCATAATCCCGCACATTTCGTGCCCCATCCCTAGTGCCGACGGGGCTAACAGAACTGGCATGAGCATCACTCCTGCTCCGTGAGCAGATGCCATGAGGAACGACCAAACAACCAGGTCTCTTCCTCCGACTCTCATCCCACCTCCACGAGGATGCCTCGCCCGAAACATCCGATACATTCCGAAGGCGAAGAGGGTGAGCGCAACACTCCACTTCAGCGTGCTCATAGGCAGGAAGACTTGAACGAAGCGCAAAATGAGAATCGCGCCAGCAATGGCTCCAGCATGGCCAGCAGCAATCGGCAGCAGGGCGCCGATTACCGCCGACCTGCATTTTTCCTGTAAACCTAGCCCCAAGGCAAACAACCAGCCCATGGCTGGATTCAGGCCATGGTACGCCCCGAGAAGGGCAAGCACCATCCAAGGCCAGGAGTGATTCATGGATAGCAATAAAAGTCGGATGAAGCGTCGCCGCCTTAGAGTCTGACTTGATGGCCGCGGAGTTCGCCAAAATTCACGAAAAGCTTGGGATCAAGCTGGATGCCCCCCTCAGGCGCAATGTCCAACTTAACCATCCATCCGCGGATGCCGTCGGGATAAAACTGTTTGTCCCACGCAGCGTACAGGGAGTTTGTGAAGTACACGCGACGGCCATCGCGACTGACCTCGACCATCTGCGGGCCGCCGTTCAAGGGTTCGCCTGGCTTCGTGATCAGCTTCGTTAGGTCGGTTCGGGAGGATGTGGCCGCCGTCTTCGAGAACGATCCGGCGGCTCGCTCCTACTTTGAGGTCCTGTTTTGTTACCGCAGGTTGCATGCGGTGTGGGCCCATCACCTGACGTACTGGTTGTGGCAGCACCACTTCCGTTGAGTTTGCCGGTACATTCCGGAGCACAACCGAGCCGGCACCCACGCGGCAGTCTTCTCCTACTGTGATGTTCCCCAAGATTTTTGCTCCGGTGCCGACCGTCACGCCGTTACCGATGCTGGCGTGCTGCCCAAGACGCGCCATCGGATGACTCTTTGTCGGGTTCTGCTTGCGCTTGCAATATCCATTATGTCTATGGTAGTAGTAGTGTATAGGAATGGATGCTGTGACCCTTCTTCTCATAAAAGCCTGCCTCGGGTGGGTGCTAGCTGTAGTGGTGATTGTGCGATGGTTTTCCGTGGTGTCCTCCGGGCCAGATGAGGAAGCATCCGAAAGGGTGCTTCCTCTGGCTGGCCAACTGCCGGGAGGGAGGCAGGTCGGCGAACAGCTCGCCTCCCGTGCGTCTTGAGCGAATCCATACAGGAGCTTTCGTTTGGGTGCATTTGGCCGAGAGAAAATCCACTGAGTTTTGCCGGTACTATCCGGCAAGAATGCCTGAGCAAAACCACGAGGTCCTTCGTTGACCGCCTGAGAAGGCATATTTCCCGCGGAAAACGAACCGAAACTGGCTCCTCATCGTAACCGTGAGGCAAACGCGAGGTTCTCGTCGTCGATCATGTTGCCGGGAAACGAAGCGGATCCAAAGGCATCTATCTTTCGTTCCCCTGCGCTGTTTGGACTCACACTAAAGAAAAAGCCCGCCGATTCCGGAACCGGCAGGCTGCCTTCGTCACGGCTCGCCCCAACAGCAGAGCCGAGACAAGGTGAACATAATGTATCCCAAGAATGTTTATCATTGCAATAGACATTATGGAGTGTTGACAGCGGGCACCACGCGTGATATTTCTGCCAATGGTTGGCGGATCAATTCCGCAATCCAAGAAAAGTTCTGGGGACAAGAAACGTCAGGCGAAGCGGTAGGCTGCGAAACTGTACCTCGGCCCCTCACGATGTGGATTTTGTCGTCAACCCCAAGTGTGACGGCGGTCACAGACAATCAATTATCGGTGTTAGAAGCTGATTAAGCCCCAACCAATGAACCTGCAGCGCGTGGCTTGCATAGCACGCAAAATCTGTACCTAGAACTCATTACCCCAACAATGAGCTTGCAGGGTGTGGCCTGGTTCGGCCACCTAGAAGTGGGATGTGCCGGTTCTGAGCGCCAAGGTTGTTCAGGCCGACTAACCCCACGTACGTCTAATTTCAATGCGGTCTAATTTTTCTTAGTACTTTGAGGAGCGAATCGCATGCCTGAGAAAGCCGAAGTGCGCCACACACTGAGCGAAGTGCAAGCCCGGCAGCTCGCGACCGTCACCAAGACGGTCCCCATGATGGAGGCCATCACGCCACGCTGGCTGATCAGCTTCCTGTCCTGGGTACCAGTCGAAGCCGGCACCTACCGCGTGAACAAAGTCAAGCCCACGCGTCCCGGGACCCGGACGATTGAGTGCAGCCCGGATCAGGAAGTGGACCTGCCGGAAATCTATGTGGATTACGAAGAGAAGCCGCGTGAATACACGTTGAGCGCGGTCACCACCGTCCTGGATGTTCAGACCCGTATCTCGGATCTCTACCGCAGTCCGCACGACCAGATTCGCGAGCAACTGCGCTTGATGATCGAGAAAGTCAAGGAGCGCCAGGAGAACGAACTGGTCAACAACGGCGAGTACGGCCTGCTTCACAACGTGACAGACGACATGAAAGTCAAGCCGAGAAAAGGCGCGCCGACGCCCGACGACCTGGATGAACTCCTGGCCCGAGTTTGGAAGGAGCCGGGTTTCTTTCTGGCGCACCCGAGGGCCATCGCCGCTTTCGGCCGCGAGTGTACCCGCCGCGGCGTGCCTCCGCCCACGGTCAACATGTTCGGTTCACAGTTCGTGACATGGCGCGGCGTTCCGCTCGTCCCTACCGACAAGCTGGCCGTGAAGGGCGAAAAGACATCCATCTTGTTGATCCGCACCGGCGAGAAGAAACAGGGCGTGATCGGGCTGTTCCAGCCGGGATTGCCTGGCGAAGTTTCACCTAGCCTTTCCGTTCGTTTCATGGGGATCAACCACAGGGCGATTGCCTCGTATCTGATTTCGCTCTATTGCTCGGTTGCAGTCTTGACCCAAGACGCCATCGGCGCCCTGGAGAACGTCAATGTCGACCAATACCACGAGTACAAGTGAGCGCGTAGCGGCGGACACGCGGGCATCGGCTCCCTCGCAGGATGCGGGTGCGCGTGTTTATGACAGTCTGTCCGCCGCGATGGCATCGCTGCCTGATCCGGCAGTGATTGCCAAACTCGCCAACGAGTTTTTCGCTGCGTTGCCGGAAAAGCCGGCCCCGCCGGATGCCGCGTTCACATCGGCGGCGCCGAGTGGAGCCGATGCGCGCGCATTTCCCGGAGCCCCGCCTACGACAGGAATTCCGGACTATCCCCGGGAGATGTTTTCCTTTCCGTCGGTGCCTGGCGCGCAACCTTTCCAGGCAGCGCCTGGCGCGTCGGCGTCCCCACCAGTTGGCCCGCTTAGCGAAGCTGACTTCCGGGCGATTGCGGCTTCGTTGGCAGGCGCGAGTGCGGTCGTTCAATCTCCGGCGGCCGCGCCCCCTCCAGCAACCGGACCCTCGTCGACCTACCTCGACGCGGAAAAAGGCGGGCCGTGGGCAGCTGCGCCACAGTTCCCACCTGCAACTGAGATGTATTCGTTCCCAGGCGTTCTGGCCACGCCCACGTCACCACCAACCAGCCCGCCGGGCGGGGTGGACGCGGCAGCCGTTCCAGCCCCACCCATAGCTGTTCCGTCGGGCGCACCCGGGAGCCAAGCCCCGCAATCGGTGCCGGACGCCAGGTCTGATCCTTGGGCTGCGGCGCCTGCGTTTCCGGTAACCAGCGAGCTGTATTCGTTGCCACGGGTTCCGGGCATGTCGCTTCCCGGCGGTCCTGAGCCGCTTCCGTCGCAACCGAGCCTTCCCGCTGCCCAGGGTGTGATGAGCGCGGCTCCTATCCTGACTGCGAACGCGGCACCGCCCGCTGAAGGGCCTACGGTCACCCCGCCAGCGCTACCGGGAACCTCGGGCCATTTGGCGGATGCGGAGAACGTGGCACCCACGGCCGTTGCTCCCATGTTCCCCGCGGTCGGTGAGATGTTCTCTTTCCCAGGCGTGCCAGGCGCGCAATCGCCGCCTGGCGTTCCGGTAATGCCTTCATCGGTTCCGACGAAAGCATCTGCGGAAAAGGATCTTCAAGCACTGCCTGCGTCGGTGGCTGGTGCATCGACCCTCGGAGCGCAATATCCGGGTGTTCCGCAGATGGCAGTCCCCGGCATGTCTGCCAAGGCCGCCGAACAGGAAAACGGGTCCCAGTGCACGGATTTGCCCGCGGAGGTCCAGTCCATGGAATTCCGCCCTGATGTTGTGCCGGACATCGGCGTGGCGAAGCGCCCACTCGATCCTCGGCTGATCCGACGAGACTTCCCCATCCTGCAGGAACGTGTGCACGGACGCCAGTTGATCTGGCTCGACAACGCTGCCACCACGCAAAAACCCAACGCGGTCATCGACCGTCTTTCGGCTTTTTACCGGCACGAGAATTCCAACATTCATCGAGCCGCCCACACGCTGGCCGCACGAGCCACGGACGCTTATGAGAGCGCCCGTGAAAAAACGCGGCGTTTTCTCAATGCATCTTCCACCCGCGAGGTCATTTTCGTGCGGGGCACTACCGAGGGCATTAACCTGGTAGCGCAGTCCTGGGGCCGTCGCAACGTCAACAAAGACGATGAAGTTGTCATCACCTGGCTGGAGCACCACGCCAACATCGTGCCGTGGCAGCAGCTATGCTCGGAAAAAGGCGCACGCCTGCGAGTGGCCCCGGTGAACGACCGCGGCGAAGTAATCCTGGAAGAATACGAGAGACTGCTTGGCCCACGCACCCGGCTGGTTTCGTTCAGTCACGTGTCGAACGCGCTGGGCAGCGTCACGCCCGCCCATGAGATGGTCCAAATGGCCCACCGCCACGGCGCGTGCGTGCTGGTCGATGGCGCGCAATCTGTTTCTCACATGCGGACCGACGTCCAATCCCTGGACTGCGACTTTTACGTATTCTCCGGGCACAAGGTGTTTGGGCCGACTGGGATCGGAGTGGTCTACGGAAAACTCGCTGTGTTGGAGAACATGCCGCCTTGGCAGGGCGGCGGCAACATGATTGCGGACGTCACGTTCGAAAAGACAGTCTACCAGTCATCGCCGGCCCGTTTTGAAGCCGGTACCGGCAACATTGCAGACGCAGTAGGCTTGGGCGCCGCGTTGGATTACGTGGAGCAGGTGGGAATGGAGAACATCGCTGCCTACGAGCACCAACTTTTGGAGTACGCCACGGCAGGATTGCTTACCGTGCCCGGCTTGCGGCTGATCGGGACGGCGCGAGAAAAGGCGGCGGTATTATCGTTCGTACTCGATGACATGCGCACTGAGGACGTGGGTGTTGAACTCAACCAGGAGGGGATTGCGGTTCGCTCCGGCCACCATTGTGCGCAACCCATTCTGCGACGCATGGGCGTAGAGAGCACCGTGCGTCCCTCCCTGGCCTTCTACAACACGCGTGAAGAACTCGATGCGCTGGTGGCTGCGCTATTGCGCATTCAGGCTGGCCGCGGCCATCGCGGGATTTGATCCGAATCAGGCGGCAGATTATCCGCCGGCAGGCAAGAGCTATGCGTTGCCGGAGGCCGCGCATCTGGATTGCTATAACCTCACCCCCGCACAAAAGGAGAAGTACGAGGGTGAGGTTCGCACACGCTACGGTAAGCAGTAGCGGAACGAAGTGAAAGACAAGTCCTCGTTGGCCGAACCATCGTCTTCGCTGCCAGTCCAGGCGTTGCGCACCGCGTAACTCAAGGCCACATAGGGCGATATAATTCGACCGCTCACAGGTTTGCCCTAAGCTGCGGCAGGCTTCTCAGCTTCACGTGGCAGGTCCGCCTTTTCCCAGGCGAGAAAACCACCGGTGACATTGATAACTTTCTTGAAACCGGCGCGTTGTAGCAAACTACAGGCGATCAGGCTGCGATACCCGCCACGGCAGTAAACGGCGATATCCTCATTACGATTCAGTTCAGGTAGGGCAGCCTTGAAGTCATCGAGCGCCCTCCAGTGCGCGCCCTCAACGTGCCCGGCTTCCCATTCCGTGCGGCGGCGGACATCCAGCAACTTGGATTGCCCGGCCTGTACGCGTCGGCTGATGCTATGCACGTTGGCCTGGGGAGTTTCCGCCAGTTCGAATCCAGCCTCAGTCCACGCCTTAACCCCACCTTGCAGGAATCCTTGGACATCGTCCAGACCGATCCGGGCGAGCCGCACGCGCGCCTCGGCCAATCGCTCATCAGAATCGGCGATTAGCACCGGACGGGAACTGAGCCCAAGCACGATACCTGACCACGAAGCAAACTCCCCCGTCAGAGGGATGGCGATGGAGCCGGGTATGTGGCCAGACGCGAAGTCGTCCATTGGACGGACATCCAGTGCAGTGGCTCCTTTGGCCAACAAGGTCTTCAGCTTGGCCGCAGAGATCGGCTTCAAATTGGGCAACTCCGACAAGGCCGGCGCGCCAACCCGATTGATTTGTGCATCCTGCGGAAAATACTCAGGACGAGGAGGCAGGTTACTGGTCAACTCTTGGACGAATTCTTCTTTCGATTTGATCTGCAGAGCGTAATTGGTAAGACGCTCGGTGCGAATGGACGAGGACCGAGCGCTGCCGAGGTTCTTGCCACACAGCGAACCCGCGCCATGGCCGGGATAGACGATTACGTCATCAGGAAGCGTCAGCAGCTTCTTGTGAAGCGAATCGTAGAGCATGCCAGCTAACACAGTGGGCGTGAACGCCTTCGATAAGTCAGGACGCCCTACGTCCCCGACGAACAGCGTGTCGCCCGTCAGTACGGCCCAGGGCTGCGCAGGCCTTTTTTCGTCGGTGATCACCAGACAGACACTCTCTGGAGTGTGGCCGGGCGTTTCCAATACCTTGATGGTGACCTTCCCCACTCGTACTTCAAAACCATCGCGCACCTCGACGTGGGAAACCGTGGCTCCTCCATTGGGCCCGATATAGATCTTGGCGCCGGTGCGGGCAGCCAGTTCCTTATGCCCGGAAACGAAGTCGGCGTGCAGGTGGGTCTCAAAGATGTGGCGGATTCTTACGCCCTGTTCTTCCGCAGACTTCATGTAAATGTCGACGTCGCGTTGTGGGTCCACGACAACGGCTTCGCCTTCCGAGGCCAGCATGTACGAGGCATGGGCCAGGCAGCCCAGATAAAACTGTTCAAAATGCATGAGTGTTTTCCTTTCGAGAAGATTCTGCCAGTCTGGGGCGTGGAGGAAAGCGCACCCGCTTGCGGCTCTCGATATATACTACTAAGTTTATCGACATACGCCCATATATATTTCGCACTTGCTGGTGCAATTCCTGTCCCATGCTGGGCATGCAGGCAAACGCTTGCAGGACAATCAGATAGCGCATCCAGGCGCAGGCTCCGGGGTGGCGAGGCCGCAAAATCTTTCACCTTTCAGGGACGGACCCACAACCAGGGACCCGCGCCCACGGAGTCAGGGCGTTACTTCCTTTGGACCAGGCGCGGAACCGGCTCCGGCGCTTTGTCAGCGGGAAGATTCGTGCTCAGGTAGTCGATGAAGGCGTCGCGGTCGGCGGGATCGCAGCACACCAGCGGGGAACTCCGGTGACTGAGCTCGCAACCCTGGAACCAGGCATGCGACCGCACACAGCCGCGGCGAATATGAAGGCGGTGAAACTGTTATGCCTGAACATTCATCTTCACCTGATCGATCGCGTTGTAAAAGTATCCGCTCGGATTCCATTCGGCGACTGCGGGCTGCGCGTTTCCTCGGCTGTCAGTCGCGCATGACATGACGGTGTAGGCTGCGGGCTTGGGTGCTTTCCATTCGTAGTGCCACAAGCGGCAAGCAGCAGTTCTGCCAGCTCTGCAACCTGGACGCGAAGCTCGGGAACTGCAATGGTTTCCCACAATTTCCCTTTGAGCAACGGCCCCAAGGCGTACAAGAAATCTGAAGGCGTGCCTTGCGCATTCAGCACCGCCCCGTCGTCGGAAACATCCAAACCCAATGAGAGTTCGTCGGGATGCGCCAACCCCTTGTCCATAAGGTCATTGAGCAGGGGGCTCGCAACCCGGCGGTAATCAGACTCGGGCCCCGTGCAGTTGACCACGCGGTCAACGGACAGCCTCATCACTTTGCCAGTCTTACGATCGCGATACGCAACCTCAACGCATGCGTTCTCCTCGTGGCATTCCGTAATGCGTCCGGCATGAATTTGGATCTGCCCGCTCTGTAGTTGGCGTGATAGTTCATCTCCTATCCGCTCCGCAACGCGGTGCCGGTGCACGTCCCAATAGGTCCGCAGATGCCGCAAAAAGCGCCGCTGCTCCACTGTCGGAAGCGTCCGCCAAATCTGCTGCGTGACCGGGCGCAGTGAGTCAATCACCCCACGCCAATCCGATCCGCGTATTTCGGCGGTTTTGACCTCAAGCCGAATCAGTCGCAGCAGGCCGCGAACCGTGCGCGGAGAGTTGCCGCTCCAAAACGACGGAAACGGAACGGCTGCCTTGTGCCTTTGCGGCAGCAACCCCCGGCGCGAAAGAAAGTGGATTATGCCCTCGAACCCACGTGCCCGCAGCTCGGTTGCCACGTCAACACTGGTAAGTCCAGATCCGATGAGCAGCACGCTTTTGTCCCGATTCGCGTACAACGGTATGTTCGCTGACCACGGGTTGGAAACATAGCGGGAGCTGTTTGCTGTCTCGGCAGGGAGAGCAAGGTCGGCAGGGCGGAAATGACCGAGGGCGAGTACGACCTTGTGGGCAACGACTGCTTGTCCGCTTGCGAGGCCTATCTCTGTGACGTCGCCGAGGCGCGTCAAAGAGACGGCCTCATCTTGAATGCATCGCAGCTGGCCGGGATGTGATCCGCACGCGGCTTGAAACTCGGCGAGGATGTACTGACCGTACAGCGGTCGCGGGAGAAAGTCGTCGGGTTCTACAGAAATGCCGTGGTTCTGCCGGGCCCATTTCACGAAATGATCTGGAGCGTCCGGATAGGCGCTCATGTTCTTTGCCCGAACGTTCAACAAGTGCCCGTTGAATTGTGTTCCATAAGCTACGCCGCGGCCTGGCCGAGGATCGCGCTCAATAAGCACGATGTGGACGTTTCCGGCCGCCCTGCGCAACAACTGGACAGCCAGCATGGCGCCCGTGAAGCCGCCACCTATGATTGCGATGGTGGAGCGACCGCCGTTTTCATGCTGATTTCCACAATTCATGGAAGCTTAGCCTCACCCATTACATCAAATATGATTATAGTACTAGTGTATCGGCTCTCCTGCCCAGCAATCTTCGTTCCGACACGTAGGTACAATAGATTCAGCTACTTAACGCTGCTCTGCGAAGCGGTGCAATGCGCCAGGGGCAACTAATTTCAATCCTAAGGGAAGGTTTCTGCCCTTCCCGAACCCTTCCGGAGAAGGCCTTACATGGATGTCAGCAAACCGGAAGATGTCCAGTTCTAGCCACAGAGTGCGACTGACATTCCAACAGTCGTTCGACAAGGAGAACCCGCATGAGTAATGCTTACATCGAATCAGGTGAGTGCTAGCTTCGGCGGAAGCTTGTGCGGTTGCAAGACCGAGTCCGGACGCTGCACCTGTCACCAAGGCAACTTTGTTTTCAAACGTGATATTCATTCATATCTCCATAATTGGGTCGACTGCAACGGGTTGCAGTTAACGTAAAGAACCACACCGACGGCGAGATTCGGCCGGAACCCATGGTGCAGATGGGATCGGCCCCGGACTCTCTTCTGTCATTTGCGCAAGCTCAGAAAGCCCGACGTGATCGTCATGGGAACGCACGGCGGTCGAGGGTATGACCGGCTGACCCGGGGTCGGTGACCAACCGCGGGATGCGCGCAGCTCCCTGTCCCGTACTGGCAGTATGTAACGCCCCGCGCGATTCGATGCCCGAAGGTGAAGAGCGCGGCCAAGTTCACCGCTTGACGCAGATTCTTTTCTATACGGATTTCTCCAAAAATTCCGAGACGGCTTTGAAATATGCGATCTCTGCAACCGAGGAGTACGACGCCCAGACCACCCTGCTGCACGTTTTGGAGGAGGTCCCGAGCCGGGCTAAGACGGACGACGCCATCAAAACAACAAAGGAACAACTCGAAAAACTGATTCCACCCGGGGGACGCGAGACCCTCAAGATTAAGACAGCGGTGCGCATCGGGAAGCCGTACCAGCAAATCATTCAACTCGCACTGGAAACGCAGGCCGACATGGTGGCTATGGGCGTGCGAGGACGTGGCGCCTGGATCTCGCGGACGGCGAGAGCGGGGCACGGTCCCAGCTACCGACGATACGGCATCCACAGGAAGCCGTGGTTCAAACCGCTCGCGTTCCCGTGACCACCGCCGGTTCGTTGCCATCGGGACTACGGTTTCGGCTTCAGTTTCCACACCGTTCCGTAACCGCCGGTGCCACCCGTGTAGGTGGTGCCGTAAAGGTCGCCCTTTGCGTCCCGGATCACGCCGCCGTAAGGATTTGACCCGTCCGAGCTAGCGAAGCTGTGCAGCACGGTGAGCGCGCCTTTCGGATTCAGTTCATACACCGTTCCGAGGCTCGAAGCGCCCCCCGCGTAGGTCGTGCCGTAAAGCTTTTTCGCCGAGTCCATAATCACGCCTGCGTAGGGATTTGCCCCGTCCGCCGTCCCGCCAGCGAAGTTGTGCAGCACCTTCTCGTTGCCGTTCTTGCTCACCTTCCACACAACTCCATCGCCGGAAGAACCGCACTGTTCGGCAGTACCATAAAGGTTGCCTTTCGTATCCATAAGCGGAGTTCCGGAGGGGTAGCATCCGTCCGTCGTTCCCCCAGTAAAGCTGTACAACAGCGTAAATGTCCGGTTCTTACTGAGCTTGTACACCGTCCCAAAGCCGCCGCCGCCGTTCAAGGCGACCCCATAAAGGTCGCTTTCCGAGTCCATGAGCAAACTTGTCAAGTAGGGATTTGCGCCGTCCGCATAAGCGAAGCTGTGCAGCACGGTTTCCTTGCCGCTCGTGTCCACCTTGAACACTGTCCCATAGTTGTAAGTGCCGCATCCATAGGTCGTGCCATAGACAGTGTTCGACTTGTCGAGGAGCAATCCCCCTTCCGGAGAGCATCCGTCCGTCGTTCCCCCCGTGAAGCTGTACAGTACGGTCTCGGTCCAGGCCCCGGATTTCCGCGTCAGCTTGTATACCGTCCCGTAGCCGGGATAAGTGCCGCCCCACGTGGTGGTGCCGTAGAGGTTGCCCTTCGCATCCATAGTCACACCTGCGTGGGGCCATGCCCCGTCCGGGCAGCCGCCAACGGAACAGAAGTTGTACAGCACGGTATCCTTATCTTTGCTGCTCACCTCGAACACCGTTCCAAAGTAGTTGTTTTCGTTATTGGGACCGCCGTAGACGGTGGCGCCATAGAGATTGCCCGCCGCGTCAATGGTCAAGCCTGCGTCGGGACTTGCCGGGCTCGGGCCCCCGGCGAAGGGCCAAAGAACCGTGAAAGTCTGGGCTTGCGCCGATTGGGTTGTAATTACCCCTAACACCAGCACGACTGCCAGCGTCAACGCAGCACTTACCGCCCCCAGACTCATCTTCGAAATGCCTTGCTGCAGTGTGTGAGTCACGATGGTTCCTCCGTTTCCATTGCGAACTGTTGAATCTCCAGGAAGTCAACTGGCCAGACGGAAATGCGTTTCCTGGTAATTCGGGCCATTCGCCTCATGGGGTGAGCATCCCAACTTGCGGAGAGCTCTTCGGAGAGACGAAAGGATTTGTCGCGCCAAGGGTTACTCCTTTGACTAATCTTTGCAGTGGCCGTTATCACGGTTCGATGTGATGGCCTGCCGAAACTTGGCTCTGGCGGTTTGACTGCGAGAATTTTCTAATGACTGGCCGCTGATTCGCTTCTGCGCCAAGCCTGAATCGCGGAGGCCCCTGCCGCCAGATGGCCGAGGCTGGCCGGGTGAACCGTGACCACATCCGGCCCTTTGGTCTTGCCAGCAATGATGGGCTTGTTCGGGATTGTCTCGTAGGCATAGCCCGTCAAAGTGGCCTTGATCTCGCCTCTCTTGTGGGTTGCCACATTGAGCCGGGCCCAACCAAAGTGGAACTTCCCGTTGATCTGGAACTTGAACCCGAGATAGCGATTCTTGACCCCCTTGCCCCCATTGAGCCAAGCGCCCTGCCAGATTGTCCCCTGTGTGGTCGTCGAGGTTCTGTAGAAAACTTGGCCCATGTCGACCACAACGTCGTGCCCTTTGAATGTGCCGGCAAACGGATCGCCGCTTTGGATTTTTGCCCCGGCACGCAAGGTGGCTGCCGGCCCGTAGGCTTTGGTCGCAACCACCTGGTTCAGCAAGTTGGTGGTATTGGTCGAGGATCGACACACGATGCTTCCCTTGGACCACACAGTCGGATGATGACAGACCCACAAAGCTCGGAGACGATCTTGGAAAGTGGTCAAGGAACTGAACTCGAGGAGGAAGAAATCAGTTTTTCTATTGTGGTCAAGGTCGAGGGGGTATGGTTTGTTGGCCTGCAGTTGCACATGTGCCGGCGTGTATACAATCTTCGCCTCGGCTGGCTGCGCCAGTGCCAACGCCCCCACACCTGCTGCGCCTGCAGCAAGCGCATACATGTTGAGCCGCTGATGAACAGAATCGGAAAGTCTGACAGGCGTTCTGGGCAGACGCAGAGGCCGTTTCATAACTCCTCCCGACGGACGGCAAGCATTATAGTCCAGCCACGCAAGCCTTTCTGTGATCTACACCGCAGGGCAAAATGGAGCCGGTCAATTTACAAAACCACGCGATAGTGCTCAAAACCTCTCAATGAGCCGTATTCCTGTTCGGCCGCCAATACACTAACTAAGTGTCGGGAACAGGCGAAGGTGGTTTAGAATCACTGCTGTTTTCCGAGACTCATAAAAGGAAACTCCAATTCATTCTTGTTTGACCATTTTCAATCGTCATTTCCCTAGCGGAGGTCCAAAACGCGATGCGCCGCTGCCCTATTTCTGTTCTATTCCTGATTTCACTTTTCAGTGTTGTGTCAACCGCGCAGGAACCTGTCCCTGCAACTTCCCAGATCCTTACCCTGGATGAAGCTATTCGTCTTGCCCAGGAGAACAATCGTTCCATCAAGAACGCTATGCTGGCGGTTTCCATTGCCGCCGACCAAGTCGCGGAAGCGCGGACCTATCGTCTTCCTTCTGTTTCTGTCTATGCGCTGGGCTCCGAACTACTAGCGCCCGTGGATTTCACCTTTCAGCGTGGCATTTTTGGCACGTTTCAAGGCATCGGACCAGTTCCGGCGGAGAACACCAGTATTCATACGCCGCTTCGTCCGACTTTTTTCGGGCTTACCCAGGCGCAGCAGCCGCTCTCGCGACAATTCAAGATTGGTTTGAATCTGCAACTTGCCAAACTCAATCGAGCGCTGAATGACGAAGAAGTGCGCGCGCAAAAACAAGCAGTAGCAAATCAGGTCAAACAGGCGTACTACGGCCTGGTGAGGACGGAGAGTGCGCTCGAAGTCAACAACGAGAGTCTGAAGCTCGACCACGAGTTAGACCGGGTTGTGCAGCAGCAAGTTGAGCAAGCTACGGCTTTGAAAGTCGATGCGATGGACATTCAAGCGAAGCTGGCCCAGGAGGAATACAACCAGCAGACGCTTCAGGATGCCCTGTCCACTCAGAAAGAGGGGCTAAACCAGTTGCTGGGACGGGATGTGCGCATGGACTTTGCCGTCGGTACCATTCCTGAAGCTTCCTCGATGGAAGTTGACCTGGAAGCGGCGAGAGCCAAGGCACTGGCCTCCCGGCCAGAGCTCCGCAAGGCACGGCTCGCGGTACAGCAGGCCCAGCTCAGCCGCAGAATCACGAAAGCGGGATATATCCCGGACGTGAGCCTGACGGTAAGTGATTTGTCGCTGGCCAACGTGAGTCCTGTGCTTCCCTCCAATGTAGCCAGCGCGGGTGTTCTCATCACCTGGGACCCGATCGATTGGGGACGCCGGAAGCATCAGCTCGCGGAGAGGACGAAGTCCATCGAGCAATCCGAGAATTCCGTGAACGAAGCTGAAGCGCAGGTGCTGGTAGAAGTCGGCGACAAGTTCCGCAAGCTAAGACAAACTCGATCTCAGCTGCATGAGACCGATCTGGCGCTGGCTTCCGCAAGAGAACGGCTGCGGGTCACAATGAATGAATTTGAACAAATGGTTGCGCTGATGAAGGACGTACTTCAACAGAAAGCTGCAGTGCAAAGCGCAACCGATCAATATCACCAGGCCCTGCTTGCCTTTTGGGCCGCGAAAGCGGATTTCGAACGAGCGTTGGGGGAGGATTGATTTATGCGAAAAGATATCGCGCCACGCACCAAGCCATTTTTCTGGACGGTTGGCGTTGTTTGGATCTCAATCTTGAGTCTAGGTGGCTGCAGTCGCGACACGGCAGTTGCAAATCCTCCCGCGCCAGTCCGAGTGACGGTGGTGTCTACCTCCGATGCGATTGCGGGTATCCGCTATTCTGCAAATATCGTCGCCAATTCCCAGGTGAGCTTAGCTTTCAAGTCAGGCGGCTATATCGCGAGCATTGCTCAGAGGAAAGGCGCCGACGGCCGGGTGCGCCCGCTGCAATCGGGCGACGCCGTCAGAACTGGCGAGGTATTGGCGACGGTCCGCCAAGGTGATTACGCCGACAGAGTCGCCCAGGCAAAAGCCCAGGTAGAACAGGCCAGAGCGGCGTTCGAAAAGTCTCGATTGGACTACCAGCGAGCGTCCAACCTGTTCTCGTCGGACAGTTTGACCAAGTCACAATACGACGCAGCCAAGGCGGCCCATGATGCGAATGAGGCGGCGCTTGAAAACGCAAAAGCGGGTCTAGCCCAGGCTGAGACTGCGCTGAACGATTGCACGCTGCGGTCCCCGATGAACGGTTGGGTATTAGAGCGGGACATTGAAGTCGGTTCCTTGGTGGGCCCTGGCTCTCCAGGATTTGTCGTTGCGGACACGCATGTGGTGAAGGCAGTGTTCGGGGTTCCCGACACGGTCATCAATCGGGTTCGTCTGGGTGATCGGCAAACCATTACTACGATTTCTGTGCCCGGTCAGATTCAGGGCCGCGTGACCTCAATTTCCCCTTCCGCGGACCCGAAGAGCCGAGTGTTTTCGGTGGAACTAAGCATTCCAAACGGGGACAACCGGCTGAAGTCCGGCATCGTCGCCACTTTGGACTTGGGGAGCGATAAAACGACGAACCCGCCACTAGTAGTGCCATTGAGTGCCGTAGTTCGGTCCAGCAAAACTCCAGGTGGGTTCGCCGTTTTCGTGGTGGAACAATCTGGGGTCGGAACCGTTGCGCGTGAGCGTGATGTCAAAGTCGGAGGGACCATCGGGAATAACATCGCGATCTTGCAGGGGCTCCAGCCAGCCGAGCGGGTGGTTTCTGTCGGGGCAACCGAAATCAAGGACGGCGATCAGGTTCGGGTGCTGCTATGACGGAGGAAAAGGGCGTGTGCGCGGTTCGCAACAGGGGCATCGTCAGGAGACTGATTCATGGCGCATAAGACCGATGCAGAACTCATCCAGCACACCCACAATACCTCGCGGTTCTTCGTGGAGAACCGGCAAATCGCGTGGGTCCTTTTGGTCGGCACTGTTTTGTGGGGCTGGTATGGATACCACTCGATGCCACAACGCAAAGATCCTGACATTCCCGTGCGCGTTGCGGTTGCGCTTACTCCCTGGCCCGGAGTGCAAGCGGAAAAGGTCGAGCAGCAAGTCACTCGGGCGGTGGAAGAAAAGATCGGTGAGAGCCAATCCGTTCATCCCGGTACTGCGGCTGATTATGGAATCCGTTCCGTCACTCTTCCGGGTCTGTCTGTGGTTTATGTGCAACTCGCCGAGAACATTACCGACACCAACAAAGTGTTCAGCGATATCAATCTCAAGCTGAACGGTCTGAACATCCAGCTGCCCCAAGGTGCAGGGCCGATTCAGTTCTTGAGTGGTTTCGGTGACACGGCCGCACTCATGCTTACCGTCGCGAGTCCGCGGACCGACGATGTTGAAATCGCCCTGCGTGCTCGCAGCGTGCAGAATGCAATCGCGGAAATTCGCAGCTCTAAGACCGCGAAGTCAGTCGGGCCGCGCGTTGCCGCTCTCTATTGTGTTCCGCAGTCGGTCTCTCCGGAGCTTGTGCATCAGGATGTGCAGCAATTCGTCCGGACCGCACAAGAAGGAAGGATCTGGAGCAATCCTCAGATTTTCGAAGCAGCGGGCTGTGTTGGTGTTGACGCAAATTCATCACTTGGCGATCTTGAGATCGAGAAATATTTCCAGGGCTACATCCACAACCACCTCCATGCCTCCGAGATGCACCCCGACAGTTGGGGACCAATCCTGGTCCGCAATCTCGACGATACCGAGAAGCAAATGAAGGCGGTAGCGGGCGACAAGTACAGTTATCGCGAACTAGACGACTTTACAGACCTGATTGCGAGAACGCTGATCGGAACGCCGCAGGCCTCAAAATATGAGCGCGCGGGCGTTGTCCCCGAACAAGTGTTTCTCGATTATTCGCAGGAGCGGTTGGCCAGCTATGGGTTGGAGCCCGCCAAGCTCCGGGATATCCTGCAAGCCCGCAACATATCGATGCCGGGTGGGCTGATCGAGGCCGACCGGAAGAATGTCATCGTTGATCCTTCGGGAGAATTCACTTCGGAGAAGTCGATTGGCGACGTAATCGTCGGCTCCTCTTCCTCCGGAAGTCCCATCTACTTACGAGACCTCGTCAGCATCAGTCGCGCATATCAAAGCCCAGCCAGGTACCTGAACTACTACACGGCGCGCGATAAAGACGGGGTATGGCGTCGACATCGTGCGGTGACAGTCGCTTTTTTCATGCGATCAGGGGAACAGATCAGCGAGTTCGGAAAGAACATCGACAAGAAACTTGAGAGTGTGCAGCAGATTCTTCCTCGCGATCTGTTGATCGTGCGCACCACAGACCAGCCGCGTCAGGTTGAGGAGAACCTCGACCTGTTCATGGATGCGCTTTATGAAGCCATCGGCCTGGTCATCCTGGTTTCGTTGATTGGCTTTTGGGAATGGCGTTCCGCGTCGCTGATGGCATTGTCGATTCCCATCACGCTGGCGATGACTTTTGGCTTTGCCTACATGCTGCACATTGACCTGCAACAGGTGTCGATTGCCTCGTTGATTATTGCGCTTGGTTTACTGGTGGATGATCCAGTAGTGGCGAACGATGCCATCAAGCGCAGTCTTATGGATGAACATCCCGGAATCGTTTCGGCATGGCTAGGGCCCACAAAATTGGCGAAGGCGATCATGTACGCCACGGTCACGAATATCGCGGCGTATCTTCCGTTCTTGATGCTGGGAGGCAACACCGGTACTTTCCTCTACAGCCTTCCCATTGTCATGGCTTGCGCGCTGGTTGCGTCGCGCCTGGTCTCCATGACCTTTATTCCGCTGCTGGGATACTACTTGTTGCGCCCCAGTAAACAAGCTGACCGGCCGATCGAGGAGCGGCGGCGCACCGGGTTCACTGGGTTTTATACGCGAGTGGCCACACGCGCGATCGAACATCGCTGGAAGGTATTGGCGGGCTCGCTCGTGTTTCTCATCTTGGGCGCGTTTCTGGCCAGCCGGTTAAAGAGCCAATTCTTTCCTGACGATGTGCAGTACTGGGCCACGGTGAACGTCTGGCTTCCCAACGACGCGCCGATCGCGGTGACCAGCGGGACCGCCCTGCAAAGTGAGCAGGCGATCGAGCAAGTCGCGGAGGAATACGGCCGGCAACATCCCGACAAGAACGGCAAGCCCAGAGCGATCCTTCATTCTTTGACGACCTTTGTCGGCGGAGGTGGTCCGCGATTCTGGTTCTCCGTGTCGCCCGAACTGCAGCAGGCGAACTATGCGCAAATCATCATCCAGGTGAACGACAAGAGTGATACGCCTAAACTTGTCGGTCCCTTGCAGACCGCGGTCTCGTCGAAGATTGCCGGCGCTCGCGTCGAGGTCAAACAGCTCCAGACCAATCCAGTGGAATACGCTGTTGAAATCATGGTGCGGAGCCAGTCGGATGTGGGACCGGGAGGCGAACAGGCAAACACCGCAGCCCTGCGCGCTCTGGCGAGCCAGGTGGAAGACATTCTTCGTTCGGTGCCAAAAGCGGCGAATGTCCATAGTGACTGGGGCGAACAAAGTGCGGCGGTCAGGCTACAAATTGATCCGGACCGGGCAAATTTGGCGGGGATCACGAATGCCGACGTAGCCGCATCGTCGACCTCAGCTTTCAGCGGCCTGCAGCTCACTACTTTGCGGGAGGGAGACAAGCAAATTCCGGTGGTAGCACGGCTGCGAGAGGAGGAACGCGCCCAGCTTTCCGATATCCAGAATCTTTACGTCTATTCCTCGCGGAGCGGACAGAAAGTCCCATTGGCGCAGATCTCCTCCATCGAAAATACGCTGGAATCACAACGCATCCGTCGCCGCGAGCATTTCCGCACGATCAGTGTCTTGTGCCAGCCAGTTTCTGGGGCGTTGGCTTCCGAAGTGTTGGACTCGGCTATGCCGCAGCTCTCCAAGTTGATGAGTTCACTTGCCCCGGGGTTTGAGATCGTGATTGGAGGCGAAAAGGCGAAACAAGTTGAGGGCTTCAGCAATCTCGCGAAGGTCATGGCCATCTCTGTCGCCGCTATCTTCTTAGCTTTGGTTCTGCAGTTTAATAACGCGGTCAAGCCGCTGCTTGTTTTCGCCGCAGTACCTTACGGTATAGTGGGCGCTTTAATAGCGCTCGCGATCATGGGTACTCCGTTCGGCTTCATGGCCTTTCTCGGCATCGCGAGCCTGGTTGGTGTGATTGTCAGTCACGTGATCGTTTTATTTGATTTCATTGAGGAGATGCATGAAAAAGGCGAACCGCTGGAACGCGCTTTGGTGGATGCCGGCATTATGCGCTTGCGGCCCGTTATGATCACGGTTGGCGCAACCGTGCTGGCGCTGTTCCCGCTGGCGCTGCATGGCGGGCCGCTTTGGGAACCTCTCTGCTACTCGCAGATCGGTGGCCTCGTCGTTGCGACGTTCATCACTCTTCTGTTGGTGCCGGTTTTTTACAGCATTTTTGTGCTCGACCTCAAGATAGTGAAATGGGAAGGCCCCAAGGAGGTCGGGTAAAGCAAACTGACTGTTGTGAACGCCAACCCGCTCAGTCTGACATGGCAGGCGGCCTAAGGTGTGTGGTCAATCAATCTGGAATTGCGGTTTGCCGTTTGACTCGATCTATTTACCATAGGCTCCCGGCTTACGATCCCTTCGAGCTGTCGCGAGGAACGAACATGACGGACGGCTCCCAAATGTCGTAATACTTCCCCTCGAAGGCCCGCCAACAACCGGCCAGCAAGGCCTCTGCAGTGGCTGCGCTTTGCATACGAATGTTATCAACGTAGGCTTTACCCAACAGGTTGTGATCGGTGACACGAGAGAAGATGAACTGCGTGGTCTGAGTTTCTCGTCGCAATGCCTCGATCTGTTCATCCACCAATTGGCAGATCTGACAGTCTGATGGCGGCGGCTGGTTGCGTCATCATACGGACCCCTCCAGCACGTTCTCCGGATGTTCCGAATCTTAACGTCTTAGGCTGGATCAGTTCTAGACCCACGAAACGTTAGCACAGCAGAAGGCTGAAGCTGCAAGGCCGTAAGCTGGTAAAGAGGCGGGCTTGTGTAAGTATCCTCCGGCAGAGCCGGAGGCTTTAGGTTGTGAGCCGCTCAAAGCGGCTAGTCGGGTCGCTAACGCGGCCCGATGGTTTGGGGCCACCTTGCCCGGTGGCCCGTCAGCGCCACAGGTTGATCTGATCCAACCTCTGGTCTTCCTGCTCCTGCTGCCGAATGTAGTCTCGGATCACTGCCTCGTCTCGGCCCACGGTCGACACCCAATAGCCACGTGCCCAGAAATGCTGCCCCACAAAATTTCTCTTCCGCTCTCCGTACACCCGCGCCAGATGGATCGCACTCTTCCCCTTAATAAACCCAATCACTTGCGACACCGCGTACTTCGGCGGAATCGCGATCATCATATGCACATGATCGGGCAGCAGGTGTCCTTCCTCGATCCGGCTCTCTTTCTGCTCCGCCAACTTGCGGAACACCTCGCCCAAATGCCGTCGCAGCTCCCCGTACAGCGTCTTCCTGCGGCACTTCGGGATGAACACCACATGGTATTTGCACTCCCACTTCGTATGGCTTAGGCTTTCCATTTCGTCCATCGCGAACTCCCTTTCGTGTGCTTTGGCGGCTCACGTTTGGGAGTCTCCGCGATGGACTCCGGTATCTGTCAAACTTCTACTGCCTCCCCGGCAGAGCCGGGGGGTCTCCCGTTCCTACTAGGAGAAACGGAGAAATAAGGCTATCAGGATGGAAGATCACGAAGACCAAGGAGACTCTTAAGTACTAAGATGAATTCTCCGCCTATGCTCCGCCAGGAATCTAATCGTCATCGAGCGGTACGGCCGGACGATGATCGTGCAAGAAGAATTGCTGGTCGTTAGGCGCTTGGATCGTGGTGAATTTCAGCGGCGTCTGGCTGTAGTCGAAGCAATCGGTGAAGTCATCCGTATCGGAGTAGTTGTCCGAATAATTTCCCGGCCCGACCGGCCCCAGTCCCCAGTTCTTCTCAATGAACTTGAGAATGCTCCCGAAGTTGTGTGGGACGTGCGAGATGTACTTCGCTTTCGCGTAGGGTGAGACCACAATCACGGGAACGCGGAATCCGTATTCGTAATAGTTAAGGATGGCCGGCGGAGCGACATGGTCGTACCATCCTCCCCAGTCATCCCAGGTGATGAAGATGGCGGTGTTGGCCCAAAACGGGCTGGTGCCAACGGCATTCACCACCGACGCGACCCAGGAAGGGCCGGTGGTCCCGGTGGTGCCTCCATGGTCGGAATTGACCCCGTCAGGAATGACCCAGGTTACAGAAGCCAGGTTCCCCTTCGGAATATCGGTGAGGATCTGCGCCGGGTTTAGAACGACGTTACTGGTCCACTCCGAGCCGGTGCAGGCAGTATTGCCGGCATTAGGGACGCAAATATGTTGAATGGCATTCGGCGCATTCCAGATGGAGCCCGGATCATTGAGCGGCCCGTACCACATCCAGGAGATCTTTGCAGCATCCAAGCTATCCGTCAGAGTGGGGTGGTCAAAGCAAGGATAGGCTTGAGAAATAACTCCGGTGATAAGGTCAATTAAATCCACAGTTTCGCCCTGCGGGGCGACGCACCCGGCAATCCCTCCTGCATCCTCTACGCCGCTGGGATTATTAGCGGCATATAGAGAGGTAGAGGTTGCATTCTGCGCAGAACTGGCCGACAGGATGTATTGATGCGCCGGAAAGCTGGGGCCCTGGTTCGTCTGGAACATTCGATCGCCAAACGTATAAGTCTCCGCCATCTGGAAGTAGGGAGCTGCTTCAGTCGCGGGAACGTACACGAATTGGGCATTCGGGGGAGGGCAGTTCTTGGCTCCCTTGTTGCACAGAATCTTAATCTTGTCCGCCCCATCCATTTTGCCGTTGTCGTACATGGCAAGGAAGGAACCGTGATTGTGATACGGGTTATAATCGCTGGCCAGGGTTAGCGGCGTGAGCGGGATCACGTCTCCATGCGAGTTGATGCCGAAGTTCTGGATATCTGCGCCGGCGCTGATGAGGTTAGGATCCTGGAACAGGTTGTCGGGCGTGCGGTTCTCCTGAAAAATGATGACCACGTGCTGGATAACGGTAGCCGTGGCCAGGTTCAGCATCTGAGCACCGTTGCTGGGAGCCAACTTGTTGGCATCGCTTGCGGTAACGGTGATGGCGTAGCTGCCGATGGGTGTGGTGCTCGAAGTAGATACCGTCAGCGTAGCCGTACCCGGGGCGGTGCTGGTGATCGTTATGGGAGACCCAGTGAAGGAACAAGTGGGAGCCGGTGTGCCACCCGTGATGTTGCTGCATGAAACGCTGACGCTGCCGGTATAACCGTTTACCGGAGTGACGGTGATGGTGGAAGTAGACGCGCTTCCTATGGTGACTGTACTTGGGTTCAACGCTGTGGCAGTAAGGGTGTAGCTGGGGGTTGGGGGTGCTGGCGCGCCACCCCCGCAACCTGCCATAGCCATCAGCGCAACCACCGCACACCCGATGACGCCCCAAGAAAAAACGACTTTATGTCTCATCATGAGCCGGTCCCAACTTAGCCGCACAGTTCTAGATTCTAACCCACTCTCTGCACTTTCCACTCGCCGGCACCTAAATTGGCCTTCAATGCAGCTTTATCTTAGCCGCTCGCCAGCTTGACTATTGGCCTTCGAGCAAAACTGAGGTTGGCGCCGATTACCACTGTGCCCGCTGCCGGCCGTATTTGCCGCTCATCGCGTTCCATCGAATCTTGAGCAGTTCAGCCAACATCAGCAGGCCGTCACGCAGCGGACGGATCCGTCTTTCACCACGATAATCTTCATGTTCCAGCTCTGCTGGCTGGCGTACTGCAGGATCCTGTCAAGGGTTGCGCAGTATCTGACACACTGCATTCTCTGCACCGCTCTATTTCCGCGTCGGGCTGGCAGGAGCTTCCAGCCAAATCGGCTTCATCCCTACTGGGACGGTATGGTTCTGGATCTTCGTTTTTCCGCCCGCAAGATCGAGATAGTCCACGTAAGTGGGATCCACTTTGACAGGGGCGGTTGTACACTTGCCGTCAGAGCAAGTTTGTGAACCGTCCCAGACAGCCAGGTATTGTGAGCCATCCGGCCGGGTGAACGTACATTTCCATTGACTCTTGCTTTTGTCGCAACCGCGAAGGGTGGCGCCAACCATCCAGTTGATGATCTCTCCGTAGGCCTTTCCCGCTGGGGTAGGTTGAAAATCATCTTGCCGCGCCATAGTACCGATGTCCCAGCTATTCCAGGCATACCAGTAGACCCGCTTAAAGCCAGCGGCCCACATCGCAATATGGTATTGTCCCACGTGGGCGACCTGCATGTCGGGGTCGCTGGTACAGGTCTTCCGCTTGGTTGTAACTGGCCCCCAACTTCCCTCGGTGCTCCACAGAGGCAGATTCGAGACACCGTTCTTCTTCATGATTTCTCGCAGAGGTGCGGTGCGAATCTCAATCTGATCGAGATCCCAGGCACCGGTAGGGCAAACCCCTTTGAGATAAGCATGAACGGCCACCACGTCGATGTACTTGGCACCTCCCGCCGCTAGATATTGGTCAGTCCATATCAAGGGATTCCAGGTTGGCTTGCCGCTCTCGGGGTGGTCATCCAGCCAGCCAGTGCCCGGCGACACGATGACGGCCTGGGGATCGATACTCTTGACAATGGTGCGCAAATCCTGTGTCATACGCACCATCTGGGCCATGTTTCCGTGCCAGTAGGGTAGGTTCTGCGGCTCGTTCCAAACCTCCCAGTACTTGATCCGGCCGTGGGCATGCCTAGCCAGCGCGGTCACAAAATCCTTAAACGTTTGATCGCTGCCGCTGCCATCCTCTCCGAGGTCACTGGGCGGATGACACGATCCAGGCGTGTTCCAAAGTCTACACTTCTCGTCATTCTTGTCGCCGGATGCCCAGGTCGGAACTCCCGCAAAGGTGTACATGACCTCTTGATTGTGGGCCTGCGCCTTATCCAGCCACGAGTCAATGACCTCCCAGTCGTAAGCTCCCGGGCTGGTGTTTACCTGGAACCAATAAGCGTTAGCGTCCCATATCCGGAGAGCACCAAACTGTGCGGAAGGCCAGGGCGCAGAACGCCGCTTGGCCGTCCCGTTAATGGCGCAGCATTGCAGGTTCATGCCAAAGTAGCTTCTGGGCACGGCTTCCTGGCAGAAAGCCGGCACGGAGATTAAGGCCAAGCACAGCAACAGGTTCTTCATAATTGATTCCTTGAAAGGAGCATCCGCTCCATTCGTAATTCTGCCGCAACGCAGACGAACACGCAACCAGGTGAGGTTTGCAGGAACCAGTTTAACTTGAACTCAAGGGTAAGTTCTTGCGACTTGCATCCCTAACAGAGGGTTGTCGACCGCCCGCCAAATCCGGCCTTCCGCAACACTCTTGCTGTATGGCTGCCCATGTAGCCCGTTGCCCCCACCCATAGGACTTTCATCCAATCGCTCCGCAGGCGCACGAAAATCTGGTCGGAAGGATTGGACAACCATGCGTCGTGCCGGAGCACCAAGACTAAGGCACGAAGCGTTGGCCGTCAACGTGAGCGGTGGAATGAAAAGGCCTCGCGTAACAAGCTTCTAAATCTGAGTGCGCTATTGGCAGGTTCCCTGACATCGCGGGCCAGCCATTGCGCCACAACAGGATTCCCGGTTCGAGCAACTTTCGGCTCACCTTTGGGTTTCTAATAGCAATAACCAAAGCAGAATCTCGGAACGCGGCGGCCTGAACCGATGCCAGCGTTCTCTCGCGCGTGTTCTTGGCGACGGAGCTTAGGAGAGATCGAACTCCTCGGCCAGCACTCATTGGCAGAGTCGTGACGGGCACGAGGCGTTTACCTTGACACTTGTGGCGTGCGCTGGACTAAATTCTATGGAATTGTGCGGAGGGAGATCCAAATGACATCCGGGTTGAGCAATCGGGATCGAGGACGGGCGAGAACTGCGCAAATTGCGACCCCCAAAAGGATTTCGCCACTCTGGATCGCGCTTTCCTGCGTGGCAGGGACCCTCATCGTGCTGAATGCTTGCGGAGGAGGTTCGTCCTCGACCGCCGTGCAACCGCCGCCTGGTAATCAGGACTTTGAGATCTCCGCGCCTTCGCTGTCACCGGCTACGATTTCGGCCGGTGGTAAGGCTACCTCCACCATCACCATCACGCCGGAGAATGGATTCAACGCCACCGTGACCCTTTCTTGTCCGGGGTTGCCGAGCAATGCCACGTGCTCATTCAATCCTTCGTCGGTGGCAGGCTCCGGCACTTCGCAGCTCACCGTGACGACCACCACCGCGCTTGTCCCAGGGCGCTACGCCTTCACTGTATCGGGGAGCTCTTCCAACCTAATTCACAGCGCTCAGTTGGCTCTGGGAGTAGCACAGCAAAACGGCACCATTCCGTCCACCTATTTCAGCATTATTGCGCACGATCTGGATGACCCAGACTGGACCCAAGTGGCTCCTTTCGCCGCCGACCGGTTGTGGGACACGGCTACGATGTGGGGGCAGACGCAGCCGGACAGTGGCGGCGCTTATGATTTTAGTCACCTCGACAAGTGGATGTCAGCACTCAAGGCGAACGGCATCACTCATGCGGATTTCACCCTGGGCGGCACCGCGCGATGGGCATCCTCCGACCCCGACAACCAGAAAGCGCTCTGTGACTATGCGCCCCTAGATCCGCCGGACAATTATGGCTATTGCGCTCCGCCCAGTGACCTCAACGCTGACGGCACCGGTCCGGACCAATACTGGAGGAACTGGGTCGCGGCGGTATCGCAGCATTTGCAAAGCGATGGCAGTGTCGATGGCATCACCATCGATGCCTACGAACCCTGGAACGAATTCACGCGGCAAGCAGGCAACACGAACTCGGGAGACCCAGTTGCCTGGGAAGGTACGAACCAACAACTAGTGCGGATGGTGCAGGATGCCCGCTGCATCATCATCGGGAACCTCGGCGGTTCTCAGACCGGGGAGGCCTCGGGAGGCGAGACCTGTGCGCAGGTGCTGCAGAGCGTAAACCTCTCGGCTCCGGTGGATCCTGCCGCCGTTTTCTTTGCGCCGAACACCGGAGTCGGTGAGGCGGTCAAGGTGAAAGCTTGGGACTCCTACATGAACACCCCGGGAGCAGCGGACGCAGCCGACGGCTACGCCTTCCACCTCTACAATCCGAGCCACGAGATGCCTCTCGAGACCACGATATTACCAAAACTGCTCTCGTTCGAGAGTGATCCTACGGTAGCGGCTGGCACCCAACAAGGTAAGCCGGTTTGGGCGACGGAAGGCGGCTGGAGTCTCAATTCCTATCTTCCGGACCCTGACGACCAAGCCGCCTATGTGGCGCGCAATTATCTTATCCTCTTTTCAGTCCCCAACGTCCAGCGGTTCTATTGGTATGCCTTGGATGAGTCCTGCAAAACTCAAGGGTGCGAGGATACTACAGGGGGAAACGGCACACTTCTGATCCCTCCTGGCCTTAGTAACTGCACAAACCCAAACGGCTGCATCCAGGCGGCAGGCGTGGCCTACGGCCAAGTCTATAACTGGATGACCGGCGCTGCCCAAAGCACGCCTTGCAACCCCATCCAGACGGGGTCGAGCGTCTGGACCTGCGGCTTTACGCGGCAGAGCCCCTCGGGCTATCAGGCCGAGGCCATCTGGGATACTTCTCAAACCTGCAACCCTACATGCACCACCACTCCTTTCGATCTCGGCACCGACAACCCATACGTTCAATACCGAGATTTAACAGGCGCAGTGTATCCGATTCAGAATAATACTGTTCCCGTGGGAGAGAAGCCGATCCTTCTGGAGAATGTGTCCCTCTAACGTGATTAGACAATGTCCTGTACTGTCCAGTAGATGGGTGAGACTTTGACTATTTCTTCACCACAGGTATCTTTAGGGAAACTCTGATTAAGTCGCTTCACGAAGAGTTGTGAAAGGGCATCGCTTCAGCCATGCCGCTGAAACCCGCTATGCAAGCGGCTTTAGCCGCTGAGGGTCGCACCTACGACGCATCCGGTTCTGCTGGCAAAGACTTAATCAGAGCTTCTTTAGGTATCCAGCCGAATCCATTCCAAACTCAAATCGAAAGGGTGGAGGGATTCGCCACGGCGGGCGAGGAAAACACATCGCTGCCAGTGGTGTAGCTCCACAGCAGCTGGAGGCTCCCAACATTGTTGACGTTAACTGCCTTCTCATACGGGTTTCAGCGCCTCATGCTGGTCACCACGACAAAGCCAGTGGTCGCCCCGTTCGGGACCGTGTCTTCCGGTAGGTGTCGGAAACCAGGGTGTAGATGGCGGGAGTTCCATCGATGCGCAGCGCCAGCCCTTTGGGATCAAAAGCGCTACTTGAGCATGGCGAGCCCGCCGCAGGCCGTGGGCTGAACACTGGTGCTGGGTACGGGACAATTCGTGCTCCCAGGTTCATAGCCCTGGGATCCACCGGCCAGGAACACCTTGCCATCCACAATCGTGGGCACAACAAACTTCACCGCACCCGGACTGCCGGGAGTGACTCGCAGTTCCCGCTAGTCATCGTCTGGGTCTGTAGGCGGTGTCTTGTCATTCAGAAAATAGTTTGCGTCCTTGGGAGCGGAGATGGGTACGAACACGCGGGGTGCCAGGTTCAGGTTGAAAAAGGTCGTCAGATCGTTAGTGGCGCGCGCATCCGCAAAGTCGAGTATCCCCTCCTGCACTCCGAAGTTCTGTTCGATGAATCGCAGGATGCTGCCGAAGTCCTGCTGATTGTTGTCGATATAATTGGCCGGCGTATACGCGGAAATAACCAGTAAGGGAAC
>Ga0326727_10005814_pt1 | contig 34732 bp, 34 predicted proteins | sample MB2enrmetagenome_FD_207643 | JGI IMG/M metagenome (GOLD analysis project Ga0326727, IMG submission 207643) | Lab enriched peat soil microbial communities from McLean, Ithaca, NY, United States - MB29MY | ecosystem: Environmental > Terrestrial > Soil > Wetlands > Peat | place: USA: New York...
TTGATGCGGATGTTCGTGAACTTTGACCTGGCGACCGACCCGAACATTGACCACGTGTTAACTCAGTTGCGTTATGCCCAGGCCGAATCCCAACTGCCCGCCGATGTGCGTAATTACGGGGTTACCGTCCAGAAATCGCTCTCAGCGCCTCTCATACTCGTGGCGCTTTACTCGCCCCACGGCACACGCAACGCGGACTTCCTCGCCAATTACGCCTACATCAACCTCAGCGACGCGCTGAGCCGGGTGACGGGCATATCGCAAGTGCAGATCTTCGGCGCCGGGCAGTATGCGATGCGCATTTGGGTAAAGCCCGACCAACTGGCCAAGCTCAATATCACCGTGCCTGAAATCATCAGCGCGGTCAGCAGCCAGAATACGGTTAATCCGGCCGGCAAGCTCGCTGGCCGGCCCAGCCCGCCCGGCCAGGAATTCACCTACACGGTTCGCGCGCAAGGGCGGCTCGTTTCAGAGGGGGATTTCGGCAACATTGTCCTGCGCGCCACGCCCGACGGGTCCATCGTACGGCTCAGGGATGTGGCCCGCATCGAGTTGGGCGCAGCCGATTACGATATCATCGGACGTTTCAACAGCAAACCTTCGGCGATTCTGGCCTTGTATCAGCTCCCCGGGTCCAACGCAATCGAAGCGGCTAAAGGGGTTGAGCGGTTGATGGCTGAGTTGAAAGGGCGGTTCCCCTCGGACCTCGATTACGAGGTCACGATTGACACCACCCGAGTCGTCACAGAAGGCATCCGTGAGATTGGCAAGACCTTCTGGGAGGCGCTGGCCCTGGTCATGCTGGTGGTTTTCGTATTCCTGCAAGGCTGGCGCGCAGCGCTCATCCCGCTGCTGGCGGTGCCGGTCTCGCTGATTGGAACGTTTGCCGTCTTCCCTTTGCTAGGCTTTTCCATCAACACGCTCTCGCTCTTTGGCTTGGTGCTGGCCATCGGGTTGGTGGTGGATGATGCCATCGTGGTGGTCGAGGCCGTGCAGCATCACATTGAGGCGGGGATGGCTCCGAAAGCCGCCACGCTAAAGGCCATGGAGGAGGTTTCCGGCCCGGTCGTCGCCATCGCGATCATTCTGGCTGCGGTTTTCCTACCGACGGTGTTCATTCCCGGGATCACTGGCAGACTCTACCAGCAATTCGCTGTCACAATTGCCATCTCCGTTCTGCTATCGGCGTTTAACGCTCTGACGTTAAGCCCTGCCCTATCGGCTCTGCTTTTGAGGCCAGGCCGAACGACCAGAGGTCCTATGGGTCTGTTTTTCGGCGGGTTCAATCGGGCTTATGGCCGGCTGACCGATGGGTACATTGGTGTCTGCCGGGCGTTGATCCGTAAATCCGGCTTCAGCCTTTTGTTTCTCGGTTTGGTGGCGGTGGCGGTTGGCGTCCTGGGGAAGACGCTGCCGACTGGATTCCTGCCGGAAGAAGACCAAGGGTTTCTGTATATCAACGTGCAGCTCCCCTTCGCCGCCTCCCTGGAGCGCACGGTGGCTGTATGCCAGGAGGTGGAAGGCATCGCGCTGGCGACGCCCGGCGTCAAGAGCGTCTCCACCGCCACCGGCTTTAGCCTGCTGAGCTTTTCGCGCAATACTTACAGCGCCTGCCTCTGGGTGGCCTTGAAGGATTGGAGCGAGCGCAAGAAGCCCGAGGAAAGCTACGAAGCCATCAAGGCGCACCTGTCTCAGACACTTTCCCGGGTGCCGGAGGCGATCGTGTTTGCCTTCCCTCCGCCGGCCATTGCGGGCGTCGGCACCGCCGGAGGGTTCACCTTCATCTTGGAAGACCGGGCAGGCAAAGACATCCCGTTCCTGGCGGCGAACGTCGCCAAATTCATGGACGCGGCGCGCAAACGTCCGGAAATCGCCAGTGTTAATACGACCTTCCTGCCGGTTGTGCCCCAGCTTTATGTGAACGTGGACCGCGACAAGGCGCTGAAGGAAGGGGTGGAACTTTCCGAGGTTTACAAGACGCTGCAGGCCTTCATGGGCGGCTATTTCATAGACTACTTCAACCGCTTCGGCCGGCAGTGGCAGGTTTATGTGCAAGCCGAGGGCGATTATCGGACTCAAGCCGAGAATCTGGGCCTGTTCTATGTGCGCAATCACGACGGAGCCGCCGTCCCGCTAGGAGCCCTCACCTCTCCCAAGTCAATCTCGGGGCCGGAGTTCACCATGCGCTACAACCTGTATCGCTCTGCGCAAATCAACGGCTCAGCCGCCCCAGGCTACAGTTCGGCGCAAGCGATGAAGGCCCTGGAAGAGGTGTTTGCCGAGACGATGCCGCCGGAGATGGGCTATGACTACCTGGGAATGTCGTTTCAGGAGAAGAAAGCCCAGCAAGGCGTCCCGCCCGCCGCGATCTTCGGCCTCTCTTTTCTCTTCGTATTCTTGATTCTCGCGGCGTTGTATGAAAGCTGGAGCCTGCCCTTCAGCGTGCTTCTCGGCACGCCCATTGCCGTGTTCGGCGCGTTCGCGGCGCTTTGGTCACGGCAGATGGTGAACAACGTGTATGCGCAGATCGGCCTGGTCATGCTCATCGGGCTGGCAGCCAAGAATGCCATTCTCATCGTCGAGTTTGCGCGACTGGAATACGAGCGAGGCAAGCCACTCATCGAAGCCGCCCTGACCGGCGCCCGCACGCGTTTGCGGCCGATCCTGATGACTTCCTTCGCTTTCATCCTCGGGACCGTGCCATTGGGTCTTGCGACGGGCGCCGGGGCTGTCTCTCGTCGCGTCATTGGCACGGTGGTCATCGGCGGGATGCTGGCCGCGACCTGCGTCGCTGCCTGCCTGATTCCAGTGACCTTCTACGTGGTTGAGCGGTTCGCTCGCTCCCGGCGCGAGCTGAAGCCGGAGCCCAAGGTCGCTTCGGGTGGTGGAGCGCCCGCGGAAAGCGCGGTATGAGCAGCCAGCCGGCAATGCACAAGCGATACGCCTTCGCGGCGTTGCTCGTGTGCGGCGCCGGCTTGTTCGCGGGCTGCGCCGTCGGCCCTAACTATAAGCGTCCGGTGATCAATTCGCCTGCCGCCTTTCGAGTTGAGGAGAACTCCACGAACGGCCCCTCCACCGAGTTGGCCTGGTGGAAGGTTTACGAGGACGCGGCACTTCAGAGGCTGATCCGCGAGGCCCTCACCAACAATTATGATCTGCGCATTGCGGTGGCGCGGGTTGAGCAAGCCAGGGCGGCGGCCATGCAAGCACGCTCACAGTTCGTTCCCAGTGTGGATTATAACGGAACGGTCAGCCGCGGACGGAATGATTTCTTGGGTTCGGCCTTCCCGGAAAACGGCGCCACGCTGAGTTCCGTCTCGGCCACGCTCAACGCCTTTTGGGAAGTGGATCTCTGGGGCCGCATCCGGCGGCTCAACGAATCCGCGCGCGCTCAATTTCTGGCCTCAGAGGAGGCACGCCGGGGCGTCCGCTTGAGCCTTTTGAGTGATGTGGCCACCGCGTATTTTCAATTGCTGGAACTGGATCAGGAACTGGAAATCGCCAGCCGTACAACGAATTCCTTCGCCGAAAGCCTGAAGATTTTCGACCAGCGCGTGGAGGGGGGCACCGCGTCGGCGCTGCAATCCTCGCGCGCCGAAGCTGCCCTGGAAGATGCGGCGGCGGCAGTTCCAGCGATTCGCGATCGCATCTCGGCCACCGAGAATCAATTGTGCATCCTGCTGGGCCGCAGCCCTGGGCCAATCGGGCGCCCTAAAGCGCTGCTCGCCGAGCGGATGCCGGCCATTCCGGTCGGATTACCCTCCTCGTTGCTGGAACGTCGCCCGGACCTGCGGCAGGCGGAGCAGCTCTTGCGCTCGGCCAACGCGCAAGTCGGCGAGTCCGTCGCCGAGTTCTTTCCCAAGATTGGGCTGACGGCCTTCCTGGGAAAAGTCAGCCCGGAATTGTCCGCCTTTACACTGGGGAGAGCGAATGCGTGGGGCATTGCCGCCGATGGAACGGGCCCGCTGTTCGAGGGAGGCAGGCTGGTGGGACAATACCGCCAAGCCAAGGCCGGGCGGATGGAAGCGGAGCTGCAGTATCGCCAAAATGTACTTAACGCATTTCGAGAAGTTTCAGACGCACTGGTCTCGCGGCTGCAACTCGTTGAAATTCGCGAGCATCAGGGGCGCGAAGTAACTGCCCTGGAGACGGCGGTGAAGCTGTCCACCGAGCGGTATGTAGCTGGCAAGGCCGATTATTACGAGGTTTTGGAAGCGCAGCAGCAGCTTTTCCCCGCACAACTCAACCTGGCGCGCACCCAGCGCGATCAGCTCTTGGCCGTGGTCACGCTTTACAAAGCGCTGGGCGGCGGTTGGCAGGACGAAGTGAAGCCAAGTCAGTACAATTAAATGGCGGTCAAGCCTCCAGTTGAATTGCCGGTTCGTTGGGCTCTTTCGGTGCGACCCGATGGGGCGGGCAAGCTCGCGTTTGCAGGTGAGCTTGATGCGGAGTCCACTCCAGTGGCGTGGCGCATTCTGGAGAGCGAATTGGCGAGAATCAAAGTGGCTACTTTCGAGGTGGATGTTCGCCAGCTTGTCTGCGACAGCGCGGGACTGGCCTTGCTTTATTACCTTTCGGTGGGCCGGATGACGCCCGGCGCGAGCGTGAGTTTAACCGGGCTGAGTCCGGAACTTCAGCATCTGCTTCGCAGTTTTTCAACGGAGGATTTTCAAGCATTGCAGGAGCATGAGCCAACCTGTTCGCCATTCGTTGAAGACGTCGGCGCCGCCACCCGGTCCTGGCTATGTGACCTGCGCCAACAAGTCGAATTCATCGGCGAAGTCACGCTCGGAGTGCTCAGGAGCGCATTTCGTCCGCGGCGTATGCGCTGGAAAGAGGTGCTCCGAGTCTTTGAAGTGGCCGGGGTCAATGCGCTGCCCGTCGTCTCGTTGCTTACCTTTCTGGTGGGCATGGTGATTGCCTTCGAGTCGGCGCAGCCTCTGGCGCAGCTCGGCGCGCAAGTGTTCGTGGCGAATTTGCTGGGCCTGGTGATGTCGCGGGAGCTCGGCCCGGTGATGGCGGCCATCATGCTCGCGGGCCGGTCGGGCTCTGCCTTCGCCGCTGAGCTGGGCACCATGAAAGTGAATGAGGAACTGAATGCCCTTCAAACGATGGGCTTGTCACCGGTGCAATTCCTGGTCGTCCAACGAGTTGTCGCCGGCATTCTGCTGACGCCGGTTTTGACTATTTTCGCGATGTATGCAGGTTTGCTCGGCGGAATCCCGGTTCTGTTGGGGTTGGGATTTCCCTTGCGGATGGTGCTGCACCAGGTCCAATCCGGTTTGCATTTCGGCGATCTGGCCGAAGGCATTTCCAAGAGCATCGTCTTCGGGGCGATTGTCGCCTCGGTGAGCTGCCTGCGCGGGCTCCAAACCGGCGAAGGGCCGCGGGCCGTCGGCGAATCCACCACGCGCTCCGTGGTCACCAGCATTTTGCTGATCATCCTCGCCGACGCGATTATTGCCTCCGTCACTTACACGTTAAGGAAATGAATGGAGCTTCCCACAACCTGGTCGAAGTGCGCGATCTTACGGTCGGCTACGGGGAGCGCCGGGTTCTCGAAGGGATCAACTTCGAGGTGCGTCGTGGCGAGGTGTTCGCCATTCTCGGCGTATCTGGTTCTGGCAAGAGCACGCTGCTTAAGCACCTAATTGGGCTCTATCAGCCGATGCACGGTGACGTTCTGATCTCCGGCGCCAGCATCGTCCGCGCTGAAGGCGACGAGCGCTTGCGCATCCTGCGAAAGTTCGGCGTCCTCTACCAAGGCGGCGCATTGTTCGGCTCGCTTACGACGGTCGAGAACGTCCGTTTGCCGCTGGACGAGTTTACGGATCTGTCGGAGGTCGCCAAGGATTTGATCGCTCTCTCCAAGTTGCGGCTGGTCGGCTTGGAATCCGCCGCGACGAAGCTTCCGGCGGACCTGAGCGGCGGCATGCAAAAGCGCGCCGGCATTGCGCGCGCCATTGTCATGGATCCTTGCATTCTTTTTCTGGACGAACCATCCGCCGGCCTCGACCCGATCACCTCGGCTGCACTCGACGCCCTGATTCGCGAATTGGCGCGGGGACTCGGTATCACCTTTGTCATGGTGACTCACGAACTGGCCAGCATCTATTCGGTGGCCGACCGGGTTGTCGTGCTAGATCCGCGAACCCGCGGAATCGCCGCGGAAGGCGCTCCGTCATGGTTGCGTGAGAACGCCAGCCAGCCATGGGTGCGGCAGTTTCTAAAACGGGAGGCGGCATGAGCGTCAAAACCCACAATTTTAGGATCGGTCTGTTCGTCCTGGTGGGAGCCCTGTTGTTTATCGGGGCGCTCTTTGCGATGGGGTTAAAGGCCTACTTTGGCCAGCGCGATGTCTTTGAGACCTATGTCACGGGCAAAGTCGAGAACCTCTCCGTCGGTGCCCTGGTCATGCTGCGTGGAGTGACCATTGGTAAAGTCAGCTCCATCGAATTCATCGGAACGGAATACCCCGAATACAAGGAACAGTATGTTCTCATTCAATTCGAGGTTCCAAAGGGGACGGTCTGGAGCGCGGAAACGAATCATATCCAGCAGATGCTCGACCGCGAGGCGGCGCACGGTCTTCGCGCGCGCGTGCAGGGACAGGGATTTCTCGGAGCCAGTATCCTCGCCCTTGAGTATGTGGACCCCAAGGTGTATCCCGCCGAACCCGTTCCCTGGACTCCGAAGCACTATTATATTCCTTCAGCGCCAAGCCAGTTCAACCACGTCATGGCGTCTTTGGAGAAAGGTCTGAGCCACGCGGAGGACCTCGATCTGGCGGGACTCCTGGATCGAGCAAGAACCCTGATTGACGCTGCGGATCGCCTGGCCACGAACGTCAATCACGTGGATTTCCAGCAACTCGGCACCAACGCCAGTTCCCTCATGGTCGAATTCCGCGAAACCACGCGCGGCCTGCAACGAACCATCGCCGATGCGCAAAACGCCATCAACGGGGCTGATTTGCCCGCCATCAGTCGTGGCACCGCCGCACTGGAGGCCAGGCTTTCGAGCGCCGCGCTGGAATTGCGTCAGGTGCTGGCCAGCGTGGACACGGGCGAACTGAACCGTTCACTGGCCAATGTTCGCGCCGCCACCGACGAACTAGTTGTCTTGCTTCATGATTTGGAACAGCGCCCCTCTTCGGTAATATTCAGCAAGGCCCCTAAGCCGCTGTCCGAATTGGAGAAGCCACCCAGAAAATGAGACGACTTGCGCCCATAATTCTCGCCGCCGCGGCTTTGTGCGGCTGTGCCTCCGGTCCGGGCTGGCAGCGAAGGACGTTTGCTTTCGCCTCGCCCGCCGATCCACCGACCACAAACGCGGACACCAATATCGTCGCACTCAGCCGCGTCTCCATCTCCCCGCTCTTTCAGAGCCGGTCCTTCACCTACAGGACAGCCGAGAACTCTTATGAACAGGATCCCTACGCAGGTTTTCTGATCCCCCCCGAGCGCGCTTTGGCAGAATCAATTCGCGCCTCGATGCGCGCGGGGGGCGTCTTCGGGCGTGTAGCGGAGCCGGGCAGCGGCCTGGCTCCGAGCTTGGTCGTCGAGGCTTCGGTCAACCAGCTCTACGGCGATTTTCGACAGGCGTCGAAGCCGGTTGCGACAATGGAGATTCACTTTATATGTTATGAGGTCAAGGACGGCATCCCGGGACGCATCGTGCTCGACAAGGCTGTCGCGCGCGAAACGCCCCTGGCCGGCAAAACGCCCGCCGCCCTCATGGACGCCTGGGATGCCGAACTGCACGAAATCATGAAGGAAATCAATTCCGAGTATGCCAAGGCCAATTTTGCTGCCCACTGACGATATGAATACAAACCTAGCGCCCGTCCCAGCCTCACCAGCAATGCTTGTCCGTGTTCACCTCACCGATGGCTCCGTCGAATCCTTCACGCAGCCTGACGAAGCAACAGCGAAGGAGATCTGGCAAAGCGTTGAACCGAGCCGGCTATTTACGCAACCGCGCCTGGTCATCGCCGGGACGCACTCCAAGTCGGTATTCGTCCCCTCCGAGGTCGTGCGAATTGATTTCATTAAACAAGGCTACACGTGCTGGGCGTTTCCCGAAGGCTATGCCGATGTGGTCGAACTGTCAGAGGCAGACTTTCGAAACCACGCGCATCTCGACCAGCCGGAGCTGATGCCCAAACGGGAACACCCCACCCCGGTCGGAGACCTCTTGGTCTCCTTCCTCAAGCTCTTGTTCAAGAGAAATCCACCGATCTTCCTGATGACGGAGTTCTCGGTAAGGCTGCCGGCGGAGAATCAGTCGTTCATGCGCTTCCTGCTATCAAAGACGGGATTTCACATGCGCCTTCGTGGCGGCGGCATCGGCGTCGTGAACCTCGCGAACCTGACTGGCTACACGGTGTATCCCGGGGTGGCGCAGATTCCTGCCGATTCTTGGATAGCCGAGCCGATACAAACTACCGTCTCCAGCTAAGAAAGGATCATTATGAAATACAAGCTACTTGGAAATTCCGGCCTGCGGGTTTCGGAATTCGCCCTGGGCACCATGACCTTCGGTAACGATTGGGGTTGGGGGGCGGCCAAGGACGAATCGCACAAGGTGTACAACGCCTTCCGTGACTCGGGCGGCAACTTCGTTGACACCGCCAACATTTACACCAACGGCACCAGCGAGTCCTTCCTCGGCGAGTTCATGAAAGGACACCGCGAGAGCGTGGTCCTGGCCACCAAATTTACGAACGCGGCTGCCGGCAAAGACCCGAACGCCGCGGGCAACCACCGTAAGAACATGATGCAGTCCGTCGAAGCCAGTCTGAAACGGCTTCAGACCCACTATATTGACCTCTATTGGGTCCACGTCTGGGATCAGATCACGCCGGTCGAGGAAGTCATGCGCGGGCTGGATGACCTGGTTCGGCAGGGCAAAGTGGTCTATATAGGCATCTCCGATGCCCCGGCGTGGTGGATCGCCCAGGCAAACACGCTCGCTTCCCTTCGCGGTTGGTGTTCATTCGTCGGCCTCCAGATTGAATATAGCCTGGTCGAGCGGACCGGGGAACGGGAGCTCATCCCGATGGCCAAGGCGCTGAACCTGGGCGTCACCGCATGGTCCCCGCTTTCCAATGGCGTGCTCACCGGCAAATACCACGGCCACGGATCTGATGAATCCGGTCGCATGAGCGGCGAAATGATGAAGCAGTTCCGTCCGGACGAAGCAAGGACAGCGCGCATCGTGGCCGCCGTCAAGAGAGTTGCCGACCAGGTGGGCAGCAGCATGGCGCAGGTGGCACTGGCGTGGCTGCGGACCCGGCCCGTGCCGGTCATTCCCATTATCGGCGCCCGCAAGCTCTCGCAGCTTCAGGACAACCTCGCGAGCCTTGATCTTTCACTTTCCGCCGAGCAAGTGAAGGCACTCGATGAGGCCAGCCGGGTCGAGCTTGGCTTCCCCCATGACTTCTACGCCAAGGAGATGGTTCGCACGCTTATCTACGGCGGGATGCGCGACCAGATCGCCGCTTGAAACTCCTGTGAACACGAAGAATGGCGTACCAGAAGAATACGATCTCCTCGTGCTGGGTAGCGGGGCGGCCGGCAAACTGATCTCCTGGACCCTCGCCAAAAAGGGGATGAAGACTGCCGTCATCGAGCGCAAATACGTCGGAGGTTCCTGCCCGAATATCGCCTGTCTCCCGAGCAAGAACGTCATCCATAGCGCCAAAGTCGCTTCGTACTTCCTGCGAAGCGAGGAATTCGGAATTACCAAGGAGGGATGGAAAATCAGTATGTCAGCCGTGCGTGAGCGCAAGCGCAAGATGGTCGCCGGCTTGGTCGAGATGCACCTCGAATTATACAGGAAGAGCGGGGCGGAGCTGGTCATGGGTTCGGGACGTTTTGTTGCACCCAAAACCATTGAAGTGGCCTCTGCTGACGGTGCCGTCCGCCTCCTGCGCGGGAAGCATGTCGTCATCAACACGGGAACACACGCTACCGTTGACGCGACGCCGGGTCTCACCGAAGCAGGACCGTTGACCCATATCGAAGCGCTCGAGCTGGACCTCCTTCCCGAGCACCTTCTCGTCCTGGGAGGCGGCTATGTCGGCCTTGAGTTGTCCCAAGCCATGTGCCGCTTCGGCAGCCGGGTGACTCTTATTGAACACAACCCGCGCCTGGTCCATCGCGAGGACGAGGACATCTCGGAAGCTATGCACGAGCTGTTCGAGGATGAGGGAATCGAGGTGCTAACGGGCACTCGCGTGACCCGTGTAGAAGGAAAGTCCGGCCAAGCGGTGAAACTACACGCGAAGCGCGACGGCTCGGAAATCGTCCTGGAAGGCACGCATCTGCTCGTCGCCACCGGGCGCACGCCCAATACCGACGGTATCGGCCTCGACTTGGCCGGTGTGGAAACCACCGACCGTGGATACGTAAAAGTGAATGAACGCCTGGAGACCACGGCACCTGATGTGTGGGCCGCGGGCGAGTGCGCCGGCAGCCCGCACTTCACGCACATCTCCGAAAATGATTTCCGCATCGTCCACGACAATATCCTGGGTGGCCATCGCGTGACTACCGGCAGGCAAGTGCCGTTCTGCATGTTCACCGACCCCGAGTTTGCCCGCATCGGCCTCAGCGAAGCGGAAGCCAAAGCGGGTGCTATTTCGTACCGATTGGCGAGAATCCCGATGGCGGCGGTATTGCGGACTCGGACGCTTTCCGAGACTCGGGGCTTCATGAAGGCCCTGATTGATGCCAGGAGTGATCGCATCCTCGGCTTCGCCGTGTTCGGGGTCGAGGCGGGCGAAATCATGGCGTCGGTGCAAGTCGCGATGATTGCCGGGCTTCCCTATACCGCCTTACGTGACGCGATCTTCACTCACCCAACGATGCTGGAGGGACTCAATTCGGTCTTTGCGGATGTGCCGCCTGCACCAGTAGCGGTTTCCCCAGCGGAAGTCTCACACTCATGAATACGCCTATGGAGGGATTAACCACAGTCCAAAGCAACTTCGGGCCCCAGGAGACGATGAACCGGCTCGAGGCCCAAATCCGGGCGCACGGAATGGGCGTCTTTGCCCGGATCAACCATGCGGCGTTGGCCGCAGAGGCAGGGCTGGAGCTGCGGCCGACTGAACTTATCCTCTTCGGCAATCCCCGGGGCGGCACATCGTTGATGCAAGCGAATCAGACGATGGGCATTGATTTGCCTTTGAAAGCCCTCGTCTGGCAGGACGCATCGGGAAAGACCTGGCTCTCCTACAACGCGCCGGACTGGCTCGCGAAGCGGCACGGGTTGACCGGGGCCGAGCCCGCAATCGCCGCGATGGCCGCAGCCCTCAGCACGATAGCGGCCAACGCAACGAGCGATACGAAGGCAAGATGAGGCGCCCCTCGACCCCCGTGCAGCATCGATGTTAACCCAAGAAGGGATCGTCGGTTACCCAAAAAGTCAAAGCCTGTGCCGCCGCGCATGCCAAAGGGCCTCTGGGGAGATCGCTCCAGCCTTCAATGTGCTGCAGGTGCGAATCCGGATGGCCTGGCCGAACTTCGGCAGGCCATGCCGGGAACGGAAAAGCGCGGTTACGTCGCTCCAGCCGTCTTTCGGCGGTGGCAGCAGCCCCAGGAACGGGAAGTGCTGCACGCAGCGGACGCCAGTCCGGACCGGCTTGGCGCCTTGCACCAGCGTGTGCTGAGCCGGCGGGCTGGGGACGCGGAGCTTGAGCGTAATCCTGCACGCCTCTGTAAGCACCGGCTCGGTGGTGAGGAGCGGCGCTGCAAGCCGCCTCATCGTGTCCCGAGCCCAGGCATGCCATTGGTCATTAGGATTGAGCAGTGCGGTCAGCGGCCCGGCATCCATCAGGATGGCCAGCATCACTCACCGAACCCCTTCATATATTTAGGATTGGTAGCCAAGTCCCGAGGCAGCCTCCGGTTGCGCGCCCACGCCTTCTTGAGAATCGGCCGCGCCTTGTCGTAACACGACTCGCCCGGAGGCAACTCCGGCAACTCCACGGGCAGCGTCTTATCGGGCAGTTGTTGCTCCAGGCACTCGCGCACCAACGAGGACTTGGTCGTGCGCCGTGCCCGGCTTTCCCGCTCGAGACGTTCGAGCAGGCCGTCAGGCAATTTGAGTGAGATGGTCGTCATAGTCGTAGGGTAATACGCTGCCCACCGCCGCGCAATACCCAGCTAGGCAATCGCGGCCAACCATTTCACCGGCCTGCCCGTCACCGCCTTCTTTGAGGGCTATTGTCATCATTTCGGCATCGCCTACACCGATGCCCTGGATGCGGAAGTGAAATACAGCCGCCACTTCGATGGGGAGTTTCGCGGGCGCAACTGCCTGGGCATCGAAGTCATGCTGGACCTGCACACGAACGCCACGGAGCAGTGCTTCGTGGAAGTGAGGCAGCGCTTTGACGCGCAACTGTTTCGGGAATCGGTTCCCCACCTCAAAGAACTTGAGCAAGCGCTGCGCGACCACGATGCCGCCCTCAGCATGGGAGTGGACGTAGCGCTCCTCACCCATACCGTAACCGTCTTCGCGGATGGCCCCCAGCTCTTCGTCCGCGACCCTGGCCGCAGAGGCTTCCACGCCATTTCCGGCCTTCAAGACATCGGCAAGCTCGTCGATTCGGCCCTGTACGTCGCGAAATAATGGCCCGTTGCGTCCAGACCCGCTAACCACGCCAACCACACGAAAAGGGGAATCTCTTTAGCGTCTTTAGCGGGGCACCCTCCCCGCATTCCCCACTCCGCACTCCGAATTCCACACATGCATAGCGGTTAGTCGCCAAGCGGCTAATCACCCCCTGCACCCAGACGGGCGCTTCCTCTGCGGGCACGGATGCCGGCGCCCCAGCCGCTGCGGCTCCAGATTTGGCATTGACCTGGCGTTGCGGAGACAACCTAAATACTAGCGAACTAGTGCCGCAGCATGTTCGCACAGCACGGTCTCATTATGGACTACGCAGCAGCAATCAAGACGGTGTACGACCACTTGGACAACGACCACGTCGATAAAGCGGTCATGATGTGCCTGCGAATTGCCCGCAACCTTCAAGACTTTCTTTACGCCGCCGTGTTTGTCCGCGAAATGCAGCCGAACGACAAAGAATGCACACGCATTCTGGTCGATGATACTCGCCATCTTAAAACGGAAGCGCAGGATCATATTCGGAAGCGCTCGATCGATTATTGGCTGGAAACGCACACGCTTGATTTCTCGATTGGCACCAATGACCAAGGCGAAGAAAAGAACGTCTTTGCAATTGGAATAGCGGAAATTGATCCCGAGCTTGAGCAATGGGAGCGAGAAATTGCGCAACTCCAAGTGCCCGCCGGGATGAGCCCGTACGATACTGCTGCCTTTACTGATCGCTATGGCCGGGAGAAGGCCCAAATTCGGCTTCGGATGAGGGCGCTCCAGAGCGTAAAGCAGAGGGTAAAGGCGCGCTGTTTGAACTATGCGATCCGCCTCGAGCGCCAGCTTCAGGCGCAGAGCAAGGCTCGCAGCTTCTTGGAGCGAATCCAAACAGAGGTGAACAATTACTTGAAAGCCCAGTCGGAGGATCTTTATGCGAAGATGTTAAAGGCCGCCGAGCTTGTTGATTCAACTAATCCGGAGGACTGCGCGTTACTGCTAACGGAGGTCCGACGGGCAATCAAAGCGTCCGCTGATTTCTTTTACCCCCCCCACCAGAGCCCCGGTCAAATGCGCTGACGGCAAAGAGCGGGTGCTCGGCGAGGATCGTTACTTAAACCGCCTCGATGAATTTCTTCTAACACGCTTGGGGAACTCGTCTTCTCGCGACTTGCTGCGCTCCGAATTGAGCTACTTGTCTGCCTTCGCTCGCCGCCTCAATGATATTTCTTCCAAGGGAGTCCACGCGGACGTAACTCCAGAAGAGGCGAAGCAAGGACTGCTCGGCCTTTACATGTTCCTGTACAACGTAATCTCTCGACTTCAAGAAAATCCAGCGGGTTTAGCTTAAGCGGTAACCGCCGTCCCAATGGGAGACCAATGGATCTCTTCACCCCACTCGTTCCACCGGAAGCGCTGCATCCGAATTTCCGCAGACTGGCGGACAAGCACTCGGCAGCGGATCGCGCGGTGCTCGCGCAATGGGCAGACGAGTTTAAGGACCGGGATGGTAAGTTCGTCCGTGAGTTCCAAACCACATTCAACTCGGGGTTCTGGGAGCTCTATATTTTCGCCTGCTGCAAACAGCTCGGGTTCCGCGTAAACCTCGCTTTCGCGTCCCCAGACTTCGTGGTGGACAACTTTCAGAACGAGTTCTGCATCGAGGCCGCCATAGCCAGCAACGCCATCGGCGAAAGCGCCGAATGGGAACGAGATCTGGAGAAGAAGACCAAACCCGACCTCGAACGCGTCCTGGACACGGCAGTCATTCGCCTCTCCAACGCCATCGATGCCAAGCACAAGAAGTACCTGGCTGCATACCAGAATCTCCCCCACGTAAAGGAGCGGCCCTTCGTCTTGGCCATCGGCCCATTCGAACAGCCATACTTTTGGGATCACAACGACCACGCCATTCGCCAGGTCCTTTACGCCTACGACAGAATCGGGCCAAACGGCGAACACCTCTTCCGGCACTCCATCGCGAAACCTTCGGGCGCACCCATCGAGCTCGGCCTGTTCGCTTCTGGCAAGATGCCGGAAATCAGCGCAATCCTGTTCAGCAACACGGCGACCATGAGCAAGGTCCACGCGCTAAACCAGAACATGGAAGCACTCACCTACTTTTCCGCCCTATACTTCAACCAACACGGCCCTAACCCCATCCTTCGGAGTTTCAGCAAGAAGGACTACCGCGAGAGCCTGCTGGACGGCCTTTATGTGTTCCATAATCCCCACGCCACGTGGCCCGTGCCGTTCCCTTACTTCAACCATGATGACGTTACGCAGGCAACGCTCCTCCGCGGCAACCCCGTCCCGCGCTACAAGTGCAAGCACGGGCACCTAATCCAGCGCTCGTCCATGACCATCAGGGCCAAAGAAGCGTAGCCCCCTTTCTCGGCCACCCTCCTCCACCACTGGATGATCAACGGGAAGCCAGGCGCAAAAAACGCCAATTGACGCCCCCGGGCGCCGGCCCATACCCTCACGCCGTCTGAACAGAGGAAACCTTATGGCTCGGCATTCGCAATTAGTCTGTCGGCACCTCGAAAACGTCTCGCGCCAGGCGCTGGCAAAGTACCAGCACATCATCCGTCAATACGTCCGGAACTGCCCCGGCGTCTACGCCCTCTACCGGCGCGGAAAGCTATACTACATCGGCCTCGCCTCAAACCTCCCGACCCGCCTCGGCCACCACCTCAAGGACCGCCACAGCCAGTCCTGGGATCGCTTCAGCGTTTATCTGACCATCGGCGACACCCACCTCCGTGAGCTGGAGTCGCTCGTTCTCCGCATCGTCAAGACCAAGGGCAACAAGCAGAAAGGCAAGTTCATCAAGTCCGAGGACCTGCGCCCACACTTCACCCGCGACGCTGAACGTTCTTGGCAGCTAGAAATGCAGGAGATGGTCGGCCTCTCCGCTCGCCCACGCCCCCAGGCCCAGCCAGCCGCTGTCGACGGCCGCACCCCTGTCCTGGCCGCCTACATCGACGCCCCGCTAAAGCTGAGGGCCAGGTGCAAAGGTGAAACCATGCACGCTACGGTGTCCCGCAGCGGCACAATCCGCTTCAACGGCAAAGTTTACACCTCCCCCTCCCTGGCCGGCGCCGCCGCCCGCAAGTACCGCACCTGCAACGGAGAATGATGAAACACCACCATCCGCCTGAGCTTTCGAATGTCGCACCCTTTGACCTTTACGCTCGAAAGATGCCGCCAAAGGTTTGGCAGCCATCTGTAAATTTCCTCGCCCATGCACAAGACTCCATGGAGACGAATAAGCCGCGCACGATTTCAAGTCTTGTGGCATGCCATCCTAGGTGGGATTGGAAAACGCGCCGAATTGATTTCTACGCTTTTGGAAGTTTCCGTTCCTTTCTGCCCACCGTTACACAAGTGGCAGAAATCCTGGCTCCGTGGTTTCAGGAATTCGGCATTCTACCTGTCATCAGCCCAATTGAAACCTCAGCCTGGATGGAAATTGTGGCGAACGACGGAAGACCCCTCCTTCATATCCAACGGACAGGAATCCTAGTGTTCAATAACCGGATGTTTTAGCATGTCGCTCAAAGATGCCTACACCGAGGTCGCCACGCGCTATGTTCAATCGGCTGAAGCTGCTGCCGGTGCCTCGGTTCAGGAAGCAGCCGCTTTCCAGGCATACCATGCCTTCGAGTCCATAGGAGGTGCACTTGCCGAGCTACGCAATCAAAAGTACCCAATGGCGCATGAGAGCAAACTCAGCATGTTTGTAGCGACCGCAAGGAATCGAGTTTACGGTCGGTCTGTAGCGGAACTGGGGATAGTACTCGCATCCTTGCGGAACAAGGTTCTCTATCCGGAAATCAATGCAGCCAATGGCACGGTGATGCGCCCCAGTGGCCGAATCACCACGCCCCAGGCCAAGAAGCTGATTTCACGCGTGAGAGGCATCATCGACTGTGTTTCCGAGGAGATTTGAACTTGCTTCCGCTCAGAAAGGACGCCGCCGCCGCCACGGGCTGCCCGGCGTCCGAGTGCGGCGGAGATTTCCCGTCCTCGCTATTGACGCCAGCGGCGAAAGCGGGAGGGACCAACCGGGCATTGCGCCGAGAGGGGCGGGCTACTACGCTGGCCGCAACGAGACGCGAAGTCAGAACCGATGGGCAACAGAAATCGGCATTCAATTCAAAGCGGCGAACGTCATTATGAGCGAGCATGCCGGTATATCTCGCCAGCCACCGGGAGTCGCCGTCAGTTCCTATTCCAGGCTCTGGCCGGCGCTGCGGGCATCAGGGCTGTGGCTCTGGCGGATGATAAACCCACCGCCCCCAGCCTGCCGAGGGACGGGTTTCTGCCCGATGAGTTGCGGGCGATGGAAGCGACCGCAGCCGCTTTCGTGAAGAAACACGATGTTCCGGGATTGTCGGTCGCCATCGCCAAGAAGGGCCGGTTGGTCCATGCGGACGGCTATGGGCTAACTGGTGGCATATGGGGAGCCTGCCCGGAACGATCACCGTCATGGTGCGCACGTCCGGCCAGTTTTGCTGGGCCGCTCTGACCAACACGCGGAATGGGGATACCAAGTCGCCCATTGGGGCCGACCTCGACGCGCTGATGTGGCAGATGGTCGGCAAGATCACCCGCTGGCCTGACCGTGACATGTTTTGAACTGGCAGGAATCGGATTTGGCCGCGCGGCTTCGCAGCGACCCGGGCAAGCTGGCGATTGCCGCCCGGCTGAGGCATGGAACCACCTTGGCGATAAAGTGGATTGCCGCGCGAGTGCAAATCGGCACGCCCAAAGGCGCACAGTCGCTTCAGCTTCGCCTGGCGTCCGGAAAGGCGGTGAGGCCCAACGAACCTTACGCACAACTGCAATTCGAATCTACGGGTTGGCCCCGTCTCGGGATTTCGTTGCAGCCGGTCGGATTCTGGCCGGACCACAGTGGTGAGAAAGCACCTTTACAAAGGGTTGAGGGTTGAAGGTTGAGAGTTGAGAGGGGACGCTCGCCCAGGCAGGGAGGGCTCGGGCCGAAGACCAGGATCTAACCAAAGCAAAAGCGGCTCAGGGCGATGGATGAGGTGTCGCAGGATCTTGCGGAGGGCGGGCGGGGGCGCTACGTTGGCGGGCATGAATACGCTTGCCGAAGTGGAAGCTGCGGTACCGCAATTGTCAGCGGAGGAATCGGCCGAACTCGAACGGTTCGTGCGGAACGCCCGGTTGACGAAGACCAAGGTCGGTGGACGCAGCGCCCTTGACTTGCCACCGTTGGACTTGGGCCGGATGTTAAGGCCTTTGGGGTCCCGCGTGGAATGGTACGACGAAATGCTGGAGGGCCGGGCGTGACGCACGGCCTCGACACGAGCTTTCTCGTGGCGACAGAAGTTACGGGCTGGTGGTGGTGCTTACTTTTGGTGCTTTCCGGCAAGGGATTCAGGGCGAGGCTGGGAGGCCGAAAGCTGAAGGCGGGGAGAGGAATCTGGCCGCGTGCGCCACTGTTGGGGGCCGGGCTCAGAGGTGGCGATATATTTCTCGCCGGTGTGGATTAGACCTGGAAGGCGACACTCACCAGCCGCGTCAGGGCTTACAGACGCGCGGGCGCAGGCGAGCGGCCATTTCCCGGTCGGATTCCTGGATGGCAGCTTCAAAGTCCTCTTTGAATTGGAGCCGAACCGACCTGAATGGCGTTTAGCTTATGACGCATTTAGTTTATGACCTTGACAACGGCTCCGGCGTGTGTAGCTTATGATCCAGCGGTGGAGGAAGGTGGAGTGGACTGGGGAAAGGAAGAGAGGGAAAAGCCAGGAACAAGCAAGAAACATGCTAGGAACATGCTATCAACATGCTTGCTACTATGGCGCTGCTAGGGTGGCGCTATGGTGCTGCCACGGCCTTGGCAGCACCTCTCCAGCGGGGGCACATCGCCGCGGGTCCTCTGGAGCCGTCTTTGCGGCCGTTGATGGCCTGCCGTGTTCAGACGAAGACGCTCAGTTCAGCGCACATGGCCTCGTTCGAAAGTAGTAGAACGGCCTAGTTCCTTCGGAGGGCAAAAATCCGCCCACACGGTCAATAGCGCGACACGCGGCGTGGGACGAGCTTGTCGCGTGGGTCGGGAATGCAAGCACAGAATGTTATGAGCGTGAGTTGGACCAATAAGCGGCTGCTGACGCCGGACAATTGTGCGGTCAAGCGCACCCGAACATGAATCCGGCTGCAGACTCAGTTGCGTTCGGCGGGCCTGGCATCGAGCCCCGCTGGACTTCCAGCGCCAAAGAGGGGGTGGGCACGGCCTACCACACGAGCTGTCGTCTCTGGTTCACGTTGAGTCATGGCATTATCAACGAGATTTACTACCCGCGGGCTGATCAGCCCAACACGCGCGACTTTCAGTTCCTCATCACCGACGGGGAGAGCTTTTGCCACGAGGAAAAGCGCGACCTGACCCACCAGATCGAATACCCCGAGCGCGACTGCGTTCTTTACCGGTTGACCAACTCCGAACCCCAGGGCCGCTACCGCTTAATAAAACACATTCTCACCGATCCGCACCGCCCGGTCTTGCTCGTGCATACGAGGGTCGAGATATCGGATGAGGCCCTGCGCGGGAAACTGCGTCTCTACGCTTTGCTGGCTCCGCACATTGCTCGCTACGGTGCCGGTAATTCGGGGTATTGTCACGAAGTTGGTGACGCCAAGCTCATCCATGCCCACCGCGAAGGCACCCACCTGGTCCTAGCTTGCCGCCCGGGCTTCTCTCGCCGGGCGGTGGGTTACGTTGGCGCCAGCGACGGCTGGAAGGACTTGATGGGCAATTTCAAGATGGATTGGGAGTTCCGCAGAGCCGAGAATGGGAATATTGCGCTGACCGGCGAGGTCACGCTCCCGGACAGCGGGGAATTCACCATCGCTATCGCCTGTGGAGGCAGTTACCAGAGCACGGCTCCGAGAGTGCTCCAATCGCTGGCCGAGCCGTTCGAGGCCCACCGGGAAAGATACGTCAGGCAATGGCAGCGCGCCGTGGTGAATCCCCAATTCGACTTCAGCCAGGACACCTCCGACGGTGGCGGACTGTATCGGCTGAGCCGTTGCGTGTTGCTGGCCCATGAAGACAAAGTCTTTCAGGGGGCGCTGGTCGCATCCATGAGCATTCCCTGGGGCGAGACCAAGGGGGACAACGACCTGGGTGGTTATCATCTCGTCTGGACCCGAGACCTGGTGCAAAGCGCCACCGCGCTGCTCGCCACCGGTCAGACCGGTACGCCTCTTCGGTCGTTGATCTGGCTCGCCGCGCTTCAGCGGCCCGACGGCAGTTTCCCGCAGAATAGCTGGATTGATGGCAGCGCCTATTGGGGTGGCCTGCAACTCGACGAGGTCGCTGCTCCGATACTATTAGCATGGCGACTACGCCAGCATAGCACGACGCGGGAACACTTCGACCCTCACGTGATGATCCAGCGCGCTGCAGCCTACCTCATTCTCCAGGGACCGGTCACCAGCCAGGAACGGTGGGAGGAAAATGCCGGCTACTCACCTTCGACGCTCGCCACGGTAATCGCCGGGCTGATCTGCGCCGCGGAGTGCGGCAAGGAGCGCGGCCAGGCCCGACTTGCGGATTTCATTTTGGCGTATGCGGACTGGCTGGCGGCGCACCTGGAGGATTGGACGGTGACCACTCGCGGCGAATTGGTGGAGGGTTTTCCACAGCATTACATCCGCATCAATCCTACCGACCCGAATGCGCCAGACCCACATGCGGACCCGAATACGACCATGATTCAGGTCGCCAACGGCGGAGGCCTCCATCCCGCGCGCAACGTGGTTGGAGGCGATTTTCTCCATCTCGTTCGCTACGGCATTCGTGCCGCGGACGATCCGGTCGTGCGCGACTCAGTCGAGGTCATCGACCGGGTGATTAAGCGTGACCTGCCGCAGGGACCCGGCTGGCGTCGCTATAATCACGACGGCTACGGACAAAAGGACGACGGCAGCGCGTTCGACGGGACGGGTGTGGGCCGTTGCTGGCCGATTTTGACGGGAGAACGCGGCCATTACGAGCTGGCAGCCGGCCGCGATCCGAAGCCGTTCATCACGGCGATGGAAAAGTTCGCCAACGAGGGCGGAATGATCAGCGAGCAGCTTTGGGACGCTGATGACTTGAAGAACGGCGGGATGAAGCGCGGTTCCGCAACCGGCGCCGCGATGCCGCTTTGCTGGTCGCACGCCGAGTACATCTGCCTGGTGCGCAGCCGCCACGATGGCGTCTGCTTTGATCGCGTCGAGCCAGCCTACCAACGGTATGTCGTGAGCCCAGTGCCAAGCCGTTATGAGATTTGGACCCTACGCCATCCCTTGCGGCGTGTGTCACGAGGAAAGATCCTGCGGATTATCCTCGCCGCAGAGGCAACCATCGTCTGGTCAACGGATGGCTGGGCACACACCAGCAAGGCGGAGCCGGGTCATGAGAGCGAGCTCGATCTCTGGTTTGCGGATTTCCCTACCGCCGAGTGGCCCGTTGGTTCAGTGCTGAGCTTTACCTGCTTTTGGAAGGGTGAGCAGCGTTGGCATGGGCACAACTGGCAAGTGAGCATTGTATGAATCGGGCCAAACAGGCTAATCGGCTCAGCGAAGCGTATGGATAACGGTCTTCCAGTGATCTATCTGGCGCGTCACGGCGAGACTGCCTGGAGCCTCACGGGCCAGCACACAGGGCGAACCGACCTTCTGCTCACCGAGCGTGGGGAGCGCAACGCTCGACGCCTCAGGGAACGGTTGGCAGGTCTGAGGTTTGTGAAGGTCTTCACAAGCCCATCGCAGCGGGCCGTCCGCACCTGCGAACTGGCCGGTTTCCGGACGGCTGCCGAAGTGGATGCCAATCTGGTCGAATGGAACTACGGCGATTACGAAGGGCTCCAAACGGTTCAGATCCAGTCACAGCGCCCCGACTGGCAGTTGTTCCGCGACGGCTGCCCGAATGGCGAATCGCCAGCACAGATCGGCACGCGGGCCGATCAGGCGGTCAGCCGCCTGCGCGAGATTGAAGGGGATGTGCTGATCTTCTCCAGCGGCCATTTCCTGCGGGTGCTTGCCGGCCGCTGGCTGGGCCTGGAACCCGCTGCCGGCAGGTTCTTCATGTTGAGGACGGCAAGCCTGAGCGCGCTCGGCTACGAAAACAATGTATCCCGGCCGGTGATCCAGTTTTGGGACGACACCCGGCATGTGGGCGACTGAACTAATCCGAGAAGAAATATGAAAGCGACGCAACTTCTGCACGACCTGGGCCAGAGCCTCTGGCTCGACAACATCACGCGCGACTTGTTGAACAACGGCACGCTCAAACGCTACATCGGGGAGCTCTCAGTCACCGGGCTGACCTCCAATCCGACGATTTTCGATCATGCCATCAAGAACAGCCGCTCCTACGACGAGGCCATTCGCGACGGCTTGGCGGCCGGTCAATCCGGCGAGAACCTCTTCTTTGATCTGGCCCTTGAGGACATCACCCGGGCCGCCGATCTGTTTCGGCCGGTTTACGACCGGACCAACGGCGTGGACGGCTGGGTTTCGCTGGAGGTCTCGCCGCTCCTGGCGCACGACACCACCAGCACCCTGAATGAGGCCAGGGAACTCTTTGCGCGCGCCCGCCGCCCCAACCTGTTCATCAAGATTCCGGGCACCCGGGAAGGTCTGCCGGCGATCGAAGAGGCAGTTTTTGCGGGCGTGCCGGTCAACGTGACGCTCCTGTTTTCGCGCGAGCAATACCTTGCGGCGGCCGAAGCGCACTTACGGGGCATCGAACGGCGAATCGCCGCGGGGCTCAATCCGAAGGTTGGTTCCGTGGCCTCAGTGTTCGTCAGCCGCTGGGACGGTGCGGTGGCAGGCAAGGCGCCGGCCGGGTTGGACAATCGGCTTGGCATTGCCATCGCCCTCCGAACTTACAAGGCCTACCTGAGCCTGATCGGCTCGCCACGCTGGCAACGCGCCTACAACGAGGGCGCTATTCCTCAGCGATTGCTCTGGGCCAGCACTGGGACCAAGGACCCCAAGGCGCCTGACACGTTATATATCAAGAGCCTCGCGGCGCCATTCACGGTGAACACGATGCCCGAGGCGACTTTGAAGGCTTTTGCCGCCCACGGTGAGGTTGGCTCCGCCCTGCCGATGGACGGCGGGGATTGTGAAACCGTCCTGGCCCAGTTCGCCCGCGCCGGGGCCGACGTGGATGCACTGGCGGCTCAACTTCAGGACGAGGGCGCCAAGTCCTTTGTGAAGTCCTGGAACGACCTCCTGGCCGTTATCGCGTCCAAGAGCGTCGTCCTTCAGCAGGCGGCTTGATCGGGGCTGAAAAGCGTGGTGACTAAGAGCGAGGTGATACAGGTGAAACCGGCAACTCCATCCGTTCTGACGATTAACGGCGGATCATCCATGCACGTGCTCGTGATTGACGTAGGCGGGACACACGTGAAGGTCCTCGCCTCGGGCCAGGACCAGGCACGGGAATTTGTTTCGGGGCCAACCCTTACACCAAAACGGATGGTCTCGAAAGTACGGCACCTTGTGGCCGACTGGAAATATGATGCCGTTTCCATCGGCTACCCGGGCCCCGTCCTGCGGAACCGACCCATTTCGGAACCGTGGAATTTGGGCAAAGGCTGGGTCGGCTTCAACTTCGAGGCTGCGTTCAAGCGCCCGACCAAGATCGTGAACGACGCTGCTATGCAGGCTCTGGGAAGTTACCGGCGCGGCAAAATGCTCTTTCTCGGGCTGGGGACAGGTCTTGGGTCCGCGGTGGTCGTCGATGGGATCGTTGAGCCGATGGAATTGGGACATTTGCCCTATAAGAAGGCCACCTTCGAAGATTACGTTGGCGTTCGAGGACTGGAAAAGCACGGCAAGAAGAAGTGGCGGCGTTATGTCACTGACGTTGTGGAACGCCTGATCGCCGCCCTTGAGCCCGAAGACGTGGTGCTGGGCGGCGGCAACATTCATAGATTGAAAAAGCTTCCGCCTCGCTGTCGGGTTGGCGACAACATTAACGCCTTCCGTGGCGGATTTCGTCTGTGGGACAATGCGCCCCGCGCCAAAGAGGCTCCACCATGCAGTGGCAAGGAGGCAGGGCAGGCCCCGTTAGGTCGAACGAAGTTGGAGACGACATTATGAATACGCCTAGCTTGAACGAACAACAACGGCAGAAAATGAGAGCACAGCCCGGCTTCATAGCCGCGCTGGACCAAAGCGGGGGCAGCACGCCCAAGGCCCTGGCTGCTTACGGAATCAAGGCGGGGGCGTGGTCCAACGAAGATGAAATGTTCGCGATTGTGCATCAGATGCGCACGCGCATCATGACCAGCCCCAGCTTCACCGGCGAACGGATTCTTGGCGCGATTCTCTTCGAGAACACCATGGACCGGGACATCCAGGGGCAACCCACGGCGGACTACCTCTGGAACGTGAAACGCGTCGTCCCGTTCTTGAAAGTGGACAAGGGCCTCGCCGATGAGAAAAACGGGGTGCACTTGATGAAACCGATGCCTCAGCTTGCCGCACTGCTCCGCAAGGCTAAAGCCAAGCGCATTTTCGGCACCAAGATGCGCTCGGTCGTCAACCAGGCCAACGCAGCCGGGATCAAAGAGATTGTAAACCAGCAGTTCGAGGTCGCTGGGCAAATCCTCGCTGCGGACCTCGTGCCGATCGTCGAACCGGAAGTAGATATTCACTGCTTCGAGAAAGCCAAAGCCGAAGCGCTGCTCAAAGCAGCCCTCCTCGAGCAACTCAGCAAGCTGTCAGCCGGGCAATTGGTTTTCCTCAAGCTCACGCTACCGGAGGAAGATGACTTTTACGCCGATTGCGTCAGTCATCCGAAGGTGGTGAGGGTGCTTGCGCTGTCGGGTGGTTATTCGCGCCAGGAATGCAACGAACGCCTGTGCAGGAATCATGGCGTTGTCGCGAGCTTTTCGCGGGCATTGGTCGAGGGTTTGACAGCCCAGCAGTCCGACGCCGAGTACAACGCCCTGCTGGATGCAGCCATTCAGAGCATCTTTGAGGCCTCCACGGTTAAGCAGGATGAAAAGACGCCAAACTCCGCCCAAGGCTATGGTGTGAAAGCTGCAGCCTGAACCACCTGAACCAACGAACCCATGCGCCAAGGCGCCATCAAAATTGCCCCTTCAATCCTGGCAGTCAATCTCGTCCGCTTGGGCGAGCAGGTCGCCGAGGCTGAACGCTCTGGAGCGGATCGCATCCATGTGGATGTGATGGACGGCCATTTCGTGCCCAACATCTCCTTTGGCGCCGTGGTGGTAGATGCGCTGCGCCCGGTAACGCGATTGCCGCTTGAAGTTCACCTGATGATCACGGACCCGGACGCTTTTTTCGATGAATCCGTCGAGGCCGGGGCGGATTCGTTCCTCGTGCACTGGGAGGGCAATAACAATCTGCATCGGACGGTTCAGCGTATCAAGGCGCTCGGCAAGCGCGCCGGAGTGGTGATCAACCCCGCCACGCCGGCAGCCATGATCGAGGAGATCCTTCCCGATGCAGACCAGGTGCTGGCCATGACGGTCAATCCGGGTTTCGGCCACCAGCATTTCCTCCACTCGACCCTCGCCAAGATTCGACGTGTGCGCCAGATGATCGACCAGGTCAAGCCGGGGTGTGATCTGGAGGTGGACGGAGGAATTGACGAAGAAACCGCTCCCTTAGTCGTAGCAGCCGGAGCCAACGTCCTGGTAGCCGGGACATCGGTTTTCGACGCGGGAAAAGGAGTGGCGGCAGCCATGAAGCGGCTGCAAACCGCCGCGAATGCTGCGGCGAATGAAATACAAAGATAGAGAGAATCGATTATGAGAGAGAAGTCAACAATGCAACTTGGTATGATCGGGCTGGGCCGGATGGGCGCCAACATGGTGCGCCGGCTCCTCAAGAACGGGCATCAATGTATCGTCTATGACCGTTCGGCGGAGGCCGTGAAGGAGCTGGTCAAGGAGAAAGCCGTTGGCGCTGCCTCGGTAGGCGATTTCGTCCGGAAACTCAACAAGCCACGAGCGGTCTGGCTGATGGTCCCCGCGGCGGTTGTGGACAAATCGATCTCGGATTTGCTCCCACTGCTCGAGACCGGCGACGTTTTAATTGATGGGGGCAATTCCTATTACGTGGACGACATCCGCCGCGCAAAGGACCTGGCCGCCAAAGGGATCCACTATGTGGATGTGGGCACCAGCGGTGGCGTCTGGGGCCTGGAGCGTGGCTATTGCATGATGATCGGGGGCGAAGCAGAAGTGGTTCAACGGCTGGACCCCATCTTCGCCACGCTGGCTCCCGGCATCGGCAACATCCCGCGCACTCCTGGCCGGGAGAAACCCGGCAGCACCGCCGAACAAGGTTACCTGCACTGCGGTCCGAACGGGGCCGGCCACTTCGTGAAAATGGTCCACAACGGCATCGAATACGGCATCATGGCGGCCTATGCGGAAGGCTTGGGCGTTTTGAAAGCCGCCAACGCCGGGAGAACGCAGAGCGAGGCCGACGCCGAGACCACGCCGTTGCGCAATCCCGAGCATTATCAGTTCGACCTCAACCTGGCTGACATCTCTGAAGTGTGGCGGCGGGGCAGTGTGATCGCCTCCTGGCTGCTCGATTTAACGTCGAGCGCGCTGGCCGCTGACGCAAAGCTCACGAAATTCGCCGGCCGGGTCTCTGATTCCGGGGAGGGCCGCTGGACGATCAAGGCGGCCATCGACGAGGGAGTGCCGGTGCCCGTGTTGACGACCGCCCTCTACGAACGGTTCGCCTCGCGCGGCGAGGCGGATTACCAGGACAAACTGCTTTCGGCCATGCGGTTTGGATTCGGCGGACACCTGGAGAAGACATCTGACAAGAAGCTATGAACCACAACAACTCTCGTCATTCGGATACCTTGGTGTTTTTCGGGGCGACGGGCGACCTCGCCTACAAGAAGATCTTCCCGGCGCTCCAAGCGATGGTGAAACGCGGCACTCTCAACGTGCCGGTGATCGGGACAGCCAGGGAAGGTTGGACTCTCGACCGTCTGAAAGCCCGGGCCAAGGACAGTCTGGAACACCACGGGGGATTGGATCCGGAGGCATTTGATAAACTCTGCGGCTTGCTGAGGTTCGTGGGCGGCGACTACAACGATCCGGCGACGTTTCGGGCTTTGTGTCAACAAATCGGCTCTGCGCAACTGCCGGCTTTCTACCTCGCCATCCCGCCGTCCGCATTCGCCACCGTCGTCGAGCAACTTTCCCGCGGTGGTTGCACCCGCAACGGCCGAGTAATTATCGAAAAGCCGTTCGGCCGCGACCTCTCCTCAGCGCGCGCCCTGAACCAGATCCTGCTCCAAACCTTTGACGAGAAGAGGGTTTTTCGCATCGACCATTACCTAGGCAAGCAGCCTGTCCACAGCATGCTGTTCTTCCGCTTCGCCAACGCCGTGCTCGAGCCGTTTTGGAATCGCTCTCACGTCGAGAGCGTCCAAATCACCATGGCGGAGGATTTCGGCGTCCAGGGGCGAGGTGCGTTTTACGAGCAGGTCGGCACCGTACGCGACGTCGTGCAGAACCATCTATTCCAAGTGCTGGCCAACCTGGCGATGGAACCGCCCATCCGCACGGATAGCGAGTCCATCCGCGACGAGAAGGTGAAGGTGCTCAAAGCCATCTCGCCGCTCGATCCCAAGAACCTCGTTCGCGGCCAGTTCAAGGGGTATCGCAGCGAACCAGGCGTGGCGCCTGATTCCAAGGTGGAAACGTTTGCCGCTTTGAAGCTGCACATTGACTCCTGGCGATGGCGCGGCGTTCCCATTTACATCCGATCCGGGAAATGCCTCGCCGTGACTTGCACCGAAATCCTGGTGCGACTGCGCCAACCCCCGACGATGTATAAGCACTATGACCTGGAATCAAACTACGTCCGATTGCGGATCAGCCCCGACGTCGTGTTGGCCTTCGGCCTAAACGTCACGTCGCCCGTGGAAGAGTCGCAAAGCGAGCCTTCCGAGTTGCTGGCCAGCCGCCATCCTTGTGCCAAGGAGATGGACGCCTACGAGCGGGTGCTCGGAGACGCGATAGCGGGAGATGCGACTCTATTTGCCCGCGAGGATTATGTCGAGGAGGCTTGGCGAATTGTTGACCCGGCGCTGATGGCGGACACGCCGGTGTACGAGTATGAGCCCAAGAGCTGGGGGCCGGTTGAGGTTGAGCGAGTCACGCCGCCGGGTGGATGGTCTAACCCGGTGGTGACGAGTTAAAGGTGCTCGCATGAAGATCGAGGTGCTGGCCGAGTTCGCGGCCGCGGGGAAAGCGAAGTTAGACCTAAAGGAAGGAAAGGTATGCGCATAGGAATTGCGACCGACCACGGTGGGTTCGAGTTGAAGGAAAAACTGGCCGTCCAACTCCGCGACGCCGGTCATGAGGTGGTGGACTTCGGCGCCCACAAGTTAGTTCCGGACGATGATTACCCGGACTTTGTCATTCCACTTGGGCAGGCCGTGGCTTCCGGAAAAGCGGACCGCGGTGTGGCGGTTTGCGGCAGCGGCGTTGGCGCCTCGGTTTGTTTGAACAAAGTCAAGGGCGTCCGCGCCTGTCTGATCGAGGATCATTTCTCCGCAAGGCAAGGGGTCGAGGACGACAATCTCAACGTGATTTGTTTGGGCGGGCGCATTGAGGGACCGGAGTTAGCGTGGGACCTGGTTCAGACTTTTCTCGCCGCGAAATTCAGTCGGGCGCCACGACACCTGCGTCGGCTGGGCAAGGTGGCGGCGTTGGAGGAAAAGCAAGGATAGGACGCAAAGAAAGGAGCGATTATGGCAGATGACAAAATGGTTCAACTGGCGATCAACACGATTCGCACGCTCTCGATGGACGCGGTTCAGGCCGCCAAATCGGGCCATCCCGGCACACCCATGGCGCTCGCCCCCCTGGTCTACACGATCTGGAACCGTGTTCTGCGGTTTGACCCGCAGGATCCGATCTGGCCTAACCGCGACCGGTTCGTCCTCTCCAACGGTCACGCATCCATGCTGCTCTGGTCCATTCTCCACCTCACCGGCGTCTAGGCGGTGGACTCCGACTACGAGAGACTCGGAAGGCCTTCGGTATCGCTCGACGACATCCGGCGGTTCCGCCAACTGGGCAGCAAGGCGCCCGGCCATCCCGAGTATCACTGGGTCTCCGGCGTTGAAACCACCACGGGCCCACTCGGACAGGGGGTCGCCACAAGCGTCGGGATGGCCATTGCGCAAAAATGGCTCGCCAGCCGTTACAACAAGCCCGGGTATGAAATTTTCGACTACAACATCTACGCCGTCTGCGGTGACGGCTGCATGATGGAAGGCGTCGCCTCTGAAGCGGCCTCCTTGGCTGGCCATCTGGGCCTCGACAACCTCTGCTGGGTCTGGGACAACAATCATATCACGATCGAGGGCGACACGCGCCTCGCGTTCACGGAAGACGTTGCCTCGCGGTTCCTCGCCTACGATTGGAACGTCCTGCGCGTGGGCGACGCCAATGACTGTGATCGCATCGAGCACGCGCTGACGGTCTTCCGGAAGACGAAGGGCCGCCCCACTTTCATCGTATTGGACAGCCATATTGGCTACGGTGCCCCGCACAAGCAGGATACGCCCGAAGCGCACGGCGAACCGCTCGGTGAGGAAGAAACCCGCTTAGCCAAACGGAGCTACGGCTGGCCCGAGGACGCGAAGTTCCTTGTGCCGGAAGGGATTTATGATCATTTCAAAGCCGGGATCGGCAGACGCGGCGGGGAAAGGCGGGAACAGTGGACGAGGCTATTCGAGGCTTACCGCCAACAATTCTCCGAACTCGCGCTGGAGATCGAAGCTATGCAACGGAGGGAGCTGCCGGCTGGCTGGGACCGTAATTTGCCGACTTTCCCGGCTGACCCCAAAGGGCTCGCTGGCCGCGATGCCTCAGGGAAGGTGCTGAATGTGCTGGCGCAAAACATCCCCTGGTTCCTGGGAGGCTCAGCCGATCTGGGGCCGTCGAATAAGACTACCCTGACGTTCGAAGGCGCGGGCCAGTTGCAGGGCACCAGCCCGGGCGGCAAGAACATGCATTTCGGCATCCGTGAGCATGCCATGGGCGCCATCGTGAACGGGATGTCACTCTCGAAGCTGAGACCTTTCGGCGCAACCTTCTTCATCTTCAGCGATTATGCCCGCCCCGCCATCCGGCTTTCGGCCCTGATGGAGTTGCCGACGCTCTTGGTGTTCACGCACGATGCGATGGGCGATGGCGAAGACGGCCCGACCCATCAACCCATCGAGCAACTGGCCTCGTTACGGGCCATCCCCGGGCTTGTCACCCTCCGCCCTGGCGACGCGAATGAAGCCGTGGAAGCCTACCGGTACGTTGTGCAATTGCGTCACAAACCAGCGGTGTTGGCGCTGTCACGTCAACCCCTGCCCACATTGGACCGGAGCAGGTACGCCCCGGCCTCGGGCGTCGCGCGAGGCGCCTATGTTCTGGCTGACGCTCCCGGCGGCAATCCCGAGTTGATCCTCATCGCCTCGGGCAGCGAATTGAGCCTCGCTGTGGAAGCGCACGAGCAGTTGGTCGCTGAAGGCATCCGCTCGCGAGCGGTTTCGATGCCCTCTTGGGATCTCTTCGAACACCAACCGCAAGAGTATCGCGATGCCGTGCTGCCGCCCAAAGTGACCGCGCGTGTCGCAGTCGAGCAAGCCTCGACCTTCGGCTGGGAACGCTACATCGGCGCAGCCGGTCGGGTCGTCGGGATGCACACGTTCGGCGCCTCAGCGCCACTCAAGGCACTCCAAGAGAAATTCGGGTTCGAACCAGATGCGGTCGTCACCGTTGCAAAGGAGCTGTTGAAAAGCGCAACCGCTCCAGCCTGCCGCTAATCGCGAGCGAACCATCATGTTGAATAGCTGTCTATGGATTACAATAATGCTCGAATACTCCGGCACACTATTGCATGGTCTGCGGAACATGGGCCTGAACGACGTGTTCGACAATCTGAAACGCTCACCGGTGAGTCCAAGCATCAGGAAGCCGTTGAATAGCTTGGCTGCCCCTGGGGGCACGCGGTCGCTCCCTCCACTCGCGTGCAGGATTTTCGCCTGTAAGTCGAAGCCTGGCAGCACCACTTCGCCGCCGTATTCGGATTCGACGCGCTCGCCCGCGTGCGCGGCTTTTCACCGTCGGAAATGGCGTTGCCAAACCATCCGGAAGTTGCGTATGAGTTCGTAAGGACCCTGAAGGACTGTGGATTCGATTGGGTGCTGGTGCATGAGCACACAATTGGAGATTCCCGGGACGGATACGCTCCCAAACGCAAGCACCTTCCTAATCGCTTGATTTGCCGCAACTCGCGGGGCGAGGAGGCGACGATCATCGCAATCATCAAGACGCAAGGCAGTGACACGAGACTTGTCGCCCAGATGCAGCCCTACTAGGACGCCAAGACTCTGTCTCCGTGGGAACTGGCCGGCAAACGGGTCCCACCGCTGGTGACCCAAATCGCCGATGGTGAGAATGGGGGCGTGATGATGAACGAGTTCCCAGCGAAGTACTTGGGAGTGATGCGCGAAAGCTCGGGGACAGAACCACCCGCCATGAACGTCACTTCGCCTCTTTACACAACCAGAGGACTTTATACAATACGCTGCGGGAGTTCATTGGGCTGCACCTCGAACGACCAGCCATCCCCGTAAATGTAAGAAGTGGGTACTTGCGTCCCTCGCGGCCAAGATGAATGTCACCCGCCAGCACGACGACATCTGCATCGGCCACAGGAATCTTGGTTGTTCCAAATTCCAAGTGAAGATCGCCAAGGATGTGCAGATGCATAGCGGAGTTTAGTCTTATGGTGGAGGATTGGCGGAATTTGTTTGCGCGGTGGTGCCGGCGATCCTGCCAATTGAAATCCGGACCTTTTCAGGATAACGCCGCAGAGTTGTGTTCAATCGCCGGCGGCTCAACGTATCCAGGTTCTGAAATGTAACCAGGGACTTCGGATCGATGCCGTCACGAAGGTTCAGCCAGGCATAATCACAGAGCGCCTGCTCAACGGGCGCGATCACCTGGTCCGCAGGCTTGGCATAAACGCTGGCGGGGACGCAGATGAACCTCAGTTTGCCGGCCGGAGTGATGCGATCGGACTTTCGGTTATGGCGGCGGTGGGTGAAGCACGTGACCTCCGCCGGCACCTGGGTGACGAGGTGGCACCGATACAGCGCATAAAAGCCCGTGATGTAGGCCCCTGGATCGACCGCCGCCAGGATAGCTTCAGGATCCACTCCCTGGCTTGGGCCGTACCGCCCGTGAGCGTAGCGATGGATGATGCCGCGCCTCATCAAGCGGCCGAGCTCGGTATTCACCGCATGGAGTGTGGTCTGTGCCGCGTTCGCAAGTTCCGCGACGGAAAAAACCACCTTCCCGTGCAGGTCTCTCTGCTCGGTGAAAAAGTTTTGCCATTCCAGAGTTTTCATGGTGGACAAACCCGCATAATCAGATTCAAGGCTGCGTCGAGAACCGCTCTGCCACCTCCCCCGGCATTCATCTGTTACCCTTCGAGCAAACGATACCGGAATCCGCCGATCAGCAACAAATTAACTCCAGCCGGACTGGTCGCTACCAATCTGGCGACAACACGCTGTAATTTGTCTGTCTCTTGAATCTTGGCCTGCACTCTGAAGACGCTAATTCACTCTCTCACGATATACAACATAAATGTTGTATATCGTGATACCACATGACCATTGACGACGAAATCGCCTACCCGGGTCCCATCGTCACCAAAATGACCGCCAACAGCACCTTGACCACGCTGGCCACCAAAACCACCGCGCTGGGCACGCAAGTCACCGCCCTCAGCGCCGCCAACGCCGCTTACCTGGCGGCGGCGCAAACCGCCAGTCAAATGCTCACCGCGCGCGACAACCAGCGCGCCGCCACCGAGGCCCCCGCGCGGGCCTTGGCGACCGGTGCCGAAGCCCTCACCACCGACGGCGCCGCCCTCCAGACCGGCGGCTGGGAATTGCAGGCTACCCGCGCGCCCGTCGGCCAACTCCCGCAACCCGCCAACTTCGTCGCCACCGGCGGCGACCTCGAAGGCACCGTGGACCTCTCCTGGGACGCCCTCCGCCGCGGCGTCCAAACCTACATCGCCCAGCAGGCCCTCTCGCCCAGCGGACCCTGGACGCAATGCTACGTCGGCAAAGCCTCGAGCTGCACCGTCACCGGCCTGACCAGCGGCACACAATACTGGTTCCAAGTCAGCGCCATCGGCGCCGCCGGCCCCAGCGCCTGGAGCGACCCCGCCACCAAACGGGCGACCTGAGCAGCTCACAGTCTCCGGGCCGGGGTTAAGCCATTCTCCCCGGTCCGGGGGTTGCAGTGAACAGGCTGGGGCCGGGCTTTGGTTGGCCCAGCCCCAGCCGGAATGGCTGAAAAACCGAGCCTTCCCCACCGCTCCCGCAACAGACTGAGCGGGATTGACAGAATCCCACCGCTCCGTAAAGTCGGGGAGAATGATAATGAAGAACGATATAGAGATTCGCTCAATGGAACTCCTCTGCGACATGCAGGGCGAGCTTGTCCGTGCGCTGAACTCCTTGGCAGGAAAGGAGAGCAATGGGCTTCTGGAGAAATTTTTGCTGTACTCGGCCAAATATATTAACCGCGCGGCGGACGGTTATACTGTTCTCAGGAAGGCTTCCAGGATAGATGCTTCAAAGCTGCTCATCCGACCAGCCATCGAGGCTATGATCCGGGCTGTGGCCGTCCAGAAGCAGCCTGACCTCCTTTACACGATCGCCTACGATGAGCAGACGAAGCACAGGAAAATGGCTCGCCCCATAGCAGTTAATGCCGGAATGGATTACGACACTGAGGACGAAAAAGCGTGGAGCGTCTTCAGGCGGGAGTGCGTGGCCCAGTTCCCCAAACACAAATTGGTGGAGAAGGAGTTGCAACTGACAACAGTGGCAGACATCGTCGGAATCAGACCCTACTACGACCGTGCTTACCGGCTTTACTGCAGCTTCGTCCACGCGACATTCAAAGCCATGATGGGGGATGCTCACACCGATTCTATCGACAACTGGACAATGGCCACCTGCGCACTCAGCGGTTTGGAGTTTGTGGTATCCGCTGGAGGAGAAGCTCCCAAACTCATTTCCCTTCGCGCACGCTTATCCGCGCTGCAATCCGAGCTGCACGCCCCTGGGACCGCGAAAGCTGCCGACTCATGAACAGATTGTCGAACAAGCCGGATGCACCGAACCCCGCGAGAGTGCGGCGGTTTCAGGTCGGGCGTCACTGGCGCGAGGTCGGCGGTCCTGGTCGTTAGGTGTCTGACCACATTGCAACCATGCTGCGAAAATGGATGACAAAATGGCTGGAGGAATGGATAGCAGGAACGTTGCTGCTGGTATCGACAGTTCTTCTTTCCACGTTTTCGGATCGAATCGCTGCCGTAATGGGCACCAGATCACATACGCTGTTGCTGCTGCGATTGCTCTTGTTATCCATGATTTCATGCGCTTATTTGGGCTGGAAGTTTTGCCGGCTCAGCAAACGCATCAAGGAGGCGGAGTTGGTCCGGCCTGTTTCCGGTGTAGAGTTTCGTTTTGTCCCAAAGACTGGACGGAAATGGCTTCCGTTCTGTCCAAAGTGCCATGTTCCTATTTATCCAAGTCACAATGAGCTTGCGGGGTTTGCCTGTCACAGCGGATGCGGTTGGCATTCCCCAATTTCGGCAGATGAAATATGGGAGATTGTAGCAAAAGGAAAATAAAACCATGACACCTGACATCACACGCTTATGAAAATCACATTTAGGTTCCCAAGACAACACGGCCATGATGACCAGAACTATGATGTTGATTCCGTTCCTCCGGTCGGAACCGTCATTACCGCCAACAACGAGCTGATTTATAGCGTTGAGCAGATTAACTGGGGTATGGATGTTGACAAGCATCGGTGTTTTCCAGTTGTCGTTTTGAAATCACTGCCATCCCATAGAAATGTGAAAAAGGCGGTTGGAAATTTCGTGAGAGCCTGCCACAAGGCAGGTGATGAAAAACACAAAACTTCCAACCGCGTCAAAACTCACCGTTGTCCGTCAGCTTTGC